>Ga0194119_10009558_pt1 | contig 12997 bp, 8 predicted proteins | sample TA2MahC100mmetaG_FD_148620 | JGI IMG/M metagenome (GOLD analysis project Ga0194119, IMG submission 148620) | Freshwater microbial communities from Lake Tanganyika, Tanzania - TA2015018 Mahale Deep Cast 100m | ecosystem: Environmental > Aquatic > Freshwater > Lake | place: Tanzania: Lake... | reverse complement strand
CGGCTGACCAGCTCGCCGGTCGTGACCAGGCTCAGTGCGCGGGTGGTGGGTACGCCCAGGTGGTGCATGGCCTCGCTGCAGAGGAACTCGCGGATCGAGGAGCGGAGGACCGCCAGCCCGTCGGCGGTGCGGGAGTAGGGAGTGCGGCCGGCGCCCTTGAGTTGCAGGGTGAGCCATTGCCCCGATGCCGAGCGCACCTCGCCCAGGTTGATGGCGCGGCCGTCGCCCAGTTGGCCCGCCCAGTGGCCAAACTGATGGCCGCCATAGCAGGTCGCGTGCGGGGTCATGCCCGGAAGAACGCGGTTGCCGCCCAATACCTCGGCGAATGACGAATGCTCGATCGAAGTGCGGCTCAGCCCGAGTTCATCGAGCATCTCGGCGGAGTGGGCGATCAGCCGGGGAGCTTCCACGCGCGTCGGGGTGACGTGCGAATAACAGGCGCCGGTCACCTGGCGGGGAAAATTGCGCGTTTCCGGGTCGGCCGGCAGCTCCGCGACGAAGCGGCAGCCGAATTCCAGGTGTTCGATATCGGGTGTCATTGAGTACTGGTGCATGATTAGGAGACTGGCAAGGGCCCTGCTGGGTTCCCTTGACGGTGCGTTCGGAGTTCCGCCTTTAGGCGGCGCGTCTGCTCCGCGATAAGCCGTGTGACCCGACACCTTACCGCAAGGCGGCTATTCGACCCCGCAGAGCGCTTGCACCACCCGCTCCATCTTCATGAAACGGGAGCCCTTCACCAGCAGGGTCGTACCGGGCGTGGCGAGTTGGCGCGCCTGTTCCGTCAACGCCTCCAGCGTCGCGAAGTGCGTGGCGTCGCCGTGGCCTCCGGCCTTGAAGGCGGTGACGGACGCGCGGGTGAGTTCGCCCAGGGCGAGCAGGGCGGTCAGACCCCGCTCCCGGGCATAGGCGCCGATTTCGGCGTGGAATTCCGGACCCTGCTCACCGACCTCGCCCATATCGCCCAGTACCAGAATGCTGGACCCTTCCAGCGACGCCAGCAGGTCGATGGCGGCGCGGACCGAGTCCGGGTTGGCGTTGTAGGTGTCGTCGATGACCGTTGCGCCGCCGGGGGTCTGGCGGATGACGCCGCGGCCACTGACGGGGGCGAAATCCTCCAGCCCCCGTTTGATGGCTTCGGGTGAGATTCCGGTCGCGAGCGCGGCCGTGGCGGCGGCCGTGGCGTTATGGGCGTTGTGAGCGCCCACCAGTCGCAGATGGACGTCCAGCGTTCCTGCGGGCAATTCCAGCGTAAGCCGCATGCCATCGGTGAGGGGCTGGTAACTGGTGGTCACCGAGGCCGGCTGATGAAGGCCAAAATCGAGGCAGCGACGCGGCCCCGCCAGTTCACGCCAGATCGGGGCGCAGGCATCATCGGCGGGGAAGACGGCGGCGCCGTCGGCGGGCAGGGCGGCGATTACCGCGCCATTCTCATGGGCGGTCGCCTCGACCGTGCCCATGAATTCCTGGTGCTCGCGTTGCGCGTTGTTGACGATCGCGACGGTGGGCTGAGCCATCCGGGCCAGGTAGGCGATTTCCCCGGGATGGTTCATGCCCAGTTCGACCACCGCATAGCGATGCTCCGGCCGCAGACGAAACAGGGTCAGTGGCAGGCCGATGTCGTTGTTGAGATTGCCCCGCGTGGCCAGTCGGCCTTCCTCTCCGGCCGCGGCCGCCAGTATCGACGCCAGCATCTGGGTCACGGTGGTCTTGCCGTTGCTGCCGGTCACGGCGATGACCGGAATGGCGAAACGCGCCCGCCACCCCGCCGCCGCCGCACCCAGCGCCAGCCGGGTGTCGGAGACGACGATCCGCGGGATATCCAGGTCCAGAGCCCGCTCGACCACCAGGGCCAGTGCGCCGCCCGCGATGGCCTGATCGGCGAAGTCATGGGCATCGAAGCGATCGCCTCTCAGGGCGAAGAACACGCAGCGCGGAGGCAGGTTGCGGGTATCGGTGCTGATCTGTTCGAAATGCAGGTCCGGATTCCCCATCAGGGTGGCGCCGGGGATCCAGTGGGCTAGTTCGCCGAGATGGGTCATGTGCGACATAGTAGGGTTTAAGTGTGAGTCAAGCTGCTTGGGATATGGTTCGATGAGCGGGTGAAGGTTCTTCTCCCGCCGGGGGCGGGCCAGGGTGAGTGCCAAGGTCTTGCTTGTGTACGCGGATCTTCCACCTCTCACCCCAGACCCCTCTCCCCCCTTGAAAGGGGAATGAGATTAATGTCTTGCATTTTGTGTGGATATTCATGCTCACCCTGAGTGAAAGGGCGTTCATGGTTCTTTACCTGCCCGTTTATCGAGATTGAAGGGAGGCCGGCCCCAGCGACTTGGGGTGGGGTCATGATTGGGCCCGGTCGATGCCATGGCCAACGCCCTTCTCGTTTGAAGGGCGTCAGCCACCTCCTGGCTCACCAACCTAGCGGTTGACCTCAATTATAGCCACCGCGTTCTGGTCGAGCGTCGCGGGCAGCTTGGCATCCCCGAGTATGATCGGCGGCGAGTAGCCGGTAGGCACCAGATACGCCTTGATTGCCGTGGCCTGCGGGTCGTTGCCGCCGGTGGTAATGTCACAGGTCCACGTTCCATCGGCGCGAATGGGGGTCAACGGGCTGGCTGCGGTCGGCTTGGTCCACCATCCCGCCCCTACGCGGATATAGACAGCCACGCGGTAATCGGCCGGTTTCACGTGTAAAGCGCGCCCCAACAGGTCGGCCTCGCTGCCGATTGGCGGCACTGAGATAAATTCAAGGGTAGGTGTACCCGACTGACTCCAATTATCGGATACGCGCTGACCCTCGAATACGGCTTGCATGCCCGGCTTGATCCGCCCCCGCTTGTCCCAGATTCCCCAGCACGCCCCTTGCGGTCCTTCTTCGTCCGCCTTCCAGCGCTCGTCGAACGCCTCGAAGTACAGATAATTGACCGCGTTGGCCTCGGCCCAGGAGACAAAGTTCAAAAAATAGGCGTTGGCATTGGCCAGGGTGGGTATCGCATCGCCGCGCGTCTCGCCGCAGCTCGGCCAACCGGACTCCCCGACCCAGACGGGCTTGCCGGCGGTCAGATCCCGAAGGGTGAGATAGCGCTGATGGAGCGCGGGCACCGCCTGCCCGACCTCCAGACCTTCCCAATAGCCATAATGGTGGAAGAGTACGATATCGACGGCGGCGATGATCTCGGGGTGATCAAGCCATTGTTGATACCCGTCCGCATACGCGACGGGGAGATTCGGCAAGGCCGTCTTCACCTGATGTATGTAGGACAGCAATTGCTGTGGTGTGAGGGCCCCGCGCCCCAAGACTTCGTTGCCGACAATAGCGATGTCGAGATGTCCTTTACGTCCCATCGCGATGAGTTTGCGGATTTCCGCCTCATTGGCGGCCACCACCGGCCCCAGCCAGGCGCCGACCGCCGCCTTGAGACCTTTTCGGTGCGCCAGACGGCCCGCCTTGGCCAATCCATGGGTCGTACCGTAAGTGCGTATCCAGCGGGTATGGGGCGCGATGATCTTCAACCGTTGCTGGATTTGCTTACGGCTGACTACCGCCCCCCAATTTGGGTTTTGACCCCGAACATAGGGGCTGAAATTGAGGCCGAACACCGGGTACTCCACCGCCGCATCCACGCACCGGAGCCCCGATGCGAACAGCAAGAACCACACCATCATCGCCAGCAACACACCGCGCCGGCCGGCCGTGGCGGGCCGGAACTTGGGGCCTTGTCTTTCCCAGCCGCAGGCAAAAGCATAGAATCCCGACCTGTTCATTGCCCGGGCCCAATCATGAAGCGTTTTGGCAAACATGTTCCTTCTCCTCATTGAGTGGTAAAGAATGGCATTTCACTTGAATCCTTACGATCTCCGTTTATGCCTCCCCTTTAACGGTCAGTAAGTATACGCACAAGTCCCTCACCAGAAGGAATAAGGGTTTAGTGTTGGATGATATGAAGATTTGTACCCATACCATCTCAGCGGGAGAGGGAATGGAGGTACTTAACCTGTTCGTTTATCAATATTCTCTCGGGGTGGAAGCTGGTGATCATTACGTCACGCTGGGGAAATTGCCATGACTCGCCCGACCGAGCCGGTCGTTGACCGCCCGCCAGGGTTCCTCATCCGGGGGCTGTTCCACGATGATGTCATCGAAGTCTCCGCTATCCAGGGTCCTCAAGCTCGCATAGAGTTGCCGGCCATAATCGGACGGCTCGGTTGGCATGGCGTGCCGCCGCACCCCAGGGGGCAGGTCGTCCGGCGCTAGGGTCCGCGTCATCACGGCCACCCGGCGGCCACGATCCAGCAGCCCGGCGGTGAGGGTGGCGATCCGTTCCGCGCCGCACAGCAGCAGGCGGGTGTCCGGCGCGTAATGGGAGTCCAACAGGCCCGGAGCCCGCACCTCGGCGTTGGGTTCCACGCCAGGGATGGGCGCGCCGATGATGGCCTCCATTTCAGCGCGAGCGATCGCGCCGGGCCTGAGCAGTACGGGCGGGTCGCCGAGCAGGCTGAGGATGGTCGATTCCAGCCCGACCGTGCAGTCCCCGCCTTCCAGGATCGTATCCACCGCGTCGCCAAATTCCGCCACCACATGTTCGGCGCGGGTCGGGCTGACCCGCCCGAAGCGGTTGGCCGAGGGCGCGGCAATGCCGCCGCCGAATTGCCGCAGCAAGTCCAGGGCCACGGGATGGCTGGGACAGCGCAGGCCGACGCTGTCCTGACCGCCGGTCACTTCCAGCGGCGCCCGCCCCCGCTTGAGGATGAGGGTCAGCGGGCCGGGCCAGAAGCGCTCGGCCAGCCGCCAGGCAAGCGGCGGGATGTCCCGCGCCCAATCCTCGATCCGCCGGGTCTCGCCGATATGCACGATCAGCGGATGGTTGGCGGGCCGCCCCTTGAGGGCGAAGACGCGGCGCGCCGCTTCCGCATTGCCCGCGTCCGCGCCCAGGCCGTAGACGGTCTCCGTGGGAAAGGCGACAAGTTTGCCTTCGCGCAATTGGCGGGCGGCCAGGGCGATGTCGCGCGTGATGGGCATGATGACTGGACTTGGACTGGATGATTCAGTGGGGGCCGGCGTCCTTCTGGATGAATTCGATCTTGTAGCCATCCGGATCGGCGACAAACGCAATCACCGTCGTGCCATGCTTCATCGGTCCGGCTTCACGGATCACGCTGCCGCCACGCTGTTTGACCAGCTCGCAGGTATGGTAGGCATCGTCGACTTCCACGGCGATATGCCCAAAGCCATTGCCCAGATCGTACCGCGAGGTTCCCCAGTTATGGGTGAGTTCGATGACGGCGCCGTCCCGTTCGTCCTGATAGCCGACGAAGGCCAGGGTGAATTCACCCTCCGGGAAATCCTGCCGACGTAACAGGCGCATGCCCAGAACCTGGGTGTAGAAGTCGATCGAGCGGTCCAGGTCGCCGACCCGGAGCATGGTATGCAGAATTCTCATCGTGTGGTCACCGTGGTTATCGAGAGGTGGAGCATAACTTAAAAATATGGATGGATGAGCAGATAGAGGTTCATTTGAAATCCCCTCACCCCAGCCCTCTCCCCGGAGGCGGAGAGGGAGTCGATGTATCTATTTATCCATATCCCTTTGACGAGACTGGCTTGGGGTCCGCGTTCAGGCGGATAAAACGCCGTGCCGTGACAAGTCGGGACTCCAAACGCCGATGATCGCCTGCCGTCAGTCCTGTCTTGTTACTGCGACTCGTTGTCCAGCGGGGTCTGCACGATGCTGTCAATCTCGCGTTCGCGTAGGAACAGTCTCACCTGATCGGCGTCTGGCAGGGTGCGGTAGGGTCCCAGTTTGACGCGGTACCAGGTGGCAAACTCAAGCTGGATTTTTTCCAGACGCGGCTTGAGCTTGCCGTAAGTTTCCAGTTGATTTTTCAGGTTTTCGGCCTGTTCGAGTTTGCGGAAGGAACCGGGCTGGATAAAGAACTGGCCTTCCATCGGCTTCTTGCCCAGTCTGACTTCACGTTTCTCGCGGGCGATATCCGCGTCCGGGATTTTTCTCTCGATATCCGGCAGTATCTTGAAGTAACTGAAGCGCGGCGGGGACGGCGCCACGGGTGCGGGGCTGACCGCGGGTGCGATGCGTTGCCACTCGGCCCGATGCAGATAACCCGCCGCCACGATGGCCAGCAAAATGAAGCCGCCGAACAGGGCCAGCCCCATGCGCGGCAGGGGATCGGGTCGATTCTGCTCGCGTATGGCCTTGACGCGGTGTTTCAGGTCTTTCGACATGGGCTACATGGCTTCCGGCGCGGAGACGTCCAGTAATTTCAGGCCGTTGGCGATGACCTGCCGCACCGCCGCGATCAGGTTGAGGCGGGCGTCGCGCAGGTCCGCGTCCTCCACCAGGAACTGGTGCGTGTTGTAGTAGGCGTGCAGTTCGGCGGCCAGATCGCGCAGGTAGTGGACGAGATGATGCGGGGCGTGCTGCTGGGCCGATTGTGTGACCACTTCCGGGTAGCGTGCCAGGGTGGACACCAGGGTCGTTTCCTGGGTCTCGGTGAGCCGGCCCAGATGCGCCATGCCATGAGTCAGGTTGCGCGGCAGGCCTTTTTCATCGAGTTGACGGAACACGCTACAGATGCGCGCATGGGCGTACTGCACGTAGTAGACCGGGTTTTCGTTGGTGCGCGAAGTGGCCAGCTTCAGGTCGAAATCCATGTGTTGATCGGATTTGCGCATGACGTAGAAGAAGCGCGCCGCGTCCTTGCCGACCTCGTTGCGCAACTGGCGGAGCGTCACGAATTCGCCGGAACGGGTGGACATCTGCACCTTTTCTTCCCCCCGGTAGAGCACGGCGAACTGCACCAGCAAGACATCGAGCTTGCCGCGATCGCCGCCCAGCGCCTCGATGGCGGCCTTCACGCGCGGGATGTAACCATGGTGATCCGCGCCCCAGATATTGATGATGCGGTCGAAGCCGCGTTCCAGCTTCTGCATGTGGTAGGCGATGTCGGAGGCGAAATAGGTCATCTGGCCGTTTTCACGCACGACCACGCGATCTTTCTCGTCACCGAGGCGGGTCGAGGCGAACCAGGTCGCGCCATCTAGCTGGTACAGGAAGCCGGCGGCTTGCAGCGTGTCCAGCGAGCGCTGGACGGCGCCGGAATCGGTCAGGCCGCGCTCGGAAAACCATGTTTCGTAGTGGACGCCAAACTCCTCAAGGTCCTGGCGGATGTCATCGAGTATACTGTCCAGGCCGGCATCGAAGAGCACGCGGTAGTCGGCGGCTCCCAGCAGGTCCTTGGCTTTTGCCACCAGGGCGTCGATGTGCAGTTCCTTGTCGCCGCCCCGCGGCTCGTCCGCCGGGATGCCGGCGAAAACCTCCGCGACTGGCCGGCGCAGGCGCTCGCCCTGTGTCTTGTGCAGGTCGAAGGCCACCTCGCGCACATATTCGCCGCGGTAGCCGTTGCTGGGGAACACCAGGCTTTCGCCGCATTCCTCCAGGTAGCGCAGCCAGACGCTGGCGGCCAGAATATCCATCTGCCGGCCGGCGTCGTTGACGTAGTACTCCCGATGCACGTCACAGCCAATGGCTGATAAAAGGTTGGCCACCACCGCGCCATAGGCCGCGCCGCGGCCATGACCCACATGCAGGGGACCCGTCGGGTTGGCGGAAACGAATTCCACCTGTACCCGTCGTCCGGCGCCTGCCTGGCTTTTGCCGAATTCATGGCCGGCCTCATGGATGGCGCGAATGACTTCGAATTGCGCCTGGGGATCGATGAAGAAGTTGATGAAGCCGGGGCCGGCGATCTCGAGCTTGAGGACGGCGGGATCGTCGGGCAGGGCCGCGATGATCCGTTCCGCCAGGACCCGCGGGTTGCCGCGCGCCGGTTTGGCCAGGGCCATGGCCAGATTGGTGGCAAAATCCCCATGCTGGGGGTCACGGGTCCGCTCGACCTGGCACACCGGTTCGACTTCCGGTGGCAGGGCGCCTTCCTGCTTGAGGGTGGTGATGGCAGCGTGCAGCAGGCATTCAAGGCGATACTTCATGGGGGTGCGATCGGCGGAGAGATGGAAAAGCCTTTTATTATCCTTAATCCAGGGCGGCCATGACAATTCGGACGATGCCCGCAACGAGCGGCTCAGGCGTGGGCATGCGTCTTGAGCAGCCGCCGCCGTTCCGCTTCCTGGCGTTCCTTGAGCCGGGTGATCTTGTTGCGTAGCCAGTTCAAGTCGCCGCGCAGCAACAGATTGTCGGGCAGTTCGATCGCCAGCCTTTCGACCAGGGTGCGCGCTTTCCGGTAGCACGCCAGGGCCGATTCCCAGTCCCGGGTTCGGTCCCGGTTCTTGCCCAGCCGAATGTAGACGACGGCGATATTGCGCTGGAGTATGCCTTCAAACAGGGAGCGATGGTCGGGGTGTTCGGCGATCTCCAGAAACGCCTGGTAATGCAACTCGGCCTCTTGCGGATCATCCAGTCCCGAGAGCGTGTCGCCGATATATTTGTGGCAGAGCGCGATGGTGCTCAGCCACTCGGTCAAGCGGTTTTCCGCCATGGCGGCATGGTCCGCGATGGCCAGGGCGGTGCGGTAACGGTTGAGTGCGCCGGAGAGGTCGTCCCGGGCTTTCAGCAGGTCACCGATACGGCTGTGGGTATCCACGATGGCCCGCGCATGGCGGAGGGTATGGCCCGCTTGAAGCGCGGCGGAGGCCTCGTAGAGAGGCAAGGCTCTTTCCAGTTCATTCAGCGCGGACTGACTTTCGTTGCGCGCAATATGCAGTTCGGCCAGTTGTCTATGGCTGGCCGCCAGATCAAATTGCACATCCGGGTTCTCCGGTTCGTGCCGGGCCAGCCGAGCCTGAAACGCATGCGCGGCCTGCTGGCTCTGCAGGGCGCTGTCGAGGTCGCCCAACTCTTCCAGGCGCTGGCTGATCTTGAGGTGCAGGCGTAGCGGATCCTGGATGCGTTCACGTCCCCGGTTTTCCTGTCTGGCCATGAAGACGCGGATGCCCAGGCTCTTGCGGTAATGCTCCAGCGCGGTGGCGAGGTCACCCTCCGCGGCCGTCAGATCGCCCAGTTGCTCCTGAATGCGGGCAAAATCCCGTTGGCGGGAGCCGTTCAGCGGATCCGCGGCCATGGCCCGCAACAGATAGGCGCTAGTCGCACGATACAGTCCGGTGGCGCGCTGACGGGCGCCGTGCTGGAGATCAAGATCGGCCAGGTGTAGCGCCAGACGGATCCGCCCGGTGATTTCCGGGGCCGAGTCCTCGGCCTCGATGGTCCGCTCTCGCAGATCCGCGATCAGTTTGCGGCCGTGCGGCGCGACCGCGGCCAGCCGCCGCCAATCGTCGCGGGCATGGCAGTTCTCCGCGATGATGTAGAGGGCCTGCAGTGCCGCCTCGCGCAGCAAGATCTGGCGTGGCGAAGGGGGGATGATTCGATGCAGGATTTTGGCCACTAAAGCGTCGATGCGGATGCCGTGGTCGGTGCGTTCCGCCAAGGCATGCCGGGCCAGACTGGCGGCGCCCTGCTCGACATACTCGCGCGCGGCCTCCGCTGTGAGCGGGACTTCCTCGGGCTCGTTGAGCAGCACGGCGAAGAGGTACTCCTTGCGATCATCCGGGCTGAGTCCGCCCAGTACCAGGCTATCCGCGATCAGGTCCAGCGGCAGGGGATGATCTTCCAGTTCCGCGGCCAGCCGGAGGATGTCCCGGGCCGGACCCTCCAGCATGCGCAGTGATTCCAGCAACACCATGGCGCAGACGGCCTCACGCCCCTCCGGGAATTGGCCAGGGTGTTCCCTGACCAGATCGATGGCTTCACGGCCGGGTTTTTCGAGCTTATGCAGCAGCCAGGCAAAGACCCGGCGGTGCTGTGGCCGGTGCGCCTCGGCCAGGGCCGCGATCATGGCCGCATAGCGCGGATGTCGTCCGATCTCCTCAAGCAGCCAGTCGACGGCTTCGGCTTCTTCGGTGTGGCGGGGAGGACGGCCTTGGGTGATGGCCTGACGACCTGCGTTCTCGTCGAGGATGGGCAGATGGATGGATTCGCCCCGCTGATCGTAGCGCTGGGTATGACTGATGAGGATCGTCCCGCCCAATCCAGGGGCAGGGGCATGTTCCGGCGGAACCGGGGCCAGCCATTGCTGAAGCACCGGACCATTGATGCCCCGGGGCAGATTCTCCACGATCCAGAGGAAGGGCCGCCCGCGCTCCGCCAGGACTCGCTTGAGCGCGATGGCGATAGCCGCCAGTTCGTCGCCCTCCCGGAGCGGGGAGTCCGGTTGCCGTTGGCGTAACAGGGCGAGGAGCTGGGCTTTCAGGTCCGGATTGATGGCGAGTTCCTTGAGACGGGCGGCGGGACGCGCTTCATGCGCGGAAAGCAGGAAAATCCCGCCCGTGTAGGCGGCGCCGAAGCGAAATACATATTCCCGAGCCAGGGCGGTCTTGCCCAGCCCGGATTCACCGGAAACGACCACCAACGGCGCGGGCCGGTGGGGCGCAAACCCGGGATCGGGGGGATTAAGCGCCGTGTGGATGTCCCACAGTTCACGTTCGCGCCCGGCAAAGTGGGGTTGCGGCTGGCTCAGGCAGTCGTAGGGTTCGAGCCATCCGCCATGACCTTGCGGGTACAGCCCCCCCAACGTACCGGTCAGGAGGCCGCAGCGTTCCTGCAAGGTTGCCGCCAGTTCCGCCGGATCGGGCGCCTCCGGCAGACCCGGCGCGGAAGCCACTATGCGTTCACGCAGCAGCAGCGGATAAATATGTTTGAGGCCGGATTCCGCGTTCACCACCAGAATCCGTTCGGGGGCGTTTGCAGGCTCCTGTTGGCGGGCGATCCAGGCCATCGCCAGATGCGCCTGACAGGCCCGCGAGCGGAAAAAATCCTCGGAGGCCCAGACCAGAAAACACTTGGATGTGGCCAGTTTGGGCTGTAACTCGATGCTGAGGCCGGCCTCGCAGGTAAAGCAGGACATTCCGCGCGCTGCCAGGGCGGCGGTCAGGCGCTTGACGTGAGCGGCGGACGTCGCGGTATGGCAGATGAAAATGTCATGGGGCCCGGACACAGGTATTTAAGCTCCAGCGGTATACATTTGGTTGTTATCTAAGGGCATTGTATCCCGAATGGACTCTATTGGATCAGTCGGGTAGGGGATAATTTCCAATAGTTTCGTATTGGGGGCGCTCATTGTAGCGGTTGGGCTGCCCTCGGTTTGTGTATGATGGACACATGCTGAAAATGATTCCTTTCTAATGGCTGCTCCGACATGGTCCCTGGTCAGTGATGGTGAGGGGCGACTGTCATTGTCGCTGGCGGGCGACTGGCGACTGGCGGAGGCCGGACGTCTTCGTGCCGACTCGGTGTTGGCGGCTGTCGGCGAGTGGTCCGGCGCGACAGTCATACGGTTCGATGGTGCGGCCCTGGGGCAGTGGGACAGTCTGTTGATGACGTTTCTGCTCGATTTCAGCCGGGCTTGCGCCCAGCGGGAACTGGCCGTGGACGTTACCGGCTTGCCGGACGGTGTCCAGGCGCTGCTGAGCCTGGCCGCGGCGGTGCCCGAGCGCAAGGGGGATCGGCGTATCGCCCGGCGGACGTTCTGGATCGCCGAATTTGGCGAAGGCGCGCGCATCCTCTGGCAGGACGCCCTGTTCATTACCCGGTTCATTGGAGAAATCACCCTCACGGGCGTGGCGCTGCTCGCGCGAAGACCGCGGTTTCGGCGGATCGACCTGTTGTCACAGATACAGGAATGCGGTCCCTCGGCCTTGCCCATTGTCGCCCTGATCAGCCTGCTGGTGGGGCTGATCCTGGCCTTCGTCGGCGCGGTGCAGTTGGCCTTGTTCGGCGCGCAGATTTACATTGCCGATCTGGTCGGGCTGGGTATGACGCGCGAAATGGGCGCGCTCATGACGGCCATCATCATGGCGGGCCGGTCGGGCGCGGCCTTCGCCGCGCAAATCGGTTCCATGAACGTCAACCTGGAAATTTCCGCACTCAGGGTGATGGGTTTTTCGCCCATTGAATTTCTCGTGTTGCCACGCATGCTGGCACTGATATTGGTCCTGCCCATCCTGTGCCTTTTTTCCGACCTGATGGGCATTGTTGGAGGCGGCCTGGTCAGCATCGGCATTTTTGATATCCCATTGACGCAGTACCTGCATCGCACCATCGAGTCGGTGCATCTGCCGGATTTTCTGATCGGTGTGTCGAAGGGCGCGCTGTTCGGCGTTCTGATCGCCCTGGCAGGCTGTATTCGCGGCGTGCAATGCGGGCGCAGCGCCTCCGCGGTGGGTAATGCCACGACCTCCGCCGTGGTCACCAGCATCGTGTTCATCGTGGTCGCCGATTCGATCGTGACCCTGATCTGTGACCGGCTGGGTATTTGAGGAGGGAAACGCCATGACCGAGTCCGTCATCACAGTCAAGAACCTGACCCTGGCCTATGGCGATCTGCTGATTCAACGCGATCTGAATTTCTCCGTCCGGCGCGGCGACATTTTCGTCATCATGGGCGGCAGCGGATGCGGCAAAAGCACCCTGTTGATGCACCTGATCGGTTTGCAGCCACCGGCCAGCGGTACGGTCTGGTACGGCCGGCAGGATTTCTGGCAAGCCAAGGCGGCGGTTCGCGAAACCCTGATGCGGCGGATCGGGGTGTTGTTTCAAAGCGGGGCCCTGCTGAGTTCCCTCACCCTGGCCGAAAACATCGCCCTGCCATTGGCCCAGTTCACCTCCCTCACCCGGCGCCAGATCGACAGTGTCGTTTCCTACAAACTGGCTCTGGTCGGGCTGGCGGGTTTCGAGGATTATTATCCCGCCGAAATCAGCGGCGGCATGCAAAAGAGGGCCGGCCTGGCGCGGGCGATGGCGCTGGATCCGGAGATTCTGTTTTTCGACGAGCCCTCGGCAGGGCTGGACCCGGTTAGCGCCAAGTTGCTGGATGATCTGATCAAGAGTCTGCGCGATAGTCTGGGGGCCACGGTGGTGATGGTGACCCATGAACTGGCCAGCATTTTCGCGATCGGCACGCAGTCGATTTTTCT
>Ga0194119_10009551_pt1 | contig 13003 bp, 8 predicted proteins | sample TA2MahC100mmetaG_FD_148620 | JGI IMG/M metagenome (GOLD analysis project Ga0194119, IMG submission 148620) | Freshwater microbial communities from Lake Tanganyika, Tanzania - TA2015018 Mahale Deep Cast 100m | ecosystem: Environmental > Aquatic > Freshwater > Lake | place: Tanzania: Lake... | reverse complement strand
TACATTCGTGGTAGCGAAACTTGTATGACAAAACCGCTCTGTTTTGTTTTATCGATCATCGCGAGCGCGCAGAATGCGCCGCTCGCCATCGGCTCGTTCCGGCAGCATGTCGCAGCGCGTTACACCTCCGCCGAAGGCCTCCCGAGTGACGATGTGACCAACATCGGCATCGCAGCGAACGGAGACGTTGTCGCCGTCACCTCACGCGGCGGCGCCGTATTCCGCGCGGGCCGCTGGACGCCGGCGTCCGCGGCCATATCGGTCCGCAAGCCCGCGGACTTTCTTCGCGACGATCGCGGCGAGCGTGTCTTTCCACGCGACGGCAACAAGAGCTGGGCGCCGGTCGACGTCCACTCTTCGGGCACTTGGTTCGCCAGCCCACAAGGCGTCGGCAAGCGCGAGGCACAGGGCTGGAAGCTCTACGGCATCGAAGAAGGTCTTCCTCTCGACGAGTTCACCGGCATCGCGGCCGCGCGCGACGGCAGTGTCTGGCTGGCCACGCCGCGCGGCGCGATCCGATTCGATGGCAAGACCTGGGAGTACCGCCAGGGTCTGCGCTGGCTGCCCGACGACAACATCCGCGCCGTCGCCGTCGACGCCGAAGACAACGCTTGGTTCGCCACGGCGAAAGGTGTCGGCGTCATTAGAAACAGGCCGATGACTCTCGCCGAAAAGGCCCGTTTCTTCGAAGAGGAGATCGACCGGCGCCATCGGCGAACACCCTATGAATACGTGCTCGAAGTAAGCGTCGCCGCGCCCGGCGATGCCGCGAACTTCATCCAACGCGACAGCGACAACGATGGCCTATGGACCTCGATGTATGGCGCCGGCGAGTGCTTCGCCTACGCCGCCACGAAAGATCCGAAAGCCAAAGCGCGCGCCAAGAAAGCCTTCGACGCGATGCGGTTCCTCGGCTCGGTGACACAAGGCGGCACGCCGCCCGCGCCTCGAGGCTACGTCGCGCGCACCGTTCTTCCGACAAGCGGACCCGATCCGAACGCATCGGCCTACACACCCGAAGCCGATCGCAAAATGCAGTCCACCCGCGACAGCCTCTGGAAGGTCATGAATCCACGCTGGCCGCGCAGCGCCGATGGCAAATGGTTCTGGAAAGCCGACACTAGCTCCGACGAACTCGACGGCCACTACTTTCTTTACGGCCTCTACTACGACCTCGTGGCCAAAGGCGACGCCGCCGAGGAGCGCAGCGTCAAAGATCACGTCGCAGCGCTCACCGATCACCTGATCGCGCACAACTTCCAACTCGTCGATCACGACGGAACGGTCACCCGTTGGGGCGTCTACAATCCGGAGAAACTCAACCACGACTCCATGTGGGCCGATGACCGCTCGCTCAACTCATCGAGCATGTTGTCCTATCTCAAAACCGCCGAACACATTACGGGCGACGCGAAGTATGCCGCCGCCGCGAAGAAACTCATCGCCGAGCACGGCTATCACATCAATACGATGATGGCCAAAAGCAACGGCGGCGCGGGTGCGGGTAATCAGAGCGACGACGAAATGGCCTTCATGCTGCTCTACAATCTCATGCGCTACGAGACCGATCCGAAACTCCGAATGATCTACGGCATCACGCTCAAGCGCCGCTGGGATGTCGAAGCGCCCGAGTTGAATCCGCTGTTCAATTTCATTGCCGCGAGCGTTCTCCAGAACGAGAAGTACACCGACTCGCATCGCACGCACGACCTGACGCCGCGCGGCGCGTGGCTCGAAGAGTCCGCCGATACTCTCAAACGATTCCCGCTCGACCGCTTCGACTGGCGCCACACCAATTCGCACCGCAAGGACATCGTGAAGTTCCCCGGCTCCAATCGCGGACACCGCCGCGACGGCCGCGTTGTGCCCATCGACGAACGCTTCGTCAACCATTGGAATCACGATCCGTGGGCGCTCGATCAAGGCGGCGCCGGCCGCGCCCTTGCCAGCGGCGCCGCGTTTCTGCTGCCCTATTACATGGGGCTTTACCACGGCTTCCTGAAGGATTAGGAGTACACCATGCGCCCGCTGATTTTCCTCTTCGCACTTGCCCTCTACGCCACGACGTTCCAATCGTCCGGCTTGTTTCCGATGACCAACCAGCCGCTGCAACCGCTGCGGATTCTCTCGGCCGACATGAATCGCGACGGCTTCTCCGATCTTGTCACGATCTACTCTTCGCCCGGCGGTTTCTTCAACTCCTCGGTGTCGATCGCGCTCGGTTCGCGCGGTGGCTTCGCCAGTTCTTTTAATGAGTCGCTCGTGCAGGGCGAGGCGATTGACGCGCAGATCGCCGACTTCACCGGCGATGGCTTCCCCGACGTGTTGATCCTAACCGGCTCGGCGCTCTGCCTGGCCGGCGGCAACGGCTTGGGGTTCGTCTCCGGCGTGAGTTGTTCCGCCCTCTCCGAGCCCGGCGGCCGTTTGGCCATCGGCGATTTCAACGGCGATGGCTTCCAGGATGCCGCCGTCACGTTGCCCGTTTCGGCGCGCGTCGGTGTTTGGTTCAATCGCCTCGATCGCACATTCGGCCCCGGGCCGACCGCGCCCGTCGCCAGTCCCGGCGTCATCGCCGCAGCCGATCTCAATACCGATGGCTTCACCGATCTGATCGTGCAAAGCCGCGCCGGCCAACTGCACATCGTTATCAGCGGACAGGGGCCGTCGATCAACATCGCGCAGTCGATTGCGATTCCTGTGAGCGTCAGCGACATCGCGCTCGGCGACTTTACTCGCGACCGCCGAGCCGACATTGTGCTTGCCAATCCCGCCGGCAGCGCCTATCTCACGCTCGCCGCGACCGGTTCGGCAACACCCTATTTCGCCCCGCCCGTGACCTCGACTTCGCTTGCCGCGCCGAATCTCTTGCAACTCGCCGATTTCAACGGCGACGGCGTTCCCGAAATCTTCGCCGCCACCAACGCCGGCATGCTGATCGCCGGCATTGGGGCCACCGGCGCAGTCTCTACACCGCCGCTGCCCGGCTTCGGCGTGGCCAGTACCGTCCGCTTCGCCGTAGTCGACTTCAACGCCGATGGCATCCTCGACATCGCCACGGCCGGGCCGCACGCCGGATCCGCCGTCTCGATTTTTGTAGGTACGCCGACGCTCACGACAACCGTGATGGAGGTTGCGCCCAATACTCTCTTCGGCCAGCGCACAACGATCAACGTTCGTGTTCAGGTCAACACGCCGCCGTTCCCGGTCACCGCGCTCGCCTCCGGTCGGATCACGCTATTCCGCAACGGCGTGCCGCTGCAAGATGCTCCCGTGACGCCGATCGCGTTGCCGGAAGTGCTCGCGGCGGGAGTGCGCGATGTCGCGTCGGCTCGCTTCGAGATCGTGTTGCCGGTCGGCGTATACGATCTCGCCGCCGGATTTTCTGGCACCGCCGGTTTCGCCGCGTCGAGCGCGCCCGCCGTGCGCGTGTCGATTCAAGCCGTACCGACGACGATTCGCCTCACGACGAGTTCCAACGAGATCCAGCGCGACCAAGGCCTCCGTGTTGGAGCGACGGTGCTCGGACCGCTCGCGCCCGCTGTCGAAGGAACGGTCCGGCTGGCCGTCAACGGCGCTGTTGTTTCACAGGGCCTGGTCAGCGCCGGTGCCGCGCAGTTGTTCATTCCGCCTGGATTGCCCGTTGGCAAGATCAAGGTCAAGTTGACCTACGAAGGAACGGGCTATCAACCGTCTGAAACAAGCGAGATCGATTTTGTCGTGCGAACCACGCTTACCGCGGCGCACGCGGCAACTTTCCGTTCGCCAGTTCCGAGCGACGGGTTCGCAACGGTGGCGATGCCCGGATTCGTGAACACCGCAACGCTTGGCCGCATTACAGCCGAGTTCCGCCAACCGGGCCTGCCCACCATCGCAACGAGCGTGACGTTTGTTGGCGACGGACAGGTGAATGTGTATATCCCGGCCGGCGTGCAGGCCGGTACGCGAACACTGCATGTTCTGCAGGACGGCGCGAGCATAGCCTCGGGCGAAGTGACAGTCGCGCGCGTGGCGCCTGGCATGTTCACGGTTGATGGTGTTGTCGACGGTGTTCCCGCGGCTTACGCAGCGCTGTACTCGGCCGATGGCGGCGTCCGCAACGTCCCAGTATTTGACTGCGGGAGCGGCCGTTGCGTTGCCGCGCCGATGTCACCAGGCGGTGACGGCGAAACACTCGTCGTTTCGCTCTTCGGAACCGGCTGGCGCAACGGCGCGCGTGTGACCGTGCTTGTCGCCAACACCACTGCCGAAGTACTCTTCGCGGGCGCGCATCCGGTCACTCCGGGCCTCGATCAAATCAACGTCGTGATTCCGAAATCGCTGGCGCGGCGCGGTGAAGTGGAGGTCGTTCTCGCGGCCGACGGCAACACGTCGAACCGCACCAAAATCGTCATTCAGTAGGCGTATACTCAATGCACGTATGCGCATCGCTTGGGTCCTCTTTCTAGCCACCGCTTCGCTCAGCCGTGCTCAGACGACGTTCGCGTCGATCACCGGATCGGTGACCGACGCCACCGGCGCCGCCATCCCCAACGCCGCCCTCACCGCGACGCAGAAAGAAACCAACTACCGCTACGCGGCCACTTCGAATGCGGCCGGCAACTATACGCTGCCGCAGTTGCTCGAAGGCGAGTACACGCTAACGGTTTCGGCCGCTGGTTTTAAACAGTTTGTCGTCCGCGAATTGAAGCTCGTGAGCCTCGACGTGCGCCGCATCGACGCACATCTCGAAGTCGGAGGCGTCGAAACCAAAATCGAAGTCACCGCCGGCGCGACGCTGATCGAAACCGAGACGGCGCGCATTTCCGACTCCAAGGACGCGATGCAGTTGAAGGTTCTGCCTTTGAATACGCGCTCGCTGTGGAACTTCGTCGGCCTTACTCCCGGAGTCGTGCAGGCCGGCAACGGTAGTTCGACGCGGCGCTTCGCCGGCTCGCGCGCCAACCAAAGCGATGCATCGATCGACGGCATCACGCTCTCCAATCAATACGACGGCACGCAAATTTCGCCGCTGGTTTCGCAGATCGAGAGCTTCGAAGAGGTCCGCGTCGACATCGCCAACAACACCGCCGACTTCGGCTCGATCGGCCAGGTGACGATCGTTTCGAAGGGCGGATCGAATGAACTGCACGGATCTGGATTCGACTACTACTCCTCTCCCGTTTTTCGCGCGCGAAACCCCTTCGCCGCGCAGCGCGGAACGGGCGTTCGCCACAACCCCGGCTTCTCGGTGGGCGGCCCGGTAGTGCTGCCGAAACTCTATGACGGCCACAACAAGACGTTTTTCTTCTACTCGCTCGAAACGACGCGCGGTAGCCAGGTGCTCTCGAACCTGAATCCGACGGTACCGCTGCCGCGCTGGCGCAATGGCGACTTCGCGCGCGACGGGGCGATTCGCGATCCGTTCAATAACAACACGCCGTTCCCGAACAGCCTCGTGCCCGCCTCGCGTATCAATCCCGTTTCTCAGAAGTTCCAGACACGTTTCTATCCGCTGCCGAACTTCGGCAATCCGGATGTGCTCGTGGCGCAGAACTTCCGCACACAACTGCAAAGGCCGTTCGACCCGAACACCTATTGGACGGGCCGGGGCGATCATCGTTTCAACGACAAGAACTTCGTCTTCGGCCGTTACACTTGGAACCGTTCGCACTCGCGCGATTACGATTCGGCTTTGCCGGCCATCGGCCGCCGGTGGCAGACGCGCGACACGAGGGCGATCAACCTCTCCTACACGAAGTCGATCTCGACGACGCTGGTGAACGAATTTCGCTGGGGTTTCGCGTGGAACGACAACCCGCGGCACGGCCCGCTGATGGGCCTGGAAGTCGTGAAGGATCTCGGTATCACCGGCCTCGCGCCGAATGTTCCCGACATCAACGGCGTTCCGCGCATCGCCTATACCGGCATCGCCGTGACCGGAACCTCGCAGACCGCATGGCGGCATCCGGGCTTTCTGAATTACGCGCAGCAGATCCAGCAGCAGACCTCCTGGTTCCGCGGTAAACACAACGTCAAGTTCGGGTTGTTCGCGGGCCGCACGCAGTTCCAGGATCAGAACATGCCCGACGCGCTGTTCGGCAATCTGAACTTCTCGAACCGCTACACCGGCCATCCCTACGCCGATTTCCTGCTGGGCACGCCGACCTCGGCGCAGCGCGCGGCGCCGGCAATCTTCATCGACCGGCTGCGCTGGTCGTGGGATTTCTACGTGACCGATGAGTGGAAGATTCGCAAGGATCTGACCCTGAACCTCGGCATGCGGTATGAGATTCATCCGTCGTGGAGCGAGGCGGGCAACCGCCATTCGTTGTTCGATGTTTCGACGGGCAAGATCGTAATCCCCGACGGATCGCGCAATCTCGTCAGCCCGCTGATGCCGACCGGTTATGTCGATCTTGTCGAAGCGAGCCAGGCCGGCTATCCGACCAACACTCTGCTTAAGACAGACCGCAACAACTGGGCGCCGCGCTTCGGTCTCGCTTGGCGTCCGCTTGGACCGAACACGGTCGTGCGCGCGGGCTTTGGCATCTTCTATGACATCGTCTCGCGCGTCGCGCAGGCGGGCGGCGCGCCATTTGTGATCAACGAACCGACCTATACGAATTCGACGCCGATTCCCGACGTCGTCTTCCCGCGCATCTTCCCCAACAGCGTGGCCGGGCCCGCTACGATTACGCTGCCGCAGGCGATTCGGCGCGATCTGCGCGACCCGTACTCGATGCAGTACAACCTCACGTTGGAACATCAGCGTTGGAAGACGGGTTTCCGCGTGTCGTATATCGGAACCAACACACGGCAAGGCGAGTGGGGATACAACATCAATCAGCCGCTTCCCGACAATCGCCCGTTCGTCGATAAGCCGCGTGCGTTCCCGCGTTATCCGGCGATCACGTATCTGTCCAATGGCGCTGGGCATCAATACAACTCGCTGACGCTGGAAGCCGAACGCCGCTGGGATTCCGGACTGGCGTATCAACTGTCATGGGTCTATGCGCGAGACATCGGCGACTTGGAGCGCGGCGAATCGCCCGAGAACGCTTATGATCGCCGCCGCGAACGCGCGGTGTGGCAGGACATTCCGGCGCATCGCGTGACGGGCAATCTGATCTATGACCTGCCGTTCGGCAAGGGCAAACGCTTCGGCGGCAATGCGACCAAGCTGCAGAACCTGCTGATTGGCGGTTGGGAGTGGTCGACGATTTTCAGTACGTACTCCGGGCAGTTCCTAACGCCGGCGTGGACCGGCCCCGACCCCACCGGCACGGCGTTCACACCATCGAGAACGCCAGCGCAGGTCACGATCCGGCCGAATCACCTGCGCGATGCGTCTATTCCGGCGGATCAACGGAGCACGGCGCGCTGGTTCGATCCGTCGGCATTCGCCCCGCCGACGGCCGGGTTCTTCGGGACTTCGGCGAAGGGTGTGATCATCGGCCCTAGTTCACAAATCATCAACGCGGGGATCGCGAAACACTTCTCGTGGAACGAGCGGTTCCGCGTGCGCAGTGAACTGACCGGAACCAACGTCTTCAACTCGCCGAACTACTCGAACCCCGGCCTGAACATCACACAGGCGGGCGGAATTGGCGTGTTGACGGGTGTAGGCGGAGCTTCGGATCTGGATCCATCAGGCGCGCGCGGACTGCGCGCGGGAGTGCGCGTCGAGTTCTAGCCCGGAACCGTTTCGATGACCGGGTGGCCAATCCCCTCGATCTGTGCGTGCATGTTTTGCAGCGAACGGAGCATGGTCGACAGTTCGGGCCAGTCGGGGTCGATCAGCGAGGCGGTCGATTCGAGCATGTTGCGGTTAAGCAGACTGATGAATAGCGAGACCAGTTCGGGGTCGCGCCATCCCTTGGCTACTTCTTCTTCCAGGACTGTGGTCGCCTTTTCGAGGGAGAAGGCCGGCTTGTAGGTGCGTTCGGTGATGAGCGCGTCGAAGATATCGACGATCTGCATGATGCGGGCAAGTAGGGGGATGTTCTCGCCGGCGAGGCCGTCGGGATAGCCGGAGCCGTCCCACTTTTCGTGATGGCTGCGGATGATTGGCAGCACGGGGGCAAGGCTCTTCATGGGCCGGCAGATCTCTTCGCCGCGAATCGTATGCTGCTGCATGATCCGCCACTCTTCCGGCGTCAGATGCTGCTGGCCGTGGAGGATCGAATCGGGAATCGAGACTTTGCCAATGTCGTGCAGAAAGCCGCCGCGATAAAGGGCGACGAGTTCGGGACGCGACAGACCGAGAGCGACGCCGAGCGCGACGCTGTAGGTCGCCAACCGCTGGCAGTGTTCGGCGGTGTAGGAATCGCGGGCTTCGACGGCTTGCGCGAGTGCGAAAAGGATTGTCTCGGCCTGATCGAGCGAGTCGATGGCGGATTTGTTGCGGAGGAGGGCGCGGACGCGGGCGCGAAGCACGCTCGGGTGGAGCGGCTTTACAAGATACTCGTCGGCGCCCGCTTCGATGCCGAGAACTTCATGTTCGACGCCTTGGGTATTGGTGATGATCAGGATCGGTAAAAGGCTGTTGCAGGGGCTGGCTTTGACGCGGCGGCAGAGGTCAGGGCCGAACATATCCGGCAGCATCAGATCAACGATGATGAGGTCGATCGAGTTTTGCTCGAGGATGCGCAACGCGGCCGCGCCACTGGCGGCTTCGAGAAACTCGTAGTTCCCCGCTGAACGAAGCATGCCCTTAAGCAGGCGGCGGTTGATCTCATGGGCGTCTATCAGCAACAGCTTGCCGGTCTTACCGGCTTCGAGCCAGGGGGTTGCGGCCAGGGCGCCGGGTATAGGCTTGGATTGAACTGTGCCGACCGCTTGCATGAACGCCTTTCGTCTTCCTCTGCTACTATCGGCATAAGGCGCGAGAAAATTTAGGCGTATCCCCTTTCGGGGGTTCGCCGGAGACAAACTGGTAGGAGAATTCCGAATGAAATTGGCCATGGTAGTACTAACGGTGTCGGCGTTTGCGGCGGAACTGAGCAAAGGCGAGCGGGATCAGGCGATGAGCCACCTGCACGCCTCGCGGAAACAGGTGCTGGATTTGATCGCGCCGCTGTCGGACGCACAGTTGAAGTATCAGACCGCGCCGGAGCGCTGGAGCATCCTCGAATGCGCCGAGCACATCACCGAAACCGAGGTCATGCTGCGCGGGCTGATTCAGAAGACCGCGAAGAGTGCGCCGGTCGACGACGTCAAGCGCGAAGCGCGGAAGGCACAAGCGGCCGAACGCATGAAGGGCGTCGTGACGCAGATGACCGACCGCTCGAAACGTTTCTCCGCGCCGGGTGAAATTCAGCCGAAGGGGCGGTTCGCCACGAAGGAAGCCGTTGTTGCGGCGTTCGCGGCACGCCGCGATGAGACCATCAAGTGGGTCGAAACAACGCCGGACGATTTGCGCGGAAAATTCTTCAAGCTCGGACCCGCGGCGGAAAACGACCTGTATGAGATGATATTTTTCATCAGCGCTCATTCCGAACGGCACCTTCTGCAAATGAAAGAAGTCCTGGCCGCGGCGGGATTTCCGAAACGCTAGCCGGATGAAAGTCATCCCAGGAAGAGAGAGTATGCGGCGATTGCTGTTGACGATTTCGATTGCGGCGATGCTGGCCGGTTGCGGCAGCGGGCCGAGTTCGGTGCGCGCGGCGATCAAACCGGTGAGCGCCAGGAAGCAAGCCCCGGACTTTGAACTAAAGGACTCGACGGGGAAGGTAGTCAAACTGTCCGACTTCAAGGGAAAGGTAGTCCTTTTGAACTTCTGGGCGACCTGGTGCGGGCCGTGCAAAATCGAGATTCCTTGGTTTGTCGAATTCGAACAGAACTACAAGGACAAGGGGTTCGTGGTGCTGGGCGTGTCGATGGATGAAGAAGGCTGGGAGATCGTCAAGCCGTTCATCGAGAAACACAAGATCAACTACCGGCTTGTGATCGGAGACGATGCGACCGCGCAGAAGTACGGCGGCGTGGATTCGCTGCCAACTTCGTTCTTGATCGACCGCCAAGGCCGCACCGCCGCCGTTCACATCGGCCTGGTGAGCAAGGGAAACTATGTTAGTGACATTACGCAACTGCTCGATGGCAGTGGTGCTGGCTCTGGCGCTAAAGGCGCAGACTGATACGCTGCGGGTTGGGCCGGTCGCTCCGGTGTCGGGAAAGCGCGGCGAACCGGTGACGGTGAAACTCGACCTCAAACTCGCCAACGGTTACCACTTGAATTCGCATAAGCCCGAGGATCCGTACTTGATCCCGCTGCGGCTAACCTGGGATGCGTCCGTCGAAACGGTCCACGTGAAGTTTCCGGAGCCGAAGCATGAGCGCTACGCCTTTTCCGACAAGCCGCTGAGTGTGTTCACGGGCGACTTTTCGATCGTCTCGACCGTGAAGCCGAAGAACGCCGGCTTTGGCGTGTTGACCGGCAAGCTGCGCTATCAGGCGTGCAATCACAATTCGTGCCTGCCGCCGAAGACGATTGACGTGAAGGTGCCGGCGGATATCCGCTGAAAACGTGCGAACGCTGCTGATCGCGCCGGGCGCCATCGGAGATTGCATCATGCGGTTTCCGGCGATGGAGGGGTTGCGGACTTCCTATACCGAGGCCTGGATTTCGCGGCCGGTTGTTCCGCTGGTCTTGTTCGCCGACCGCGTGCGCGCGTTGGCCGATACAGGAATCGACCGGATTGGGTTACCTGGCATTGATGCCCCGGCGCTGCGGGAACTCGAGGGCTTCGACCGGATTGTGTCGTGGTATGGATCGGCGCGCGACGATTTCCGCGCGGCGGTGGGCGGGTTGCCGTTTACGTTTCTGCCAGCGCTGGCTGATGCGCCGCCAGTTGGTGTTCCGCGGATTGCTCTGCGAGGGCCTCGACATGGGGCGGTGATCGCACATCCGTACTCGGGCAGCGCAAGGAAGAACTATCCGGGCTTCGCGGAGCTCGCGCGCGAGTTTCCGTTCGTTCGCTTCACGTGTGGACCGGAGGAGGATTGGCCGGGCGCGGTGCGGTTCTCGTGCCTCGGCGAGTTGGCGCGATGGATATCGGGCGCGTCGCTATTCATCGGCAACGACAGCGGGATTACACATCTGGCGGCGGCGCTGGGCGTGCGGACGATTGCGCTGTTCGGCCCGACGGATCCGGCGATCTGGTGTCCGCCGGGCGAGCATGTGACAGCTTTGCGGTTCGACGAAGCGCGCAGTGGGATCGGATTATTACTGCATCCAACGGGGTGAGTATCGCATCCGAAGCGTTATGAATACTCTAGTTATCGGCGGTACAGGGACGGTTGGGACGCACGTAATGGGTGCGCTTGCAGCGCGCGGCGTGACGGCGCGCGCGATGAGCCGGAAATCGAAGGAGGGCGGTGTCTACGGCGATTTGCAAAAGCCGGAGACGCTCGGTGCGGCGATGGCGGGCGTCGAGGCCGTGTTCCTGGCTACCGCGCTTGCGCCGGATGAAACCAATCAGGGGTTGGCGGCGGTCGAGGCTGCGAAATCGGCGGGTGTTCGAAGATTCGTCTACATGAGCGTGCGGGATGTCGAGGGGGCCGCCGCATACCTCATTTCGCCTCGAAGTTGCCGATCGAGTACGCGGTTCGGCAATCGGGCATGGAATGGACGATTCTCCAGCCCAACAACTTTTTCCAAAACGACCTGCAACTTCGGGACGCGATCACCGGGCATGGCGTCTACCCTTTGCCGACAAGCGCGCACGGAGTAAGCCGTGTCGATACGCGAGACATAGCCGAGGCGGCCGCGATCGCGCTGACGACCGATGCCGCGATTGGCGAAACCGTGGTTGTGGCCGGGCCACAAGCGTTGACCGGGCCCGACGTGGCCGGCGCCTATGCCGAGCGACTCGGCCGGCCGGTGCACTATGTGGGCCAGGATATCGGTGCGTGGGCAGCCGGCATGGCTCAGTTTCTTCCGCCGTGGATGGTCATCGACCTGCGTATGATGCTCGAGTACTTCGATGAGAGAGGGCTAGTTGCCAGCGCCCGGGAGATCGAGCGGTTGACGGCACTTCTTGGACGGCCGCCGCGCTCGTTCGCGGCGTTTGTCAGCGAGAATTTTTAGGAGATCGCGCGGAGCGGCCTTACTGTTTCTTCTTACGTTCTTTGCGCGTCGCGTCCTCTTCGCCTTCGGGCGCGGCGTTGACATCGACGCGGCGGCCGCCGACGGCAGGTGGAGCCCAGCCATCATTTGACGGCCCGTTCTGGAAGAACTTCGCCGTGCCGCTCAGCGGATGATCCTTGTGATAAACCGCCGCGGCTTGGCCGAATATCTTGCCGGCTTTGAGCGTGTCGTCGTGCACCTTCTTGATCATCTCCTGGTATTTCGGATGGTTCTGCGGGTAGCCGGAAAATGAGCTCAAATCGGCGTTGCCGATGATGACGACATCGACGCCTTGGACTCGCGCGATGTCATAGGCGTTGGCGACGCCGGTCGGCGATTCGATCATCACGACGACGAGCATGTTGTCGTTGAACGACTGGCGATAGTTGCCGTGCTTGCCCCACAACCGGCCCGCGTAACCGCCGCCGGCGCTGCGCCGCGCCTCGGGTGGATAACGCGACCATTTGGCGGCTTCGAGCGCGCGTTCGACGGTGTCGACGGTGGGAATGATAACGCCGAGCGCGCCGAGATCGGTGGCGTGCTGAATGTGGAACTCCTGCGCGTCTGGCAGGCGGATCATGGGAATCGACGGAGCGTCGGGGCAGGCCTGGATCATCTTCTCGACGTCTCTGAATTCGAGCGTCGAGTGCTGCATTTCGAACCAGGTGTAGTCGTAGTGTTTGGCCTTTTCGCAGTAGCCGGCCGGATCGAATGTTGACTGGGTGAAGCTGAAGACCTGTTTGCCGTCGAGCAGCTTTTGCTTGGCGGTGTTGTAGAGCTTCGGCTTGGGCTGAGCGAAGGCGGTGAGCGCGAGGGTGAGGATGAGGACTGGGCGCATAGTGAGATGTAGTATATCGTCAACGTTGGGGGATTTCACCCGCCTTGACGCGCCGGTTG
>Ga0194119_10009550_pt1 | contig 13003 bp, 10 predicted proteins | sample TA2MahC100mmetaG_FD_148620 | JGI IMG/M metagenome (GOLD analysis project Ga0194119, IMG submission 148620) | Freshwater microbial communities from Lake Tanganyika, Tanzania - TA2015018 Mahale Deep Cast 100m | ecosystem: Environmental > Aquatic > Freshwater > Lake | place: Tanzania: Lake... | reverse complement strand
TGCGGAATTTGATGGGCTTAATCTCACCTTTGAGACAAGAGAAGGTATTTTGAAACACTGCTCGATTAAAAATGCGGAAAATTTAGGCGATGTGGGACTTAGATTTTTGAATAAAACCGAAACAACACTCGAGGGACAGATTGCTAATTTTGCGGATGAGATTGCCTACAACAATCACGACATTGATGATGGCATTCGTTCAGGACTTTTAACGATCGACCAACTCATGGAAGTTTCTTTTTTTAAAGAGCATGCTTTAAAGGTCAAAACCCTATATCCCGTTTTATCTCAAAAAAGACTAGTCCATGAAACGATTCGCCGCATGATCCATAGCTTGGTGGATGATTTATGTCGAACTAGTCTTTCCTATATAAAGGTATCCAAACCAAAAAATGTGGATGAGGTGAGACTTCATGGTCCGATGATTGACTTTTCAGCCGAGATGGCAGAAAAACAGCTTCAATTAAAACAGTTCTTGAGGAGGTCCTTATACCTCCATCCCATGGTGACCGAGATGACAGACAAAGCTGTAGCGACCATTGAGGGCTTATTTAAGGTATACATGGATGACTTAAATCTCATACCTATAGACTTTCAATCGATTGGTCGAGAGGAAAAACCTCGCGTCATTGCGGACTACATCGCCGGCATGACCGATCGTTATGCGATTCGTGAGTTTGAAAAGTTATTATAAATCAATAACTTAAAATAATTTTGTTGTAAATTTACAACAAATTAACCTAAATGTCGCAAAAAACACTAAAAATACTTGCGAATCACTTATTCCTTGGTCCATAATTCATTTAACCTTCTTGATGAAGCTTTAATTCATTGGGAAAGTTCGCGAACTTTCTCATCAAGCGATTGATGAGGTTTTAAAAACAATAGGAGAAATATATGAACAAGAACATTAAATTAGCAGTGGCGGGTGCGGTTTTAGCACTCTCAGCATCTGCAGCTAATGCTGGTATCATTATCCCTGCTGGCGAATGGACACTCGACATTAACGGTAACGTGAACGGCTATGCAAACTTTTCTAAACTAAAAGGAACTAACACTATCACTGGTGGTATTGTAGGTGCTCGTCAAGCTCACCAAGACAGTGATCAAACGATCACAACCGGTCTTTTACCAGCATGGCTTGGTTTCACAGGTAAGACACGTCAGAACGACCTAGACGTTGAATTCACAATCAGCATCCAGCCTGGTATTGCAGGTAATGATATCTCAGGTGACGGTGCTTTCGTAGATGGTACTGCTGGATCTAACGGTGGCAGATTGCTTAATCGTCAAACATACCTATCATTCGGTGACAAGTCATGGGGTTCGATCAAGATTGGTAAAGACCTCGGTGTATTCGCAGCTGACGCGATTCTTAGCGACATGACATTGTTAGGTGTGGGTTCTGGCGTAGCTGGTAACGGCCCATCTGCAAACACAACAAACGGTGGTATCGGTACTGGATATTTGTATGCAGCATGGAAGGGTCAAATCGCTTACACGACACCAAACTTTAATGGCTTCCAAGCGACTGTAGCCCTAACAAACCCTAACCAACCATTTGGTGCATCAACAACTAACGCTGGTAATGGAACTTATGTGACAACTACTGTTGCTCAAGACCGCTTTGGTTTAGAAGGTAAGGCTTCTTACTCATTTGCAGGTGAAGCATTGTCTGGTAAGTTATGGGTTTCAGGTGCTAGCTATGACGTTACAGTAAGCACAGCATCAAACAATGGCTACACAGCTAACGTTGCTGACATTGGCCTTAACTTGAACGCAGGTGCTGTTGGCTTAACTGGTTACTACTACAAGGGCGAAGGTGTAGGTACAACGCTTCTAGGTAACCAAGGTGTTGATTCAAGCAACAACAAACGTGATTCAGATGGTGGCTACGTCCAAGCAACTTATAAGCTTCCAGTTGGAACTAAGATTGGTTTAGCTTACGGTGTGTCTAAACTTGATAAAGCTAACGGAAGCGATACAGCTGCTTTAGTAAGTGAAAACAACCGTATCACTCTTGGTGCTTACCACCCAATCACTAAGCATCTTAACTTAGTGGCTGAGTATAACGACATCGAAGCAAAATCACACAACGGACTCAATAACAAGCAAGAAATTGGTTCCCTTGGTGCGATTTTATTCTTCTAAGATTTTATTCTTAGGAGTCAAAAACCTAAAACGGCATCCTTGGATGCCGTTTTTTTTACTCAAAGAAAATTGAATTGAAAAAAATAAGCGTACTATTATTTTTAATGACAACCATTCTCTCTTGCAAATCACTAATGAATGGGCAAGACCAGCCCGTTAATTTGATCGATGGTAAAACGAATACCTACATGACGACATGCAGTGGGTTAGCAGAAACGATCGGCTCATGCTACCAAAAGGCTCAACAGACTTGTGATCATGGCTATCACTTAGTGGAGGAGAAGCTAGATAGTTCAGGTGTGCATCGTCAGATCAGATTTCAGTGTAAAAATTAATGGCTAGCTTATAGCCCTAGCCATAACTTTAATAAACTACTATTCGCCAATAATTTTAACAAGCACCCTTTTTTTTCGTCGACCATCAAACTCACCGTAGAAGATTTGTTCCCAAGGACCAAAGTCAAGCTTTCCAGAGGTGACAGCAACTACCACCTCACGACCCATGACCTGCCTCTTAATGTGGGCGTCTGCATTGTCCTCACCGGTGTCGTTATGCCGATAGTTGTTAACGGGCTCATGGGGGGCTAGAGTTTCTAACCATACCTTATAGTCATGATGTAATCCCGACTCGTCATCATTAATAAATACACTCGCTGTGATATGCATAGCATTGACTAGTATCAAACCTTCCTTGATACCACTTTCGGCTAAACATTCGCGCACATCTGGTGTGATATTTGTAAAGTGCATTCGGGCTGGAGCGTTAAACCAAAGTTCTTTGCGATAGCTTTTCATATACCTTTCCTTAAGATTATTATTTACCGAGACCCTCAAGCGCTCTTTTATGGACACTATACCAATCACCTGCCATATCAGTATCTTGATAATCCAAAAAACATGGGGTGCCTAAGGTAAAGTGGACAAGCTTAGCCTCTTTATTGATGGGGTACTCAATCGCTAGCCAGTTCCATTCCAAGGGAAGGTCTCCAATATCTTCATCATTAAGCCATGAAAAACGATGTAAATATTTCCCTGTTTGTTGGCTGACAAAGTCTGTTGTTAGGATTTGATTCTTTGGATGACCGCAATTCCAAAGAATCAGACTTGACCAATTTTTTCTAGGATAATTTTCATTAATATTCCCTAGATACTTCTTTTGGGTCTTCGTTTGATAGTTATGTTTTACCACAAGGACAGCTTTTGATTCATCACGCTGATCCCAAAGTTCTTTAATATCACTTTTACAAACCATATCACCATCGGCAAATATGGCCCATCCCTTAAAGTTATTAAGGTATGGTGTTAGGAATCTGGTGTAGATAAAATCGTTACTCTTATCTGTGTGAGTTTCTTTATAGTTGTTTATAGTATTTATAGCAAGAGGGATAAAAGCAACAGGTAAGGAAGCTTTCTCAAGGACACTTTGTGTAAAAGTATGAAATGCAATTGCCTCACGCTGGTCAAACCCAACTACAATAATAATTTTCTCATCCATAGTGTTTTCTTAAGAAAATTGATAAATTTTTTATTGACTCATTAAAATTCTCGAGCTTGTTATTTCTATAGATACTCATAGAAGAATACCATAGACAGTCTGATCGTGATTCACCCCAGTACCATATTTTACCGCGCGCGTTTGGCAATAGAAGATAAGTCTCTTTATGAAGTGCCCCTGCAAGATGAGCGGTGACATTACTTGTCGTGACTACAAAGTCACATGCAGAGATTAAAGAAGATAGTCCATCCATATCATTAAAGTTATCAATTTCTTCTAATAACATAATTTCTATACCATGATCATTTAGAAGTTGATCTATTTCAATTTGAGTTTCTCCATACTGTAAATTTACAAAAGTAATATTTGGTATGCTTAGGATAGGAATCAAGTCACTAAGATTTATACTTTTAGCTGACCCAATGTCTTTTTTTTGACTCTTCCATGCAATGCCGCAAATTTTTGAGGTGGGGTAGCAAAGTTTATTCCTTAGACTATTTCTCTGGCTTTCATCATTTATTAAATAACCTCTTGGATGTTGGTTAAAGTCTTGAATTTTTTTTCTAAAAAATTTCCCTAGACTGCCTATAGGTATATGGAAATCATATAATGCTTCGGATATATCATCATTAGAGGGTATAAATTTTACATTGCTGGCCCAAGAGAATGAGCGCTGAAAGAGATTAAGTAATCTGTAATCAAGAGATACAATAAAATTATTTTTTGTTTTAAAAGCTTCAGAGAGAAGACTGCTATGAATAATTTGATCTCCTATGCCTTGTTCAGCCCAGATAAGAATAGACTTAGTAACGATATTAAAATGAGTTAATTCTGGCTTAGAAGTTTTAATATAATCTGATTGATAGAGTCTCCAGCGTGAGTCATAGAAAGACCACCCATCTTCAAATATTTCCTGAGCTAATAGACACATGGATTTATTGTATTCTGCTTCGGGATAGTCTTTATTTAATGAGATTGCTAGATCATAATTTGATAAAGCTTCTTTAAATTGCTTCATAGACTCAAGGATTGTAGCCTTTAAATTTAGGGTGTAGGGATTATGTGCATTAATATTTAGAGCACGATCAACATTAATAAGAGCATTTTCATAATCATTGAGATATTTTAATGCAATAGCTTTTTGGACCATGGCTAATTCAAAATTTTGATCTAAATCGATAGCTTGATTGAAGTCAATTAATGCAAGCTGATAATTTTTCTGATTAAGAAAGGCGACGCCGCGGTTATATATTAATTGAGTGTCAGTAGGATTATTTTTAATACCTTCACTATATATTTCTATGGCTTGCTCGTATTGCTCAATCTGATTATGAATAAAGCCTAAGTTAAGTATTGCAAGAAAATTATTCGGATTAATTTTAATGGCTTCTTGATAAGATAAAATTGCACCTTCAAAATCACCGTAAATCTTAAGAGCTCGACCAAGGTTGTAGTAAGCTTCAGATTTTTTTTTTGGATTAAGCTTAATTGCTAATTCAAAATATTTTATTGATTCATTTGTCTTGCCAATTTCTAATAAGCCATTTGCAAGATTTGTAATAAAATTAGATTGATGAGGATTTTTTTTTATTGAATCTTCAAGATATTTAATTCCAATCTCTTGATTGCCAAGCTGAAGTTCAATTGTACCAAGATTTCCAAGTACCTCAGGATGATGAGGAATAAAGTTTAATAAGTCCTGATATGTTTTTCTTGCATCAGAGATCAAGCCTTGCTGACATTGATTAGATGCTTCCCTGAGAAGTCTTTGGATTTTTAAGGGGCTTATGAATTTCTTCATAAATTAATCGAAGTTTAGTTCTACACGATTACCAGCTGGATCATTTAGAAAAATCTGATGGGCTTTCATGCCAGGAATTGTTTTTTCTTCGAAAGGCATTTCAAGATGTTTTAATTTTTTTAAAACACTTTCATAGTGAGTTGCTTTAAAAGCAACGTGATCATAAGAAGATTTTTTTGAGGAGCGACCATCTCCTTCTTTGGGGGTTATAAGGTGTAAGACATCTTTATCGCCAATGTATAACCAAAAGCCAAAGCGTTCAAATGCTGGCCTAAACCCTTCAGTTAAACCTATGACGTCACAGTAAAAGTCTCTTAACTGAATCACCAAATCTTTTTCTGCGACAAGCTGAATATGATTGATGGATAAAATCATCTGATTATTTTTTAAGTTGTAGGTTGTGGTGTGCGAAGACGAATATGAAGCTCACGCAATTGCTTTTCATCGACGGTATTGGGTGCTTTCGTGAGTAAGCACTGCGCGCGTTGTGTTTTTGGGAACGCGATCACATCGCGAATCGACTCTGCCCCTGCTAATAAAGTCACAAGTCGATCAAGTCCAAAGGCCAGGCCGCCATGGGGAGGTGCGCCATATTGAAGGGCATCAAGGAGGAATCCAAACTTTTCTTTGGCCTCTTCTTTTGAAATCTTTAATGCATCAAACACTTTAGATTGCACTTTTTCTTCATGAATACGAATGGAGCCACCACCCACTTCCCAGCCATTGATCACCATATCGTAGGCTTTAGATAAACACTTGCCTGGATCAGTCGCTAGAAAATCTTCATGACCTTCTTTAGGTGCTGTGAATGGATGATGGGTAGCGACCCAACGGTCAGTTTCTTCATCAAGCTCAAACATTGGGAAATCAATCACCCATAAAGGTGCCCAGAGTCTGCCATCCACATGATTTTTTTCGTGACCAATTTTAAGCCTCAATGCACCCAAGGCTTCATTGACAATTTTTTCTTTATCGGCACCAAAGAAAATAATGTCGCCATTTGCGGCACCTGTTTTTTCAATGATCGCTTTTAATGCGTTCACATGAATATTTTTAACAATGGGGCTTTGAAGACCTGTTTCGTTTAATTCATTGACGTCGTTAATCTTGATATAAGCCAAACCTTTAGCGCCATAGATTTTGACAAATTCAGTATAGGCATCAATTTCAGAGCGTGTGATTGCAGATCCGTTTGGCACTCTTAATGCCGCGACACGACCACCTTTCATTGTGGCCGCACCTGAAAAAACTTTAAAGTCGACATCTTTCATCACATCAGTCAACTCAGTCATTTCTAGAGTCACACGCATATCAGGTTTATCTGAGCCATATGTATACATCGCTTCAAGGTACGTCATACGCTGGAATGGTGATGGCAAATCAACGGATGCGACTTTCTTATACATTTCACGAATCATTTTTTCGACCATGGTCATAATGTCTTCTTCATTCATAAATGAAGTTTCAATATCGACCTGTGTAAATTCAGGCTGGCGATCTGCTCTCAGATCTTCATCGCGAAAACATTTAGTGATTTGGAAGTAACGATCAAATCCTGACACCATCAATAATTGTTTAAATAATTGAGGGGACTGAGGGAGCGCAAAAAATTCACCTGCATGCACACGTGATGGTACAAGATAATCTCGCGCACCTTCAGGCGTACTTCGAGTTAACATCGGTGTTTCAATCTCCATAAATCCATTTTCATCTAAAAAGTCACGTAAGACTTTTGCCACACGATAGCGAAGACGTAAATTATTTTGCATCATCGGACGACGAAGATCCATAAAGCGATATTCAAGACGAATCATTTCTGAAATGGAGTCATCATCAAGCATGAACGGTGGGGTAAGTGACGGGTTTAAAATTGCAATGGTGGACGCCAACATTTCAACTTCACCTGTAGGAATATTTAAATTGACTGTTCCCTCTGGGCGAGCCCTGACTTTACATACCACCTTTAAAACGAATTCATTACGAATCGATTCAGCGATCGCAAATGTTTCTTTGGTGTCAGGGTCAATCACAATTTGCGCAATACCTTCACGATCACGAAGATCAATAAAAATCACGCCGCCATGATCGCGACGACGATGTGCCCAGCCACATAAAGTGACCGTCTCCCCTATATGTTTTTTATTTAAATCACCACAGTAATGCGTTCGCATCATTTTTGATATTCTCTTTATATAAATTAATTTTTTTTGATTTTTTTACGGGGGGGCACCACACCCATGGAAATCACATACTTCAACGCTTGATCGACACTGATATCCAATTCCACCATATCCTTTTTAGCTACCATCAGAAAGTAACCTGAGGTGGGATTAGGGGTTGTGGGTACATAAACACTTGAGTACTTACCCTTTAGATGTTTTGCAATCTCTGGACTGGGCTCTCCTGTTAAAAATGCAATTGTATAAGTATCACGATCAGGATAACGAATGAGTACCGCTTTATTAAACGCGCGGCCCGATTCTGAAAATAATGTGTCAGAGACTTGCTTGATACTTGAATAAATAGAATTCACAAACGGAAGTCTTGAGAGTATCACTTCCCATAGCTTTAAGAATTGACGGCCAAATAAGTTAGAGGCCAAGAGTCCTATACCCAGAATAACGGCTAGTGTTAAAACAACACCCAATCCTGGGATATCAAATCCAAATAGATTTCTAGGTTGATAATCATAGGGAAGCCAAATCAGTGTTTGGTCTAAAAAATGGATCAGAGAGGTAATCACCCATAGCGTAATCGCAAGAGGGACAAGCACAAGTAAGCCAGTTAAAAAATAGCGTTTAAACATAATATAAAGTTAACTCGAAGTTGAAGATGCGCTCGCATCTTTTTTGGTTTCAGTTTTAGTATCACTTTTGGCACCATCTTTAGATTTGTTCTTAAAGTCTGTGACATACCATCCAGAGCCTGTAAGTTGAAAGCTGGGGGCTGAGACTTGTTTTTTAAAAGTCTCCTTATGGCACTCAGGACATTCAGTCAAAATGGAATCTGAAATTTTACGGAGTAACTCTTTTGAGTATCCACAAGCTTCACATTTGAAATCAAAAATGGGCATGAATTAAAAAACGATATGTTAAATTAAAAAGGGATATCGTCTTCAAAGTCGTCAAAGTTAGTGGCTGCGGCTTGTGGTGCACCTCCTGTTCTTTGGGGAGCTTGATTAAATTCATCATGACCTTGTGATTGAGATTGATTTTGTGCGTTTGATGAACCGCTTGAGGATCCGCCACCGCTATCTCGACCGCCTAACATTTGCATGCTCTCTGCAATAATTTCAGTGGTGTAACGATCCTGGCCTTCTTTGGTTTGCCATTTGCGTGTTTGCAGTCTACCTTCAATAAATACAGGACGCCCTTTTTTTAAATATTCGCCTGCGATCTCGGCTAACTTTCGATACATCACAATGTTATGCCATTCGGTACGCTCTTGTTTCTTACCGTTTTTATCTTTCCAGTTATCAGTGGTAGCAATACTAAAATTACATACAGCATCCCCGTTAGGCATAAATCTCACCTCAGGATCTTTACCTAGGTTGCCCATTAAAATGACTTTATTGACTGACGCCATGTTTCCCTCCTAGTAACTGAATAATCGATGCTTCATGAATCGTTTCGTGTTTGTTGACTTTTAACATCACCCGGCCTTCTTCAAGCAAGATCATGACGTCACGCACACCTTTTATTTTTTGTAATTTAAGCTCTATCAAAGCTAATTGTTTAGGGTTTTTGAGTAATGATTTATTTTGAATCATAAACATCAACGTTTTAATTGCGGGCGGGGCTTTCATCGATAATGCAAAACTTGCCCATAACGTCATCAACATGGCACAAAACGAAAACACTGAAAAACTGCCACCTAAATCTGCTAAAAAACCACCTAATAAACCACCAAAAAAGACACCTAGTGATTGACAGGTATTATACACCCCAATCGCTGTCCCTTTAGCGCTTGGCGGGGCAATTTTACTAATCAAACTGGGTAAGCTTGCTTCTAAAACATTGAAGGCTACAAAGTAGACAAATAAAGATGCGATGAGGCCCCAAAAAACATGGATCAAAACACCAAACATGAGTTGGGCGATAAGCATTAAAAAAATAGAGCCAATGAATATGAGTTTTGATTTATTAAATTTTTCACTCAAGATGATGATAGGTACCATAAAAATAAATGAAGTAAGAAGCACAGGTAAATAGACTTTCCAATGTTGGTTGACATCTAACCCCCCTGAAGTTGCAAGCGCTATAGGCACCACGATAAACATCGCCATTTGAGCCGCATGGAGGGCAAATATCCCAAAATTTAAACGCGAGAGCTGGGTATTTTTAAGGATTGATTTAAAGGATGGCTGAGATGCTTTTAATGTTTCGGAAGTCTTTAGCGTCAAAGGTGTGGGCACCACAAAGCGCACCACTAAAATAGCAAGTAGAGATAAAAGGCCTGTCAGCATAAAAATACCAGGCACACCTATAAGTCGATTCAGAATAGGAGCGCCCATTAAAGACAAGGCAAAAGTGATGCCAATCGTGGCTCCAATCATCGCCATCGCTTTGGTGCGATGTTCATCTCGAGTTAAATCAGCCACAAGCGCGGTGATAGCGGCTGATATAGCGCCTGCGCCTTGAATGGCACGGCCTAGAATAATGATGTGAATATCGTCCGAATAACCAGACACAAAAGAACCTAAAGCAAATAAAAGGAGGCCAATGTAAATGATATTTTTGCGCCCATAGCGGTCAGATAACATACCGAAAGGTAATTGAAAGAGTGCTTGCGTTAAACCATAAGCACCCAGTGCTAAGCCGACAAGAAAGGCTGAAGGACTGCCGGGTAAGCCTTCGGCATAGATCGCAAAAATGGGCAAGATTAAAAACATGCCTAACATTCTTAAGCCATAGATCGATGCCAAACTTAAACTGGATCGAATCTCGAGCCAGGTCATGCCTTGTTCTATCTTCATAAACTTGAATTAGATATTTCTTATTTTTGAATAATTTCGTATATTAACAGGTTACCTTTTAAAACCTTAAAGCACCATGGATACGATTAAGATTCGCGGGGCCAGAACCCATAATTTAAAAAATATTTCACTCGATTTACCCCGCAATAAATTGATTGTCATTACAGGCTTATCGGGCTCCGGCAAATCATCTTTAGCTTTTGATACCCTCTATGCTGAAGGTCAACGTCGTTATGTTGAATCCTTATCCGCTTATGCACGACAATTCTTAGAGCGGATGAATAAACCTGATGTCGATTTGATTGAAGGTTTATCGCCTGCGATTTCTATTGAACAAAAATCAACCTCTCATAATCCGCGGTCCACCGTGGGTACCGTCACTGAAATTCATGACTACTTAAGGCTGTTATATGCAAGAGCGGGTGAGCCTGAATGCCCGACGCACGCCCATACTTTGCAATCGCAAACGGTATCGGAGATGGTGGATACCTTATTAGCATTGCCCAAAGATACAAAGATTATGTTGTTAGCCCCTATTGTGAATAGCCGCAAAGGTGAACAACAAGATTTATTTGAAGATTTAAAAGCACAAGGCTTTATTCGTTTACGCATCGACGGTGAGATTTATGAGATTGATGCACTACCCAAACTTACTAAAACTAAAAAACATCAAGTCGATGTCGTCGTGGATCGCATTAAAATTAATCCAGATATTAAGCAGCGCATCACGGAGTCAACCGAAACCGCATTAAAGCTTGCGGATGGCAAAATGATTGCAGTGGAGATGGATACGAATAAATCACATCTTTTTTCCGCGAAATTTGCATGTCCTTTATGTGACTATTCGCTAGAAGAATTAGAGCCACGCATCTTCTCATTTAATAATCCGATGGGAGCTTGTCCTGAATGTGATGGGATTGGCAATATCAATTTTTTTGATCCTAAGCGTGTGGTGGCTTTTCCACATTTGTCTCTTGCATCAGGTGCCATCAAAGGCTGGGATAAACGGAATCAATTTTATTTTCAACTTTTACAATCTTTAAGTGAGCATTACACATTTGATCTAGAAACCGCTTTTGAAGCGTTGCCTGAAAAAATTCAACATGTGATCTTAAATGGTAGTGGATCGGAGCATATTAATTTTTCTTATCTCAATGAACGTGGCCAGATCATCAAAAAGATGCATAGCTTTGAAGGCATCTTAAATAATCTAAAACGTCGTTATCATGAAACAGATTCAGGCACAGTCCGAGATGAACTTGCAAAGTATTTGAATATGCAACCTTGCCCATCCTGTGAAGGATCACGTTTAAGGATTGAAGCGAGACATGTCAAAGTAGGTAAAAAAAATATCCATGACATATGTAACACCCCTTTAAAAGAGACGGTACATTTTTTTGAGTCCTTAAAACTAAAGGGGGCCAAAAAAACCATCGCTGAAAAAATCATTTTTGAAATTACCAGTCGTTTAAAATTTTTAGTGAATGTCGGTTTGGATTATTTATCCCTATCTCGTTCTGCCGAAACCTTATCGGGAGGTGAAGCGCAGCGTATTCGGTTAGCTTCACAAATTGGCAGTGGTTTGACTGGAGTCATGTATGTGCTAGATGAGCCTTCGATTGGTTTACATCAACGTGATAACGATCGCTTACTTGAAACTTTAAAGAGATTACGTGATTTAGGTAATACTGTGATTGTCGTAGAACACGATCAAGAGGCTATTCTTGCGGCCGACCATGTGGTTGATTTTGGCCCAGGAGCCGGTGAACATGGTGGGTATGTCGTTGCTGAAGGCACACCTAGGATGATTGCAAAACACGCTCAATCTCTCACAGGGCAATATATTAGCGGCCGTAAAGAAATTAAATATAAAAATAAGCGCGTATTACCACGTCATTTGAAATGGCTGGAGTTAAAAGGGGCTAAAGGAAATAATTTAAAAAATGTGCAATTAAAATTACCGATCGGACTTCTCACATGTATTACGGGTGTCTCAGGAAGTGGTAAATCATCGCTCATCAATGACACGCTTTATCGTGCAGTAGCACAACATTTATATGGAAGTCATACCGAACCTGCAGAACATACCTCGATTAAAGGCTTAGATTTTTTCGATAAGGTAGTGGATGTGGATCAAAGCCCTATTGGCCGAACACCGAGATCCAATCCTGCGACTTACACAGGACTTTTTACGCCCACACGAGAGCTTTTTGCGCAACTCAATGAAAGTCGTAATCGCGGTTACGGCCCCGGTCGGTTTTCATTTAACGTCAAAGGAGGTCGATGTGAAGCATGTGAAGGAGATGGTGTGATCAAAGTTGAAATGCACTTCTTACCTGATGTGTATGTCCCTTGTGATATTTGCCAAGGTAAACGCTATAACCGTGAAACCTTAGAGATTCAATTCAAGGGAAAAAATATTCATGAGGTCTTGTCCATGACCGTTGAACAAGCGCATGAATTTTTTAATGCGATTCCTGCCGTTGAAAAAAAATTACGCACTTTGATTGAAGTAGGCTTAGGGTATATCACCTTAGGTCAAAATGCGACGACCCTTTCAGGGGGGGAGGCACAGCGCGTCA
>Ga0194119_10009548_pt1 | contig 13007 bp, 11 predicted proteins | sample TA2MahC100mmetaG_FD_148620 | JGI IMG/M metagenome (GOLD analysis project Ga0194119, IMG submission 148620) | Freshwater microbial communities from Lake Tanganyika, Tanzania - TA2015018 Mahale Deep Cast 100m | ecosystem: Environmental > Aquatic > Freshwater > Lake | place: Tanzania: Lake... | reverse complement strand
TGTCTGGCCATCGCCAATGGGGATGCCATGGCGCCCACGGAGGATTTGCGCGACGGCTGGGACTATGTCCGCGATCCTTTGCCGTCACGGTTCGAGCATCCGGCCTTTGACCGGATTCGTCGCGGCCTGGACGCCGCCGATACCCAGTGGCAGTTCCGGCCCGAGAGTCTGGACCGCCTGTCGCCGGCCATTCAGCGGGTACAACTCCAGAACCTCCTGCTCCCGCATTACGGTGAGAATTTCAATCCGCTCCTGCGCTGCATCGTCCGGCGCACCCGCGCCTATCTGGAATCGACCATCAATCCCGCGACCGGCGAGTATTATTTGCCGCGGGTCGCCGTGAAGCTGTTCGGCGAGGACGACGCGGACGCCTTGGTGTTGGGCAGTTACCTGCGCGAGGCTTACGAAGAAGCCGAAAACTTTTCCCGGTTGCTGTTGCAGCGGGTCAAGGGCGCGGGCTTCTTCAAGACGCTGCTGTTGCGACGCCTGGGCAGTTCGATGGAGGCGGGCCGACGGACCGTTGCCAAACTGTTGGGTGAAGAACCGTCTCTGGCGGAAGATGATGAAGATGATGAAGAAGAGGATGACGACGAAGATTTGACCGTCCAACTCGGCCGGCCAGCGCGGGAGGCCAGCGATTTCAAGAGCTTCACGGCAGTCGAGCGCGCCTCGCTGGAGCGGTGCCTGAAATTGCTGCGCGAGGGCGGCAACCAGGATCCCAAACTGGATGCGGTCATGGGCTATCTGTTGGGTGCTCACCCCGGAATCGACGGCCGCTGGATCGATAGGGGTTGCATCCTGTTTTCGCAGTATTACGACACGGTGTTCTGGATCGGTAATGAACTGGCCAGGCGCGATGAGTTCGCCGGACTGGAGCTCGGACTGTACGCCGGCAGCCATCGATCGGGCCTCTGGCGCGGTGGCCGGTTTGAGCGCCGCGAACGGGATGATTTGAAGGCGCGCGTCCGGGCCGGTGAACTCCGGTTGTTACTGGGCACCGATGCCGCGTCCGAGGGGCTCAATCTGCAGCGGCTCGGCGCTTTGATCAATATCGACTTGCCCTGGAATCCGACTCGGCTGGAGCAGCGCAAGGGCCGTATTCAGCGTATCGGCCAGGCTCGTTCCGAAATCTGGATCGCCAACCTGCGCTACCGGGATTCGGTGGAAGACCGGGTTCATCAGGTACTGGCGGATCGACTGGAGGCGATCCATGGCTTGTTCGGGCAGATTCCCGACACCCTGGAAGACGTATGGGTGCAGCTTGCGCTACACGATGAGCAGGCCGCCCGCCAACTCATCGATCGTACCGCCGCCACGCGCAATCCCTTCGACATCAAATACAGCAAGGTGGAAGACGCCGACTGGGAAACCTGCGCCTCGGTGCTGAATGCGGTGAGCATGAAGGAGTTGTTGGCAAAGGGGTGGTAGCCCAGGCGCGGGTCATTTGAACATCGGATTGCGTTTTGCCCGGGCAAGTGGAGGTGTGGCCGTCAGTCGCCTTGCTGGTAGCGGTAATTGAGATTCAGCCTTCTTTTCATTTACGCTAAGAGCGGCGCCTAAGTCTGCCTGGCCCAAGATGGGTCCTGATTAAAAGTAGACTTTCAGACGTGATATTCTGGCTCATGCCTGTGACCAAGATTATCGATGACTGCCACACGCTTCCGAACCGGCGCGGGAATGGACAGCTCAGGCGGGAAGTGTGGGTTGACGATGCCACAGGCCGGATCACGAAGTACAACCTAGCTTACATCAACCACAATCTTTTCGGTCTGGATAATGGCCGTGTCGTTGGCTACGATAATGCCCATGGTTACCACCATCGCCATTTCAAAGGCACTGTGGATCCTATCGATTTCGTCAGCTTTGAAGATATCGAGGAGCGATTTCAGCGCGACTGGATTGCACTGAGGGAGGAAGCATGAAAATACTCACCATCAAGACTGGGACGGAAGAAGATTTCTTTGAGCGCGGTCGAGAAATAGCCAGAGTGGCGGATTGTGGCGAAGTCCCCGTCGAGAGCCACGTCATCAGCTTCGAAGATCCTGCCGACATGATGAAACTCATTACTGAAGGGCGCTTAACATTGTTTCGTGCCGTGAAAGAGATGCCTGGTTCGATCACGGAAGTTGCCAATCGACTGCATCGAAATCGCAGCACAGTTAAGCGAGACATCGAGATACTTGCGCAAGCCGGTTTGCTCATCATCGCTCCCAAGGTCTTACCCGGGCACGGCCAACAAAAAGAAGTGCGTGCAGTTGCCGGTCAGATTCGCCTCCAGGCTGAGGTTTCCTGAAGGCTTCCAATTTACGGCAAACACAAGATTTTTATGTCTCGAAGCCATGGCCGGAATAAGCCATGGCGACATAATGCTGGGCGGCTTGGGTATTGATTTACGGTCCTAGTCCTGCTGGGATACCCCATCCGCATGCGGCGCGGTAGAGCGGGGCAAGCCCGGCTTGACTGATGACAAACGAACGACAACCGCGCTGCCGTGCGGCAGCTTGTAGCAGCTTCACCATCGAGTAAACGGCAAAATGGAGGTGTGGCCGTCAGTCGCCTTGCTGGTAGCGGTAATTGAGGATGGCCTTACAGATGGAGAGTGGCAATTCCCTGCCGCTCGAAGTTTCACAGGTCGAGGCGTAGATGGTCACGCTTTGCTGCCAGGCATCGAGGGCAAAATAAATGACCACCGCCAGGATGATGATGGCGGAGAGGGCTAACAGGGTCTTGTTCATGAATTTCGAAATTTGCAGCGGGTGAAACAAGGTCACTGCCCGACGCCGGAGCAGGCCGTCAATGGCGCCTTATGGACACATCAACCCAGCCTATCGTTCAAAGCCGGGCCAAGGAATGCCTGGGGTGTATGCGGCTGGCCCAAGTTACGCTGGCTCTTTGCATGGCCTGTCTTCAAATGGGGGTATCCCCGAAATCGGGTCCGATGCGGTTCTTTGCATGATGGGAGACGGCGGCTTCTCCTGCGAATTCAGGCAGTTGATCCGACTGCCAGCCTGGATGGCAAATTTCCGCGGGTGGTTTACGACGGCTCAGGATCGGAAGGCCGAGGGTTCGAGGTCGAACTTTTTGAGTTTCAGGTAGACCGCCCGGCGGGTAATGCCCAGGTCTTCGGCCAGGCGACCCACATCGCCGTGGTGATTCCGCAAGGCTTGTTCCAGATAGCCTCGTTCCGCTTCCTCCAGTACCTGCCGGTGGTTGGGTCCGGCGCCGAGTCGCAGGGGCGTGTCGGGGCTCAGGGTGGTGAATTCCACCCGATCGAGTTCGGCGCTTTGGGCGAACAAGACGGCCCTTTCCAGCGTGTTCTCCAGTTCACGCACGTTCCCCGGCCAGTCATGGTTCAGGAGTCGTTGCATCAGCTCAGGGGTGACGCCCCGTATGGATTTTCCGTAGCGCAGGGCCAGGCGGCGCAGAATCAGGTCGACCAGATGCGGGATATCCGCGCGCCGTTCCGCCAGACGCGGGATGAACAGGCTCACCACATTGATGCGGTAAAAGAGATCGCGCCGGAACGCGCCATTTTCGACGGCCCGGGCCAAACCGAAGTTGGTGGCGGCGACGATTCTTACATCCAGCGCAAGGCTGCACTGCCCGCCGACGCGTTCCAGTTCGCCTTCCTGGAGGACCCGTAAGAGCCGGACCTGAACGGCGGGCGAGAGGGCGTCGATTTCGTCCAGGAACAGCGTACCGCCATCCGCCCGCTCGAAATATCCCCGGTGCACTTCGATGGCGCCGGTGAAGGCGCCTTTCTCATGACCAAACAGCACACTTTCGACGATGCCCTCGGGGATGGCGCCGCAGTTGACGGCAATGAAAGGCTTGTCGGTCCGGTCACTCATGGCATGGATGGCGCGGGCCACCAGTTCCTTGCCGACGCCGGTTTCACCCTCGACCAGCACCGTCGCGGGGGTGGGCGCCAGTGTCTCGATGGCCTGCAACACGTTTTTCATGGCGTCCGATTCCGCGACCAGGATGGGGCGGTCGAGGTCGTCGGGCCCCAGTGTGCAGGGTTTGGCCTGACACCACAAGGCATGCAGGCGTTCGTCGATGCGGCTTTGCAGGGATGACGTCTTCACCTTCCCGGGCGAGGCCGATGCCGGCTCCCGGTATTCATGTCCCTCCTTGCCCAGGGCGGCGGTGGGATCGAGATGAACCACTACCGAACACTGGTCATGACCCAAGGCTATCCGCTCCCTGAGCTCGACCTTGGCATAGCCAAAGTTGCGTGCCGCGATACCGCCGAAGACGCTGGAAGTCATCCGGCATAATTCGGGAGAGTGTCGGACGCCTTCCCCGAAAGGACAGCGGCTACAGATCACATGAACATGCTTGGCATCTGAAGAGAGCAGCGAAAAATGCCCGCCGATGCGATTCTTGAGTGCGATGATCAGGTCCGCGTAGCGATCTTGTGGCAGGGGGCCATCGATGGAGTGCTCCCTGCGATAGGCTTCCTCGAAAAAGCGGCTGGCGCTCTGGGCGATGCGTTCGATGATGGGTTCGGACGGTTTACCGCAGGTTTCCTCGGTCAGTTGCATGAGTTCGAGGACGAAGGTTTGCAGAAATCCAATCGGCGTTAACAACGAGAAGACTTGGTGTTCCATGAGCTTGTGCCTGAATTGATCTTTGTGAATTATAGTTTCGCATTGAGAAGTAACCTTTCTCTAATGGGTTTAGTGATCATCGCCAACGTATTGAATTAACAGGGTTTGTTGAGTAGGGATTGTTTGGCCTGCTCTGTGCTTGTCCGCGGATGGGTCAGTGATGACCGATCGGCGCGCCGCTTGAGGCTGGCCGCCTTGTTTGAGATCGCGGCATGCGCTAACCCAACATCTTTTTCAAAAACACGAAAATGAAAGGAGATTCAACATGAGTAAAATTCTGACCGAAGTGCTGAAAGCGAACGACGGCTACGTCGCCAGTTTCACCAAGGGCGATCTGGCCCTGCCGCCCGCCCGGGGCTTTGCCATCCTGACCTGCATGGACGCGCGCCTGGACCCGGCCAAGTATGCCGGTCTGTCCGAGGGCGATGCCCACGTGACCCGCAATGCCGGCGGCCGCGCCAGCGACGACGCCATCCGCTCGCTGGTCATTTCGCACAAGCTGCTCGGCACCCAGGAGTTTTTCGTCATCCACCACACCGATTGCGGCATGCAACTGTTCACCAACGACATCATGGGCGATCTGTTGAGCAGCAGTCTGGACACGGCCAGCATCGACGCCAACGGCTGGCACGATAACGGCCAGCACCCCGGCTCCACCGACGGCAAGTACATCAACTGGCTGACCTTCAAGAGCAACGAGCAGAGCGTGCTGGAAGACGTGCAGCGCATCCGTAACCATACTCTGGTGCCGAAGTACATCCCGATCTACGGCTTCATCTACGACGTCAATACCGGCAAGCTGGTCGAGGTGCCGGACGCGATGAAGGCAGGCGCCCCGCTCTGAGGGTTGAGCGGGCTCTCGGCGCCGGTGGACGGTCGCGATCATCCACCGGCGCCGTGTTTGAACTCAATTTACAGGAGATGCATCATGAATAATGTGTTGTTACCGCTGATTACCGGCCTGGCCCTGTCTGGCATGGCCCTATCAAACCCGGCCGCCGCCGAGGAGGCGGTAGCGCCGGGCATGTCGCGCCAGCTCCTCATGAAGCGGGAGATTCCCGCGACGGATTCGGGAGCCGAGGCCCGGGTTATCCGGGTACAGTTCCCATCTGGCTACAAGACCCCGTTGCATACCCACGAGGGTCCCGGACCCCGGTATGTCCTGAAGGGGAAACTGCGGGTCGAGGATCACGGCGAGACCCATGTCTATGGCCCCGGTGACGTGTTTTGGGAGACTGGCACGGCGATGACGGTGCAGAACATCGGCGGCAATGACGCGGAACTGGTGATCTTTGAGATTGCCCCGGCTCATCGGTCGACTAGTGGAGGCTCGTGAACATAAACGATGCGGAACGCAGTCAATACCCAATATCGGGCTTGGTGGTCTTCGGTTGGGTTCATAGTGTTCGTCTGACGGAATTGATAGATGCCATGGTTTGACCATCCATTTTGAGCATGAAATCCAAACCGGCTCGTCATGCACAGGGTTTCGGCATACCAAGGACATCAGAAAGGGCATCGTGAATTATTTTGCGGATTTTGAGAGGCAGTACGGGTTGCATGAGTCCGCGCGCGCGGTACAGCGGGATCATCACAGGGCGTTGAACATATCCCGGTGGTATGATGGTGCCCTTTTCCCATTCCGAGGGCATGAGCGGCTTCCAGCCATGGCCTTGGTACGAAAGACCCATTATCCTTCACACAGTGGATAAGTTTCAGCCAAGTCGAGCAAAGTAAGGAGTGGTAGCACCTTTGACGCTATAGTGTTCGCGTCGCAGGCCGCTGAAAATTTCACTACGAGGAACTTCTGCACCCCACGTAAACCCGATTCTACAATCATCACATGGGCTATTGACAAGGCCCTTAGATAGGTGGTTTGAGTCGAGCGCTAAGCCGCATGATTGTTGGAAATGAATCACTGAGTTTAAGGGCCATGTCAATACGATCAGGTCGGGTTAGCAACGTCTTCTATTTTCTGGTTATCAATAGGTCATGAATACACAAGTAAGACGAAACAGTCGTTTTTATCGAACGCCCATGGCAGGGATGCTGTTGGCCGTCGCGCTGTGCGCTTTTATCCAACCGGCGGTGGCCGGTTCATGGCGAGCCACCAAGGTCTTGCAGGGGCCGTTCGCCGCTTCATCTCCTCCAGAAGCGCCTGTATTGGCGACGAACGATAAAGGTCACACGGTCGCCGTCTTCAATCCCACTGGCTTGATCCGGTTTGCCGAGCATATCAAGGGCGGGCATTGGTCAAATCCGGTGACAGTCGTAGCCAATGCGGCTGGCAATGCCACAGCGGTCGCCATCGGTGCGGATGAAACCACGGCCGTAGCCTGGACCACGGTAGGCACCCGCTATGTGCCCTCGAAGCTGGTGGTTTCCATCCGGGAACCGGGCGGTCAATTCAGCCCCCCTAGCGAGGTAGGCCCCGGTACCGGCGTTTGGTATCCCAAGCTGGGCATCGCCGGGGACGGTTCGGTTACCCTCCTCTGGAGCGCTGGAACCCAGGTTTACAGCAGTCATCACCCCGTGGGTGGCGCCTGGAGTGCTCCCGTGACGCTGCGCAACAGCGTCGGCATCAATCTTCCGGACTTGGCGGTGAATAACGTCGGCGTGGCACTGGCCGTCTGGCAGGAAGGCGCATCGAACAACCCGACTGCAATTTATGCGGCCTACCGTGCCGTCGATGGCGCCTGGCAGGCGCCTCAACAAGTCTCCGCGGGCACGGGCCTCGCTACCTGGAATCCGAAGCCAGGGTTGGACGCCCAAGGCAATGCCACGGTGGGTTACCTGGACGGGACCGCGATGTGGGTAGCCTCTTCCGCGGCGGGAGGCGTATGGACCGCCCCCACAGCACTTTCAAGCCCGCAGGTCACCGCCTACTACCCCGCTTTGGCGCTGAACGCCAACGGTGACGTGCTTGCCGCCTGGCAAGCCTATGATGCGACAGGAGCCAGTCGGATACAGGCGCGAACCAAGCCGGCGAACGCCGCCTGGGGCGCGATGATCAATCTGAGCACCCGCAACGAAACGCCGGGTTGGCCCAATGCGGCCTTGTCGAATGACGGCTTGGGCATCGTGTCCTGGGTGGATGATAGCGCTCAAGCGGCTCGCGCGGCGGTGCTCGGCGCGGCGGGTACATGGAAGCGCTCATCCTTGGGCGCGGGTTGGTGGGGCTTGACGGTGTCCGTAGCGGCCGGAGGCGGCTCTATCGGTACGGGCTGGGCGCTGCCCAATCCGCTGAATCCCAACGCCGCCAGGCTGGTGGGCAGAATTTATGAGTAACGTGTCGGTCATGGCCTTTGCCCATAGCAATCCACGCTCAGATGTACTCTGAGATTTTAATCATTAAATGTGAATCAAGTATGAATCATCAAAATCTGTTATCGGTTGGAGTGTTTGCGATGGTGACGGTTGCGCAAGCGGCTACACCAGTTTCGGCCGCTACTGGCATTCAGGTTGGGGGGAGTGGCAAGACATACGCATCGAGCGCCATACAATGCGCTTTGCACCCAACGCTGGGCATGAGCCCAGTGGTCTACGCCGGTCTTTACAATCCCAAAAGACGCGCAACCGCTACCGTGTCTCTGAACGACACGAACATAGCCACCGTCAATTTTTATAATCCGGAGACCCAAGTCTGGCTCGACAAGCGCATCAATACCGTCGGGGTATCCCTGAATAGACGCACACGGGACACTTATACATTTGATGCTACCTCATCGCAGATCAATATCTGTATCCCGGATACCTCAGGCAACACGATCAGTGGTGATTTGGAGTTTGCTGCAAGCGGCAAGTCTTACACGGGAAAAGTCATCGGATGCGCATGGAATCCTGCTACCCAGCAGGCGCAACCCTACGTCAATCTATTCGATAATGGCACATATCTGCTGAATGTTTCCATTAATGGTGTACCGATGACCCAGTTCAATGGAACGACCCGCAAGCATACGCCTGTTTTTCTAAGCGCCGGACTCAATGTCATCTCCGCGGCCAATGGTCCGACGTCAATCGACTATTATGTTCGGGACGGCGGCACAGGGATCTGTACGCTGCCCTAGTCATCACCGCGCCACAGGCATCCTGACGTCATGACCCTTTTAAGTCGAAATTGAGTGAATACGCCCGGTTCATCATTAATAGAGTTGTTCCCGGTGTGCAACCCTTGTAAATCAAGGGCTCCAGCTAGAGATTCCTCGAAAGCACCTACAAATGGCGCTCTTGTTCGGTGTCAAATTCTTGTAACATATTGATTTACATCAATATCACATCAGGAACAACTCTAATGATCACCGGGCGTATCCCTCTAATAAATCTAACGGTTAAGGCAGAACAGTCAGGGTGTAGGTGCGTTCAACCAATACTTGGTCAGCATCCTTGGCGCTGACCGTAAAGGTATATTGACCCGCCTTTTTCGGCGTACCAGACAGGATGCCCGTGGTGGCATTCAGCGAGAGTCCTCTTGGTAGAGCGCCCGTCTTGGTAAGGCTATAAGGGGTATTACCACCCACCACAAGCCGGCGTTTGACGTAGGCTTGATTAAGTTTGCCGTCCTGCAGGTGCTCAACCAGTCCCAACGGGGCTACCACTTCAAAACCGACCATCTGCGCCCCGGTATAGTCCCCGACGACCACCTCCTTGCTACAGTTGAACAAGTAACCATTGCCAAAGGCATCGGTTACGTCAACCGTACCACTACCGTGCAGGTTGTCCTTGCCCACCTTGTCGCACATCGCTTCGCCGGTTTCTCCGTCAATAGATCGTGGACCTCCCGCGTAGGTATAAAACTCATACCGCTTGGTGATTTTTTCATCACCATTCTGCAAGGGTTCGGCGGCTCCGGGTAATTTAAGCTTTTTCTTGTTTTTCCCTATGTTTTTTTGCAGAAGATACCATTCCGTTTCAACCTGGGCGACTTCACCATTGGTCCAATCGGCCTTGCCGTCATTATCTTTATCCGCGCTGATAAGGTCGTTAAGCGGTATGTGCTTGTTGTTGTGGAGTTGTGTTTTTATCACCTTAACCCAAGAGGCTTTGCCAAACTCCTTGGCTGGCGCCGGTTCTTCCGGAGCGGGAATGACGGCAACGACTTCGGCGGGCTTGTTAGGCGCTGGAGGCTGATAACTCCAACTAGGGGCGGAGAGGGTCACTTCCGGACCGCGTATGAGAGTACCGGGAGCCGCTGGGTTATCGATTAACCAATAGTAGTGGACCTTGGCATTAGTGCTGTAGGAAACGCCAAAGTGTTCACACCCTTCGTTGACGGCGGGGTTCGTGCATTGATGACCTTGCGTGGGCGGAAACGGACCGGCGGGCACGGCCGTATAGCTTAGGTAATGACCATTGCTGTCCTTTTTGCTGGCGTAGCGAACCACCGTTTTCGGATGTAACGGGTTGCTGAGATCCTCGACAAAATCAGGGGCGCCATAATGATTGTAGTCGTAGGTATATTGAAGCGCTGTGCTTCGCACATCTTCAATCTCAATCTCGAAGCCATGGGCTTCGACTTCGGTGTCGTTGATGGCATCGAAATTACACAATGAGCCATACGCGGTGCTCGCATGGCTAGTCGGCGCCATGCCGAGTAGAAAAAGGACAGGAAGATAAACAGATTTACGCATGAGCAATCCTAAGTGATGGAAGAAAAAAATTAGAAAGCGGTTGTTCCGAGGAACATCCTCTGGCCTCATTGGGGTATGGCGTGGCAAGTATCACAACCAACAGGTTGGCCTTTGGCGATCGTCACTGTTTTATCCTCAGCTTTCAGCTTCCTGTCGGTCTGAGCTTTGGATAAGGCCGTTCCCTTGAGGTCTGGGCCGTGGCAGGCTTTACATTCGTTCAGATGCCGTTCGGCATAATTTTCGTGTCCGCCATTGACGAACCGGTTATTACCCACTGGATGCATGCCATGAGGGCCGCCGAGGGTAATACCCAGGTCATTCTTGTGACAGACGGTGCACTCAACAATGGGTCCGGTGTGGCCCTGGGTCTGCGTGGGTACGACATCATCATTATCGTTCGCCGCGTTGATGCCTGATTCCGCGTGAGTGCTGCCGTGGCACCCCTGGCAGAAAACGCCCCCATGACCGGTGCTGAATCGGTACAGCATAGGTTTGTCACCCAGTTGAGTGGTGACCATGGGTTCCGCGAATCGCTTATTGGTAGGAACGATAGGTTTGGCGTGAGCGTCATTATCGAGGTAGGCCAGCGCCAGATTGATATTGTCTGCTGACTTGATGACATGCGGTTGATTGGCCAGGTTGTCCATGGCGTCACCGGTATGACAGGAACCACAACCCGGTTCATCAGCCCACGGTACCCTGAGGGAACCATCCAGAACCAGCCCGGCAGGCGTGGGGTTGGCGGCTGAAACATCCCGGGTAAAATCATTGGCGACCTTGTCCATGCCGCCATGGCAGTCCTGGCAGACGACATTATTGCTGGCCATGACGCCCCGCAAGCATTTGGTATGACTGCCGGGATGACAGGTATAGCAGGTTTGCTGGAGCAAGGCCTGAGTGCCTTCCGGAGTCCGCGCGGGGTCGTTGGGGAAAGGCATCTGTGGAACCAGGTTGGCATGATAACCATGCACCACCCTGGACATCGATTGATGCGTGGTTTGCTGCCTACCATTGTTATCGGCGGGACCGACCTGAGCCAAATCTAGGGCCGGGCTGTAATGGCAGCCCTGACAGGCTACGGGCGTCTGCTTGGATAACTGTGTCTGTTCTTTCAAATCGTGCAGAGCAAGAATGTTTTTATCCGCGGCCCATTCAACGCTCACGGCGGTAGGCACTTTCTTGTACTGAGGATCGTTTGCAGCCTTAAATACGGTGGCCAAGGCCAAGGTTGCGGTGCCATTGCCACCCAACGCCCCATTACTGGGATGATCATTGGTGTGACAACTCCTGCAATTGGCTTCACCGGATACGGGGGTGACCGTGTCCACGGAAGCCAGGAGATTGCTGGCGGTCACGGCTTTACCCTTGGGTACCGCCCTAATCCGCATAAGGGGATAGGCATTCAATCTGCCGGCATCATCCCAATTGGTCACCGGTAAGCCTTCCGCCGCGAACCAGCGAGGTTCCGCCACATAGCCGAACGGCAGGTCCTTGAACACAGGATATCGGGTATTGAAACGACTGAACTTCTGGGGTTTGTTTTGTGATAAAGGCTGGCTAATCCCCGGCATTTTCGATTGATCCGCACTGAGCACATGATCGCCAAGATAGAGTCTTTCGACATCAGGGGTCGGCAGGCCTACATCCGCGGTCAGGGGGAATGCCGCGAGAATGCCCGGGGGATAAAACTGATCATAGGCTCGATAGCCATACGTCTTGGTCGGATCGTTACAGTCAGCCGGAGAATCACATTCCCAGAAATTACCTTTGAAGACGATGGAAGATCCGGCTGGTGGGTTTCTATATCCCGCAGGTGGCCTATAAGTCCCATTCATGAAGATCGGATCATGCGGATTGGCCGCCGCCGAGTAATAGAGATCCGCCTTGGAACCATCAATGATGATGGGTTTATTCGTGTTTGATGTGCCTAGCTTGATGAGCTGAGCGTGTACAGTGTTATACGGGGGTAGTATGGCCGCAACCCTATAGTCCAGGTCTGAACAGTGCATGCCCAGATCGTTATACGCTAAAGCTCGGTAACCCTTACTGCCATCAATGAGTTTAGAACCTTGTGCAACCGGAACGGCTTTCTTGGTTTTATTTTGACTGGTCGAGTTGATTGAGGTTGCCGCATTAGCTGAGAGGCAAAGTCCGAGTGTCAGGGTTAATGTTATTGAGGCGAACCAGTGCGGGCTGGTTTGAGTGCGAACCGGATGTATAAACATCATGTCGTCCTTCAATAAAGTAAAGTTAAAAGCTTACCAGTCATTATTATTAATTTGACCATATAAGCGCCAATCAACTCAGAGCCAGATGCCAATCATTAGCATTTGCATGGAATAGAACCCCTAAACACTGCCTCTGGAAGACCATCCTATCAGCGTTTTATGATATTGCCAATTGCAATAGAGTTGTTCCCGGTGTGCAACCCTTGTAAATCAAGGGCTCCAGCTAGAGATTCCTCGAAAGCACCTACAAATGGCGCTCTTGTTCGGTGTCAAATTCTTGTAACATATTGATTTACATCAATATCACATCAGGAACAACTCTAATGTTAACTCTCTGAGCGTCTGTTTGGAGATAGCCTGCTCAGGTTAAACATTCCAGTAATGATTTGGATTATTGAGTCTATACTATGGAGCGTTTCCTGGCGGGATGTCTGGCCTATCCTTGTGAAGCCGTCCACCGCCTCTTTATGCTAAGGTTAGTCCTAATCTAGGCCGGGAATTGATCGATTAACCGCCCATCATTTCACCTTGGGCAGACT
>Ga0194119_10009545_pt1 | contig 13008 bp, 9 predicted proteins | sample TA2MahC100mmetaG_FD_148620 | JGI IMG/M metagenome (GOLD analysis project Ga0194119, IMG submission 148620) | Freshwater microbial communities from Lake Tanganyika, Tanzania - TA2015018 Mahale Deep Cast 100m | ecosystem: Environmental > Aquatic > Freshwater > Lake | place: Tanzania: Lake... | reverse complement strand
CTCCCGCCGGTTTCGTCGAACAATTCCCAGACGTTTACCGGTTTCAATTCACCGATCAACGCGAAGCGGATCTCCGGTGCATGGGCGGGTGGGGGTGTCAGCGCGGGGGTACTGGGTGATACCGGCGCAAGATCACCCTGGTTGCGACCGGTATTGCATGCGGCAAGAAGAATCAGGGAGAATAGAAGGGCGAGACGTCGCATCAATTCCGACAGGCCTCACCCGCGTCGATCGATTCGATGTTCCACAGCGGGTTCGCGGTCGGGTCGAGGTCGAAGCGGCAAAGGTCCGGTCGTGAGGCGGCTGCGCGCAGCCGAAAGTACAGCGGAATGGCCGGGAGTTCCTGTGAGAAAAGCACCTGGGTCTGGCGGTACGATTCGGCATACGCGGTGTCCTCCGGGAGCGCCAACCGGGCGGCACGGCAAGCCGCGTCGAAATCTTTGTTCTGATATCCCGAAACATTCGTGCCGATCCACGCATTGGAGGCAGCCGGAATCTCATCCGCGGTGAACCATCCGCAGGGAGGTTCGAATCCGTTCACGCCCATCGCATATTCAACAAGGTCGAAGCGGCGGCCGAAGAGCAGCCCGCTCGGGCCAGGCGCGTACAGGTCCTCCTGCGAAAAATACTGGACGGTCAGGCCAACGCCGCACTGCGCCAGGGAGGATTGGAGAATCTCGGTCACCTGCCGGCGCTGCGTGGCGGTGGTTGTGTAGTAATTCAGCAGAAGCGGCGTTCCCGCGGCGACGTTCTTCACATTCACAGCCAGGCGCGGGGTGGCTGGGTTTCCATCCGTATCCCTCCAGCCGGCCTGTTCCAGCAGGGAGATTCCCACCGCCGGGTCGAACTCGATCTTCGTGACGTTCGAGTCGTACAGCGGATGTTCCGCCGGAACATAGGTGTCGGGGATCGATGTCAGGCCGAACAGCACGCTATCCACGACAGCCTGGCGGTCGAGACAGTGGGCGATCCCCTGCCGCGTATGCCCGTCGGCGAAAAGATCCTGACGGTCCTTCTGAAAGAACGTATCGTAACCGTCATCGTACGTGGCGGGCCGGATGCCCATCCCGAGCCATTCGATCGTCATGCCCGGCGCGAAGAAAGCCTGCGCCTGCCCGGCGGCCTGCATCTCCTGCAGCAGGCCGGCCTGACCGTCCAGGCGGATGGTCGGGTCGAGCAGGTCGCAGCGACCGGCCACCAGTTCGCTGAGGGCGGTGTTCGGGTCCGTGATGAAGCGAAAGGAAAGCGAATCGAATTTGGGGTAGCCCTCGGCGGCGCGGAAGTAATAGGGATTCTTCGTCAGGCGGATGTGATCGCCGGCGATCCATTCCTGAATCACATAGGGTCCCCAGCCAACCGGGGAGCGCGAGGCAATATCGATGGTCGGCAGCTGACCTGTCGGAAACTGACTCCACAAATGTTTGGGCGCCGGCTGCCAGAAGTTGGTGAAGTAGGCCGGGTCGATGAAGCCCGGCATGCCCCACCACTGTACAGTATGCGCATCCGCGGCTTCGTAGATTTGCGTGCGGTCGATCAGATACGTGTTAATGACCGACGATGGATCCTGGGCCAGCGAGAATGCGTAGGCCGAGTCGTCAGCGGTGAGCGGGGTTCCATCCGACCAGGTGATATCCGTGCGCATGCGAAAGTTCACGACCATCTGATCCAGGCTGAGCTCGGACGTGCCGTCGTAGGCCAGGATGCAGTCGTCGCTGCGGCATCCCGCCGGACGCACGCGCAGGCCTTGTTCAAGCAGCACCAGGTCGCCGTTCGCATCCACAATTCGATCGCCGGCCTTCACCGCTGTGCTGATGATCTGCGCGTCGCCGTTTTCGAGCGAGGGCAGCTGGACCAGGATCACCGGCTGATATTCGTATCCCACCGTATCGATCGGACCATCATAGACCGCGGCCAGCACGCTGCGCGCCGCGGCGTTCGGCCCACCGAACGGATACAGGGTATCCGGCTCCTGACCCAGGCAGACGGTGAGCGTACGCGGTTCGGGTGCAAGAGTTGGTGAAGGCGGAGGGACCTCCGCCGGAGTCGCGGTGACCGCCGGATCGGAGGAGAAGAACCCACATGCGGTGAGGGCGGTCAAAAGCACCAAAAAGCCGGTAAATCGTTTCGAAGGCAGCATGGGCAAATCCTTTTTCGAAGCCATCAGCCAATTATACCCACGCGGTCGTTGGTTTTCATTTTTTTCGAAACGCCCGCAGGACAAACAGGATCACAAGAAAGGCAAGCAGCCCGACGAACACAGGCAAAATTGTCGTTGTGGAAGTCCCGACCACCGCCTGGGGCGTGGGCGTAAGCGGGGGCGGCCCGACGGGAATGCTCCCGGCATTGGAGGCGTTCAGCTCCTCGCCCCCTGCCCAAAGACCGTTGGCGCGCAGCAGGAACGCCGTAATGCGCCAGGTTTGCGCCTGCTCAAGACTGCCCGGATTCCAGTAGGGCATGGCGGCAAAGATGTACGATCGCAGCACGGCGGCTGTTGAAAATTTCTGCAAGGTCCCCGGTCCGATCACGGCCGGGACGTTCATCGGGAGTTTGAATCCATCATCATACGGGCGATCCCCGTGACAGCCCCCCTCCCAACAGTAAATCTCCTCCGGCGGGTAGGTTTGTCGAAATTCCTCTGTCAACCCCTGGCCGCGGTCCCCGTGACAGGGCAGGCAGTACAACCAATAATCCTGCGCGCCGAAATCCGCCTGCGTTGCGGAAGCGGGCAGGGTGGGTTCGGCCAGCCGCTGCATGGCTGTGAGCGTATTGATCGCGGTGGCTTGCGGTCTCACCGAGCCGGCAGTTCCCGCTTCGAAAAATAGCCCTGCCAGAAGCAGGGCTATTCCGAGGGAAATCAAGACCCATCGAATCAGGAATCGCAGGTGCATCTATTACGTCTTGCCGCGCATGCGCGGGTCGAGCACGTCGCGCAGGGCATCGCCGAGCAGGTTGAAGCCCATTACATACAGCACGAGGGCGATACCGGGAAAGGCAATGATGTACCAGTAGTCGTCGAGGCTGGTGATCCAGTTGCGGGCGAACGCCAGCACCTGTCCCCAGTCGGCGTAGCCCACGTCCACGCCGATGCCCAGGAAGGAGAGGGCGGCGAAGGAAAGCACCACGTCACCGATGGCGAGGGATGCCAGCACCAGGGTCGGGAAGACCGCGTTGGGGATGATGTGACGGAAGAGGATACGGCTGTCCTTGTTGCCAATGACACGCGCCGCCAGGACGTAATCGCGCTCCTTGACCGAGAGGATGTCGCCGCGAATGACGCGCGCATACCCCAGCCAGCCGAACGCGATCAGCGAGATCATTACCGGCAGGGTACTCCTCCCGATGACCGGGGTCAGCACGGCAGCCAGGATCAAGGTCGCCATCAGGCTGGGCAAAACCAGCAGAACATCCACGATGCGCATGAGGATGTTATCTACCAGTCCGCCATAGTAGGCGGAAACCGCACCAACCAGCACGCCGAGTAGCACGGTGGATATGACCACGATCAAACCGGTCTTGAAGGCGGTGCGCGTACCCCAGATCACGCCATAGTAAATGTCATACTGTCCCTGGGCGGTGCCGAACAAATGCACCCATTTCTCATTGCCGGTGACAGCCTTGTACCAAAAAGGTATGTCAGGGACATTTTTTGTCCACTTGGCACCAATTTCCCGCGGCTGAGACTTGAACCCATCGCGGGGGATCTTGTAAGGCTCGTTGGGGGTTACCGGCGGGGCAAGCACCGGCGCGGCAAGCGCGATGATGACAAAGAAGAGAATCAACAGGGAGCCAGCGATGGAGGCAGGGGTCTTGAACAATCCCTGCAAAACACGATAGTTATCGGGACCGAGAAAACGTTCGACGCGTCCGATCTTACGCCTGGCGACAGCCTCGCCCAATAGTTCGTTGTTACCGGTGGGAGTTACTTGTGTCATGAAAACCTCTTAGGAAAGACGGACGCGTGGGTCCACAAACGCATAAAGAACATCCACGATAAGATTGGCGACAATCAGGATCAAACCATTAAAGAGCGCAAAACCGAGCACGGTAATGACGTCCAACTGCGCCGAAGCCTGCGCCGCCGCCGAACCGATGCCGGGATAGTCGAAGACCGTTTCGGTGATGATCACGCCGGCAAGCAAACCGACCACCGAAAAACCAGCCAGGGTCACAACCGGCAGCATGGCATTGGGCTGGGCATGTTTGTAGATGACGTCGCGCTCGGGAAGTCCCTTGGCGCGGGCGGTGGTCACATATTCCTGGCGCAGGGTCTCCAGCATGGAAGAGCGGGTCACGCGCAGAAAAGTCGCCCAACTGATGTAGGAGAGGGGCAGGAACATGTGGCGCAGGGCATCGAGGAAGATATCGAACCGCCCGTTCAAAAGGGCATCGAAGGTCAGCAGGGTGGTGTAACGATGGAATTGGTCGGAACTCACCACGATATTGAATTCATCCGAGAGACGCCCGGGCGGGAACCAGCCGAGGTTGGCATAGAAGAACATCAGCATCAACAAGCCAAACACGAAGGTGGGAAAGGATGTACCGACAATACTGAAAACGCGCGCCGCCTGATCGATAAAACCATTGTGATGAACCGCCGCCTGCACCCCCAGCCAGATACCCACCAGAATCACCGGTCCCACCGCCCAAATGGTCAAATCCAACGTGTTGGGGAAACGGCGGGCAATCAAACTGGCGACAGGCTGTGAACCAGTCTTCGACCAGCCAAAGTTGCCGAATAAAATGCCGCCCTTGCGTTCTCCTGTTGTCGAATCCACTTTGCCAACCATCCAGTTCAAATACTGCACGGGAATCGGGCAGTCGAGGCAGTATTTCGTAATCGCTGCCTCTATCTGATTGGCTTTGGGGTCACCGCGCACATAGAGCGCCGCCCGCTCCACAGGATCGAGGAATTGCAGCATTATAAAAATTAAAATGGTCACACCAAAGAGCAGTAGCGGCACGAGCAACAAGCGGCGGATTACATATGTAAGCATCAATCACCTCAAACAGAGAAAATACTTATTGTCTGGAATGCGCCGAATTTCGATTTCGACGCATTGCACACAACAAGGCTATGGTGGGGGGCCGGCGATAGCAGCCCCCCACAGTCTTACATGAGATTAGTCTTTGTACATCGGGTAGTAGTAATTGCCAGAGAAGATTGGGTTGAGGACGGATCCCTTGACCCAGCGCTGTTCGAAGCCGTGGCTGGTGGCGGTCGCCAACAAAATGGTGGGAACCTGGTCAAAGTAAAGCGCATTGGCTTCTTCGTAAATCACCTGGCGCTTGGCAGGATCGGTCTCACCCACACCGCGGTTGAGGATATCGGAGAACTGGGTCTTCAGGTCGGCGGGCAGGCTCTGGCGGACTGCATAGGTGCCGAGCATGTAGGGCTGGTACCAGTTGTGCGGGTCGTGAATGTCTTCCATCCAGCCGCTGACGAAGTACGGAGCCAGTTTGCCGCGGATGGTGCGCAGGAAGGTGGGCCAGGGCAGACCGACAGTTTCGATCACGAACAGTTCGTTGATCTCAGCCATGCTGGCGGAGAGGATTTCGGAGACAATCTGGCGGGAGGTGTTGCCCTGATTGTAGAGCGCCTGCATGCGGAAGCCGGTGGTCCAGAGGTCGCCTTCGGGGTCTTCACCGGCGGGGATTCCGTCCTTGTCGAGGTCAGCCATCTTGAATTCTTCAGCAGCCTTTTCAAGGTCGAAGGTGTATATGGGAGCATCCGCCTCGTAACCGGGCATGCCCTGGCGGGCAAGCACGGGCTGCTGAATGGCTTCACCGTCGAACACGTCGCTGATGTAGGTGTCCCAGTCGAAGGCGTAGGCAAAGCCCTTGCGGACGTGAATGTCAGCAAAGAAATCCGCCGGGATGCCGTTGCCATCCAACTTGCCGGAGCCGATGTAGTTGGAGCCTTCAGCGACGTTGAAGTTCATGAAGAGGTCGGAACTGCTGATGGAGGGTCTGCCGATGTACAGGCGGATGGGTCCGCCATTGCCTGCTTCGGCGCAGGCAGTGAATTTTTCCTGACCCTGAAGAGAGCCGTCATACTCACAAACAGCCTGGGGTTCGCCGTAGGAGCCGGCAGCGAGATCGTACACGCGCATTTCGCCAACCATCTCATCGACCTGGGAACGGTTTTCGGGCGGCACAGTAACCTGGTCGGCATCTCCAGCCTGGAACATCGCATAGCGGGTGCCCCATTCGTCGATGGACTTGGTCACAACGCGTTCGAGTTTGGCGGGTTCGCGCCAGTAGTTGTCATTGCGGACGAGGACGAGTTCTTCACCCTGAGTCCACTTCTCGAGTTTGAAAGGTCCCGTGCCATTCATAATTGTGGTCAGCGGGTTGTTCTCGGAAGGAATGGCATAGGAGTTCTGCCAGGTATCGCAGGAGCCATCCCAGCCGCCATTGGCGACTGTCCAGTCCTTGTCCATAACGGAGCCCCAGCCATTTGCAATGGTAGCAATGAAGGGACCCCAGGATTGGGCGAGGGTCATGGTGACGGTACCGGCGGCATCGTCAGCCTCAATGGCGCCAACGACTTTTTCACAGGCGGCTTTCAGCAAAGCGGGATCGGCAGCCTTCATGGCATCCGTGTCGTCCGTCAGGCTGCCTTCGGGATCCACCAGCAGGGACACGTCGTCGACGCCGATGCCGAAGAAGGGTTCAGCCAGGAGCCACTGGGGACCGCTGTGTCCGCCATAGAGCAGACCACGCTGGAAGGAGTACGCCACATCCGAGGGGGTCATGTCGGCGCCGTCGTGGAATTTCACGCCGGAGCGGATCTTGAAGGTGTAGACGGTGCCGTCATCAGAGAGTTCCCAGGATTCAGCCAGTTGGGGCACGAATTTGTCGGTGGCTTCGCCATCATAGAAGACCAGGGTTTCGTACACGTTCTGGATGATTTCGCCGCCGGCGGTTTCATAGGCGAGGGCGGGATCGAGGGTTTCGGGTTCGCCGATGGTCGCACTGACGAAGGTGGTCGGGTCCTTGGACTTGAACTCCATCATGCCTTCTTCGGCAGCGGGCGCTTCAGCGGCGGGCGCTTCAGCGGCGGGCGCCTCGGCGGCGGGGGCTTCAGCAGGAGCGGCGCCGCCACAGGCGGTCAGCGCCATGCTGAACACGACAAACAGACTCAACAAAGCAAAAACTTTTTTCATCTTTCTTCTCCTCAAAATTTTGAAAGGGTTTAACGGACAAACTTACTTGGATCAACAACGAAAAAACTGATACAGGTTCTTCCTGTCAACCACCTCCTTTCAAGGGCTGATTTTTCATTTAGCCAAGTGGCAAGCCACAAAATGACCGGGGGAAACCTCGCGGAAATCGGGGCGCGATTCGGCGCACATCTTTTCCGCAATTGGGCAGCGGGTGCGAAAGCGGCATCCCGAAGGCGGGTTGACCGGGGAGGGCACATCGCCTTCGAGCGGTTTGCGCTTGCGGGCGGCATCCGCCACCGGGTCTGGAATGGGAACCGCAGACAGCAGCGCTTGCGTATATGGGTGCAAAGGCGAATGATATAACTCATCGCGTTCTGCCAACTCGACGATTACGCCGAGATACATCACCGCCACGCGCTTGCTGATATGGCGCACCATCGAAAGGTCATGGGCGATGAAGAGGTAGGTCAGGTTGAATTGTTCCTGCAATTCCTCCAACAGATTCACCACCTGTGCCTGGATGGAAACATCGAGGGCTGAGATGGGTTCGTCGCAAATGATGAACGAGGGCTGCAAGGCGAGGGCGCGCGCCACGCCGATGCGCTGGCGCTGTCCGCCGGAGAATTCATGCGGGTAACGATCTGCAAAGGAAGCGTTCAACCCAACCACATCGAGCAGGTGCGCCACCCGCTCGTGGATTTCCGCGCCAGCCGCCACATTGTGAACCATGAGCGGCTCGCCGACAATCTGCTCGACCGTCATGCGCGGGTTGAGGCTGGCATACGGGTCCTGGAAGATCATCTGCATCTTGCGACGCATCAGGCGCATTTCTTCGCTTTTGAGAGTGACAAGGTTCACGTCTTCGAAGTGGACATCCCCCGCCGTCGGCTTGTATAACTGCAAAATGGTGCGGCCGGTGGTCGACTTGCCGCAACCGGATTCTCCCACCAAACCGAGCGTCTCGCCGCGTTTGACATCGAAGGAAACCCCGTCCACAGCATGGACCGCGCCCACCTGGCGCTGGAATACGCCGCGGTAGATGGGGAAATGCATCTTCAGGTCTACGACCTTCAACAAAGTATTATTGCCGTTGGACATTATCGTGTCCTCCCAGTCTTTGGATCCACCCAGCAGGCGACGCGATGTTCTGAAGATACAGGTTCAAGCGGGGGGTTCTCCTTCCAGCAGCGTTCCACAGCCCACTTGCAACGAGGGGCAAACGGACAGGCTTGAGGTTTCTTATACAAAACCGGCGGCGCGCCTTCGATCGAGAACAAACGGGCATGTTCTTTTTCATCCACACGTGGCAGGCTGCCGAGCAAACCGATGGTGTAGGGGTGGGAGGGATTGGCATACAGATCGCCGACCTCGGACTCTTCTATAATCTTGCCGCCGTACATCACCAGCACGCGCTTCGCCAGGCCGGCAACGACGCCCAGGTCATGGGTGATCCAGATGATCGCCATGCCAAGCTCATCACGCAGGCGCTTCACCAGGTCCGTGATCTGCGCCTGGATGGTCACATCCAAAGCTGTGGTCGGCTCATCAGCGATCAAGATTTGCGGACTGCACGAAAGCGCCATGGCGATCATCACGCGCTGGCGCATCCCGCCCGAATATTGATGGGGATAGTCGTTCAAACGGTCCTTGGCATTTGGAATTCCCACCATGCCAAGCAGCTCTGCGGCACGCTCACGAGCCTGATTCTTGGTCATGCCGATATGAAGCATCAAAGGCTCTTCGAGTTGTTTTCCGATGGTCAATACCGGATTAAGCGATGTCATTGGGTCCTGAAAGATCATGGCAATCTGCGCACCACGAATGTGGCGGACTTCTTCATTTGACATCTTCAAAAGGTCTTGTCCAAAATAATAGGCTTCCCCCGCGGTCACCTTACCTGGAGGGGATGGAATCAAACCCATCACAGAAAGCATGGTCACGCTTTTTCCACAGCCGCTTTCCCCCACAACCCCCAGGGTTTCACCTTCCTTGAGCCCAAAGGATACTCCGTTTACCGCTCGAACAATTCCTTCAGGGGTCTTGAATTGAGTTTCGAGTCCCTTCACTTCGAGTAAAAGATCGGACATCCGCAGAGTCCTCTTCCTTGTGGAGATGATTGCGCGTTAAACTGTTGGATCAAGGAAACCGGAAAGCGGGTTGAATTATACCTAATTCTCAAGGGTCGTCAACAGCAGGACCCCAAAAGGGGTGTGATTAACCTGGCGTGGGGGAATATTCCCTCCAAAGGATGGGCTTATACCCCTCTGGAGAACTGTTTTTTCCGGATAACGAACTGGGAGGCTGCACAAAATCCCTGGGACCCAACACAGGTTCACCCATTCTCGACAAGCCACCGGAAAGTTCCCCGCCTGCATATCCTTCCGCATGGGAACGCGAATGTCACGGGCTTTCCAAACGATAACGACTGAGACTTCCCCTTCGCCATGCTCTGCGAACTCCGTGGTCGATGCGATTCGATGAAATTGGTCCATCCCTCTCTCCGTTCTCCTGCGCCCTCGGACATTGACACCCCCTCCCTCATCACATAGAATTCCTTTTCAACAATCCACTTTCAAGGAGAGCAGGCATGTTCAAGGAATTCAGGGAATTCGCCATGCGCGGCAATGTGCTGGACCTGGCCGTGGGAGTGATCATTGGGGGCGCATTCGGCAAGATCATCGGTTCGCTGGTGAACGACATATTAATGCCCATCATCGGGGTGCTCCTCGGCAGGGTCAATTTCAGCGAACTGTCCTTCACCATCGGCGAAGCGGTGATTCGATGGGGAGCCTTCATCCAGGCGATGATCGACTTCCTCATCATCGCCTTCGTGATCTTCCTGATCGTAAAAGGCGTCAACGCTACGCGCAAGGCTCCGCCTCCCGCCGATCCCACCACGCAGGAGTGCCCTTACTGTTTCAGCACCATTTCCATCAAGGCCACGCGCTGCCCGAACTGTACTTCTGAAATAAAACCTGGCAGGAAATAAACCGAAATGGGCGGGTCTTCGTGAAGCACCCGCCCTTATCTTTTTCCTGCGGCATGATGGATATCCTCGAAAAACTAAATCCCCAACAGCGCAGCGCCGTCACGGTTTCGGATGGGCCGGTCCTGGTCGTGGCCGGGCCGGGTTCCGGCAAGACGCGGGTGCTCACCCAGCGCATCGCCTATCTGATCGCGTCCGAGGGGATCCGCCCGTGGCAGATCCTGGCGGTGACCTTCACGAACAAGGCCGCCCGCGAGATGCAGGCGCGCCTCGAAGCGCTCCTGCCCGGTCAGGCGCTGGAGGGCATCCTGCTCGGCACGTTCCATTCCATCTGCGCCCGCATCCTGCGCCGGGAATCCGAACACCTTCCCATCGAATCCAATTTCGTGATCTTCGATTCGGACGACCAGGAGCGCCTGATCAAGACCGTCATTCGCGAGTTCAACCTGAACGACAAGCTGTTCCGCGCCGCCAGCGTGCACGCCGCCATCTCACGCGCCAAGAACGAACTGATCGGCGCGGACGATTACCCGATCCAGACCTATCGCGACGAGGTGGTCCGGCGCGTCTACACCGAATATCAAAAGCGCCTGATCGCCAGCAACGCCGTTGACTTCGACGACCTGCTGGTCTACACCGCCCGCCTGCTGGAGGATACCCCGGCTGTGCGCGACAAATATGCGCAGCGGTTCCGCCACGTGCTGGTGGACGAATTCCAGGATACCAACCTGGCGCAGTACGCGCTGGTGAAACACCTGGCTTCGCACCACAGAAACATCTTCTGCGTCGGCGATCCGGACCAGAGCGTGTACGCCTGGCGCGGGGCGGACTGGCGCAACGTCAAGCGCTTCGAGGCGGACTTCCCCCAGGCGCGCGTGATCCTGCTCGAGCAGAACTACCGCTCGCATCAGAACATCCTCGACGCTGCCATGAGCGTGATCGACCGGGTACGCGACCGGCACAAGAAGCGCCTCTTCAGCGACCGAGGCGCCGGCGAAAAGATCCTGTTCTTCGAGGCGCGGGACGATTATGGAGAGGCCGCCTTCGTGGTGGATACGATCGCGCAGCTGGTCGCTTCGGGGCAATACGAACCGGGCGATTGCGCCGTGATGTACCGCACCAACGCCATGTCCCGCTTGGTCGAAGAGGCCTTCCTGCAAGCCCGGCTGCCGTATCGACTCGTCGGCGCGCAGCGATTCTACGGCCGGCGCGAGGTCAAGGACCTGATCGCCTTCATCCGCCTCGCCCACAATCCGGCCGACGAAGCCAGCCTGGACCGGGTGATCAACATCCCTCCGCGCGGTGTGGGCGAGAAGACATTATCAGCATTGCACCTTGTGGCCCGGCAAAACAACACTTCCTCCGGCGCCGTAGTGCTGGACCTGGCGCGCGGCGCGGATTCCCGATTCTCCAAATCCTTCAGCGGTCGCGCCGCGCTGCCTTTGGCGGACTTCGGGACGCTGCTTGCGAACTGGAGGACCGTTTCGTCCACCTCCACGGTGCAGGAACTCTTCGACCGCATTGTGAGGGACATCAACTATCGGGAATACATCGTAGAGGACGATTCGGAGGAAAGCCTGGACCGCTGGGAGAACGTGCAGGAACTGCGCCGCCTGACTGAGGAGTATGCGGCGCGCACGCTGGATGAATTCCTCGAAACCATAGCCCTGATCGCGGACCAGGACACGCTCACAGACATGAACGCGCCGATACTGCTCACCCTGCACGCCGCCAAGGGACTCGAGTTTGGCGCGGTCTTCATCATCGGTCTGGACGATGGCATCGTCCCGCACAGCCGCTCGTTCGATGAGCCCGAGCAAATGGAGGAGGAACGGCGCCTGTTCTACGTGGGCATTACGCGCGCCAAGGACAAACTGTACCTGCTGCGCGCCCTGCAGCGCGGCGGGCGCGGCGCCTCCGAGGAGACCTACCCCTCGCGATACCTGGAGGACATTCCCGAAAACCTGCTGGTCGGCAGGACACGCACGGGAAAACCTGTGAGCGCCGAGTCGAGCGATTCCAAATGGTCGCATCGCCCAGACCCTCACACCCTCGCCCGGCGAGGGAGGAGTGCCGGAGGCGGGGTGAGAGAAGTAAGATACCGCGCCGGGACGCGCATCAAGCACCCGCTGTGGGGTGAGGGCATGGTGTTGAACAGCAAGATGCAGGATGACGACGAGATCGTGGAGGTGGTGTTTGAATCGGTCGGGATCAAGCGCCTGGCTGCCAGCCTGGCGAATTTGACAATCCTCTAACGGACGGTGGACCACAGACCATGGTCAATAGTCAATGGCCTCGGTCGAAAGGAAAAGCCTTGCAATACGTAAACCTCGGGAGCAGCGGATTAAAGGTCTCGCGCCTGTGCCTGGGCATGATGACCTACGGCTCGAAGGCATGGCGTGAGTGGATTCTCGAGGAACGGGAGGCCAGGCCCTTCGTCCGGCGCGCGCTGGAGGCCGGGATCAACTTCTTCGACACTGCGGATGTGTACTCCCTGGGGGAAAGCGAGCGCATCACCGGCAGCCTATTAAAGGAAGCCGGCGTGAGGCGCGAGAACGTGATCGTAGCCACCAAGGTCCACCAGCAGATGAGCGAGGACGTGAACGATCGCGGCCTCTCGCGCAAGCACATCCTCGACTCGATCGACCGCTCGCTGAAGCGCCTGCAAATGGATTACGTGGATCTGTATCAGATCCATCGCTGGGACAACAACACACCCATCGAGGAGACCATGGAGGCCTTGCACAACGTGGTCCGTGCCGGCAAGGCGCGCTATCTCGGCGCCTCCTCCATGTTTGCCTGGCAGTTTATGAAAGCCCTGCACGTCTCCCAAATGCACGGCTGGACAAAATTCGT
>Ga0194119_10009538_pt1 | contig 13014 bp, 12 predicted proteins | sample TA2MahC100mmetaG_FD_148620 | JGI IMG/M metagenome (GOLD analysis project Ga0194119, IMG submission 148620) | Freshwater microbial communities from Lake Tanganyika, Tanzania - TA2015018 Mahale Deep Cast 100m | ecosystem: Environmental > Aquatic > Freshwater > Lake | place: Tanzania: Lake... | reverse complement strand
GCTGGCGCCGCAGGAACTTGTCCATCACCAGGCGTGCCACCTGGTCGATCGAGGCGGTGGAGAGGGTGCGCTCCACCAGCTCCACCAGCCGGCCGCTGCCGCCCACCTTCTCCAGGGCGCCGGTGTCGGCCAGCCAGGCGGTCATCGCCGTGAGGTCGGTGGGTTTGCCCTGGCCATGCAGCATCAGGGCGGTGCGATAGATCTCGCGGTGGGCCGTGAGATAGAAGGCTTCCGGCTGCAGCACATCGGCCACGCGGCCGATGGCGTCGGGGTCGAGCAGGATGCCGCCCAGCACGGCTTCCTCGGCCTCGAGGTTTTGCGGCGGCACGCCATCAGGCATCGCCTCGAAGCTGGCCTCATCGCGGGGCCGGCCGCGGGAGCCCGCCCGGCGGCCCTGACCCTCCTCGGGCTCGAGGTTGCTGAGAGGAACGCTCACCATGGCGGAGGGGAGGCCGAAGCGGGGTGGTGGGGAACAAAAAACCGCCAGACCCTGCGGGGCCTGGCGGCGAAGGGGATCGTCATTGTCCCGTGAGCTTCACGGGATGCAACGCCTGGTTGGCGGGTGCGGATCAGTGGCTCACCACTTCCAGGTTGATCTCAGCGGTTACTTCGCTGTGCAGCTTCACCTGCACCTTGTAGGTGCCGGTGCGGTGGATTTCGGGAACGGTGATGTCGCGGCGATCCACCTCTTTCTTGGTGGCGGCTTCGATCGCTTCAGCCACGTCGCCGTTGGTCACGGTGCCGAACAGCACGTCGTCGCCGCCGGTCTGCTTCTTCACGGTGAAGCGGCCGATGGTGTCGAGTGCGGTGCGGAAGGCCACGGCCTCAGCCTTGAGGGCGGCCTGGCGCTCGGCTTCCTTGGCGCGGCGGTGCTCCACCTGACGCATCACCGCAGGAGTGAGGGGCACAGCCTTGCCTTGGGGCAGCAGGAAGTTCCGGGCGTAGCCGGGTGCAACTTCCACCAGATCGCCGTCCTTACCCAGGCTGAGGACATCCTCGCTGAGGACCACGGAAACGCGCTTGGCCATGGGATCTACGAACTAACGATCAACGGATGGGCGATGGGTCAACCTACGACACGGGTGCCTGAGCATGGTCCACGAGCGGTGCCGGCAGCCGCACCTGAGTGGCGAGGCCGAGGCGCTGCATCGCGCGGATGTGAATCCAGGTGAGGTCGGGTTCGCGGCGGCCCCAGCCGTGGCGGGCGGAGTGGGGATAGGCGTGATGGGTGTTGTGCCAGCCCTCGCCGAAGGTGAGGGCGGCCACCCAGGGGTTGTTGCGGGAGCCATCACCGCTGTCGTGCAGCACGTAGCCCCAGCGGTGGGTGGCGGAGTTCACCAGCCAGGTGGCGTGATACACGAGCACCAGGCGCAGCGGGATGCCCCAGAGCACCAGGGCCCAGCCACCGGCGCCGGTGTTGGTGCCGAGCCAGAACAGCAGACCAGCCAGGGGCAGCTGCAGCAGCAGGAAGTTGTTGTTCAGCCAGCGGTAGTAGGGATCGGCGGCTAGATCGCCCGTGAGGCGCGGGATAGCGCCTTGGGCGGCGATGGGACGGAACATCCAGCCCATGTGGCTCCACCAGAAGCCGCGATGGCTGTTGTGGTGATCTGGTTCCGTATCGGAAAACTTGTGGTGATGGCGGTGCAGGCCCACCCAGTCGATCGGGCCGTGCTGGCAGCTGAGGGCACCGCAGGTGGCGAAGAAGCGCTCCAGCCAGCGGGGCACCCGGAAGGCGCGGTGGCTGAGCAGGCGGTGGTAGCCGATGGTCACGCCCAGGCAGGCGGTGATCCAATAGAGAACCGCCAGGGTGCCGATGGCGGTGAGGCTCCAGAACTGGTGCAGCAACGCCACCAGGGCGAGCACGTGGAGGGCGCTCATGAACAGGATCACGGCCCAGTCGCGGCTCTGTGGCTGCAGGGCAACTGGGGTTGTGCCGTGGTGCGCGCCGCGCGGCCGGTGCAGATGCTGCACGCTGCCGGGGCTGGTGATGGTGGCCGTCATGGGCCCTCCGTTTGTGTCCGATAAAATGGTAGCAGTACGGACCCGTATCAGATGGATTATCGGAACGAACTCGAAGCGGGGCGAGACGCGTTCGGTCATCTGATCAAGGTGTGGCATGAGCGCAACGGCTGGAGTCAGCGGGTGTTGCCGGCCCTGGCGGAGCGCCTGGAGCTGGGCCGCGTGCACAACTCCCAGCTCTCCAACCTGCGCAACCGCAAGCTCGCCTCACCCGGGCCTGAGCTGTTCGTGGCGCTGGGGCGGATCAATCAGCTGCTCGGCCAAGGGCCTGGAGCCGGCGGGCTATCCGCGCAGCTGGAAGAGCAATTGGCGGATCAACCGGAGCTGCTCGCGGCCCTGCAGGCATCAGCCCTGCCCTTGCTGGCGGACGACGGCGCGGCCCTGGGCCCGGCCCAGTTGTTCGAGATTTTTGTGGGGCTGCGGCCGTTGCCGGCTGGCTTCGATCTGCGCATTCAGGCGGGGGAAGCGGCCGGCCTGAGCGCTGCCCTGGCGGGGCTGTTCACCGCGGGCCGGCCCTGGCGGCTGTGCCGGGAGCCGGTGTTGGCGGCCTATCCGGTGGAGAAGCGTCAGCGTCGTGAGCGTTTCGCTGAGGTGATGGCGGGTCAGCGCGACTTCAGCGCCGAGGAGCTGGATGCGGAGCTGAACGACCTGCGCCTCACCCTGGCGGCGCTGGGGGCCACGCAGGAGGAGGAGTTGAGCGCCGATCAGTTTCTGGAGCTGTTGCGCCAAAAAGCCCGGCTACTGGAGCAACCGGGCTCAGGGGCTGAAGGGGCTGATCTGGCGGAGGCGATTCGCCGGCAGCTTCAGCCCGAGTAGCGCGCCTCGCGGACCCGCTTCGCCCAGCCCAGGGCGCGCAGCAGCTTGATGTGCTGCCAGGTGATGTCGAACTCAAACCAGCGCAGGCCGTGGCGGGCGCTGGAGGGGTGGGCGTGGTGGTTGTTGTGCCAGCCCTCGCCAAAGCTGAGGATCGCCACCCACCAGCAGTTGCGCGACAGGTCGGGGCAGTCGAAGTTGCGATAGCCGAAGGCGTGGGTGGCGGAGTTCACCAGCCAGGTGACGTGATACACGAGCACCAGCCGCAGCGGGATCGCCCAGAGCACCAGGCCCAGGCCGCCGCCGTGCACCTGGGCGGCGTTGCCATACCAATAGAGAGCGGCGCCGATGGGGATCTGCAGCAGCAGGAACCAGCGATCCAGCCAGCGGTAGAAGGGGTCCTGGAGCAGATCGCCGGTGAAGCGGCTCATCTCCTTCAGGGCGGGGATGTCGTGCAACATCCACTCGCTGTGGGCCCACCACAGGCCGCGGGCGGCGTCGTGGTGGTCGTTGGGCTGGTCGGAAAACTTGTGGTGGTGGCGATGCAGGCCCACCCACTCGATCGGGCCGCTCTGGCAGGCCAGGGTGCCCATCAGCACCAGCACCCGCTCCACCCATTTCGGCGCCACAAAACTGCGGTGGGCCACCAGGCGGTGCAGACCCAGGGTCACTCCGAGCACGGTGGTCCAATACAGAACCGCCAGCACCGCCAGGCCCTGCCAGCTCCAATACTGCGGCAGCAGCGCGAACACGGCGCCCACATGGATGGCCAACATGAAGCCGGTGGTGCCGAGCTTGTATTTGCGTTGGCTCCGCGGCAGTTGGGCCCGGGGCACCACCAGGGCCGCCCGCATCCGAGCCTCCTGGGCTTCGCTGTAACCGCCTGAGCTGCCCTCCAGGTCAACGCTGACGCGTTGGGTGTGTGCCGCGGAAGCGGCGTCTGGGGCTAACACCAAAGTGAACTCCTAGAGGATGCGCAGGCTCCGGTTCGCTCGAGGGCCCCGGAGGACCTACGCACCACTGGCCTGGGTGGCGGCGTGAAGCCGCATCACCAATCCGAAAAAATCTAGACGGATGGTGCACCGTCACGCGGCCGGCAGCATGGAGATCCGTTGCGACTTGCCATGACCGCCTCCCATCAGGCCTGGGCGGCCGATCAGCTGGCTGCTGCCCTCGAGCGCACGGCCCCCCTGGCCCGCGAGCGGCGCGCCGGTGTGAAGCCGAGGCTGGAGCGGGTGTTGGCGGCGTTTGCCGCCGAGCGGCTGGGCGTGCACCACTTCGCCTCCGTGAGCGGCTATGGCCATGGCGATCTGGGCCGCGAGGTGCTCGATCGCGTCTTCGCGCAGGTGCTCCAGGCCGAGGCCGCTGCCGTGCGCCTGCAGTTTGTGAGCGGCACCCATGCCATTGCCGCGGCGCTCTACGGCGTGCTGCGCCCTGGTGATCGCCTGCTCGCCCTCACCGGCCGCCCCTACGACACCCTCGAAGAGGTGATCGGCATTCGCGGCAGTGACCAGGGTTCCCTGGCGGAATTCGGCATCGCCTACGACGAGCTCGATCTGCTGCCCGATGGCACGGTGAACGAGGCGGGCATCGCCGAGGCGCTGGCCGTGCCCACGCGCATGGTGTTGATCCAGCGCAGCTGCGGCTACAGCTGGCGCCCCTCGCTCACGGTGGAGCAGATCGGCCGGCTGGTGGAGCGGGTGAAGGCGATCCAGCCCGGCTGTCTGGTGTTCGTGGACAACTGCTATGGCGAGCTGGTGGAGCTGCAGGAACCCACCGCCGTGGGGGCGGATCTGATGGCGGGCTCGCTGATCAAAAACCTCGGCGGCACCATCGCGCCCACCGGCGGCTACGTGGCGGGTCGCGCCGAGTTGGTGGAGCAGGCCTGCTGCCGGCTCACGGCGCCTGGCATCGGCAGCGAGGGCGGCACCGGTTTCGATCTGCACCGCCTGCTGTTTCAGGGGTTGTTCCTGGCGCCGCAGATGGTGAGCGAAGCCCTGCTCTGCGCCGAACTCACCGCCGCGGTGTTCGAGGGGCTCGGCTATGCGGTGAAGCCGCTGGTGGGTGGGGTGCGCAGCGATGTGATTCAGGCGGTGCGCTTCGGTTCGCCCGAGCCCCTCAAGGCGGTGTGCCGTGCCTTCCAGGCCTGCTCGCCGGTGGGCAGTTACCTCGATCCGGTGCCGGCGCCGATGCCCGGCTACGCCAGTGAGCTGGTGATGGCCGGCGGCACGTTTATTGATGGCAGCACCAGCGAGTTCTCCGCCGATGGTCCGCTGCGCGAGCCCTATGTGCTCTACGCCCAGGGCGGCACCACCCAGGCCCACGCTGAGCTCGCCCTGGAGCGGGCGCTGCTGGCGCTGGCGGAAGCGGGGTGGTGCGGGCCAGCCTGACTCAGGCCCGATGCAGCGACACGTCGTAGCTGGGCCAGTGACGATCAGCACTCACGGCCATCAGCCCCTCCAGCCGTGCCTGGGCGATCAGCAGGCGATCGAACGGGTCGTCGTGGATGCGGGGTAAGGCGCTCGTTTCGATGGCGTGGCTGTCGAGCACGGGTAGGAGCGTTGCTCCGCTCTGCAGGCAGTGATCCCGAAGCTCTCGGGCGCCACGGGCAGCTTGCCGAGGCGGTGCTTGATGGCCACTTCCCAGATGCTCGCCACGGACACCAGGCAGCTGTGGCCGCGGATCAATTGGCGGGTGTCTGCTTTGAGGCGGGGGGCATCGAGCAACCACCAGAGCATCACCTGGGTGTCGAGCAGCAGCCGCATCAGCCGTTGATCAGCGCGCTCACCTCAGCCTCCACGCTGTCGCTGAAGGCGGCATCACAGGCTTCGGGGTGGGGCATGGCGGCGCAGAGGGATCCCGGCGCAGCGAGCCCAGATTCCACAGGCAGCGGCACCAGCTTCACCTGAGCCTTGCCGTGGCTGGCGATCACCACCTCTTCGCCGGCGATGGCGGCCTTCACCAGCTTCGAGAGCTGGCTTTTGGCCTCCAGCATGTTCACTTGCATCGCCGCACGAATTCGCCTTAGCCAGCTTAGCCAGCTCGTTGTGGTCGCCGATTTCCGACAAACTGCTGCACAGCGATCCGCCCAGGCGGCCCCATGGCCCTCAGCTACCCCAACGACTGCCGTTACGCCGACAGCCACGAATACGCCCGGGCGGAGGGTGAGCTGGTGCGCATCGGCATCAGTGCCTTCGCTGTCGACCAGCTCGGCGACATCGTGTTTGTGGAGTTGCCTGAGGTGGGCTCGGCCCTCAGCCAGGGCAGCAGCTTCGGCAGCGTGGAATCAGTGAAGGCCGTGGAGGAGGTGATCGCACCGATCAGCGGCTCGATCGAGGCCCGCAATGAAGCGGTGCTTGCCAGCCCGGAGGAGCTGCAGAACGATCCCTACGGCGAGGGCTGGTTGCTGCTGGTGCGGCCCAGCGATCCGGCGCAGCTGCAGGGTCTGATGGATGCGGCCACCTACAGCGCCCAGGTGGATGGCCACTGATCCAGGCGCGGCGCTCAGCCCTTTTGCTGCGCGCCACATCGGCCCCACCGCCGCTGAGCAGGCCGTGATGCTGGCGGATCTGGGGCTCGGCTCCCTGGAGGAGTTGATTGCCGAGGTGGTGCCCGCCGCGATTCGCCTCGATGCCGCCGCCGCTGCAGAGGGCTTGCCCGCCGGCTGCGATGAAGCGGAAGCCCTGGTGGAACTGCAGCAGATCGCTGCGGCCAACCAGGTGCGCCGCAGCCTGATCGGGCTCGGCTACCACGACTGCATCACGCCGGCGCTGCTGCAGCGCCACGTGTTCGAAAATCCGGCCTGGTACACGGCCTACACGCCCTATCAAGCCGAAATCAGCCAGGGGCGCCTCGAGGCGTTGCTCAACTTCCAAACCCTGATCAGCGAGCTCACCGGGCTGCCGATCGCCAACGCCTCGTTGCTGGATGAGGCCACCGCCGCTGCCGAGGCGATGAGCTTGAGCTACGGCGTTTGCAGTGATGCCGATGCCAGGCGATTTCTGGTGGATGCCGAGGTGCTGCCGCAGACCTGGGCGGTGCTCCAAACCCGCGCTGAACCGCTTGGCATTGAGCTCGTTCGCATTGATCCGCAGGAGCTTGAGGCGGCTGCGGCCAGCGCTGAATCCCCCTTTGCGGGGGCGTTTGGACTGCTGCTGCAGCTGCCCGGGGCCGGAGGCGGGCTGTGGGATCCCACCAACGTGATCGCCGCCGCCCGCGCCGCGGGCGTGCTGGTTACCGCTGCGGTGGACCCGCTGGCGCAGGTGTTGTTGAAACCCGTTGGGGAGCTGGGGGCTGAGATCGCCATCGGCAGCAGCCAGCGTTTTGGCATCCCTCTCGGTTTCGGCGGACCCCACGCCGCCTTTTTCGCCACCACCACTGCCCACCAGCGCCGCATTCCGGGCCGCTTGGTGGGCCAGTCGGTGGATGCGGAGGGTCGCCCCGCCCTGCGCCTGGCCCTGCAGACCCGCGAGCAACACATCCGCCGCGACAAGGCCACCAGCAACATCTGCACGGCCCAGGTGCTGCTGGCTGTGCTCGCCGGGTTTTACGCCGTGCACCACGGGTCCGAGGGGTTGGCCGCCATCGCCCGCCGGGTGTTGTGGATGCGGGAGGTGTTGCGCCGTGGCCTGGCGGAGCTGGGGCTCCCCTGCGAACCGGGCTGCGGTTTCGACACCTTGCGGTTGCGCACCCCTGCGGCGGCCGAGCTGTTGGCCGCGGCGGAAGCCGCTGGTTTCAACCTGCGCCCTGAGTCAGGCGGTTTTGCCATCAGCCTCGATGAGCGCAGCAACCTCGCTGAACTGCAGCAGCTGCTTGAGGCATTGGCGCCTGTGGCTGGGTCGAACCCGGCGCTCCAGGTGGCGGATCTGGAGGCGCAGCTCCAGCAGGAGCTGTCGGCTGCCGGTGCCAGCGAGGCGCCCGAACAGCTCGTCTGGGCTGATGCAGTGCCCCGCCGTGAGCGCCCCTGGCTGCAGCAGGCGGTGTTTCAGCGCTATCGCAGCGAAACCGAGCTGCTGCGCTACATCCAGCGGCTCGTGGCCCGCGATTTCTCGCTGGTGCACGGGATGATCCCGCTCGGCAGCTGCACGATGAAGCTCAACGCCGCCGCTGAGCTGCAGCCGGTGAGCTGGCCTGCCTTTGCAGGGATTCATCCGTTTGCCCCTGCGGCCCAGAGCGCCGGCTACCGGCGCTTGGTGGACGATCTGGAGCGCTGGCTGGCGGCGATCACCGGCTTTGCGGGGGTGTCGTTGCAGCCCAATGCCGGTTCCCAGGGGGAATACGCCGGCCTGCTGGTGATCCGGGCCTGGCAGCGCAGCCGCGGCCAGCAGCAGCGCGATGTGTGCCTGATTCCCACCAGCGCCCACGGCACCAATCCCGCCAGCGCCGTGATGGCTGGCCTGCAGGTGGTGCCTGTGGCCTGCGACGCGCAGGGCAACATCGACCGCGCCGACCTGCAGGCCAAAGCCGAACAGCACAGCGATCGGCTGGCGGCGTTGATGGTCACCTACCCCTCCACCCATGGGGTGTTTGAGCAGGGAATCCAGGAGATCTGCGCTCTGGTGCATGCCCATGGCGGCCAGGTGTATCTCGATGGCGCCAACCTCAACGCCCAGGTGGGTCTGGCCAAGCCGGGGCTCTACGGCGCCGATGTGTGCCACCTCAACCTGCACAAAACCTTCTGCATCCCCCATGGCGGCGGCGGCCCGGGCGTGGGCCCCATCGCCGTGGCGGAGCATCTGCTGCCGTTCCTGCCCGGTCATCCCCTGGCCCAACACTGCGGCGGCGTGCAATCGATCGGGCCGGTGAGTGCTGCCCCCTGGGGCAGCGCCAGCATCCTGCCGATCAGCTGGATGTATATCCGCTTGATGGGTGGCGCCGGATTGCGCCAGGCCTCAGCGGTGGCGTTGCTCGCCGCCAACTGGTTGGCGGAGCGGTTGGAACCCCACTTCCCGGTGCTCTATCGCGGCTCAGGCGGCCGTGTTGCGCATGAATGCATCCTCGATCTGCGGCCCCTGAAGCGCAGCGCCGGCCTGGAGGTGGATGATCTGGCCAAGCGGTTGATGGATTACGGCTTCCATGCCCCCACCGTGAGCTGGCCGGTGGCCGGCACGGTGATGGTGGAGCCCACCGAGAGCGAGGGGCTGGTGGAGCTGGAGCGTTTCGTTCAGGCGATGACGGCCATTCGCGCCGAGGCCGCGGCGATCGAAACCGGTGAGAGCGACCCCGCCGACAACCCGCTCAAGCGGGCGCCTCACACCCTGGCGGCGTTGATGGCGGAGCAGTGGGATCGCGCCTACAGCCGCGCCCAGGCTGGCTATCCCGCGGGTGAGCAGCAGCTGGCGAGCAAGCTCTGGCCGGCAGTGGCGCGCATCGATAACGCCTATGGCGATCGCCATTTGGTGTGCACCTGCCCATCGGTGGAAGAGCTGGCAACCCCAAGCCTCTGAACACGGTGGCGTTGCGTTTAGATTTCGGCGGAACAAAAAATGCGGAATTTCTTTTCGCATGCACCCTTGCTTTTCCAGCAGGATCTGCTGCAACTGCAGGCATCACTGCTGATCGGGTGATACCGGCATCGGGAAGAAACCATGAGCACTGACGACAAAGGATCCACTTCAAGCAAAGGCCACGCGGATCTGTTGCTGCCCACCCTCGCTGCTGATCAAACCCTGCGGGTGGAAGGCACCAATGTGGTGCGGGTTCCCTTTGGCGTGCGCCGCCCCCGCCGCAGCCGCCCCGCTCGCCCGGAGCGTTGGGCCACCGTGGTGCTGCCTTTCGTGGCAGGTGGTTCGACCCCGCCCCCGCCTCAGGCGGCCTGATTCAGGCGCCAGTCGATCAACGCTTTCACGTCGTCCACCGAGCTGGCCGGCGTGCGGAAGGGCAGCAGGATCATCGGGCTGCGTTCGGGACGCACCAGCCAGGTGAGGTCGTTCTGGGGAATGAGCACAAAGCCGCGGTAGCGAACCACCCAGCGCTGGTGCGTTGGGTTGGGATCGAGGGCGGTGCGCATCTGGGTGGTGTTGCCGATGCTTGCATTTGAGCCGCGTTGGCGCTGTTTGCCCGAAGGTTTGTTTTTTCTTCAGGCTCCGATGAACAGGTCTTAAAAATCCAACAAAGCCATCGCGTAAACCCCTTCCGCCACCTCGCTTTTGCCGAATTTTGTGATTGGGTTAAGCCTTGGCTTCAATGTGGTGGTTGCTACAGCCTCGGCTTGCAGATTGTGATTTAGAGATGAGAGCGACGGATCAATAGTTGGCGCCGCTGCGGCGCTGGTGCACAGCGGTGGTGGCGGCCGCATCCAGCACGGCGCCGGCCTTCACCTCGGCATAGAGCAGCCAGTGGTCGCCGCATTCCATGCGCTGTTTCACGCTGCATTCCAGCCAGGCGAGGGCTTCGGGCAGCACGGGCTGTCCGGCGGGGCTGTGCTCCAGCTCCAGCCCGGCGAAGCGATCGGCCCCAGGCGCGAATGGCTGCAGGAACTGCTTCATCGGTCCGGTTTCACGGCCTGACGCAAGCACATTCAGCGCGAAGCCATCCCCCACATGCAGCAGGGCCTCCACGGCGCGGTCTTTGGCCACAGCCACCGTGAGCCCGGGTGGCGTGAAGCTGGCCTGGCTCACCCAGCTGGCCACCATCGCCCCGCTCAGTTGGGCTTCGCCGCTGCCTTTCACCGTGGTGAGCACGCACAGGGAGCCCACCACCCGGCCCAGGGCCAGCACGGCGGGATTGCTGCGGCTTTCGCTCAGGCCACCGCCGCCGCCGCTGCGGCGCTGCTCCTTGCGCTGCTCGCTCAGCAGGGAGCGGCCTAAGGCTGTGCCCGTTTCCTCAATCGTTTTGAGGGTGGCGGCATCAGGGCTGAACTTCACCTTGATCGGCTCGAAGGCGAAGCGGAAGCCGCCATCGCGCAATTTGCTCTCGAGCAGATCGAGCGCTTCGCCGCTCCAGCCAAAGCTGCCGAAAACCCCCACCGGCTTGGCGCGGTCGCCTTCGGCCAGCAGCGTTCCGAGTGCCGACACGATCGGCGTGGGCGCATGACCGCCGAGGGTGGGCGAGCCGATCAACACCGCATCGCAGCTGCGGATCGCCTCCAGCAGCTTGTCCGGCGGGGTGAATTCGCAGTTGATGCTCTCCACTCGCACGCCCGTGCGCGCCACACCCTGGGCGAGGCCATCGGCGATCGCGGCGGTGTTGCCGTAGGCGCTGGCGTAGAGCAGGGCCACCGAGAGCTTGGCCCGCTCCTGGGTGGCGCCCCAGCGGCGATAGTCCACCAGCAGGCTGCGCCAGCTTTCGGCGATGGCCGGGCCATGGCCTGGGGCGATCGTGCGGATCGGCAGCTCGTCGATGCGATCCAGCACCGCTTCCACCTGGCGCACCATCGGCGCCATCAGGCAGTCGTAGAAGTAGCGGCGGTCTTCCTCGGTGCTGCTGCGGTTGCTTTCCGCCCAGTCGCCCGTGCAGAGGTGGGCCGCGAAAAACTTGCCGCTCATCAACAGGCCACTGCTCTCCTCGAAGGCCATCAGGCCCCCGGGCCAGCGCGGCGTGGGGGTGGAGAGCAACTGCAGGCTGTGGCCATCGGCGCGCTCCAGCTGGAGTTCGCCGCGCACCACCTGCAGGGGCGGTAATGGCGGCAGGGCTTCCGCTTCGCTGGTGGCTTCGGCGCCGGGGGGCGTGAGCTTGCGCTGATCCCAGAGTTCGCGCAGCAGCTGCGCACCGGGGTTCGAGCTGATCAGTTCCAGCTGGGGCCAGCGCTGGGCCAGCTGCCGCAGCAGTTGCACCCGGTTGGGGTTGGTGTGACCCACCACCACCTGCAGCCTGCTGCTCGGGGGCACCCGTTCAGCCAGGGCCGCCAGGTAGGGCTCGGCGAAGGTGTTGCCGGGTGGGTGCACCAGCAGGGCCGGATCCTCGCCGGCGGCCAGGAACAGAAAGCTATTAGCGGTGGTGCCCCGCTCCAGGCCGTACTCCACCTCAAAACGCAGCCGCTTGGGGCTGAGCCCCCGCAGACACACCAGGCCGGGCTCCACCGGGATCTGCACCACCCGGCGGTCGTTGGCAGACGTGGTCATTAGTAGTGGTTCCCCACTTTGCGGTGATGCACCGCCGTGCCGGCCTGGTGGTCGGCCACGTTGCCCTGCTCCACTTCGGCGTAGATGATCCAGTGGTCGGGCCCTTCCAGGCGCTGCAGCACCCGGCAGCCGAGGTAGGCCAGGGCGTCGCCCAGCACCGGACCGCCGGCTGCCACGCCCTCGAGGGTGTTCACGCCGGCGAAGCGATCGGCGCCGGGTGGGAAGCGCTTGAGGAAGTGGCGCAGCAGGCCCTGGTGGTTGTCCTCCCGCAGGATGTTGAGCACGAAGCGATCACCCACCTGCATCAGCGCTTCGATGGCGCGGTCTTTGGCCACCGCCACCGTGAGGCCGGGCGGCTCGAAGCTGGCCTGGCTCACCCAGCTGGCCACCATCGCCGAGGCGCGCTCCTCCTGCCGGGCTGTCACCACATAGAGCCCGCCCGAGAGGCGGCCGAGCGCTTTGTCGAGGTCGCCATCGAGCGACTTCATCGCCGCGATCGTTTTGGCGCGGGTGAGCAGTTGGCCCAGGTCGGTGCCGGCCTCTTCGCAGCGCTGGTAGTCGTTGCCATCGGGCACCTGACGGATGCGCAGCGGTTCAAACGCCTCCTTCTGGCCCAGGCCCCGCAGCTGCGAGGCCACGGTGTCGATCGGCTCGTCGTTACCGCCATAGGCGTCGTAGGTGGCCACCCACTGCTTCGGTTGCAGGGCAGCTAGCAGGGTGCCCACCGAGGCCTGCAGGTCGGCATCGGGATTGGCGGGCCAGGTGGGCACCACCACGGCGCTGGCTTCGCCCACCAGGGCGCTCAGTTCCTGCGGGTCGGTGGCGCGCAGATCCACCAGCTGCACCTGGGCTTCCGCCTTGCCGATGCCGCGGGCGATGGCCTGGCTGAGGCGATCGCAGAAGCCGTATTGGCTCACGTAGCAAACGGCGGCGTAGGCCTCGCCTTTGCTGCGGCCTTCACTCCACTCGCGGTAGTCGGAGAGCCAGAGGCTCAGGTGTTCGCGCAGCAGCGGCCCATGGCCCACCGCCACGGTGTTGATCGCCGGCAGCGCGTCCATGCGCTTCATCGCCTGCAGCACGCTGCGGGCGTTGGGGCCCATCAGGCAGTCGTAATAGAAGC
>Ga0194119_10009511_pt1 | contig 13040 bp, 7 predicted proteins | sample TA2MahC100mmetaG_FD_148620 | JGI IMG/M metagenome (GOLD analysis project Ga0194119, IMG submission 148620) | Freshwater microbial communities from Lake Tanganyika, Tanzania - TA2015018 Mahale Deep Cast 100m | ecosystem: Environmental > Aquatic > Freshwater > Lake | place: Tanzania: Lake... | reverse complement strand
CCCAGAGGAGATCCTCCAACATGGTCTGGGTGATGCGAAGGTGTTTGGGGGGATCGGTGGAGATCAGGATGTTCACGGGTGGAATCATTTAACCGCAAAGAGCTCAAAGAACTCAAAGAGAGGTGGCAGCTCGTCCCCGCTTTGGGATCTCTGCGCGCTCTGCGGTTAAATTCCCTGCGGTTATTTCCTGATCCGACCTATCTCGGACCAGACGAATTTCCGAATCTGGAATTTGTTCAGAATGGCTATGGGCATGCTATCGAAAGGTCACTCGCCCCTCACCCTTGACCCTCTCCCCGCGCGGGTGAATGCGGAGCTGGCGAATAGCGCGGGGAGAGGGAACGGGAGAGGGGACTTTGAGTTCTTTGAGCTCCTTGCGGTTAAATCCCGTCGCCCGTCTCCACCGACGCTTGCGGAAGAACTGTTTCAGATCGGTCGCGCGGGCCAGGTTGAGGTCCTTGCGTCTTCGTTTTCTCTTCTCGGCTGTAGAGTTCTTCATATTCGCCTTCCGGTCCGTCGCGTTCCAGGTCGGGCAGCACGTCACCGCGCTCCTCGGTGAACCGCTGCACCCCCGCTTTGAAACCCGCGTCCAATTTCGCCAGATCAGCCGGCCGAGACGCTGATTCGAAACTCTGGTCCCAGAGGAACGCTTTGGTGGAATTGATATACGTGACCCAGCCAAAACGATACATCGGCTCAGGCACCTGCCGGCTTTGCTGCATGAGGACCTGCAATTCCAACGCCGTGAAGACGCCATCGAGGATGCGGGTGTCCTTCTTCGCTTTGTATTCCTGAACGCCCTTGATCAGTTCGCCGATCGCGCCCGTAATCGAAATCTGTTTACCCGTGGCGTTGAACCACGGCGCGATGTCCTCGATGTTTTTCAATTGCTCCTGGTACGACTGCTCCAATTCCGTGATCCGGTTTTCGATGGCCGCTTTGTTTTTCTCCAGGAGATTTCGTTTCTCCAGGCTCTCCGGCACCGGTTGCTTGTCCAGGTCCCACAAGGCGTTCTCTTCGCGGCGCAGCCGCATCTCGTTGAAGAGCGCCTGTGTGGCGAGCCGCGCGGTCATGGATTGGTCGAACAGTTTCCGCCATTCCCGCACGCGAATCGCGAACCATTGCTTTTCGACCTTGTTGTCTTCCGGAGAACGATGCGGCAGATCGAACACGGACGAATTGAAGCCATACTTCTTCAACACTTCATCGTCCGTCTCCACCAAGGTCATTTGACCGTTTGGAGCAGAAGGCGGAGGCGGTGGAGTGTACGGTTGTTTCGGCGATAAGTGTTGCTGCCAGAATGTCCGCAGCGCTTCCAGTTCCGCAGCCAGCTCCTTTTCGGCAATGCCCATATTGTCGCACAGCTCGAATCGAGACCACGTGCGATAGTCATCCGGGTTTCCGTTCAGAGGCAGCCGCAGCGGCCGAAAACCAAATAGTCGCCGGACGATCATCCAGGCCCGAGGCGAACGCGAAAGCATTTCATGAAAAACAGGCAAGTCCTCCTTGCGAACGAGTGAGAATTCCCCGGCGAACAACTCCCATTGCTCAACTCGCCACAGACCAGATTCGTTGACGGGCCGGTATTCGACGACAGCCGCCAAAGCCGGAGACTCGGCTGGAGCCGGTTCGACAGGCCGAAGCTGGGCTTGAATCGGGGACGGTAACTTCGACTTCTTGCGCATCAGTTTTCCACGGCCTTCACGTACCGCTCAAAATCGTGCAACACCTGCTCGGTCGTTTCCGGCAGGCCCGGATGCCCCGCGTGGCTTTGCCGTTGCACATAAAGCCACGAGCAAAAACGATTGATCGTGTCTTCCGAGTAAGCGCGATCCGCGCGGTGGGCATCGGCGATGAGGCCGGGGGAAGATTCCGAGTTCAACCGGGCGCGCCGGCCCAAATAACCGCCGAGCAATTTGATGAGCATGATCGCGCGATTGATTTCATCCGGGCTCATCGGACTCCTGTCCGGCCGTTTGAACAGCGCCGGGTCCAACAACAAACTTTGCTGTTGCGCGACTCCTTCCAGCGACCGGCGTTTCATCACCACCCCGCGCGCCAACCCAGCTTGGCGTTGGATCGGGACGAAATCAGAAGCGAGATGCTTGTTTGCGGCGGAGAACAGCGGACAGAAATATCCGTCCCCTTCCAGAACCAGAAACCCATTCGGCGTGGTTAACAACGCGATCGGATCCTGGAGTTCGAGAAAAGCCAAGTCTTCTGCCAGCAGTACCGATTGATCGCGAGACAACGCACCTGGCCGCCCATTCTCCGCTGCGTAGGCCAACGCCCGCCAGAGGTAGAGGAAGAGCACCGCCGCGACGCCGGGCTTTCCAATCGCTCGTTCGAGCAACCGGAACTCCGTGCGACTCGCGAAGTCCACCGGAATCTGGAGACACTTCCTGTCCATCACTCCATGTTGTCAGGAATTCATCCTGCCTTGTTGCGGAAGAAGGAAGCAAAGCGGCTGGCGACCTGCAAGCAAAATGTGCTCAGCAAAATGATCGCGTGAGGTTAAGTATGCCAGAAACTACACAACCCTGGCAGCCATCAAGAGCGACAGGCCAGCCGCACCTCGCGCGAATGCATCTCGGTTTGCGGCACAATTCTTCAAACTCTGCTGGGCAAGCTTTCGAGCGGCAGCTTGCGCCTCTTCAGAAGGTAGATTCAGATGCCCGGCGGCAGTAGTTGTGGCGTCCGCCAGTTTTATGGTCTCTGACGAATCGATCTGACGCGCTTGACCTGAATCATTGACGTGACAAACAACGATTGAATCTGGCGCAGCGATCCGGCGGCTTTTCCCCATCCAGCGAAGGGCATAGACGAGCAACCAACCTTTTCCAAGTGGCCATTCATCGCCTGAGCACAGGGAAAAGGCGCTTGGGCCAGCAGTTGCGCGTAACGCGGTCTGGAACAGCCAGTCCGTAAACGGCTCGCCAAAGCCCGCAAGAACCGGACGAATTGGCTGGCCACGCACTGTGCCAAGGTCCTGCCCGCGAACAGCGGCATACACATCGCGATCGAACACGACATGCATTGTCCGCAACGGGCGAAAAATGGGATCCCGGAACGCGGTTGGCAGGTCGAAGTTGAAAACCTCCGGCACAAATTGATTTTCACTATTGCGGGTTTCGCGCAGCCGGATGCCTTGAGCTTCGCACGCAAGTCTGAACGCCAACTTGAACTCCGCGCTGCCCAGCGATGGTTTCAATCTCGTACCGTTGTCTGACAAGCCCAACTCTGGACTGAACAAGTCCCGCCACCGTGACATTGATTCCAGCGCCGACTTGATCCACGAGTCCATCTGTTCATCCGTCACGCCGTGGCCAGCTCGTGACTCTGTAAAAAGCCGGGTTGCATCAATCTGCTCCGCCACTTGGCCGAGAATCATTTCCCGGTAATCTTCAGCAGACCCTGAACCAGCCGCCGTCATGGTGCGTTGAATCACATCGAGACGCTCCAGGATGCGCGTGGAGATGTGGTGATCCCACGAATCGGGAACGCGCAGGTTGAAGACACGAACAACATGCTCCTGTCCGAATCGGTCGAGCCGACCGATCCGTTGCTGCAAGCGCATCGGGTTCCAGGGCAAATCGTAGTTGATCATTAAGTGGCAGGCCTTCTGGAGGTTGATTCCCTCGCCTCCCGCCTCGGTGGATACCATGAACCGCGAATTGCGCTCAAACCTGATTCGGGCCGACTTGCGGTCCTCCATCTCGACATCTCCGTGGATTACTTCTACGACCGAACCGGGAAACAAACCCGCGACGCGCTGTTGGAGCATTTCCTGAGTGGTGCGGTATTGTGTGAAGATGAGAACTTTCGCACCACATTCGGTCTTTTCCAACTCAGCGAGCAGCTCCGCACAGTGTTTCCACTTTGAATCGCTCGATAACTCGTGCAACCGAGTCAAGAGTGTCTCGAGCAGGACTCGTTCATTTTCAAAGAACGCTCTGGTCGGCAGGGCGAAATCTCGGACTTCGTCACTGTCCTCATCCTCCTCGTCCACTTCCAACAATTCTGCCAACCGTTCTGTACGGCCTTTTAAAGATTCGAGCCGACGCTGCAAGGCCCGGCCCAGAGCCTGCCAACTGCTTGCCGCAAGCTTGTGGAAAGTGTGCATTACGAGTTGCACAACGAGTTGTGTTCCTCGATCGGAGTCACGCACAAAATCCAGACTTTTCAAAATGTACTCCGTGAGCAGCCTCGACACTTCAGTCTCCTCGGTTGTCCATCGCACATCGAGCGTCATAGCTTGATGCCCCTTGAACAAGAGCCTCCCTTCCCAATCAACAGCCCTAGATTTCGGAGTGCGAGTCAGCGTTTCAACGAGGGCTGCTGTTGTGAGTTGCTGGCCCAATGGCCGATTGCCCGGCTGAAACAAGTCCGGACGAGCCAGATGAAGCAGGTAGAGGAATCTCTCGTCGTCACCCTGGTGCGGCGTCGCCGACAGGAGGAGGAGCCTAGGGGAGCGTGGCGTGTTGTCCGCGTTGTTCACGTGGCGGATGAGCCTGCTTGTCACCAGGAACTCAAACAACCGGTAGTTGGATGTCTTTTCAAGCTTCTGGCTCAGAAAGCGGCGTTGAGCCGTCAATCGGTGCGCCTCATCACAGGCAACCAGGTCAAACCCACCCACTTGTGCGATCAGTTCGCGGTATTCGTCACGTTTCAATCGATCAATCGGTGCAATGACCAGGGGTTGGTTTTGCCAGTTCGACGCGAGCTTGCCATCGAAATCGCGCCCAAGAATCGTGAAGTTCAACCCAAAATGCTCATCCATCTCGTCCTTCCATTGGAGAGCCAACCCCGCAGGGCAGACGACCAACACACGCTGTGGCGGTTCTCGACGCATAAGGCAGGTGATCAACAATCCCGCCTCAACTGTCTTTCCAAGCCCGACATCGTCCGCCAGGACGTGGCCAAAGCGCTCGGAAGCCAGAACTTTCTCCAAGAGGAATGCTTGGTGAGGGAGAGGTTGAACTGCGGCCTTGGTAAAGCCACCAGTCAGATTGTTTTCCGCAATGATGAGTCCAGCAGCCAGCTTGCGCTTGAAAACCTCAACCTCGCCACAAGTCTCAGTAGAGGCATCTGCCATCGGGTCTTGGCAAATCTCAACTTCGCTCGGGGCAACATTAAGAAGTTGATCGAGGTGGTCGAATGACACCTGCATTCGCAATTCGCCGAACGCATCCTCCTCAACATAGCGCACGAGGCCGAACCCGTATTCTGGATGAGTACGGTGAAACAGGCGTGTCTGGGGCTGGAACGTACTGCTCATGACTAACCTTCTAGGCCGAGATGGAGGAGTGGAATGTCGTAATACGTTATCAGGCGAGGGCCAAATTCCGCATCGGCAGCGAGCTTCTGGTAGAGTGACTCGCTCAAAGTCGCAAGCGACTCGAAGTCGGCGCGATTACCGATTTCGGCATCGAGCCAGCCGATTCGCTCCATTGCGCGGCGCACTGGCGTGGATACAAAAAAGGCGAGCGGTTTCACCGCAGAATCGGTGATTACTCCGAGCCGGCACAACTCCCGGACCACAAAGAATAGAGGTGCGCCAGCACTTTGCCCGAAAACCCCGACCCAAGCATGTTGCCCCGGCAAGCGGCCGGTTTTTAGGAAGTTCAGAAGTTGAGCGCCCCGCCCTGACGCGACGAGTTGCAGGAGTGTCCCCTGAAATTCGTCTTCCCACACAAGCTTGTGAATTTTGCGAATGTCGTAGAACACACGCCGCCAGAAATAAGCGCATTCTCCGCTCGCACCCAAATTTGAGAAAGGATGTCTTGTCACGTCTGCAAACAACGCGTCTGTGCCCTCGCCAAACGTTTTCCCGCTCGTGCGTTCCCAGAATTGTCGTCCGTTCAACTCGGTGCACCAAAATTCTCGCACTTCGGTCATGCGCCTGCCGACAGACATCAAACAGGCCAATCCGAAAAGACGGTACCAAATGTTTTTTCCAGCTTCCGAGCTGGCGGCAAGCAAATCTGTTTTCAACCGCGCGCGGCGTGCATTTGTATCGGCATCGCTACTTTTGTAAAGCAGACGCCAATTCTCATCTCCTTCGAGCGTATAGTTTGACATCGGCTTGCCACGTCGTTCCCACCAGTGCCAGAGATTCGCGATGGACCAGGCTTCGACTACCGGCAGCGCTGGCTCGGGAGGCAGCGGTGGGGCAACGGGTCGCAGCTTCTCCGCCAAAATGCCTTTGGCTTTATCAAGTTCGTCCTTCTCTGGACCGGAAAGGCGCAATCTTGTAAACGCTTCAGATTTCAGGTCCGCATCGACGAGTCGGAGAAGAGGTGACTCAGGCTGTTGCGAAATGATCCAGCCGTCGAAAGTCACCCGGTGATGATCCCCGTCAGGGAGAACCGCAGCAATTTCGGCATCAATCCACCTTGATTGATTGATCTGCCAGCGGGATCCAAAAACACCCCCAATCCGACGGAAGAGCATGGAGGGAAATTCCAGCGCGGAGGCGGCAACCAACCCGCCGCCATGAGGTACGATTTCACAAAGGTCCTCAGCCGCTTTTTCCGCATGGCGGCGCAATGGTCGAAGCTCGCTGCTCGCCTCAAGCTCCATTGGTGCCTCCTTCAAATGAAGCACCCGAGCCCAGGCAAGCCAAACCCGGCTCGAAGGGTTCTTGCGGATTTCGCTTGTCGCCCGCCGGATGACAGCATCGTAGGCTCGCTCGACCAACCCACTCCGGGCGATGTTCCGAAGCCCGACACGGCCCTGGTCGGCTTCGAAGTCGCCATTGACCAGAAAATCCAGTGGGAAATCGTGCTCGGTCTCAAAGGTTAGATGGAATTTTCGCCAAGACTTCTCCAGGGTGATTGGCGATCCCTTGGCATCGATACGCACTGCCGCCGCGAACCTACGGCAGGGCGTAGTCGTCGCTGAATTCATCGCCGCATCGAAGAAGACCAGAAAACGCTCCGGTGACTCAACTCCTTCTTCGGTAATCGTGACATATCGCCAGTTGTCGATGTTCTGGCTTCGCGCGATTCGCCACTGCCATACGCGCTGCTCGAATGTGACGCGAATACGGTGCAAATAGATGAGAAAAACCAATGATGCGGGGTTGACTACCGGAAGAGGAGTGTTCGGGCGCGGCGTAACCTCCAGACGAAGCATCTCGAGCACGTGTTTGTAATCCGCTTCAAAAGTAAACTCAGTCAGAGGAGAATGCTTGGCCGGAACCGGTCGCGGATCCGCTGGCTTGAGCAGCAGCAGATCGATCACCTCGAAGTCGTAATCGCCACTGCGGATGTGGACCAGGCCGTTTGCAGCCACTGTGAACAGTGTTTTGAATCCTCGATTAAAACGCCCAATTTCATCAGCGGTGCGTTCACTTTCAGCCGCGAGACGCCAAATCCGCTCTACATCGTGTCGATCATGTCCATCAATGTCGGGTTCGTTGAAAACTCGACCGGCGTGACGCGCAACAATCTTTCGCTGCCCCACCTGTGCGACAGATTCAATTGTGAACTCAAACCAAGCCTCCGCCTCTGGGTTTTTCTTACTTGCATAAGCGCTTTCGGCATTCTGCAACAACTCGCGAAGGATGTGGTGCTTTTCGTAGCCAACTTTCGCAACCAGTTCTCTTAACAGCGTCTGGCGAATCGTATCACGGTACTTCTGGTATCGCTCGAAAGGTGACAGAGCTGCGTCGGCTTGGTAAGCGGGAGATACTGTCGCATTTGTTTCAAACACCCCCAGAACACGGCGGCATTGTTCTTCGTCAGCCGGTGGCCGAAACCGATGGACAACGATTCGCTCCGCATCCAAGGCGAACAATGCGTCGTCCATCTCCGCAACAATCTCACCTTCGTACCGCCACCGCAGATTCAACGCCTTGGGACTTCCGAAAAGTTTGTACGCACCAGCCTTAACAATCTCCGTGATTTCTACTGACACGGGCATGTCGGCCGGCAGTTGGTCGAGATCCAAAGGTGTCAAGATGCCGCCAACTGGGTCGATTTCAAGTTTATCAGGTTGAACACAAGCTTCGGCTAAGGCCGAAACCTCGACCAAGGATCCCGGCAACTTCTCAACCCGCCATTTGGCATCGTGCAGCAGATATTCCTGGAGGCGACTCCCTGCGGGCAACTGCATGCTCGCAGAGGTCGGTAGAATTAAATCGCGAAGCCGCCTCGTCTTCTGGGCTCCCAATCCCAACGACCAGTCGCGCCGCTGCCTGAGACTCGCGCTGCCACAAAGCACTCCCAGTCCAGCCAGGGCGGCTTTCTCAAGTGGAGCTTGCGGCCATTGGTGGAAGTTCTCAAGTAGCTCCCGAGCAAGGAACTCTTGATTGTCGTCAAGTTCCTGTTGACTCAAAAACTTGAAATCAATCTCGGTTTGAAGGCCAAGCCGCATAATGCGCTGATATGCGGCATCGGTCAGCCAGAGCGGCGCTGAGCTGTACTGCGGAAGCAACTCCAGTGCAAACCGGATGGAATCTGGAACGGTCCGGCTAACAAGAGTTTTCTTGGCAAGCTGGTGTTCTTTCACCTGGGCACCGAGAAAGCGACTAACCGCGGTTTCTTCAGCGTCGTCAACGATATGCTTCCAGCGATCGTCCAGACGACGACACGCGGCCTCGAACGACTTGTTGAAGACGAGTGAAAAAGCGTCTTCTCCGGCATGCCGAGCCAACTGGCGTGCGAGGACACCAGACAACCTCTCCTTCAATGAAGTCCTTGTTGAATTCTCCCAAGTTCCCAAAAGTCCCCAGTCCTCCAATTTCTCGACAATGTCCCTCCGCCGTTGGTCTGTTCGTGGGCGGTCCCATTTCTTAAGTAGGCCACAAAAGCAATCCACCGCAGAATCCTCGCCGAGCCACAGGTCAGCAATGAGCAGCCAAGCTCCTTTTTGATTCGGCACGCGAATGCACGAGAGGGTCATTTGCCTTACCGACTCCGGACATCGACCACGTGGTGTTCTCCAGAACCTTTCGCCATAAACTCTCCATTGCTCTTCCGTAGCAAGCCGTACCGGAAGTTCGGGCCACGCCGGGTTGAATTCCGGTTTCGAAAGTTTCTTGAGTTGCTCTGAAAGCGGCCGTCCTCCCACCGGCACCATGGCCCACGACACTTCTGTTGCCCAGGTCTCAATAACTCGTATGGCTTGATGCCACTCATCGGATAATTCCGCTCCTCCGGGTTGCTCACAAAGATCCATCAGTGAAATCTTGATCCCTGTCGAAGTCTCGCAGTTAACCAACTTAAGAAATTCAAGGAGCGCGCTGGGCGAACGGTGAAACATCAGGTTATGGCAGCCGAGGAAAGCCGTCAAAGCAGCACGGTGTTTGGAATCCTCGTCGTCAGGTCCTTCGAGTGCGCCTCGGCACAGGGCTGCCACATCCTGGGCTGACACTTCGGTCATTGGAAATGTCTCGTCAGGCGCGACCGCCAAATCCAAGTGGCTTTCACTTCGTGCCTGCCATTGGAGAACCTGCTGCCAGGCGGCTTTCGCTTCCTGCCGTTCGACCAAACAGATGGCCTTTACGGGTGCTCCTTTGACAAGATTCCCACTTAAGTTGCGGACGAGTTTTCTTTCACGACGTTCAGCAACAAGCCTGTTCCAGATTTGCCATGCCCACGTCTCATTCGTGTTAGGTTTTCTGACAACGAGCGATTCAATCCTCCAGTCTGGGTGCCACTTGTCCGTATGGTGCTCAAGCCATTCCGATACTCCCGCAATCGCACGCTCAATCTGCTCACGCACTTGTACGGCGTCGTCAGGATTCCAATCGTCGCGGGCCAGATTCGTCGGAAGCTTGATATGCAAGTGGAGGCGGAAGGGCCATGTTTTTGTCACCGCGTTCAGCGGGAAAAAGGCATAAGCGGCTCCGTCTTTAACGGTGGTTCCATGTTCATCCTCCTCCTGTTCGATTCGCAGCCGGAATTGCCTGTCCGCGTGCAATGCGATCTGCCATAGATCTCCCGCAGTGACGCCCTTCAGGCGCCAGAATCGTGAGGTGGAAGGCCGCTCGCCGAGCGATTGCGAAGCCAGTTCGACTTTAGTTGCTTCGACTTTGCTTGGAAGATCATTCTCGGCAACTCGCCGGATTTCTCGCATGCGCAACTCGTTCCGCCCAAGCTGGACTAGGCGCACGTTACGCAGGAACAAGGGACAGAGCTCATAGACTTCATGGGCCTGACCTGAAATTCGACTGCAAACTTCCGCTTGTTTGTCTTGGCGAATGCGAAAACAAAACAGTGTCCCGCGTATGGTTTGTCTCAGGTTGGAGGTCACTTGCTCCAGATCGGCCGGTAAGCTTTCTTGATATTCCGGCGTGCAATAGCCGAGCCATTTGACATCTCGAAGTCTCGGATCAAGCATCACCCCAACGCTGCGAAGTTTCGTGACCAGATGCTTCAACTTACTGCTGTCCGGGAGCGACTCTGCGTCCCCCTCCCGGCAGATGGGAAGACGAAAGCCGAAATGACCGGTCTCATCCCATGTGTGCACGAAAACCGTCGACGCAATTCGGTAGCAAGATTTGAATCCGATGCCGAATCGGCCGATGGTTTGCTCGTTAAGTTCAACCCCCCCACCGGCCGCGTGGACAAAGAACCGAGAAAGTCCAAGAAGGTTTAACGACGTTACCTTTCGCCCGTTGTTGCTTACGAAAAGCCAATCGCCATGTAGAAGGATGCGAACCTCCGCTTCTTCGCCATCGGATGCGTCGTCAGCATTCTGTGCCAGTTCTGCGAGGTAATTCGCCGCCAATGCACCCTGGCCGATGAGGAGATTTCGAACTTGAAGCAAGGCTAAATGCGCGGGGCTATTGAGCTGCAGCAACCAGTCGGCATATATCGCGTCGCAACGCTGTTCAGGTGTGAGTCTATCAAGTGCGGCAGCCAAGCCGTGCCAGTCGGACAAATGCTGCTCCTTGAGCCAATCTACCGGCTCGCCGTCAACTCCGGCACGCATCGCTTGTTCGTAGAATATCGGCATCGGGAGTTACGTGGACGTTAGAGTTTCTTTCTTGATGATTTCGCCAATACCTCCAAGTGCAGCCCTGAGCACTCCCGAGGGAGTTGGAACAAGAAGAATGGTGCCGACGTATAAGTTCCGCGTGCCTTAGAATCGTGATCACGTCCGTTTGGATGATCGGCAGCGCGATCACTTCCGGTAAGAACCTCGGGGGCGCCGTAAGTCTTTTGGCTTCCAAGGGTTGTTTGCGGAGTTTCTCGTCTATCGGACTGAGTGGCATTAGCAGTGGATTCGTCGGAGAACGTTTATATGGATGAGGCCAAAAGTAGGTGTGGAGCCTTTCTGCGACGCGGGGCAGGCGAATCAGGACACCTACTTCAATATTTCGGTTGTGTGCCGCTTCTGTGAAACTGGCAAAAGTAACAAACGCGATCTTCCGGTCAACCACGATGGCCTTCGCAGCCTTCGCATGAAGGATCCTGACGCCGAAGGATCCCGCGGATTCCTGACTTGAGCCAAAAGTCTTCATAACGCACAACCGTCATGGCTTTGAGTCTATGTCCCACCAACAGGTGTTGCTCTCTCAGGTCTTTGAAAACTTTCTAGCGGTCACTTGACCGCAGGTAAAGCCCAATCGGTGGATTAACGGGACAGATCGACATTGGTCAGACGAACAATGAAAACCGGGTAGTTTTACCGCGAAACGACCAATTCGGCCTTTGGCCGGTGCGACACGGAAGGGGAGTTGGCACCACCAGTGCCCTTGAGGACAACGCTTAAGTTTCGACCAGGGATGTCTTCCGGCTTCTGAGCGCGGGCAGCCGCATTGGGGATGCAAACATCTTTCAAAGTACGCATGGAACCACTGAGTTGGGCACGAGCGACAAATCGCCTCCTTCTGTTCGAGGGAAAGTTTAACCGTTCGGTCGGTGGCAATTTCAAGAGGGCGGACTTCACTCGTCGCTTGCAAGACACGCAGATCCCCGCGCTCTGGGTTCACGAATTTAACGTTCCGTTGCATGGGATGCTTGACTCGTCTCGGTCAAACAAGCGGCACTTGGACGAAAGGAACTGGATTACTAAGCGGCACAAAACCCACGCTACTGGACGCTCCGCGCTGTTTCTGCCAGCGGGCGCGGTTGTACCAAGTCAGAACTGACTCCGGCAGCGGTCGCAAATGTGGTTCCAGGCTGCCGACCAGGAGAACGCATTTCTCAGCGGTCTCCCACGCGTCGCGAATCCGCACGAAATCACTGTTGGGATCGTCTGGATCAACACGGATGACCCAGGGTGAGCCTGCGCAGTCGGCGCCGAAATCTTCCCGCTCGCCATTGACCTGGTCGTACACCACCCAATTGCGCTGGATGACAAGTTTGCCCATGACGCCAAGCTGATTATCGTCGCGGGTGATCATGTCGCGCCATTGTTCCGGCACGGCCAGGAGTTCGTCGCGGTCCGGATTGATGCGAATGGTTCCAACTCGTTTTTCGCCCATCGCGGGAAAACGGAAAAGACCGTTCTCACACATCAGCGCTGGCCCTGTGCCGGGTCCCGGGCCTCGGAGGATCGTCGCATCCAGGCTGGCGTAGGCGTTGCCGTAGCCGTCCACCCACTCACACCCGATCTCGACGCACAAGTCTCGCCAACTTTCAGTCGGAGGCACCAGCGGCGCGCTGGTAAACGCATAATTCCCAATTGTTGAATCGCAGACGCGAAAGCTTCCGGACGGCGGACAGGTGCAGGCACCATCAGGTGGGTCATCTCCAAACTTGGGCAAAATCGGAAGCAAGCCTTGCGTGAACTTGATGAGCTTCGATTGGACCGGCAGCGGGAGTTCGATCCGCACTTTGTCGAGCTTGTTCACGCAGAGGGCGAAGTTGTTGAAGATCTCCGCATACATTTGCGTGCGCGGCAGCGGGCTGTGACCGCCGAAGGGACTCGGCTTGAGTTTTTCGGGAAGGATGTCGAGCCACTTCTGGCCGATCGCATCGAAACACAAATTCTGGAAGGTGTAATCCATCAGCGGAGAGTCGGTGTCGCAGAGTTCCAAACTCGTCTTCTCATCCACGAACCCTCCGCAGATCGACCGCAGATAC
>Ga0194119_10009504_pt1 | contig 13047 bp, 15 predicted proteins | sample TA2MahC100mmetaG_FD_148620 | JGI IMG/M metagenome (GOLD analysis project Ga0194119, IMG submission 148620) | Freshwater microbial communities from Lake Tanganyika, Tanzania - TA2015018 Mahale Deep Cast 100m | ecosystem: Environmental > Aquatic > Freshwater > Lake | place: Tanzania: Lake... | reverse complement strand
CCGGATTCATGATCCGGTTTGCTGCTCCGCAAAAGGGAGTTGACCGGGCAGGCGCAGCATTTAAAACTTAAATAACTGCGCATTCCGGTTATACTAAAGTATTTAAAGACCGACAGTACGTCTTAAATCACCTTCATCGAAACTAAGTTCGACTGTTTCGGTAAGAACGTCGGCGTAAGTGAAGGATAGACGCTGGAAATAGCTATTTTCGTCAACCCTGACAATGAAAATCGAGGGGTAAGTGCTCTCCAGGATTCCTTCTTTCTCATAGGTTTTTCTTCTACCGCGATTCGCTTTCAGCTTAATCGTCTGACCTAAATGCGATTCAAGCTTTTTACGGATTTCAAATAGGACGTCTTTGGCCACCATTTAAAACCACCTTATTTGTATTCTAATCGAGATTATAACATAATAACGGCCTATTCGTCAAGAAAATGGGCAAAATACGGCATTTAACGAGGCAGAAGGGAGAAAACAGAAATTTTTGGCCCTATTTCGTAAAACGATCAGCAACCGTGGTAGCTCCAAATGAGTAGGGCTTAATTCGGGCTTCGTAACCGCTACCGATCACCATCCCGACTACTTCCTTTATAATATCGCGGGTTTCACCTTTTTCACCTACATCAAGATGAATTTCCACGTTCAAGTGGCAATCACTGCTTTGGGCCAGCTGTTCAGTTAAGCGGGTAGCTACCTCCAGGCTGAGAAAAGTTTCGTAATAAATTCTCTGGCGCAGGCTTTCCATGTATCGGGTTTTTTGTTTATGATAGAAAAAACGCCCCCCTTTGCCGATCCTGTGGACCACAACCGCTGTAACAAAAATAACTGATTCATTGAGAAAAGAATGCGAGTCGGTGCCAATAATCAGTTTATAGTTGTCGTCGGGATATTCATTGGTGTAAGCTACAAGGTTCTCGAAGAGTTCCTGGAACGAAACCTGACCCATTGTTGGGCTGGTAAAATACATCTGGTCGGCGACCTTTCAGCGTAATTTACTGATGATTATTATAGATTATCTGGCTTAGCTTTGCAAATTGCTCAACTTCGATCTCCTCGGGACGGGAAACAGGATCAATACCGGATTCCGTCAGGAGATCAGTTAATTGATCGCGCAGGGCCGGCAGCAACCGAACCATATTGTTGAATATTGTCTTACGGCGTTGCTGGAAAACTCCTTGCACGATGGTCCAAAAAAGCGGCTCCTCCCCCAAGGCCAGTAACCGCGAGCGGGGTTTCAGTAAAATCACCGCGGAGCCGACTTTCGGTTTTGGCCAGAAAACATTACTACTTACATCGAATAACACCTTACCTTGTGTGTAGTAACAACAGAGCACCGAAAGCGCTCCGTAGTCAGGGTCACCGGGGGCAGCAACCAGGCGGCGGGCTACTTCTTTCTGCAGCATTAAGACTGCCGCTTTAAACGGGAATTGCTCTTTCAGGATTGAAAAAAGAAAGGGACCCGATATTACATAAGGAAGATTAGAAACCAATTTAACCTCAAGATCTGAACCAAAATATTCCCGAATTAGTTCTCGCCAATTAACCTTTAAGGCATCAACTTGCTGAACTGTTACCTCCGCACGGCCGGCAAACAGGGTATTTAACAAATGCACCAGGCCGCGGTCAATCTCTAAAGCGAGAACCTGGTAGCCATCTTTGTAGAGGAGGAGTGTCAGGGCTCCTGCACCCGGCCCGATCTCAATCGCTGCCTTGCCCGGAACTGCTGCTAAAGCTGCCGCAATTTTATGGGCAACATTAGCATCCACTAAAAAATTTTGACCCCACTGGCGTCTGGGGCTTAGATGGTGTTCTTTAAAAAGTTCCCGCAACACTCGCGGAGAGGTTACATCCGGCAGTTCGCTCACAGGCCACTCCTTTCAGGCTTCGATCCAGCCTCATTCTATCCCCCTGTGCCATTTCAGTCAAACTTCAGAAAATTAAGGGGAGCTGTAAAAATATAATGACAAACAGTTTCCTTTGTCATATAATATATTTTACACCAGTAATATTTCACCTGGTTAAGCAAATTGAGAAGGAAAAGGAGGGAGCAGCGTCGAAATAGACACTTAAGGGTTTTGAATCGCTGCATTAATAATTTTTTAAGGAGGCGTATTATAGAATGGCAGATTTCAAGACAGTTTTAGACAGCCTGAACAAGAAGATTGCGGCAGCAGATCCGGCAAAGATGAAAGGGGTCAGTGCGGTATACCAGTTTGAGCTTTCAGGAGATGATGGTGGAGTATTTCATGCCGCAGTAGATGACGGCAAAGCGACCGTTGTTGAAGCAGCTCATGACAGCCCCAACATTACCATTACCATGACCGCCGAAGACTTCGCTGCGATGCTCGAAGGTAAGCTGAACGCAACTTCAGCTTTCATGGCTGGAAAACTAAAAGTAAAAGGCGATATGTCACTGGCCATGAAACTGCAGAGCCTGCTCGGTTAAAGAGCAGCTTTGCAGTAAACTAGTTTTAAAAGCAAAAAAGCGCTTTCAGAAAAGCTGAAAGCGCTTTTTTGATTGGTAGTCAGACACTACCGATCAACAAGACGGTCGGAAAAAAGACGGATGGCATTCAGATAGAGCTGTTTTGCCAACTGCTCCGGATCGCTATCAAGAGCCAGGGCAACCCGATCGTAGGTCAATTTAACGTAAGCCGGTTCGTTGCGCTCACTGCGAAAAGCCTGTGGTGAAAGGTAGGGGGCATCGGTCTCGAGCAGCAACCGATCCTCGGGAATAAAACGCAGCAGGTCGCGCAGGTCATGCGACCGGGGGTAGGTAACCGGACCGGCGATAGATATGTAAAAACCGAGCTCAAGACAGGCATCAAGCCAGCCGCGATCGCCGGAAAAACAGTGCATTACACCAACCGGTCCGGGCAACTCTTCCTCTTTTAAAATGCGCAATGTATCGGCATTGGCTTCACGACTGTGAATAATCAGCGGTTTGCCAACTTTGACCGCAAGACGAATTTGTTCCCGAAAAACCTGCTCCTGAGTTTCACGGGGAGAAAGATTACGGTAAAAATCAAGCCCCATTTCACCGATCGCCAGAACCGTCTCCTGCATAGCGAGTTTTTCTAGCTGCACCCGCCAATCCCCACTCACTTTGGCCGCGCCATGGGGGTGAACCCCGACTGAAGCACTGATAGCCGAATAGCAAATGCTTAGATCCACGGATCGCTGTGAGCTTCTTAGATCAGTGCCGGCATTGAGAACAGCAACTACCCCTGCTTCTTCCGCCCGGCAAAGAACCTGTTTTAGGTCTTTGCTGTATTGGGGAAAATCCAAATGGGCATGGGTATCAATTAGGATCTTCAAATTAGCTGATCCTGCTTCCCGGAGGCATATCGCGTTCCAACGCAGTAAGTGACAGGCTGCCATCCTGGGCCGTTGCGGCCAGGAGCATCCCCTGCGATTGAACGCCACGCAGCTTTACCGGTTTCAGGTTGGCAACGAAAATCACTTTTTTACCAATCAGGGCGGCCGGTTCATAGTGTTCGGCGATACCAGCTACCACCTGGCGCTTTTCTTCCTCACCGATCAGTACTGCAAGTTTTAAAAGCTTATCGGACTTAGGGATTCTTTCGGCTTCGACAATTTCGGCCACTCTTAAGTCAACCTGCTGGAACTGGTCGATACTGATTAAACCCTGCTGCTCTTCCTCGTTTGCAGTTTTTTCCTCTTTATCCTCACTGACTGCCTTTTCACCCTGCATTTCGCGGATTTCAGCCTGCAGGTTCAGGCGGGGGAAGAGATCATCGCCCCTCTGAATAATAGTTTCGGGACTGATCGCTCCCCAGTTACTGAGAGAGTCCCAGCTCTGAAGAGCGCTGTTGCCTTTTAAACCGATCTGTTCAAAGATGCTCATCGGGGTACGCGGCATAAAAGGCTTCAGTAACACCGCAATGATGCGGATGCTTTCGATTAGATTGTAGATCACCGTGCCCAGGCGGGGTTGGTCTGCAGGATCTTTGGCCAATTCCCAGGGCAAATTTTCATCAATGTACTTATTGCTGCGCCGCACCAGCAGCCAGAGGTCGGCCAAAGCATCGCTCGTTTTCAGTTCACTCATTGCCTGCTCAACAGTGCCAGGTGTTCTTAAGGCCAGGTTACGTAACTCCTCGTCCCCGGGTCCGGCAACAGTGGATGCGGGTAGAATCCCTTCAAAATAGCGCTCGGCCATCGTCAGCGTTCTGCTGACCAGGTTACCCAAATCGTTAGCCAGATCAGTATTAATACGGGTAATAAAATTTTCAAGGCTGAAAATACCGTCCTGGCCAAAAGGTATCTCGCGCAGCAGAAAGTAGCGCAAGGCATCGGAGCTGTAACGGGCAGCCAAAACCCGCGGGTCGACAACATTTCCTTTTGATTTAGACATTTTGCCATCCTGCAACATCAGCCAGCCATGCCCGAAAACTGTTTTCGGCAAAGGAAGGTCAAGGGCCATCAGGAAGATCGGCCAGTAGATTGTATGAAAACGCAAGATATCTTTACCGATCAGCTGTACATCAGCAGGCCAGAACAGTTCAAAGTTGCTCTGCTCTTCACCGTAGCCAAGAGCTGTGATGTAGTTGCTGAGCGCGTCTAACCAAACATAAATTACATGCCCCTGATCGAAGGGTACCGGAATGCCCCAGTCAAAGGATGTTCTGGAGACACAGAGATCTTCCAGACCGGGCTTCAGGAAGTTATTGACCATTTCATTTTTACGCGAAGGAGGCTGGATAAACTCCGGATTATTTTCAATATGTTTCAGCAGGCGATCAGCATACTTGGACATCTTAAAAAAGTAGGCTTCCTCGGCAATTAATTCGACATCACGGCCGCAGTCGGGGCATTTGCCCTCAGCCAGCTGCCGCTCGGTCCAGTATGCTTCACAGGGCGTGCAATACCAGCCTTCGTATTTATCTTTATAGATATCCCCCTGTTCATAGAAACGGGTGAATATTGCCGCAACCTTCTTCATATGTCGGTCTTCCGTAGTGCGGATGAAATCGTCGTAAGCAATGTCCAGCTCTTGCCAAAGTTCTTTGATCCAGGCAACTATTTCATCGACAAATTCAATCGGCTTCTTGCCGGCAGCCTCGGCCTGACGCTGAATCTTCTGCCCGTGTTCATCAGTACCAGTTAAAAACCAAACTTGATACCCGGTCAACCGCTTAAAGCGGGCCATGGCATCGGCTGCCACGGTTGTATATGAATTGCCAACGTGCAGTTTATCACTGGGATAATAGATCGGGGTTGTAATGTAAAATGTGTTATTGCCTGCCACGGGAAGGCCTCCTCAATGCTTCTAAAAGATGTGGTTATTATATCAGAGCAGCCCTTAGTGTCAAGCAAGACGGGTTTTTTCGAGTTTTTACTGCTTATTCCCATGCCAATACAAATCCGTAAAAAGCTAACTGTTATAAATTTGCATCTTGTACAGATTATTAGACAATAGCCCATCTAAATCCATGTAATATTTTTGTAAAGTTGAGTATTTAGGGAAAATAACTATTGACTTACCATGTAAATTACTGGTATAATGTCCGAACCACCCTTGCTCCATTTTGATAAAAGGAGGAATAGCTTTGAAATCAACAGGTATCGTTAGAAAAGTAGACGAACTGGGCCGAGTAGTAATTCCTATTGAATTACGACGCACTTTGGGTATTGATGTAAAGGATGCCCTTGAGATCTATGTTGATGCCGAAAAAATCATCCTCAAAAAGTACGAACCTGCCTGCCTGTTCTGCGGCAATGCCGACAACGTCAAGCATTTAGGTAACCGCATAGTCTGTCACGAGTGTATTGAAAAACTGGCTAAAGACTAAACTATAGTGCCCGCTTAAGAGGGCGCGGTTTTCCGCGCCCTCTTATTTATGGCAGATCAACCTCTTCAAAGGGAAACTCCCTAATATGACCTGAATCCGACAGCTTAATATGAGCTGTTTTTTTCTTCATATTGACTTCGGTAACCTGTCCATCACCATCAGGCGTTACAACCCTGTCGCCCGGCCTGGGGATCGCATCACGAGCGTCTTCATAAGCACTTGCTTCGTAGCGCAGACAGCACATCAGGCGACCGCAGACTCCGGAAATCTTGGTTGGATTGAGCGATAGATTCTGACCCTTGGCCATTCGGATCGAGACCGGCTCAAAATCCTCGAGAAAGGTGGAACAGCAGAAAGCCCGGCCACAGGGGCCAATTCCTCCCTTGATCTTTGCCTCATCACGTACTCCAATCTGGCGCAACTCAATCCTGGTTTTAAAAATAGAAGCGAGATCTTTTACCAGTTCGCGGAAATCAACCCGCTCTTCAGAGGTAAAGTAAAAAATAATCTTGTTGCGATCAAAACTATATTCGACAGTAACCAGCTTCATATCAAGGCCATGCTCGATAATCTTCTCCCGACAGCGGCTGTAGGCATCCTTTTCTTTCTGACGGTTCTCTTCCACTTTGATCAGATCGGCTTCTGTAGCCTTACGTACCACTTTTTTCAACGGTAAAACCAGGGCCTGATCCGGCAAGTCTTTTTCCTCTATGACAACCTGGCCAATTTCCTGGCCGCGGGCGGTCTCAACAATAACGTGAGTCGCCGATTCCAGCGATTCAGATAACGGTTCAAAATAATATGTTTTACCGGCCGGTTTAAAGCGTATCCCGATCACTTTGGTCATCTATGTTAACCTCCTTTGAAGCAATATCAGAGTCTTTTCGAGCAGCAGGCGACGGTTGACATTGGTGGCAACCAGCTCATATACAGCCTGATTAAGCAATAGAATAGCCTCTTCAAGATCGCCCGGCATTAGTTTTTCAAGCCAGATTAACGATTGTTCCCGGGACTGCAGCTGATCACCGCTGCGGCAAAGGTTTTGCATCAGTCCATCCCGGTAAATCATGGCCAATAACTCCAACACCGGTAAAAGATCTTCTTTAAGGGCTAACTGTTCGGCCCAACCCATCAGATGATGAACCGGGTTTTTACCAACAGCCAAATTATAGGCCAGGGTTCTCGCTTCGGCAATGCGTTCGTCCAGGGATTGATCAGCAGCTAACTCAAGCGCATAACCGAGCAGGCCTGAGCTGATGCGAGCCACCAGGGCTGCTTTTTCAGTCGCCATCCCTTTTTCTTGCTCCAGAAACCTGGCCAGTTCCTCTGTTGGCATAGGTCGCAGGTAATAACTTTGGCAGCGAGAAACAATAGTATCGGGAAGCTGGCCGGGCTGCTCCACCAGCAGGATAAAGGTTAAACCGGCAGGAGGATCTTCTAAAATTTTTAACAGAGATGAGGAAGCCTCAGCTGTCATTTTATCAGCCTCTTCGATCAGGCAGATCTTAATGCTTCCAGTTAGATAAAAGCTTTCTTTAATGGCCTTAACCTGTTCGGTTTTCAGGGTTTTCCCATCTGGTTTTAGATTAGTGAAACCTGGATTATTGTCCCGGTCAAAGCTGAGACAGGATTGACACTTCAGACAAGGCTCGGTTGTTGTCCTCTCCTGGCATAACAAGGTTTTAGCCAACTGACGCCCCCAACTTCTTTTCTCACTACCGGCCGGACCTCTCAGTAGGATGGCATGGGTTATTTTACCACTTTCAAGGGTAGAAGTTAAAAGGCGGCGCAGTTCTTCCTGACCGATGAGGTTTTTGACGTTTAACAATGGTTAACTGATCCCCGCATTTTCAATTAATGATTTTGTTTCAAACCAAACCAGCTTAGCGATCTGATCTATGCTTTTTGTCGCATCGACAACCTTAAACCGCTTCATTTCGGCACGAGCCAGCTGCAAATAACCGGCTCTGACACGCCTGTAAAAGTATAGATCTTTACTCTCCATCCGATCGGCCCGGTCGGTGCGACGGGCAGCAGCCTCTTCGGCCTTTAGATCAAAGAGGAATGTTAGCTTTGGGGTGATGCCGCGGGCAGCAAAACGGTTCAACGCACGGATGACCTTTAAATCCGCACCTCCGCCATAACCCTGATAGACAAGGGTTGAGTCGGTGAAGCGATCACAGAGTACTATTTTACCGGCAACCAGCGCTGGAATGATCACCTGTCCGGTAAGCTCTGAGCGGGCTGCCATGTAGAGGAGCAGTTCAGCCCCCAGGGTTAGCAAATAGTGCTTGTCAAGGATAACCTGCCTGATATCTTCACCAACCGCAGTGCCACCAGGCTCGCGGATCATTACCGTAGAATATCCTTCCCTGATTAGGCGATCGCAGAGTAAATCGGCCTGGGTACTTTTCCCGCAACCGTCAATGCCTTCTAATGTAATCAGTAACCCTCGCGACTTAAACACTCCCTATTTGTGTGTTGCTTAAAATCGTATTTGAAGCAATTAAACTGTGCATAATAAAAAACGCAGGCCCAGGCAGCCTGCGCTGGCGGACCGGTTGATCATCTAAAAGCTGTAATTGGGAGCCTCCTTGGTAATCTGGACCCCATGCGGGTGACTCTCTTTCAGGCCGGCGCCTGATATTCTGATAAAGCGGGTTTTCTGCTGCAGCTCGGTAATGGTCGAGACTCCGCAGTAGCCCATCCCCGCTTTGAGGCCCCCGGCCAGTTGGAAGACCATATCACCCACTGTTCCCCGGAAGGGCACCCGTCCTTCAATCCCTTCAGGGACCAATTTTTGTTCATATTCCTGAAAATAGCGGTCACGGGATCCGTCTTTCATCGCCCCAAGCGAACCCATACCACGGTAAACTTTATAACTGCGTCCCTGGAATATTTCTAATTCACCAGGGCTCTCTTCAGTGCCGGCTAATAGCGCTCCAATCATCACCGTTGAAGCTCCCGCAGCCAGGGCCTTGGTTATATCACCACTAAACTTGATCCCGCCGTCAGCTACAACCGGAACATTTAATTCCCGGCCAGCCTTGGCCGATTCATAAATTGCGGTAATCTGGGGGACTCCAATACCGGCTATAACTCGGGTTGTGCAAATCGAGCCGGGCCCGACACCAACCTTTACAGCATCTACCCCGGCCTTAATCAGATCACGCGCACCTTCAGCTGTAGCAATATTCCCGCCCATTAAATCGATATTCGGAAAAAGTGTTTTAATCTCTCTTACAGTATCGAGAACAGGTTGTGAATGTCCGTGCGCAGAATCGACTACGATCAGATCCACTCCTGCTTCAGCAAGCGCTTCAGCCCGGGCAACAGCATCGCGTCCAACACCGACAGCCGCAGCCGCCAATAGCCTGCCGTTCGTATCTTTGGAAGCGCGGGGGTACTGAATTGTTTTTTCAATATCCTTGATGGTGATTAGCCCTTTTAGGTGGAACTGATCGTCGACAAGGGGCAACTTTTCAATTTTATAGCGACGGAGAATTTCCTGGGCTTCTTTGAGGGTGGTGCCAACCGGAGCGGTAACCAGCTGTTCACTGGTCATCGCCGCTGAGATCGGACGGGTGTAATCATCTTCGAAACGCAGGTCGCGGTTAGTAATAATCCCAACCAATTTCTCGCCAACTGTTACCGGCACCCCGGAAATCCGGTAGCGTTCCATCAGGGCGGCAGCGTCATTTAAAGTATGTTCCGGAGAAAGACGGAAAGGATTAGTGATTACTCCATGTTCTGAGCGTTTAACTTTGTCTACTTCTTCCGCCTGCTTTTCTACGGTCATGTTGCGATGGATGACCCCGATCCCGCCTTCGCGGGCGATGGCAATAGCCATGCGCGATTCAGTAACCGTATCCATCCCCGCTGAAAGCAGGGGCATATTTAAGTTTATATTGCGACTTAAACGGGTTGCTAGATCAACATCGCGGGGTATAACCTTGGAGTGAGCGGGAACCAGAAGCACATCATCGAAAGTCAGTCCTTCATAAGAGAATTTGTCATTCTGCAAGATGCTGTCCTCCCGTATTGCTTCTGAAATAGATTGCCATGATCATAACAAACACCCGGTATAGTGTCAACCGCGAGACACCCGCAAGTGAGCCACCCATAAGTCACCTGCGAGCGATCAGCTGCAGGCGGGAGCAGGATAAGCAGGCTAAGGTCAAGAATTAATGATCTACAGTACTTATCTTTCAGTAAGCAGGGAGGATCAGATTAGATGCCTTTTGTTATGGTTCACAACAGAAAAGTATACTATGCCGGTGATAACAGCCTTGAGGGCAGCCCGGTAATCTTTTGCCATGGTTCCGGAGGCGGCCATCATCACTGGCTCTATCAGCTTAAAAACTTGCAAAACCCGGTTAACCCGCTGGCGGTTGATTTGCCCGGCCATGGGAGATCTGAAGGGGATGCGCTGCATTCAGTCTCTGCCTACCGTGACTGGTTACATGACTTCACGCAGGAAATCGGAATCGAAAGGTTCATCCCGGCCGGTCATTCACTGGGTGGGGCGATCGCCCTTGATTATGCCATCCACTACCCGGATCACACGATGGGCCTGATCCTGATCGGCACCGGCAGTCGTTTAAGGGTGCTGCCCGCCATTCTTGATGTCTTGCGCGAAGGGCAGGTGCCTCCTGACTTTGTTGACTTTCTTTACAGCCCGGCAGCAGAGGATGAACTTAGGGTCCGGGGAAGGGAAGAGGTTGCCGCATGTGCCGCCTCTGTCTATTATGCCGATTTAAATGCCTGCGACCGCTTTGATATCAGCAGCGAACTACCCCGGATTAGCGTTCCCGCCCTGATCCTCTGCGGAACAGATGATCGGCTGACTCCGGTTAAATACAGTCGCTTTCTGGCTGACAATATTCCCTGGAGCAGGATCGAGATTATTGAAGGAGCAGGACACATGGTCATGCTGGAAAAACCGGATCAGGTCAACAGCGCCATTAGAGCATTCGTTGCTGAGCTTGACACCTACAGCAAAGAAAATTAATTTCATTTTTCAGTGTTGGCAGACGAGGAGTAACAATGGAAAAAAAGCGCAGCTATTTTAATTTGGAAGAAACCCTGAAGCAGGCGAAAGATAATTTTGCCATGCTGGACCCATCAGCAACAGCTGAAAAGTCAGGCACTATGTGGTTAGCTAAGCATAAAGCATTGCAGATCAGCATGCTTGGAGAAGAATACAAAATTACTCATCCTGATGGTCGGGTGTGGAAAGCAAGCGGAGAGGAAGCCTCGATTTATTTGGCCATTATTATCCTCCATTACCTGATAAACGCGGACGGTACCCCACTGACCGGACGCTGGATCTCTTTCCGTCACCTGCCGGGTGGCGACATCTATATTGACCCCTTCAATAAAAGGGCAATCATCCCTTTTCTCAAAAGTTATAGTGAGCGCCCTGAAGATTTCGTAACGGCTGCTGTTGCTCTGGGCGGCATTGAACAGAAAATGAGCGGCATCAGAATGGTTATTACTGTTCTGCCGCGCGTGCCGCTCTGCTTTACCATCTGGCCCGGAGATGAAGAAATGCCCGCCTCGGCGAACATTCTCTTTGATGAAGTGGCCGCTCATTACCTGCCGACGGAAGATTACGCGCATCTGCCGGCCATCGTTAATGGAGCGCTAAAAGGCAAATTATAGCTACATTTCACGGCGGCCGTCAAGAGCCCGGCTGAGGGTCAGGTCATCGGCGTATTCAAGGTCACCACCCACCGGCAACCCGAAAGCGATACGGGTAACTCGCACCCGATGTGACTTAAGCATCCGGGCCAGGTAACCGGCCGTTGCATCGCCCTCAACATTCGGGTTGGTGGCGATAATTACCTCGCTGATTTTTTCTTCCATAATGCGCCTAACCAGCTGATCAATATGAAGTTCATCGGGACCAATGCCGTCAAGTGGTGACAGGACCCCGTGCAAAACGTGGTAAAGGCCCCGGTACTGTCCGGTGCGTTCGATTACCAGAACATCTCGTGGCTCCTGAATAACGCAAAGTAAGGACTGATCCCGTCCGGTATCACTGCAGTATGGACAAAGACCACTCTCGGAAAGACTACCACAAATCTGGCAATAATCGAGCTTATCTTTTGCCTCAACCATGGCCCGGGCAATAGCAACCACCTCTTCCCGGGAGCAGCCGAGGATAAAAAAGGCCAGACGCTGTGCCGATTTGGGACCAATTCCAGGGAAACGGCAAAGTACTTCAACCAGCCTTTTCAGCGCTCCGGGGTAGGCCATTTTAAAACATACCGGGCGGCAGGTTAAGTCCACCGGTCAACCTTTGCATCTCTTCTGCCACCAGATCGTCAACCCTTCTAAAAGCTTCATTGACAGCAGCAACAATCATATCCTCCAGCATTTCACGATTATCTTCACTGATGGCTTCGGGATCAATCTTCAGGGAGATAAGGCTCTTTGTGCCGCTGGCCACCACTCTGACTGCACCGCCACCACTCGTGGCTTCAACGGTTTTAGCGGCAATGGTGTCTTGCATGCGACCCATTTCAGCCTGAGCTTTTTGCAGCTGTTTCATCATCTTGTTCATGCCACCATTTGACATCAGGCAAAACCTCCTTTTTATTAAACTATATTTTTATTGATCGATAATAGTTCCGCCAAAAATCCTTTGCGCTTCTTCTGCACCAATACCCTTTTGTTCCGAAGCTGAAACAGGGGCAGAAGCGGGCGAACTCTTCTGCTCTTTTTTCGCCGGCATTTTTATTACTTCCTTCACCCGCGACGACTCATCCTGGTGCGGAGCGAACCCTATTTCCTGCCTGTGCATGGCAGCTGGCTGCTCTCCTGTTTCGGCCTTAACCTGCATCTCGAGGCTGAAAAAACTTGAAAGTACTGCTTCAAGTAGTTTGCGGTGATGATCTTCCATTATTCTCAGGCGGTGAATATCGTATTCGGGAGCGTACAGCAACTTAACCATGTGCCCCCGGCAATCAGCAAGGTAGGCCGGCTCAAGCCAGGCGGCAGTGGTTTTCTGCCGCTTTTTAATCTCTTCCAGTAGATCGGGCCAGGCTGCACGCAATCCTGCAAGGCGATCGCCGTTGGCCAGCTGGCCAGATTCCAGAGCTGTTTTTTCTGAAGGTGATAATCCCTGATCATAATTAGCTGGCGTTTTAATCTCGGCCGCAGGGCGCTCTGTTTTTTCGCGCATCGCATCTCCAGGCTCAGCCTTTACCACCACCGGCTGAGGATC
>Ga0194119_10009503_pt1 | contig 13050 bp, 6 predicted proteins | sample TA2MahC100mmetaG_FD_148620 | JGI IMG/M metagenome (GOLD analysis project Ga0194119, IMG submission 148620) | Freshwater microbial communities from Lake Tanganyika, Tanzania - TA2015018 Mahale Deep Cast 100m | ecosystem: Environmental > Aquatic > Freshwater > Lake | place: Tanzania: Lake... | reverse complement strand
GTAAGGGAAATTACTATTTCTTATATATTGTACACCAGGATTAAAAAATGATTCCGTAACCAAATCATTTATTTTTGTATTACCGGGCCTATTAATTATTTGAGATTTTCTTTCACCACCATCTGAATAAATTGCAGATGGGTTTTGTGAAACATTAAACTCATTTTCTAAAACTGGAATGAATATTTCATTTTCATATATAGTTTTTGTAGAACGATAATTTAATGTGAACTGAGAAAATACCGATTGAGAAACTATATCCCTTGTCATTACTATTAATCCTCTATCGTAAAAAATATTTCCGGCAACATTACTTCCAGAATCTAATAAGTTTGAATAACCATCATCAGTATAAGTTTTTCCAGTTTGCTCATCCTCCAATTGCACAGTACCAACTTTTATACCTTCACCATAATATTTTTGAGGTATAGATATTACAGCTATCTCATTATTAATTACTCTCTCATTAGAAGATGCATAAGAAATTCTTTTTCCATATTCTAATAATATAGAAGCTGTTGCTGGATTTCTATAAAATTGTGTTTTAACTGATTTGTAAAGAACCTTTTTATTTATTCCGTGGCTTTTTTCATCATTATCCAAATCTACTAAAGAGTTCGATGGGTTTTCACCAAAAATTGGATATATATCATTTTCATCTAAAGTCCATTCTTTAAATACTTTTAGTTCTCTTGAAACTATATCTGATTTTGGAATTTCCTTAAACATTCACAAATTAATTTTATATAAATATTTCTTAAACCAAAAACCCCCTTTCGGGGGTTTCTATTGTATTTAAGTTTTTATTAGAATGAAAGTTTAACTTTTATTAATACTTCTTTATCAAAAGATTTTACAATAGGCTGAGAAGTTTTAGCTACTGCTAATAATTCGTTTGCATCATTTAAAAGTCCTATTGTTGTAATAAATGTTTGTGGGTCTGTTTCAAATGTTGGTTCGTAGAACGCACCATCTGCATCAATAAATGTAGGATTGTTAGAATAATTAAATTCTCTATTTGTTGCTCGTACAAAGAAATGTTGAGTTGAAATATTTTCAGTTCTACGTGCTTCAAAATCTTCACCACCTTTTATTGCATGTAATAATCTAAAATGATTAAATTGTTCTGATGTTTGTAAATCAGATGGGTTTAATGAACCACTAATTGTGAATGTACCATCTTTAGTGAAAACTTGTCTATTAGGAATAGTTCCAACTCTATTACCAACTGCTTTTGCATTAAGTATAATTATACCCCTATCAGGATAAAATGCTCCAAATCCTTCGCCAGAAGTTGAATCAGTAGATGCAACAATCGTTGCTTCATTTTCAGTACCTAAATTTAATGAACCGGATACAACTTTAAATACCCTACCACTCAAACCAAGACTATCACCAAATTTCTTACCACTATTATCTATAAAATATTGAAAACCATTTGAACCAGAAAGTTTAAGTGACCAGTTACCTGCATCCAATTGCTCTCTAAATCTAGCTCTTGCAACATTTATTATATAAATTCCATTACAATTTGTTAAAACTCCAGAAGAGTTTTCGAATTGGAATTTTGTTTGTGTTGGGTCTAATAACATTGAACGATATTGAGCGTATGTTGCTTTTGTTGCTAACAATGCATTATCATTATCTGCTAAATTCATAGAACCACTACCGTCAACATGCCCATAAGCTATTGCAAATTGTACTTCATCACTATCTGTTACTGTTGGGTCTAAATTTAAAACATTTGCGTAATAATAGCCACTTGTTTCTATGGTTTGTGTTGATGATGTAAAAAACGAAGTAAGTGAACCAGAATCACTACTCCATAATCCAGTAGTTACTACTTCAATTTTCGCATTTACTTTATCAAAATCACCAAATCTTTTATAAACTCCAGTTGAAATAATATTACCAGCTGCTCCGATTTGTTGGCCAGCAGGTAATACAGAGTTTAGTAAAGATACTATTGCGTTTGTATCTATTCTGCCTGTATTAGCTAAATCTCTAATTTGGGCGGTTATTGCTGGATCTTGTATTAATGCCATTTTATATATCTATTTATTGTTGTTTGTAAGTTACAGTTACAGGAATTGTTTGAGTTCCACCCGTTTCATTACCATAAACTGTCAATGTAGTTGCTATATCAATAGTTAAATTTGGATTTGGTGTAAATCTAAATTCTGCTCCTGTCACTACTTGTGCAGTAGTTGTAATTTCTTCACCTAAAAATACAGGTACTGAATTTCCACCAGTTGCTCCTTTTGTTACAGTTAACGTACCAGCTCTTTGGTCTGCTAATACAACTGTGTATCCAAGGTTACCATTTCCTGTTGGGCTTGTAGTTGGAGTTAAGCCAACACCACCCTCAAATTGATTTACAGCAATTGATGGTACACCTAACCTTACAGTTGGTATTTGAGTAGTTCCTTTTGGAAGAGTTACTAATTTGTATCTCAATACCTGAGTTTCATCTGAATTAGCTTCAGTAATAGGAATTGCTTTAATTGCTGAATCGTAATAAGCAGAACCTTTTGGATGTGCTGCTTCATATAATGTATAATCAATTTCATCATCACCCAAAGCGAATTTGGTGATATTTAAAGATTGACCAGATGCTAATTTTTGTCTACCTTTTTTGGTTAAAATTGCATCTACTGTAATTTCTGTATTATCTAAATATGCCATTTGATATTATTTTTAATGCTTTATTTCTAAAATAAATATAACCATTTATTATTTTCAATTTTTTAATCTACCTCTAATATTGGTTCACCACTACCTCTACCGGTCTTAGCAACTCTAAGAATGTTAGGATTAGTTGTAAACGTTTCAACTGGTTCTAATCCATCCGGCGTTGTTGCAGACGTTTGTTGAGAACCTTTAAAGTATGAACGTTGTAATCCCTCTGATAAATTATTTACAAATTTGTAGTGTGTTGGTAAATAACCATTTAAAGGTGTAACTTCTATAATTTCACTCGTTAACGAAATACTACCCGTTGATAGAATTGAAATTCTTGACTTATTGTAATAATTAGTAACTAAAGAATATTTTACTGCATCTCCGGGCTGAGCTCCATTTGTAGGATATCCAGAAATTTGTGTATTTACTTTTTTACTTTTTTGTTCTTTGACTACATATGCAAATTTTCTACTTCCTGTAGTTTCTAAATTTCCAAATATACCATCCCACCTTCTGTAAACAATCATTCCATATTTACCATATAAACCATAACCTAAATTAGATAAAGAATCTTTTTCTGTCCCAATTTCTTCAGATTTAAATACATCTACTTCACCAATTAAAGTTGAGCCAGATGGAACTGAAATTGATACATTATAAAATGGAGTTTCTGCTTCTAATTCATTATTAATTACATTTGTAATAATTCCTTCAAAATTAGTTTTTTCAGAATCTAATACAACTAAATCATCTATATCTATAATTGTTTCATTAGTATCATAAGTTGGTTGTAATTCTATTGAATTATTTAAATCTAAAGTTGTTTCTTCGTAAATATTTTCTAAATTGATTCTATCATCATCATTTACAATAATATTACTATCATAATTATTTTTTTCTGAAACCGGTTTATCCCAGCGTGTTTTACTTCTTTCTAAATAATGTGGCTCAATAAGTAACCCTTTAGAAATTTTTGCTCTTGCTGGTGCCAAATCTGCCAATACATCAAATAATGATTTATCAACATATCTTACTAATTGAATATATTCATAGATATCTCTATCTAATCTTTCAAAATAATAATGCCTTAAATTATCTAATTGTTTATATGTTTCTTTATATTCATCTGATGGGTCTCCTATATAATTATCAATGTTAAAATCTCCAAATGTTTTAACGATATCCATATTTAATTCTTTAATTGGAGAAAAGAATAAACCTAATCTTGAAGAATCAATTGGAGCACGGTCAAATGATTTTTTAGTTGCTCTAATTTTATAAGATAAATCACCTATTAAAGATGATGATTCAAATCTAATTTTATTTGAATAATTAAATCCTAATGATGGTACGGTTGCTGTAACAGTCCTATCATAAGGAGTATATTGATATGGATAGTTTGATGCTGAATATTGATTGTGAACAAAAGCATTTGGTTCACCATAATTATCTGATACTGCAACATTAATTATACCATTATTTTCAGTTTTAGTCCTATCTTTTGGATATTCAAAATCTAAACGGAATAATAAATGTTCTGTTGATGAATTAAACTGATTACCATTTATAGCATCAGGAAATAACGTATGGTTTTCAAATTTACTTCTAGATAATGGCTCTGTCCATAAACGAACTTCATCAACATTACCAACAAATTTATCACTTCCAATATGTATAAAAGAGCCAGTTTCCCATTGGGTATCTTCTGTAATTATTGACATACTTACAAAAGTAGTTATCCTACTTCCATTACCTGTTGCTAACCATACCTCAAATTGTGATGTGCTACCCGCATAATTATATCTATTTATAATAACGTTTGAATAATCATCAAGCGAAATAGGAAATCCTAAACTTGATGTGAGAAAATCAACTCCAAATAAATAAGGAGAAAAACTTGCAGTATCAAAATAAAATGTTGATACAGATGCACTAACAAAAGGTTCAGCTATGTATGATGTACCAGATGCATCTCCACCAAAATTTAATTGTAATTTAGCAAATGAACCTGTTGTTCTTTCTAAATCTAAAGACCATTCGCTGCCTGAAATTAACGTATAATTGTTTGATGGATAATCTGCTGGTTTAACTCTAAATTCAATAGCATTTGGGTAACTAGATATTGGTGAATGATATTTCCATGGAATTTTTACACCCGAACCACTTGCTAAATAAATTGCTGCTGTTCTATCATCAAATGTAAATTTAGATGACCCACCTGCAGTTGGATCTTGTGGTCCACCAAATTCCATTATAGTCAACATTGATTGTGGTACACCATAACAAGCCATAATAGCTTTTAATGCTCTACCAGTACCTTTGTGTTTAAGAAGGTATGGCAGATTGTTTAGTATTCTTCTCCATATTTCATAATTCGCATCTTGTAAGCTTCGACCATATTTTTGAGCACCTTCTCTACTTCTACCAAAAAGATATTCCCATAAAAACTGAGAATTAAATGCTTTCTTTACATCCCATCCTAATGATTTTAGCAAATAGGCTATTATATCATTTGGTATTCCTAATTCTTCAGTATGCTCTAATTTTTTAATTGTTTTTAAACCATTAATATAAGCCCATAAAATATCAAAATGCTGCCCTATCATATCACAAAATAATAAAAAGTCTGCATTTTGATAATCTTCAAAAATATATTCCGGTAAATTATTTTTTATTGCATATGGGTTGTATTTATCGTAAAATTCTGCTTCGTTTTGTGCATATGCTAACCAACTTTTTACTGCATTACTTGTTGATGATTTTATAACTCTGTATGTTAACGATGTGGTAAAATCAAAAAGGTCCTCTTTAGGATAAGCTAAATTATTTTCAGATTTAAATAAAAAATTTTCAAATCCATCAAAACTTTTTATTAAATTAGATATTTTTTCAGAAAGTTTTTGGGCTTCTATTTGCGCAAATGGTGCTGGTAAAACTTGTGGTATTTCATATTGAATATCTAAACCATTTTCAGTATTTAATATTTCATCTCCATCTAATTCGGGTGTTGCGATTCCGCCAGCATCTTCTGTCAATACATATCCGATTGGAAATGCGGTTTGTACTAAACTTATGTATTTAGTTTGATATTGTTCTAATAATTTTATTTTGTAATAAAAATTTTCAACTCTTTCATATGCTGAACCAAAATGCACAAAATTATCAAAGGTGTAAACGGATGCACTTACATATTGAATATTTAATTTAGTTGTATCAATAGTAGTTTTTTCGCCAATGGCATTGTAAATATCAGTAGCAATTTTAGAACCACTTGAAATTAAATCATCAAATACTTGAAATCCAATCCCATTATCAGCTTCTACCGAAAAATTTGGTCCTTTTAGTGGTGCACAAAATGATGTATCAATACCACTTATAGTAATTGTTTCAATAATAGGATTAGCTTGAATTTTTGAAATCCAAACTTGCTGATTAGGTTGTACTGCTGTTGGTAGTGGCTCGTATAATTTTAATATCAAAGAATCATTATCACCTTGCCATGTTGTAATAACTTTGTTATCACCACTGCCTAAATGTAATAGATGTGTTAGATATTTTGAAGTTTCATCTGCAAATAATGATTCATCAAATTGTGAAATGAATGCTTCGGCAATCCTACTAATAGCTAATTCTCTAGGAATTTCTAAATCACCTTTATCAAATTGTATCGAAATTATTTCATCTTTTCCAACTATTGTTTCTCTTCCACTTGTATTATAAGGTGTTAATATTAATTTTAATGAAATAAAATCATCTTCTTCATTTGTTGTTACTTTTCCTAAATTTAAAAGTTCTTGAAAATTAAATTTTTGATTACCACTTTTTGATAATTGAGTAAAAACATTTTCTTTACTTTCAACATATAATCTTATAAAATCAGTATTTACACTACTATATGAAATATTAAAATCTACATTTGTACCAACGTAATCAGGTCCTTTGATAGTTGCAGGAAAAATAATATTTGTTATATCTGGTGTTTTTACATAAACATCATCAACTACATTTAATAAAGTTTCTATATAATTTCCATTACCAAATTTATTTGATGGAAGTATTCTTATTTTATAAGTGCCAATATTTTGTAATGCAGTTTGTGGTATTTCAATTATTTTTTCATTTAATACATCTAAATTATTATTATTGTATTTTACAGGATAATTAAATTCTTTATCAGCAACAAATACTTTTATATTATCTGAATCAGTACATCCTAATGCTATAAAGACACCAGAATTTGAATTTTTATTATAAATTCTAAATTCATCAGAATTTATATAATCTGGGTTAATAAAATAAACGTTTGGAATAGGATTATTTATTATTACTGTTTGTTCTGTATTTACAGTAATAGAACTCCAACTATTTCCAATATCATTACTTGTGAAACTTGTACTAACACTTTCATTTATATTTTCTGCATTTATTCCTGCATTTCTAATAGTTATTCCACTAAAATTAATTGAACTTATTCTATATAATTGTAGATTTGCACTTTGAATGGAGTATGAATCTTCTAAATTATCTTCAACTGAAATCGCATTGATACCTTCTTTTAATAAAATTTCATTTGGTATTTTGTTTTTAGTATAAATTAAAGATACCTGGTCACTACCACCATTTACATAAATTTCTAAGGATTTTAAACTTGGTAAAGTAGGATTTGTTAATACATCATCATCGGGATCTGCTACGGCTGGTATTAAACTAAATTTAATTCCTCTTTCATATTCTCCCAATTCAATATCTAATTCATTTTCATAATTAACTAAAGTATCCCCCTCATATTTTCTAACTCTTATTGTAAAAGCTGGAATATTTGTAAAAGTAAGTTGAGATGATTCTAAGTAATTTTGTTCTGTATATTGTTGTCTATTTTGATAATTGAATAAACTTTCATAAGGATTTACATTAATATTAATATTTGAATTTTGAAATTGTAAACCCTCAAAGCTTGTAATAATACCACCACTATTATTTTGAAGATTACTATTTGTTTGATTAGTAGTTATATTTTGATTCTGATAATTTGGGTTATTTACAATATCAATTACAAATTTTTGATTACAATTATAAATTGAATTTTTTACTGTTAATGTTTTTTGACCACTATTTAATATCTCTGATATTTTATAATTAATTGCGGTTGGTAAATTTTTATATGTATTTTCTCCATCAATATAAAGAGAGGTATTTAGTCTTAAATTAGCGTCGATTCTAAAAGTATATTGTATATCACTATTAGGTAAATTTGGTTGCTGAACTATTGGTATATAACCCGGTGCATTTCCACCACCTCCAATATTATCAATACCAGAATTATTAAAAATAACACCTACCCCAGCACCACCACCTACACCAAGACCTGTTCCAATAATTTGGTCTTGTTGGTTTAAATAATTATTCCAACCCGGATCTGTTGGTCCGAAGCCTGGCGTAAATTCATTTTGTGGAGCTCGTATTGGCATTTTTATATTAATTATTCATAATTATTTCTGTCTCTCTCAAAAATTTGTTCTTTACCTAATCCAGTTCCAAAGTCTTTAACCACATCAACATTACCACTACCGCCTCCACCACCACCTTTCGGTTGTTCTACAAACTTAGGTGTTTCTTGTTCAGTATCTTTATCTGGAACTTCTACGATATCAAGTATAGGTGGTAAATCTATTATTTTTGGAAAAATAGGCTTTGGTTTTATTGGGCCAGTTTCAACTGGTAATTCTGGTTCTTTAGGCGGAAAATCAACTATTTCAATTTGTTTAATCAGTTTACTTTTTCTTTCTGAAGCTTCTGTTCTTTTTGTAAATACACCTAATTGTTTTTCTGGTACTTTTGTATCAATAATTACATCAGACTCCAATCTTTGTAAAACTTTTGTAATAACATCTTCACTTGTTTCATTAACTTCACCAAAAGTTGCTTCTTTTTTTACATCTGGTTTTAATAAATAAAAATCAATACAATTAATAAGAAGATATGTACACAAATCTTTAATTTGTTTTGTGGATAATTCAATTTCAGGCTTTTTTCTTTTAGGTTTACCATAGTTTATATCAGTTGGATTTGAAACTCTATTTGTAAATTCATATATAGCAGATTCAATAAACTTTTCATAAACTTTTTGAGAAAAAACATCAAATGTCTTTATTTTAAATTCTCCAACCAATTTATTAAACCACCTTTCAGTATATTTGTTTTGTAAAAAACTATCTATTACAGTTGGGGATATTTTTTCAATAAAATTAAAAACAAAATTAATTGTATCATCCCTAAACTGTCCATTTCTTACAAATAAAGAAAATCTTTTATTTAATTCTTCATTAGTTTCCAATCCTTTTTTTAAAGGGTATAATCTTACCTCAGTTCTTGATGGTGAAATTTCTGAAATCCAAAGTTTATCAAAAGCTGTTTCACTACCCACTCTCTTATTTAATAATGTAATTTGAGTTTTAAATATACCATTATCATATCCTGCTTCTCTTAATAATCTTTCAACATCAATAAAATATTCGGTTGGAAATTGATATTTTTGAAATAATGTACCTTCAGCAATTAAAAAGTACTCTCTAATATTTTGTGTATTAAGTTGTATATATCTTACTAATTCATCATTAATTTGTGGTAATTGATTATCATTAGCATCGTAAATAATAAATTCAATCGCATCTTTATTTCCAAATCCAAAAAAAGATTCTAAAGTACCTTCTTCGAAAATCTTTCTATCGTTTGTATTAATTCGATATCCTTTATTATCAATAATATCTTTAAATGCTTTTATTGCCATGCTAGTCTTTTTCTTTTGTTCATATATGAATCATATATAAAATATGAATAATGCTTACCAAAAAAGTGTATAATACTTCCTAATAAATTTTTATTTTTTAGCGTACCTACCTCATATGCCATATACTCTGTCCAAGGTTTTACAAATAAATAAATGTATTTTGTATATTTGGGATTCTTTTTCATAAATTCAACAACTTGCTTAGCCCAAATACCATATCCAATTACTAATCTTCTATCTATATTCCACATTAATTGACCATAACGTTCATCAGCATCCCATATATGTTGTGGTAAAAATCCTTGATTATATAATTCATTACAAATAATTTTCTTTTTCTTTGTTGTAGCATTTGTAAGCTGTTGATTAGCTTGTATTAAAGCTGTTTGATTTGTATTAAGTTGCGAATTTAAATTATTTATAGTTTGATTAAGATTTACTATTTGAGCTTGGGCGCTACCTAATTGTTCTAATAAAATAGCATTTTCCTGCAAAACTGATGTGTTTCTTGCAGCTAAGGATACTCTCTGAATTGATTCAGCCGTAGCTTTTTGTATTGCTGTTTGTAAATCATTAATGCTTGTTTCAACTTTTGATGTAGCTTGTTGAGTTTGATTTTGTGATACTGCTAATAACAAATCCTTTGAATCTAATTCAATTCTTAAACTTTCTGAAACTATTTCCAATGCGTTTACTTTAGCAGATAAATCAAGAACGCTTTTATTTAACTCTTCTATTTGTGAAGTCAAATCTCCAACTAACTCTATTGCTTCATTATAAGCAGATGCTAATATTGTTGGTTCTAATAATGGTGCTTCTGGTTCTAATAGTTCTATGATAATCGTATCAATAGACTTTACTATTTCTTCTTCATTATATTTTGGTTTTATGAGTTGACCTGATATAATGCCATCATCAATAACTGAGCCACTAAATATATGGATACCAAAATCGTTTTTTGTACGAATTGCGGTAGAACCACTTACAATTAGTTCGCTTATTTTTTCTTCGTTTCTTAATCCCGTCTTTATTTGCCCAGTCTTTAACATTTTTTAATCTTTTACAACACTAAAAGTTAAATCATCATCAAAATATTGAATATCGCCATTTTGTAAATACACTTTGAATTCTATTTTATATATTCTATTAGCTTCCCAATTTGAAAGATTTAATAAAATATAATTTCCATCAGAATCACAACTTACTTTTGAATAATCTCCAAAAGGTACTATTATATCATCTGAAGCGAAATCTTTTATTTGATAATATGAATTTTTTGGTAAATATTTTGCTGTGTTGTAAGAGAAACTATTTGTAAATGTTTTGAGAGGAAATAATTCTCTTGCAAAAACTCTCAATTTAGGAGCACTTCCTAATTTATAATCTTTCTTTAAATTTTTTATTCCAATTTTTAAATCAGATGCTGTAAGTGCTGATAATGAACCTGTATTAAATATTTGGTCATTCCAACCAATTCTTATTTTTGGCTGATATATTGTATTCGTTTCTTTACTAAAAAATTTAATTACTCCATAATCTTCAGTATCATTTTCCAAAGAATCAGCATACTTTACAATAAACCCATCATTTGGAAAACCATAATTTACTGAACTACTCATCCAAAATTGCAGTGTTTGTTTAACATCCATATTCAAATCTGCTGTTTGATATTCAAAAGATTGAGATGAAATATATGCAGTATGCCAAGTTCCCCCTTGTCCATTATTTGGATTAGCATCAGTTCCTGTAGCTAAATTGTTTTCTAACCATTCAAGTTTTGTATCACCTTCTCTATAATTCCACGTAACACCCTTAGTTGAAATATTATCAAATCTTGTTCCAACACCCATTTGCCAACTTCCTGATGTTGGGTATGCAAATAGAGTATAAGATAAAGGAATTTCATTTGATTTTGTTTCTTTTAATAATAGAGTTGCTTGTGACATTGATATTGCACCATTCATTAATGATGCTGATAGAAAACCTAATTCAAATTTTATTAAAGCACGTGATACATCCTTAATGTTTCCATAATAAACTTTACTTACCTCTAATATTTCATCCAAACCAGTATTTTGGTTAGGTTGCTGAAGGTATATCGCTGCATCTTTTGATGCTGTTAAAAAATAGTATGCCATTATCTTACTCTTCCTTTTATATCCGAATCAGGATATTTAATTTCAAAAACCGATGGGTCTAAAGATGGATAAACAATTTTTTCTTTAGTTGCTGCATCAATATTGTACGAATTTGGTGAGTATCTTCCACCACACTTATTTACTAATTTTAGTATAGGAACAGATTCAACACCCTCTACATTTGCTAATAATAATTCAACTTCACTCAAATTTATTGTTTGATTAAATGCCCAATTATCTATATTGAAATAATTTTTAATTTCAGAAATACAATTAGCTAAAATTTCACTTTTATTGTAATTTGAATAAGTTGTTAATTCAAACTCCAACCCTATATTTATAATAAAACCATCATTTATATTTACACCGTCAGTTAGTATTCTATATTCATTTAAATATGTTTTTAAATTTTCTTTAACTGCCCTATTTAAATTTGTAAGTTTTCCAAATGTATCATAACCCAAAATATATAAATTTATTGCAAACGGATTATTTTTTTCATCTGAATTTGATGTTTTTCCAATCAAATAATTTGTAATTTCTTCTTTTATTGATTGCTCTGTTGGTTCTTCTGAATCCGGTTTGTTTACAAAACTCATAACCAAATCTGTAAATTCTTGTAAATTATTTGGCGATGCTAATATTGATGATGGCGAATTATTATCTAACGTACCATCAGCAATAGCAAAGGCTTTAGATACTGCTCCAAATTTAGTTGGCATAGATAAAGCTCTTATTTGATAATCTTTAGCAGTGACTGCTCTATTTTGTGAGCCAAAATTTGCTAACGCATTTTGTCTAATTTCTTCTAAACTTTCACTACTTCTACCGCCAGAGCCGGGCACCTCGTTATCTATTGCAACTGAATTTTTAGTTGCTTCAAATATTGCTCTTTCTTCTGATGTAAGGGATTGTGTATCTCTTTCAAATTCAATTTTTGAAATTCTTGTTAATTGTCCAGCAGCTACGTTAGAAGATACTCCACCACCAACAAAATATTTTACTGTCATTGTTGTACTTGATGGGGATGTACCATAAGTTTTTGTTTTTAAAAAATTTGTTGGGTCAAATGATTCCTCTAATCTACTAATTGAGTTTGGTAACCCCAAACCAACATTTTTGAGATTTGGTATTAATAATTCATCTGAAGCCGTTGGGTCACCTGCTCCAAATTGTATTGTAGTAGTATTATCTTCATTTATTTTAACAACGAATCTTTTTGGAGTTTTTATTGTTTTGAGAACATAAGGTACTGTTGTTTTAAATTGATATAAATCTGGGTCATTAGCTTCCGTATTAGCATAATCAATAAAAACCATTTCTTGTGCAAGATATGGAACTTCATACCATTTATTATTATTTGAATCTCTACAATCGTAAATTTGAATTACATTGGTTTCATCTAAAGTTATTTTTTGAAATGGTGAATAATTTCCAAATGTA
>Ga0194119_10009496_pt1 | contig 13057 bp, 5 predicted proteins | sample TA2MahC100mmetaG_FD_148620 | JGI IMG/M metagenome (GOLD analysis project Ga0194119, IMG submission 148620) | Freshwater microbial communities from Lake Tanganyika, Tanzania - TA2015018 Mahale Deep Cast 100m | ecosystem: Environmental > Aquatic > Freshwater > Lake | place: Tanzania: Lake... | reverse complement strand
AAAATAACTGTTGATCTAATAACGTATGTAGTTATTACAATGAACGTAAAGCTTTACTAACATCAAAGTTTGGCATTTTAAATTATAGTATGTTTTTAGCTTTACCATACCATGTAAAGCGTAAAAATTATATTGTTTGTGATGAAGCCAGTGAACTTGAAGAAGAACTTACAAATAGATATGGTCTAAATTTAGATTACAATAAACTAAATTTAGCAGGTATTAAAGTTAAGAAAGTTACTTCAGATAAATACGATACAATTTATAGTTGGTTAACTCAACTTAATATTGCTATAACCGAACAATGTGAATATTTAAAAGAAAAAGCATCTAGTAAGATAGCTAATCTAACAATTGGTGATCGTATAAAACTTAAATTTCTAGGTAATATAGGTAGACAAATTGAAAATGTTACCGATTTATGGGGTAAATGTGAGTTCATCGTAGACAAAACAAGTGAAAAATTAACATTAACACCTTTAAACGTTGATGTTTTAACGAAAAATATTTTTGATCATGGAGACCATATTGTTTTAATGTCTGCAACTATAACCAAACCAGAACTATTTGCAAAAACTCTCGGTATTAAAGATTATACATTTATAGATGTAGATTCGACATTTGACCCTAAAAAATCACCTATTTATATATCTACAAAATTACCGTTAAATTATGAAAATTTAAAGAAAAACTTACCAATTATTGCACAACAAATACAAGAATTGTGTGATAACCACCCTAATGAAAAAGGTTTAATACATACACATACAAGTGAAATATGTAATTATCTACAAAATAAATTAAAGGGTGATAGATTCATTTTTAGAGATGAAACTACGAATAACGAAAAGATGTTAGATATACATTTAAAATCATCAGAACCAACAGTTTTGGTGAGCCCTTCATTAGGATTCGGTACCGATTTAAATGGTGATAAAGGTAGATTTCAAATTATCGTTAAAACACCGTATCCTCCATTATCTAATAAGCGTATCAAACGTAAATTTGATATTGACAAGACCTGGTATGTTAGTAAAACCATTAATACTCTAGTGCAGATGTCAGGTAGATGTACCAGAAGTAAACAAGATCACTCTATAACTTACGTATTAGATGCTACAGCATTTAGATTAATTAAGGATAATATTTCAGTTTTACCCAAGCATTTCATAGAACGTATTGTATGAGTATACAATAAATAACTATGTGAAGTTTGAAACCTTTCATTTTGAAGTAAAAGATTTACTTACACAATTTTGTAATGCTTTTGATAGTATTGTAATAAAAAGATTTGATAATAACCGTAATGTTGTAAGTAAAATAAATGTCAGATACCTTTATTCACCAAAACAAAGGGTTTTATATGATTTAGTTAACAAAGCTCAAAATATAGATATACCATGTATTGCTGTCAATATATCGAGTATATCACGTGACGAGTCACGTGTTTTCAATAAGTTGGACGGGTTTTATGAAAATAGTGTAAGCAAATCCTATTTTTATAAAACCCCTATTCCTGTTAATATAGACGTATCAATGTCTATAATAACTAAGTATCAAACTGATCTTGATCAAATATTAACAAATTTTATACCTTATACGAATCCGTATATTATTATTTCGTGGAAAGTCCCTAAAGATGTAAACTTACCATATCTACAAGAAATAAGATCAGAAGTGTTATGGTCAGGTTCGATTAGTATGAATTACCCCACTGAATTAGATGGTAGTTCAAAATATAGAATAACTGCAGATACTTCATTTACAATTAAAGGTTGGATGTTTAGAAATGACAACAACCCTGTTGGTAACATATACACTATTGACACAAATTTTTACGGGGTAAGTGCAATAGATGTAGATCTCAATACAACTATTGACGATTTAGTAAGGTATAATAATTCTTTATCTGCATCTGTTGATACGTTGCAAATAAAGGCATTACCTGCTTTATCAAGTACTGAAACGTCGTTTATCTTTGACGGTAATAAAGCTACAACAACAACTCTGTATATAGGTAATTTACCTGTAATATTTATTAGAGGAGCATTTTTTAGTACATTACCGCAAATGGAATATACTAAAAAGGTGTTTTTATCTGCAAACACACTAGGAATTTTGCCTACGTTATCAAGTGTTAATTTTTACTCTAATACATCTGTATCTGCTACAAACCCACCATTTAGCGCGTATGAAATTGTTAAAAATGGTGGTAATATAGATTATTTTGAAAATGCTATATCTATAACACTTCCGCCAATTAGTTCTGCAACTAACTATAGTATAATAATTTCAAATGAATCAGGTTATAAAACATATATTACGGGTGTAATACAATAATAACTTAAATATATAATAATATGTCAGAGTTTTACGTACAACGTGATTTAGCAGATAAATTATCACCGTTTATTCCTTCTGACGGTTTAGCGATTACCCAAACACCGACACCAACAAATACACCCACTCAAACTAAAACTTTAACTTTAACACCAACAGTAACAAATACACCAACAAATACACCAACTAGTACTCGTACTCGTACATCAACTTCTACTAGGACAGCCACAGCTACTAATACTCGTACTAATACTGCTACACAAACTTCAACACGCACTTCAACTTCAACACAAACTTCGACACCAACTTATACTGCAACGAATACATCGACACGTACAAGTACATCTACAAGAACAAATACAATAACGAGTACAGCTTCAAATACACCCACCAATACTAGAACACCTACACAAACACCAACACAAACATCAACTAGAACACCGACAAACACAAGAACTTCAACATCAACTCAAACAAAAACATCTACAAATACACCCACACAAACAGCTACTAACACAAGCACAAGAACCGCTACAAGCACACGCACCAGTACTTCAACACCTACACCAAGCGTAACAAGAACTGCTACAATTACAAGTACATCTACTAATACACAAACAAGAACATCTACATCAACAAGAACAGGTACAGTGACTAGATCTAATACAAGTTCAGTTACAAGAACACCTGATATTACACCTACATCGACAAAAACTTCCACACAAACACCTACTCAAACTCAAACATCTACACAAACACAGACACCAACTCAAACAAGAACAAGCACTCAAACTAAATCTATAACTCAAACAGCAACACAAACTAGAACGATAACTATAACTAGAACGTCAAGTAATACAAGAACAGCTACCAACACAAGAACAGCTACAAATACAGCTACATCTACACAAACACAGACACCAACCCAAACACGTACATCAACACAAACAAATACAAGAACAGCAACAAATACAAGAACAGCAACATGCACTCAGACATCTACACGTACACCAACCAACACAAGAACGTCAACCCGTTCTTCCACCCCAACTCAAACAAGAACACCAACCAATACGAGAACAAGTACAGGTACCCAAACTTGCACACAAACGAGAACATCTACCCCCACGAGAACATCTACCCCTACAAGAACATCCACACCAACAATTGGGGTGACTGCTACAGCTACACCAACAAGTACAAGAACAAGCACCGAAACACCAACACAAACTCAAACACCTACCCAAACGCAAACAGTTACGCAAACAAGAACACCTACAAACACAAGAACAAAAACATCAACATCAACCCAAACTCAAACAGGTACAAATACAAGAACACCAACAACTACAAGAACAAAATCATATACACCTACACAAACACCTACACAAACACAAACATCTACACAAACTCAAACATCAACACAAACCCAAACACCAACGCAAACACCAACACAAACCCAAACACCAACGCAAACATCAACACAAACTCAAACACCTACACAGACTAGAACAGCTACCAATACAAGATCACAAACATCTACACCCACTAATACACCTACCCAGACAAGAACACCAACAGCAACACAAACATCTACACAAACACCCACGCAAACAAGAACAAATACCCAGACACCTACACGCACAAGAACAGCAACACAAACAAGAACAGCAACACAAACAAGAACAGCAACACAAACTTCTACACGCACAAGAACAGCAACACAAACAAGAACAGCAACGCAAACAAGAACATCTACACCTACAAGAATAGCTACTCAAACCCCGACGCGAACATCTACACCTACACCGACCCCATTACCACCATGTAATGCACCTAAATTACTCACATGGTCAGTATTAAACAGTGAAGGTGGCGATGTTAATGACCTTACATGGTCGATAAACAACCCTGATGGTGTTATTATTAGTTTTCAACCTCAGCCATTATATATACCATTTACAGAAACTAGGTTATTGGGTACAACATATGGTTGTTGCGATTCAATACTTACATTCCAAATTACATTTAATTGGACAGATCCTATTACAAGTTTACCAAAATATAGGCTAGCACCTATAGATGCAACAGATTATTGCTTACCCGGTATAGTTAATACATACACAGTGGTTCTATCATAAATAATTAAACAAAATGGGTAACAATTACTTTAAGAAAAATAATTTAATAGGTCTTTTGAAACCATTTGGGAGAGATGGTTTTATAGATGTTACATCTACATGTACACCCACTCAAACACCTACAAATACCGCAACACAAACTCAAACTCCAACTCAAACAAAAACAAGTAATACAACCAAAACTCAAACACCTACACCTTCTGTAACGAGAACAAGAACAACAACGCAAACAAGAACACAAACACCCACAAAGTCCCGTACACCTACACCTACACAACATGTAACTTCCACCGTAACACCAACACCTACAGCAAGCAACACATCAACCCCTACACCTACTAGTACAAATACACCTACAAAGTCACGTACAAGAACAAGAACACAAACTAGTACAAGAACATCAACTTTAACTAGGTCCAACACCTCAACACAAACAAGAACATCCACAAGCACATCAACAGTTACTAAAACATCTACACCAACATGTAATATTACACTTACACCAACACAAACAACTACTCAAACACGTACTTCAACACCTATCGGTACAGCGACACCCACACAAACACCTACTCAAACACGTACCGTAACAAGTACTGTGACATCAACACGTACCCCAACAAGTAGTTTAACCAGCTCAAAAACACCAACACAAACAGCTACCCAAACAAGAACAGCTACATCAACGCAAATATTTACAGCTACTTCAACGCCAACAAGTACTGTAACACCGACTCAAACACCCACATCCACACAAACACAAACACCAACGCCTACTCAAACCCAAACATCTACACAAACAAGAACAAGTACTCAAACAAGAACAAATACTTCAACATCAACAAAAACGTCAACTTCTACTCAAACATCCACACAAACAAGGACGTCTACAAGTACCGTTACAAGAACATCTACCCCAACAAGAACATCTACACAAACAAGGACATCTACTCAAACGAGAACATCTACACCAACACAAGGTGTTTCTGCAACCCAAACACCTACACAAACAAGAACAGCAACACAAACCCCCACTCAAACTAAAACAGGTACACAAACCCAAACCCCCACTCAAACCCAAACCCCCACCCAAACACAAACATCCACACAAACACCAACTCAAACTCAAACACCAACTCAAACTCAAACATCAACACAAACTCAAACCCCAACTCAAACACAAACACCTACTAATACAAGAACAAGTACATCTACACCTGAAAGTTCACCTACACCTACACAAACACAAACATCAACTCAAACTAGAACACAAACTCAAACAAGAACATCTACACAAACAAGAACAAACACTCCAACACAAACTCAAACACCCACACAAACTCAAACACCAACACAAACAAGAACAGCCACCCAAACGAGAACAAGTACATCTACACCTGGTGGTTCACCCACACCAACTCAAACGCAAACATCAACACAAACTTCAACACAAACACAGACCCCCACACAAACAAGAACACCAACTCAAACAAGGACTTCAACACAAACACCAACTCAGACTCAAACACCTACACAAACTCAGACACCAACACAAACAAGAACAGCTACACAAACAAGAACTTCAACACCAACACAAACAATAACATCTACTCAAACTTCCACCCAAACTCAAACACCAACCCAAACTCAAACTCCAACGCAAACACAAACACCTACACAAACAAGAACACCTACACAAACAAGAACAAATACCCAAACGAGAACAGCTACACCTACTTCAGGGGTTACTGCTACACCTACACCGACTCAGACATCCACACAAACTCAAACATCTACACAAACACAAACACCAACTCAGACTCAAACACCCACACAAACTCAAACACCAACACAAACACAAACATCAACACAAACACAAACATCAACACAAACACAAACACCTACACAAACACCAACTCAGACTCAAACACCAACTCAGACTCAAACACCCACACAAACTCAAACACCAACACAAACACAAACATCAACACAAACACAAACATCAACACAAACACAAACACCTACACAAACACCAACTCAGACTCAAACACCTACACAAACTCAAACACCAACACAAACTCAGACACCAACTCAGACTCAAACCCCAACTCAGACTCAAACACCGACACAAACTCAGACACCAACGCAGACACCTACACAAACTCAAACACCTACACAAACTCAAACACCAACCCAAACTCAAACACCAACACAAACTCAAACACCTACTCAAACACAAACACCCACACAAACACAAACACCAACTCAGACTCAAACCCCAACTCACACAAGAACACCTACTAATACAAGAACAGCTAGTAGCACAAGAACACGTACACAAACACCTACATCTACACAAACACCAACACAAACACAAACACCAACACAAACACCTACACAAACAAGAACCCCTACATCTGAAGGGGTTACACCCACCCCTACAAGAACTTCGACTTCTACAAGAACAGCAACTAGAACACGTAGTAAAACAGCAACACAAACTCCCACCACTACACCAGCCTCGGGTCCAGAAGGTGGTTGGTATTATATCACGCTTGTTATTAGTAACCCTGAACCACAATGTCCTTTAGTAGGGGTAAGTCAATCAGTGAATGCTAATAGTAATATAGACGGAGCTGGTGCAAGTTGTGAAGTAGTTAGTAGTGCTAGTATGGGTACTGTAGCCGCAGGTACAAGTAAACAATTATACATGCTTAGATTCAACCAAGCAGCTATAGATAGTTTCTCACCATCAATGGATACTACATGTGTTGAACTTGTGTATAATTGGTTTAAAGTACCCCCTCTCTGTACAGTTGTATCACAACATTCACCATATTGGTTATATTCAACCTTTATTTCAACTATTTTAGCTCAATATCCTGGTGTGCATGCTGCTACCTACGGTGACCCATGTATTTTAACTTACAGCCCATCATAATAAACACTATTTATTATAGAAATTAAATTAATATTGCACGTGTTTGTGATTTAATATTTTTTTATAAATATATGTAACCATGAAGGTGTTTAATCCAAATAGTGACAGACTTGTACCGGTTGCAGATATTGTAGTTATACCATCGTCGACACCTACTCCTACAGTTACACCTACCCAAACAAGAACAAATACCCAAACACCCACTCAAACACCTACTCAAACTCTTACCCCAACCCAAACACCAACTACAACACCCACCATTACAAGTACTGTAACAAGTACTTCAACACAAACAAAAACCCCAACACCTACATCAACAAATACCTTTACACCTACACAAACAAGAACACCTACAATTACACCATCTCTTACATCATCTAGAACTGCTACTAATACACCTACTTCAAGCGTCACCCGTACACCAACTGCAGTTTTAACGCTTACACCAACTCAAACACAAACATCTACAAACACTAGGACAAATACTCAAACACCTACCTCTACAGTAACATCAACTTCTACACCCACAAAAACACCTACCACGACACCAACAAACACATCAACTAATACACGAACTGTTACAAATTCATTAACAAATACACCGACAAACACATCAACTCCCACACCCACCAATACACCAACACGAACAGCCACATCTACATTAACTTCAACATCGACACAGACACCCACACAAACACGTACAATAACTGAAACGCGTACATCAACCCAAACCCCGACATCAACTTCAACGCAAACTCGAACACCCACGCAAGGTGTTTCAGCTACAGGTACACCTACACCTACAGCAACCCCTACTCGTACATCGACTCAAACTTCAACACAAACACCAACACAAACCCAAACAGCAACACAGACTCAAACACCAACACAGACAATAACAGCTACCAACACAAGAACATCTACACAGACATCTACACAGACCCAAACACCAACACAGACGAAAACACCAACACAAACACGTACATCAACTCAAACAACAACCCCCACCAATACATCAACATCAACACAAACAAGAACAAGTACACAAACACCAACACAGACACAAACACCAACACAGACACAAACACCAACACAGACACAAACAGCTACCAACACGAGAACAACAACATCTACACCCGGTAGTTCACCTACACCAACTCAGACAAAAACAACTACTCAGACATCAACTCAGACTCAAACACAGACTCAGACACAGACACCAACACAAACACAGACACCAACGCAAACACAAACGCCCACACAAACTCGCACTTCCACACAAACCCGTACAAGTACAATAACATCCACCCAGACTCAAACATCGACACAAACCAAAACACCAACTCAAACACGTACATCAACTCAAACATCTACACCAACATCGACACCAACTCAAACAGTAACATCAACGCAGACACAAACATCTACACAAACACCGACACCAACACGTACGGATACGCAAACGCCGACACAGACACAAACACCAACACAGACGAAAACATCAACTCAAACTCAAACACCAACAAGAACAAGCACTCAAACACCAACTCAGACTCAAACACCAACACAGACACAAACACCAACACAAACTAGAACAGCTACTCAAATATCTACCCAAACACCAACACAGACACAAACACCTACACAAACGAGAACATCAACACAAACACCAACACAAACTCAGACATCAACACAAACAAGAACAAGCACACAGACACCAACACAAACTCAAACACCAACACAAACAAGAACAGCTACAAACACAAGAACAAGTACTCAAACACTGACACAAACTCAAACACCAACACAAACAAGAACAGCTACACAAACAAGAACAACTACCCAAACTTCAAGTAATACACCTACCCAAACACGTACTTCTACACAAACAAGGACATCAACACAAACAATTACATCTACATCAACTATCGGGGTGACTGCTACACCCACCCAAACCCAAACCCCGACACAAACGCAAACACCAACACAAACTGAAACACCAACCCAAACCAGAACATCTACAAATACAAGAACAAGTACTCAAACGAGAACATCAACACAAACACCAACACAAACTCAGACACCAACACAAACAAGAACAAGTACTCAAACAAGTACAAATACATCAACCCAAACTCAGACACCAACCCAAACTCAAACCCCAACGCAAACACAAACACCAACACAAACAAGAACAAGTACTCAAACGAGTACAAATACACCAACACAGACACAAACACCAACACAAACCCAAACACCTACACAAACGAGAACATCAACACAAACAAGAACAAGTACTCAAACACCGACGCAAACTCAAACACCAACACAAACCCAAACACCAACACAAACCCAAACACCTACACAAACGAGAACATCAACACAAACAAGAACAAGTACACAAACACCAACACAGACACAAACACCAACACAGACACAAACACCAACACAGACACAAACACCAACACAGACACAAACACCAACACAGACACAAACACCAACACAAACACAGACACCAACACAAACAAGAACAAGCACACAGACACAAACACCAACACAAACTCAGACACCAACACAAACTCAAACACCAACACAAACTCAGACACCAACACAAACTCAGACACCAACACAAACAAGAACAAGTACTCAAACACCGACACAAACTCAAACCCCTACACAAACACAAACACCGACACAAACCCAGACATCTACACAAACACGAACACAAACACCAGCTGCTACTAAAACACAAACGAGAACATCTACTCAGACACCTACACATACTCAAACACCAACACATACTCAAACACCAACACAGACTCAAACATCAACACAGACTCAAACACCAACACAAACTCAAACACCAACACAGACTCAAACACCAACACAAACAAGAACAGCTACAAACACGAGAACAAACACACAAACACCAACCCAAACTCAAACATCAACACAAACACCAACACAAACACAGACTCAAACACAAACACAGACTCAAACACCCACACAAACTCAAACAACTACACAAACAAGAACATCTACAAATACAAGAACAAATACACCCACACAAACACAAACACCAACACAAACCCAAACGTCAACACACACACAGACACCAACACAAACAAGAACATCTACTAGTACGAGAACATCCACTCAAACACCCACTCAAACTCAAACATCGACACAAACCCAAACCCCGACTCAAACACAAACTTTTACACCAACCCAGACAAGAACATCTACTAATACAAGAACCTCAACTCAGACTAGAACAAGATCTCAAACACCCACTCAAACAAGAACAGCTACAAGTACTAGAACATCCACCCAAACACCTACAGCTACAAAAACAGCAATACCTACAAGAACGAAATCACCCACACAAACTAGAACATCAACAAGTACACGTACAAGCACACAATCCCCCACTGCTACTAAAACACCAGGTGTATCAGCTACCAGAACACCTACACCATCAAGAACAGCTACCCAAACTCCGACAAAAACAAGAACAGCTACACAAACTAGAACATCAACAAGAACACCAACAGGTACAGGTATTGCATGTGGTAACCCACTTACTCAAACATGGTCAGTATTAAACAATGAAGGTGGTGATGTTACTGATCTTAGCTGGTCAGTAACTACAAACCCTAATGGTGCAACAGTTTCATTTACAGCCTCTCCAATATCTGTAGATTGGGCGCAACAAATTACACTTGGTACTATTGCAGGTTGCTGCGATACTAACATACCAATTCAATTAACGTTTAATTGGACCGACCCCGATGATGGTACACCTAAATCTCGTTTAGCACCAGATCCTGCTACTGATTTTTGTGGTTTTGGGTCAAGTTATACACTTGTACTTTCATAATTTTATATATCAACGATATATATATATTTACGAGCTCCACACTAAATAATAGTAATTATGGCAACTACTGGTGATGACAGCACGTTTGGGAAAACTATGATGAAGTTTATTACTAATAGACTTCCATATCAAAGTTACACAAATGTTACACCTATTAATGAATTAAACCCTAAATACACCGATTTCGCTGATAAAGGTAGTAAAAGAATTGAAGCATTACAAAGACAAAGTATAAGTGCATCAACATTATATAATAATACACCAATACCTGGATTAATTAACTCTTATAGAGATGCATATTTATATGCTAACATACAACAAGATAAAGCATCAAGATTAGGTGACTACAGGGTAATGGCTGCTTTTTCGGAAATTTCAAATTGTTTAGATCAAATTTGCGATGAATTAATTAACAAAGATGCAGATGGTAATATTGTAAAATTACAAATTAAAAATCGCAAGTCGGATTTTACTGATGCTAGTTTTAAAAAACTAAATGATGAGTTTAACAAATATATACAGTATTTTGATTTAGATTATGCAGGTTGGGAATATTTTAGACAATTGTTGATAGAGGGTGAAATATATTTTGAACATATAATACACAAAGATCATCCCGAGGCTGGTATTTTAGGTGTTCTTAAAATACCAACAGAGTTAATAGATCCTATTTTTACAAATGTACAAAATCACGTTGTAAAAGGTTATTTGCTTAGAAAACCTGTATTTGATCCAAAAAATCCGCAAAAAATAGAAAAATTTGAGTTTATACCAATGGATGTAAATCAAATTACATACATCAATTCAGGTATTTGGAATGAAAATAAAACAATTAGATTACCATATATTGAAAATGCACGTAGAGCATATAGGCAATTATCTTTAATTGAAGATTCTATTGTAATTTATAGATTAGTAAGAGCTCCAGAAAGACTTGTATTCAATGTTGATACAGGTAACTTACCAGCCCCTCAAGCTGAAAGTTATCTTAAAAAGTTACAACAAATGTATTGGAAGAAATTTAGTTATGATCCACAAGGTGGTGGTACAGTGACTAAATTTAGCCCTCAATCGATGCTTGATAGTTTTTGGTTCGCTAAAAGAACCGGTAGCGAGGGTACTAGTGTTACGAGTTTACCTGCTGGTGCAAATTTAGGTGAGTTATCAGACTTAATGTATTTTGTTAAAAAGTTATACCAGTCATTAAAAGTACCTGTTACAAGACTTAACCCTGAAGATGCATTTAAGGATGGTTTAGATATTTTACGTGAAGAATTAAAGTTTGCTAACTTTTTAATTAGACAACAACAAAGATTTGCTTCAGGATTAAAAAATGGGTTTGTAACTCATTTAAAATTAAGAGGTTTTTGGAAAGAATTAGAATTAAAAGAACAAGATGTAGATATTGTTTTTAACGTACCCACTAATTTTTATGAAATGAGAGCTCAACAAAAACTTGAGCTCAAACTTAATAATTTTAGCACTGCTACGCAAAATGACTTTATTAGTAAGTTATATGGTATGAAAAAATACCTAGGTTGGAGTGATGAAGACATTAAAGCTAATAGAGAATTTTTAAGAAAAGATAGAGAATTGCAATGGGAATTAGAACAAATAGCTGCTGGAGGACCCAACTGGCGTTCAACATATACACCTCAAGCTGGTGGTGGTGAAGGTGGTGAAGCATCAACACCACCTGGGTTTGGTCCACCACCTGCAGGGGTTGGTGCAGGGGGTGCGGTAGGAGGGGAAGTA
>Ga0194119_10009495_pt1 | contig 13057 bp, 14 predicted proteins | sample TA2MahC100mmetaG_FD_148620 | JGI IMG/M metagenome (GOLD analysis project Ga0194119, IMG submission 148620) | Freshwater microbial communities from Lake Tanganyika, Tanzania - TA2015018 Mahale Deep Cast 100m | ecosystem: Environmental > Aquatic > Freshwater > Lake | place: Tanzania: Lake... | reverse complement strand
GCAGCTTGGGGATCTACGGCGCTTGCCCTATCCCGGCTGGCCAACGAACACCTGAGGAGCATGTTATGAAGCCATTCCACGTGATCAAAACCGAGTGGCAAGAGGGCGATCAGCGCAAAATCGAAGGCTGGCGCGTCGACCGCCAAGAGGGCCTCACCTACGATTCTTATCGCCGGCTGCATGGAATCGATCAGAAAAAATGGACGATCGCCGGTCAGGTCATGAAATCTGACGGCCGGAAGTACTACATTTTGGAGTGCGTGGGCTAAAGCGGGCGCGGACGCTTTAGGCGCCCAACGCCGACTTGCAGTAGGCCAGACACTTCTTCATCTCCACGACCGTGTCAGCGCCCTTGTACTCATACTCAATATTGGCCGGCATCTTGAGCTTCAGCTCGCGCATCGTCTCCAGCACGGCCTTGATCGGCGTATCGCCTGCGCCAAACGGCATGTTCGGACCCTGGTCCTTCTTGCGGTCTTTAATATGAAGCGTGACGATGCGCTGGTGGTTGTTGCGCAAATAGTCCACCGGGTTGAAGTTGGCGGCCCAGAAATGGCCGATGTCGAGGTTTACGGCAATGTACTCGCTGGCGCCGTTCATCGCCTCGGCAAAGTCCTCGGCGCGCGCAAACTCGTTGGCATGGATGCGCGAGTGGTTGTGCATGCCGACGCGGATCTTGTGCTTGGCGGCAAACCGGTCGATGCGCTTGGCGGTTGAAACATTGGCCGACGCGGTGATCACCTTCACGCCGAGCGCCTTGGCCATCTGAAAGCCGCGGTCGATTTCCTCGTCGCTGTAGTCTTCACGGACGCTGTAGTTGTAGGCGTACAGTTCAATCCCCGCCGCGTCGTACTTCTTGCGGACGGCGTTGAGTTCCTTGAGATCCACCGACAGGCGCCACTTGCGCGCGTCTTCGCGCTTCAACCCTTTGGGCTCGACGTGGCCGGACCACATTTCCACGGTTCCGATGCCCACTTCCTTCATGGCGGCGATGGCGGCGTCAAGATCGCGGTCGCGGAACGAGTAGCTCTGCGCCCCCAACGTCACGCCCCCATGCACGGCGTTGATCTTGGCCGCGTGGCCGATGCCCAGGCTGCCGGCGGCTGCGGCCGCGGCGGTGATCTCGGTGAAACTTCTACGAGTGATGCTCATGTTGCTTAGATCCAGCTTGCCATGATATCGAACCCGAGCGCGCGTAAGCAGCGGCCGATACGAAGTCATAGCAATGAAAATCTGGGTGCACGCGGCTTCACTCGTCTTTCTCTGCTCTTTTGGGCCCGCCCCCCTTTCGGCGGGCGCAAGCCTGCGCGGCCAAGGCAAAAACCTGTTCTGGCGCGACGGGAAGGTCGCGCTGCGCGCGAGCCGCACCGTCCACCTGCCAGAGGGCGCCAGCACGGGCGTGGATCCGCGCGAAAGGGCGAGCGAAGTTCATGCCGCCGTGTTTCAGGCAATTCGCGCGTGGACGCGCACGGGCAAGGCGAGAGTGGAACTGGACCTGGCCTTTACCGACGCGCAGACCTTGGCGGCTGGCGAGAACATCGTGACGTTTACCGACACCGCTCCATTCGACACCGGTCTGTGCAGCAAGGAGCGCCACCTTTCTTGCACTGTCAGCACGTTCGGAGAAGACGGCGCCGTGCAGTCGTCCTCGGTGGCGTTTTATCCCCATAAGAAGTTGTCTGCCCTTGAGCTGGACTGCGCGCATGATATCGGGCTGCTCATGATGCACGAAATGGGGCATGTGCTCGGGCTGGACCATAGCTTTGTCACCGATTCGGTGATGCTGGCCGAGGCAGAACTGGAGCCCGTCGCCGGGGCGCCGCGCGTGTTTTCGGTGCGCGAGTTGGGTGAGGACGATGTGAACACCCTGGCCGCACTTTATCCCTTGACTGATTCGCCGCTCGGCCGCATCACGGGTACGGCCACGCGCAACGGCGCGCCGGTGAAGGGCGTTCGGCTGCTCGCGGTGTCGACACAGGGCCGGATTCCGTTTGGCGCGGTGAGCGGTGAGGATAGCCGCTACGCGCTGCATCTGCCGCCGGGCGACTACACGGTGGTGGCCGATGCGCCGAATGGCCCGGGTGGCAAGGCGGGCGCAACCGGAACGGTGAAAGTACCGGCGGCGGGAACGGAAACCTCCGGCGCGGACGTGGCGTTGCCGCCGGTCGGCGTCAAGCTGAATGTTGAGTCGGTGGGCGTGGTGCAGAACGGCGCCTATGCCGGCATGCCGCGTGTGGATCTGGCGCGCGGACGCGATCACAATCTCGCGCTCACGCGTCCGCCTGAACTGGGCGGAGTGGAACTGATTTTGCCGGAGCCGGCGGTGCTGCGGCTGGGCAACGCATCGTCGCCGGCCAGCGCCCCGCAACTGGTGCGGCAGAACGTGCGAGTGGCTGCGCAAGCGCCCACCGGCAGCTACGCCTTTGCCGTGCGGGCCGGGTTGAACTTCACGGTGCTGGCGGCCCCGTTGCGGATTGTGAACAACCCACGCGTTGAGTCCCTGTGCGATTTCGAAACCCTTGAAACCGTCACTGTGCTGCGCGCGGGCCGGCGCTATGTCCTGGCCGGATCGGACTTGGCTGGCACAGCGGCCACGGCGGAAGCGGAATTTGAAGACGCCCCGCTCGCGGCACAACTCGGCGGCGTGGCGCTGCGCCTCGGCAGCCGTTTCGCGCCGCTCCTGTCGGTGAAACCCAACGAAATCGTCTTCGATGCGCCGCCGCTGTTCGGCGATGCCGCCGAAGTGAGCCTCTTGGTGGTAGCCGGCAGCCTCATGGAGAGTGCCGCCGTGAAGCTCGCCGTCGCGCGCGAGTAAGCTTCCCGCTCTGCTTACAATGTAAGCTTGCCCAGACCCGTCGAATTCGCACTCGGCGCAGCGATTCTCAGTCACCTGCTGCTGGCGCTGCTCTGGGCCGGTTGGGCCACCGCGCCGCTGGCCGCCTTCGTCACGCTCGCCGCCCTCGGCTGGTTCCTGCGGCGGGCGCTGCCCGGCTGCCGGCGGCCTCGCTTCGCTGAGGCGGCCGTCTTCCTCCCACTCGGCACGCTCTACCTCATCCACGCGCTCGCGCCCGAAACCGCTTCGGATGCGATCGCCTATCACCTCGGGCTCATCAACGAGTGGCTCGGTACGGCGAGTCTCGCGCGCCGCGATTGGGGCTTGTACGACGTCATCCCGCATGGCATGGAAACGCTCTTCTTCGGAGCGGCCAGCCTGGGCGGATTCAGCGCCGCAAAACTCGTCCACTTCGCATTCTTCGCCGCCACGGTGCCGCTGCTGATCGAGGCCGGCGGGCGGCTGCAAATCGACGCGCGGCCCGCGGCGCTCCTCTACTTCGCCACGCCGGTGGCCGCCGCGGCGGGCACGGCCGCATACAACGACGCCGCGGTCGCCTTCTACGCACTCGTCACCTGGCTGCTGCTCACAGACGACGAAGACACCTGGGCCGGACTCACCGCGGGCTTCTGCTACGCCATCAAACTCTCGGGCGGCGTCATCACGCTCATGGCTGGCGTTTATCTGCTGCGCCGACGCGCGTGGCGCGGACTGTTGTTGGCGGCGGCGATGGTTGCACCGTGGCTGTGGCTGGCATTCCGCGCCACAGACGGCAATCCGGTTGCACCCATGTTCGCCTCGCTGTTTCCGAGCGCCGCGATTCACCCGGGCACCATCGCCGGCTGGACCGAGTTTGTCCGCTCCTACGGCGTGCCATGGGGCGAGCGTTGGCGCGAGGTCACTCTCGTGGGGGAACGCACGCAAGGCCTACTCGGGCCGGCGTTCCTGCTGTCGCCACTCGCGCTCCTTGAGCCGCGCTTGCGCTGGTGGACGCTCGCCGCGCTGGCGGCCTGGTTGCTCAACGCAGGTACACGGTTTTTGATTCCGGCCGCGGTTTTTATCGTATTGGCCCTGGCCGTGCGTATCCCGCCGCGTGCGATGTGGGCGCTCGCGGTGGCCCAAGCCTTGGTGTGCTGGCCCGCCGTACTCGCGCAGTGGACGCCCGCGGACGCATGGCGATTGCCGGCCTCCCCGCCCTGGCGCGCCGCGCTGCGCCTGGAATCAGAGCCAGATTACCTGCGCCGCATGACACCCGCCTACGCCATGGCCGAGATGGTCAATCGTCACGTTCGCGCCGGCGATCGGCTGCTTGACCTCGCCGCCGCCCCCCGCGCCTGGCTGCGCGGCGTTGAGGCCGTCAATACCTGGCAGTACTCGGCCGGCATCCGCGCAACCGAGGCACTGACGCTCGCCGCCGCCGATGCCTCTCCGCTCTTGTACTGCCTCCGCGGCGCGTGGCCCGCGCGCAAGCTCGCCACGCTGCGCCTGGAACTGCTGGCCGAACCGCAGCCGCGCACAGACGAGTGGAGCGTGCAGGAGGTGCGACTCTTGCGCGGTGGAGCGGCCCTGTTCCCGTCACAATCCTGGGCACTCGAAGCCGCGCCCAATCCTTGGGATGCGCCGCTCGCGCTGGACCGCAACCCGGTCTCCGCCTGGCGCACCCGCGAGCCCCGCAGCTCAGGCGGCGTGTACTTTGAAATTTCCGGCGAGTTTGAACTCGACGGCATCGAGCTGCTGCTCCGCCGCGACGAAGCCGGCCCGGCCGTCCGCGTCACCGGCATTGACGCGGCAACGGGCGCGCGCGTGGATCTCGCCGCTCGCCTCGAACCTGCCCCCGCTGTCGCGCTCAACCTCCGCCACTCCGCCGTCCGCTATCTCCGGCGGGAAGGCTTCCGCTGGATACTCGCTGCTGCCGGCGAGACCGGTATCGACCGCGTAGTACGATCGCTCGTGAATCACGCACCCGACTGGGGACTTACGCAGGTAGATCGCGCCGGCGGAGTCTATCTGCTGCGCCTGGGCGAATGAAGCCCTGAATTTCCCCACAGAAATCCGTCTCAAAGCCAGCCATTTTCTGACCGCGTCCGCACAATCCGGCAATCCGTTCCGGAGCGTGCCGGGCGTCATCCCTCCATCCAAATGTAATTTGTGACACCATCCCCGCCATGTCAAACATCGCTGGAAAAGCGTACGCGATGAACGTCATTACGCCCCTGAAGTGGCTCACCACCCTCAGAACACGCCTGATTTTCTGGGGAGCCGGCAAGCTGCCCAGCACCACGCTCGGACTGGTGACCCTGTCTCTCATCCATTATGCCCGGTGGGTGATTCTCCGGCCCAAAGATTTCCCTCACCTCGGTCCAGAGCAGCCGAAGGAAGATTTGCAGTACTGCTATATGCTGTTTTTCAGCAATTTTAACGGCAGTTGGGATCAGTATGTGGACTCGTTTTCCTCCACGATTCCTACCGGGCTCGATTCGTTCTGGTACAAGAACATCAAATACACGAACTCGATTCCGATGCTGCCGTTCCACCGCTACATCACCTGGAATCAAATTTGGACAGACAATTACTACAATGCCTATCCAATGGCCTCCACCAACGACGTGAAGAGCGCGCAGAAGGTGAGACAGAACCTGATTGACTTTGCCCGAAGCACGGCTAACGCCACGCCCGACGACTTCCAGCGCCAGTACAACAAACTGCTGCTCTCGCTGCAGCATGACCTCAGCCAGATGGGCCTCAATCCGGTGGTCAGTCTGTCGGCCTCAGCCGTCGATCGCCGGCTCGGCAAGGAAAGAAGAGGAGTCTCTTAATGGCCAACCAGAGCGGCAACGCTTACGCTCTCGCCTTACTCTGCCCGGTCCGTGCCGGCGCGCCGCCCGCCGGTTTCGACGGGCAATGCCAGGAATCGTACGCCGCGCATCTGCGCTATGTGCTGCAGAGCGTCCGGGTGAGTGGGGATAGCCCGATGGCGCGCGTGCCCAACACGTATCTTTCGCGCTTCTTCCTGCTGGACGACGTGTTCTACCAGGGCAGCCCCGCGCTGGAGGAACATCTGAAATCCAGTTACCTCGTATTCTGCTGCAACTTTCACGGCGAGCTTGAACCGTATCTCACCGGCATGTGGAAGACCATCGAAAGCGAGGTGCGGCTGATCCTGAACCACTGCGTGGGATTCAGCGATCAGACGGTGCGGGACGCGGCAGCCTTCATCGCCTACATCAAGAAATGCGAGATTAAAACCACCTTCTACTTCAACGGGTCCACCGATCAGCCGCTGGCCGAACAACTCAAAGGGCTCTACCTGAAGCAGGAGTTCTCCAAGTTCGCCTTCGAGAATCAGGGACGCAGCGCGCGGGAGATCCAGGAGGCGTTCGGCGAGTTCATCAAAGGTACGGAGCCGGAAAACACGGCACGGCCCGCCTGGAAGCCCGGCGTTTATGACTTGGACAAGGTAGTAGCGAAATGACCACCGCAGCGGATGACTTTCTGGATCTGAGCGACATTCAAGGCATTGTCGTCAAGGCGTATAGCCGGTTTGGCTTCCCGGTGGCGCGTTATGTTCTCTTCCGGATTGACCTGCCCGCCCACGGAAGAAAGTTTGTCGTCGGCATCACGCCGATGATTACCACGGGGGTCCGGTGGACCGATCCCGCCTCAATTCCTTCCGCGGCTACCAACATCGCGTTTACTTACAAAGGGCTCAAGCACCTCGACGTGCTCGACGCTTCTCTCCACGGCTTCTCCGACGAGTTCTCGATGGGGATGAAAGCCCGGCGCGATATCGTGGGCGATACAGGCCCCAATCACCCCAGGCACTGGGATCCGGTCTGGCACAACGAAAGCGAGACCGGCCAGCATGTGCATATTCTGGTCACAATCGACGGCAAGGGCGAAACCGAAGTGGAAGCCCGATACCGGCAGATCCTGGCCTTGCTCGTTGAGTGCCCAGGCGTGGTGCAATTATCCGGACAACGGGGAGGCGGCAGCGACGATCTGCCCTATCAGCCCGCGGCCGCCATTCCGCCCAAGCCGGAAGAAGCCGGGTTTCCTGGCGGCAAGGAACACTTCGGCTACAGCGACGGCATCAGCACCACGTTCTTCAAAGGCTGCGGCGCAGACCCGATGGAAGTGATCGGCGAAGACAAGCCGGTGAAGGGCGATCCCCGCACGCTGGAAGGCTGGGCGCCCGTTGCCGCCGGCGAGTTAATCTTCGGCTATCCGGACGAAGCCTTCGAGTATCCGGAGGCGCCGGGGCCGCCGCTCTTTTCGCGCAACGGAACCTATCTCGTGTACCGGAAGCTGCATGAGAACACCGGCTCGTTTGAATCGTATCTGGAAGCTGAAGGCGCGCGCTTCCCCGGCGGCAAGGAAGCCCTGGCCGCCAAGTTTGCCGGGCGCTGGAGAAACGGCGCGCCGCTCGCTACGTTTCCCACGCAGGAGAGTGCAGACCGGTACATCGCCGAGTTATCCGCCCTGCAGTTGAAGGTGTGGGCCGGCCAGGCCTCGCCCGCCGAGCAAGCCCGCTACCAGGAACTGGCGCTGCAACTGGTGGCCCTTGACTACGGTGACGACAAAGATGGCGCGCGGTGCCCGTTCGGGGCTCACACCCGGCGCGTCAATCCGCGGAGCGCCCTCCGGTTCGGCAACAAGAAGGCATTCGCTGACGATCCGGGAGCGCTCAGTAACAGGCGCCGGGTTCTGCGGCGCGGATTGCCGTACGGGCGCAGCGAAACGCCCGCGCGCGACGATGGCGACCATGGCATTGTGATCATGATCGTGAACGCGGACCTGAGCCGCCAGTTCGAGTTTGTGCAGCAGCAATGGATTACGTTCGGCAATGACTTCAAACTGGCCAACGATCAGGATCCCTTGCCGGGTAATCACGGGACCAGCAAGAACTGCCGCGCCGGCGGCCGCATGATCATTTAAGGCGATGCGGCGTCAAACCAGCCGCCGCACTTCTGCAGTCACATCCCAACCCTCGTGGAAACGCGCGGCGGAGACTACTTTTTTGTTCCCAGCCTCACGTGTCTGCGCATGATCGGCCTCGGAACCATCGACCCGACCTGATGACCCAACCCACGCCCGAACTTGCCAAAGAGGTTCCGCCCGCCGGCGAACAGCAGCACATCGACAGTTTGATCGAGCGGCTGCGTTCGAAGATGGAGAACGACTACCGGAAGACGCGGATGTTCCGCGACGCGCATCCCAAGATGCACGGCTGCGTTCGCGCGGCGTTCGCCGTTGAAGGCGGCTTGCCGCCGGAATTGCAGGTGGGCCTGTTCCGCGAGTCGCGCACGTTTCCGGCCTGGGTTCGCTTTTCGAATCAAAGCGGCACCATTTCGCCCGGCAGCAAACCGGACATCCGCGGCATCGCTATCAAGCTGATGGGCGTCGAAGGCGTGACGCTGGACCGCCAGGCGCCCACCGATGCGACGCATGATTTCATTCTGATCAGCGACAGCCGGTTTGTGACCAAAGACGTGGCTGAGTTCGATGGGCTGGTGGGCGCGCTGATGGGCGGAGCGCTCAAGCTGATCTGGTACTTCCTCACTCACCTGCGCGTGGGGCGGAATTTGTGGGGCTCGCTGCAGCGGCATGCAAGCCCGTTGCGGATCCGGTATTTCAGCGTGGTGCCGTATCTTTGGGGAACAGCCCGCGCCGTGAAATACTCGGTGACTCCGCGGGCACATATGGGCAGCGCAGCGCCTCCCAAGGACGGCTCAAGCGACTATCTGCGCGAAGCGATGGTAAAGGAGTTAGTCGCGGCCGACGCCGTGTTTGACTTTGCCGTCCAGCTCGAGGTGGACGCCAGCCGCATGCCCATCGAAGATCCAGGCATCACCTGGGATGAGTCGCTCTCCCCCTTTCGCAAAGTGGCCACGGTCAGCATCCCGCGCCAGGCGTTTGACGATCCCACGCGCGTGGAGTTCGGCGACAACTTGTCGTTCAATCCGTGGCGTTGTCTACCCGAGCATCGCCCCCTGGGCGGAATCAGCCGCGCGCGGCGCCAGGTGTACGAGGCGCTCTCAAAGTTCCGCCACGAACGCAACGCCGCCGCGCGCGCCGAACCGGCCGTGACCGACGCGGAGTGGACGCGCGGGCAGGAGTAGATGCTTGAAGGCCTGCAAATCCGCACCTAGGTAAGCTCGTAAATCGGGGTTTGGCGCGCTCGCCACGCTCCCCACACCCACCTGCACGTACGGCCACAAGGGCTTTCCCGATGCCCGGTTCACCACATCCGCGTTAATACTTGCGCTGGTCTTTGCCGGGTTGATCGTAGGGCGCGCCCGTGCCGGAGGAGCCCATGAAAAACTTCTGTCCGTCCGGCAGGGTGATGTCGCGGCCGTTGGCACGGTTGGTGCGGTCTTTCGACTGATAGCCGTCGACGATGATGACCTGGCCGATCTTGATCGAGTCGCGCTTGAGGCCCCGGCGAAGCAGGCTGTTGGGCGTGCCGCCTTCCACCATCCAGATTTCCTTTTTGCCCTTGTCGTCAACGTGCTCGAGATGGACCCAGGTGTGCGGGTTGATCCACTCCACACGAGTGACAGGCCCTTTGAGCAACACCGGGCGGTTGGGGTCGAACTCGGCGCCGAAGGCGTGATGCGCGTAGACCCGCGCCACTTGAACGCACAGCAGGAACGCGGCAGCCGCGGCCAGCCAGAAGAGTTTTTTCATCATTGTCGTGCTCCGTGATCTACTTGCCCGCTTTTCGGAGGGCGTCGGCCTCCAGCATGCGCGCTCCCTTGAGAATGCCGGTGAACGAGTAGTTGCCTTCGTGGCAGGCGTACTCGTACAAGCGCTGATCTGTCTTGGGCCAGGCGACCTCTCCGCTCCAGGGCCGAGTCCAAATCGTGGGATCGTCCACCGTGAACTTGTAGCTCAGCGTGTTGTCGTCAAGCCGGGTGAAGCGCTCGATGACATGCAGGTTGCGCGAGGCCCGATCGAGTCCCAGTGAGTCTCCGAAGCTGGTTGTGTCGACCACTAACGTGTCGCCCTCCCAGTGGCCCACCGAATCGCCCAGCCATTTGCGGATCTCGGGCGGATCGTGCTGCGCGCTCATGCGAATGATGCGGACATCATGCACCATCTCGTTGAGGATCAGAATCCGGTCTTTGGTTTGGACGATCTGTTTGAGGTTGTTGTACATGACCGGCAGCATCGGCGGCCCGGCGGAAACCCCGAAAGCAAGCAGGCAGCGCTCGGCCAACGGGCGAAGCTCAGGGTCGTCGTAAGGTCCGGGATTGAGGTTCTCGGTGATCCAGAAGGCATCGCCGCGGTTGGGGCGTCCCCTGACGGCGCTCTTAGCCGCGAGTTGCTTGCCCAAGGGAGTCAACTCAGGCATCTGTCCGTCGGCGGGATCCGTCAGGATGGACGTGCGCCACTTGCCGCCGATCTTGAACGCGCCCTTACCTCGGTCCACCCAGAAGCTGTTATAGCCGCCCACGTTGCCAGCGGGCCCGAGCGAACCGTCGCCGCCCGCGGGGGGCGCTTTGCGGTTGGGGTCGCTGGCGCGATTCGTGGCCGCGCTCAAGGCCGCTTCCTGTTTGGCGACCGCTTCGGCTTCGGCGTCGGTGAGCGTCAGTCTGTCGCCCAGCGCCTTGGGACGCACCAGGGGCGTTAGTGAAGCGATGTCGTAAAGGCCAGAGAAGTCCGGCTTGCCCTCGGACGTCCGCGGACCGGCGCCGGGCAGCGACGACACGAACAGAAGGAATGCCGCGGCTACGGGAGATTTCATCTTCATCATCGTGATGTCCTCACTATCTTACTTCGCTGTTTCACTGGAGACTAACGCTTGAGCGGGTTGCGGCGGTACTCGCCGAACATGAGTTCCTCGACGAACTCGACGCACTTGAAATCCATGATGCGGGCGTCTTTCTCCATTCGCCGATACAAGGGCAAGGCAATCTTCCAGGGCGCGGTGAACGTCTCCGGGTCGGTGATGGTGGCCTCGTATTGAATATGGTTCGGGCCGAGGAGCTTCAGCCGCTCGACCACACGAAGCTGGTTTGAGTGATGATTGCCGGCGCGATCGAACCAGGTCTGATCGTTGAATCCGGAATTGTCGATCACCAGTGTGTCGCCTTCCCAGCGTCCCACGGCCTGTCCCATCCAACCGTCGGTTTCGGCGGGGCCGGGGTCTTTGAAAAGCACATCGCGATGGGCGCCCGCGAACTCGTAGGCAAAGAAGAACTGCTGCGAGTTCTGCACGATCTCGAAGGGGAACGGCATATAGGTAGCGCGCGGGATGCCGGGCAGGTAGCACTTCACCTCGGGGTCGCGTTCAATCCAATGGCGGCGGTTTTCTTCACGCACCTTCAACGCTTCCGGCTTGTAGGGAATCTTGCCGCCTTCGACAATGCCCATTCCGCCCGGGACGGCGCCCACGGCGCCCAGCGCGAGAGTCTGCACGGCGGGAAGAGGGCCATGCGGGCCGTCGCGCAGCATCAACGAATGCCGGGCCATGTGGCGTTCGATGTCGTAGTGAGCCGGCCCGATGGCTTGCCAGACGCCGTTGAAATCCGGCTTGCCGCCTGGAAGGCGCGGCCCGATGGTTTGCCCGTGCAGAGCCATCGCGGCGAGCGCGAGGACGATCGGGCGAGTGAGTTTCGACATGTGTGTAACCTCTATCAGTAGAAAGCAATCCAGCGGCCTGCGAATCCGACTCCGCTCCACAGCACCAGCGAAGCAAGCGCTACCGGGGCCGCCCTGCGCGAGTCCGGCTGAGCCGCCGTCACGCGGCGGCGAATCGTGAGGGTGTACGCCGAGGCCAGAACAAGCAATCCGATCTTGTACCAGAACGGCGGACTGTAGAAGCACTTGACTGCTTCGGAAAGGAACATCGGGATGCCGGTGACGATGATGCCGGCCCACGCGGCCACCATCCACGGGTGCACCTTGGCGGCAAGCTCGTTGATCGGTTGGGCTGTCAGTCCGAGGCCCAGCATCCGCAGATCGACCACCAAAACCGCGCCGCCGAGCAACGCGAGCGTCAGCAGGTGCCCGCATTGGATTGCGGGGAACATCCACAGAGATTCGCGGACGGCGGTGCCGATGGCGGTTGCCTCGAACCATTGAAAGAGCTGTAGCAGATCCATCGGTCGTTATGCTCCCGGCGGCTTCTCAAACCAGTTGTAGGCTTGCATGCGGCCGCAGATGACAATGGCGCACCAGAGCAGGAGCGAGAAGAATCCGGCCAGTCGCGCACGGGCCGGTGGAACCGGGCTCGTGTCCCACGAGGTGATGCGCTTGTAGATTCCGTAGTGAAACGCGATGGCGTTCAAGCCCGCGAGCAACATCAGGGTCATCTTGACGCGAAAGAAGATATTGCCGTGCGCGCGTAAGGGGCCCGAATAGAACAGGAGCGCCCCGCTGACGGCCATGATGCCGAATCCTACCAAGCCGATGGGCAGCAGACGGCCCGCCACTTGCGAGACGGGCACGGACTGAAAGCCGAAGCCGAGCAAGCGGAGGTCAAGCAGCGCGATCATTCCCAGGAACAGGCAGAGCGTGAGAACGTGCGTGGTTTCAATGAATGGGTAAAGCAGAATGGACTCGCGAATGGCGATGCTGCCGGGCGTTCGATCGAGCCATTCAATAAGAGGCAGAAGGTTCATAGTCCGTCAGTGGCTCCGGAAGGTGGACGGATCGATGGTGTAACGATATTCGAAGTGGCAGCCCTGACAGGCTTCGAACAACTGTCCGCCGGTTTCGAAAACGGCATCCGCGTTGCGCGCCTTGGCGGCTTTGTGGACAGCGGCGCCGGCTTCGCGCAGCGCGATAGAGCGCCGGTACCACTTGTCCTTGTCTTTGGCGCGGCCATCCATCATTAACAGGTTCGCCGACTCGGTGAGCGCCGTAGCGCTTTGCTCAACGCGTATCCACTCTTCGTTGTTCTTGGGCCGGATCTCGTCCACGCCCTGGGCGGTATAGATGGTCCCAACCGAATCCCAAACTACCTCGGCATTGGGAATGACCATGTCGTGCATCACTTCCCCGAGCGTGGCCACCGATTGGATTGGAGCGCCGGTTTCCTTGGGTGCGCGGGCGGTCAAGATCGCTGCCAGTCCGCACAGGAAGAGTCGCATCTTGAACCTCCCGCAGTGTAACAGCCTGGCTAGCAGCCCGTGGTAAAAGTCCAGCACAGGTGACCCCGGAGATGTTTCCGACGTCTATGCGGATATGGCGATGGGAAGACGCTGGAAGCAGGCCAAG
>Ga0194119_10009487_pt1 | contig 13068 bp, 8 predicted proteins | sample TA2MahC100mmetaG_FD_148620 | JGI IMG/M metagenome (GOLD analysis project Ga0194119, IMG submission 148620) | Freshwater microbial communities from Lake Tanganyika, Tanzania - TA2015018 Mahale Deep Cast 100m | ecosystem: Environmental > Aquatic > Freshwater > Lake | place: Tanzania: Lake... | reverse complement strand
GCTTGTCAGGTTCGTTATTTTCTGAATTCGTTGTTGTCTTTAGTGGCAGCCATGCTGCTATGGAACAGATTGAATCCTTCATCCCCCCGGAGCAGGTGGCGGCCGGCATCCTGGGGCGATTCCTGGCCCCCCTGCCGTGGAACGTGGTGGAAGCCTACGTCCGGGCCTACACGGCGGAGAGCGGCGTCGTGGTGGACCCTTTCTGCCGCACGGACGTGGTGGCGCGCCGGGCGGCGCGCCTGGGCCGGCGGGCCGTCATCGCCGACTTCAATCCGCTGGTGGCCTTCATCGTCCGCACAAGCCTGACGCCACTGCCGGTGCGGGAGCTGGAGGCCGCTTTTGACCGCCTGCAAGCCTCGCTCAAAGTGAACCTGCCGCTCAAAGAACACCTCCTGAAGCTCTACGACACCACCTGCCCCCATTGCGGCCAGCCCACCACCGCCGATTACTTCCTCTGGAGCCGCCAGCTCGCCCAGCCCATCAAGAAACACTACCACTGCTATACCTGCCACGAGGATCGCCTAGAACCCACCGACGAGGCCGACCGGCAGGCGCTGGCCGGGATCGAGGACAAGGGCTTCCACTACTGGGCTATTCTGGAGCGACTGAGCCCGCCCAGCGAGGAGGGGCGAGCTCTGGCGCAACGCCTGCTCGCCCTGTACACGCCGCGTAACCTCTACGCCCTGGCCACCCTGGCCACCAAGATCGAGGCGGCCGTAGAATCGCCCTCAGCTCAGGCCGCCCTGAAGCTGGCCCTGCTGTCCACCCTGGACGAGGGTAGCAAGCTATATCGCCTGCCCAATAAGCCCGTCTCTCGCCTGCACCCGCCGGCCCAGTTCATTGAAGTGAACGTCTGGCAGGCGTTTGAGGCGGCCTACCAGATGGTGCGCCGGCAGCTTGAGCAGGACGCCCCCGACGCTCCGCGGCTGCGCCTGGCCAGCACCCTGGAGCAGGTGGTGGAGCGGGAGCTGACCCTCTGGACAGCGAGTCGCGGACCTGGGGTGGCCACCAACGTCCTAGTGCGGCGCGCCTCCGCCCGGCGCCTGGGCGAGGCGCTGCCCGCCGAGTCGGTAGACCTCATCCTGAGCGCCCCGCCGCGCCTGGATCAGGGCGATTTCCTGACTCTGTCCTACCTCTGGACGGGCTGGCTGCTGGGCAAAGAGGAAGCGGCGACCTTCCACCTGGACTACCTGCTCCATCCGCGGCGTCCTGGCGATTGGGAATGGTTCGCCCAGGCTCTGCAGCCCGGCCTGCGCGCCCTGGCCAGGTCGCTGGGCCCCAGCGGTCACCTGGTTTTCACCTTCGCCAGCGACGATTTGCCCTACGTTGATGCTGTGCTTCTGGCCGCCGCAGCCACCGGCTTGCAGTTGGAGAGCATAATTTACCAACCATTACCCACCGCCGATCTGGCCAGCGCCACTGCCTTCGGCGGTCTGGCCGGGCAGTACGCCCTGCGCTTCGGCAAGGGGCTGAAACCCTCCCCCGTCGCTGGGGCAGGGAACGGCATTTCCACCCCCACTCTTCCCCAGCGACGGGGGAGGGAAGGGGAGGGGGTTGCTGACCTCCAGACGACGGCGCTGCGGGCAGCCAAGGAGATCCTGGTGCAGCGCGCCGAGCCGCTGAGCTTCAACTGGCTGCACAACGCCATCTGGTGGCGCCTGGCCCAGGCCGGGCTCCTGGCTCAGGCGGCCACGTTGGCCACTGAGGAGGCGCCCCCACTGGCCTTCCTGCACCAGCAGATAGAGGAGGGCCTCAACAAAGGACTGTCCCGCGACCTGGTGCAACTGGAAGCGGAAAGTCCCCAGTCTGCAGTCCCCAGTCCGCAGTCGGCAGCCAGCGGCGCCGTTTTTTGGTGGCTGGCTAAGCCCAGCCTCGCCACGCCGCCGCTCAGCGATCGTGTGGAGCAGGCAGTCTACAATGTGCTGAGCACCGCTTCTGTGACCACGCAGGCGGCCATCGAGCGGGTAGTCTACGCGCTCTTTCCTGGGCTGCTGACCCCGGAGCCGGGGCTCATTGAAGCCTGCCTGGCTTCCTACGGACGCTTGCTTGCGCCGCCCAGTCGAGACACCTCCCGGCACGTGGCGCAGTGGCAACTACGTGAGGAGGAGCAGTTGCCGTGGCGCTCCCGCGAACACACGGGGATGATCGGCCTGCTGGTGGAACTGGGGCATCGCCTGGGGCTGCGGGTGTGGGTCAGCCGCAGCGAGCAGAAGCGGGCCCTTACGCGCGCCGGCAGTCTGCCCACTAAAGCGGGAAGGCCAACTGGCAAGCTCCCGGAGGAGACCCTGGGCGATCTGCTGGCGGTGGAGGAACGCTACGCCAACCCCACGCTGCTGTTTAAGGATGGGGAGCGAGCGCCGTTGATTGACGTCATCTGGTACGATCGTGGCCGGGCGGTGTGCCTCTTCGAGGTGGAGTGGACGGCGCAGCTCGCCGAGCCGTTGCTGAGCCGGGCGGTGAGCGGGGAAGGGGTGAAACGCTACGTGGTGCTGCCGCCGGAGCGCACGGAGCTGGTGCGCTTCAAGCTCGCTCGCTCCCCCCTGCTGCGCCAGGTCATCGCCGCGCAAGGCTGGGACTTCCTGAAATACAACCACCTGCGGGAGTTCAGCCGCCGCGAGGAGATCAGCCTGCCCGCCCTGGAGCCCCTGGTGGGCCTGACCCCGCTGGTGGAACAGTTTGGCGTGCAGTTGTCGCTATTCTAATTTTCAAACCTGACAGGTCTGGGGAGACCTGTCAGGTTTGTCCCCTGACGAATGCCAACTCTAGAAATTGACGGGCAATCCCTGACCATCGCCGACGTGGTGCGCGTGGCTCGTAATGCACCTGGTTATGTGACTGTACGCCTCTCCGCCGCGGCGCAAAGCAGAGTGCAGCGCGCCCGAGAGCTGGTGGAGCAATTCGTCCGGGAGGGGCGTGTTGTGTACGGCGTCACCACCGGCTTCGGCGCCCTCAAGGACCAGCTCATCGCCCCAGAGCACCTCCTGGATTTGCAGCGCAATCTCATCGTGAGCCACGCCGCCGGTGTCGGCGAGCCCCTGCCCGAAGAAGCCGTGCGGGCCATGATCCTGGTGCGCGCCAACGCCCTGGCTGCCGGCTACTCGGGCCTGCGTCTGGAGACCCTGGCGGCCCTGCTGGAGCTGCTCAACCGCGGCGTGCACCCCGTCGTGCCCGCACAAGGCTCTGTGGGGGCCAGTGGCGATTTAGCGCCCCTGGCGCACGTCGCCCTGGTGCTCATCGGCCAGGGAGAGGCCGTGTATCGTGGCGAGCGTCTGCCCGGCGGCGAGGCCCTGCGCCGGGTGGGCCTGGCCCCCGTCGTCCTGGCGGCCAAGGAGGGTCTGGCTCTCACCAACGGCACGGCCATGCAGACCGGCCTGGGGGCGCTGCTCGTGCACGACGCTGAGCGCCTGTGCCAGGTGGCGGACATCGCCGGGGCGCTCTCCCTGGAGGCCCTGCAGGGCGTGCCGGACGCCTTCGATCCTCGCCTGCACGCCGTGCGCCCCCATCCGGGCCAGCAGCAGGTGGCGGCGCACGTACGATGCCTGATCGCCGGGAGCACCCTGGTCTGTAGCGCGGAAAGCGCCTCGTCGAAGGTTCAGGATCCTTACTGCCTGCGCTGTATGCCCCAGGTGCACGGGGCGGTGCGCGACGCCGTGGCCCACGCCCGGCGGGTGGTGGAGGTTGAGCTGAATGCGGCTACGGACAACCCACTAATCTTCGGAGATGGCCAGGCGGCGGCCATCTCTGGTGGCAACTTCCACGGACAGCCGCTTGCCCTGGCCCTGGATTTCCTGGGCTTGGCCGGCACTGTGCTGGGGAACATCAGCGAGCGGCGCATTGATCGCTTGCTAAACTCCGGCGGCCTGCTGCCGCGCTTCCTGGTCAGCGAGGGTGGCCTCCACTCCGGCCTCATGCTCGTCCAGTACATGGCGGCGGCGCTGGCCTCGGAGAACAAGGTGCTGGCCCACCCCGCCAGCGCGGACTCCATCCCCACGTCGGCTGGTTTTGAGGACTTTGTGAGCATGGGGCCGCACGCCGCCCGCAAGGGGCGAGAGGTTTTGCGCCACGTGACCAGTATCCTGGCCGGCGAACTGCTGGTGGCCGCCCAGGGCATAGACCTGCGCTGGCGAGCCGCGCCGGAGGCCCGCCTGGGCGTCGGCAGCGCCGTGGCCTATCGCCTGGTGCGGGAGCGCGTGCCCTTCCTGGCCGGCGACGCCGTGCTGGCGCCATTGCTCGCCGCCGCGCAAACCCTGGTCGCCGATGACGGCTTTGTGGCCGCGGTGGAGGCGGCAGCAGAAACACAATAACGCTGTTAGCCGCCATACGCTGCTTTGGTACATACCAAATCACTCTAACGAAGGGAGGGTCTAATGTCTCCACAAGCAATCGCTAGTCCGGAAGAGCTGGAACGCTTTGCCCATGACCTGAAACAGTTCAACGCCCAACTGCGTGACAGCACATCCCGCCTGCAAGGGCAATTTTCTAGGCTGGGCGATACCTGGCGTGACCAGGAGCACCAGAAGTTCGCCCAGGAATTTGAGCAGACGATGCGGGTTATGCATCGTTTCATGCAGGTCTCCGACCAGCATATACCCTTTCTGCTACGCAAGGCCCAGCGAGTGCGGGATTATCTGCAACAGCGGTAGGAGGCGGCCATGAGCCCATCAGCTCAGGTGCAATCTATTCAGGCCTTGGACGATCTGAAAGGAGCGTTGGGTCGCTTTGCTGGGGAGAGCCAGGAGGCACTGCAAGCGGCCGAGCAGGAAATCCGACGCACTCTCGATTGGCTGCAGGAGCGGCTGAACCACTGGCAGAACGAGGTGCGTAGACGACAAGAGGAAGTACGCCGTGCTGAAGTAGCCCTGGCCCGTTGCCAGGCCTCAGGCTACTACGACCGGGAAGGTCACTACCACGCTCCCGATTGTAGCGCCTACGAACACGCCTTGCGCCAAGCGCAGATTCGTCTCCAGGAGGCTGAGTCTGAACTGCGCAGCGTCCAGCAGTGGATGAAGGTAGTGGGTGAGGCTGTGGCTGCCTATCGAACTCAGGCACAGCGATTGGGCCAGTTGCTCGCCACTGACCTCCCCAAGGCCGAGGCCTTCCTGCAACACAAGATCGCTGATCTTCATGCCTACCTAGTAGTGACTCCACCGCCTTCATTTCAGCCTGTGGAAGGAACGGCTCAAGCAGTTGACCAAGGTAGTATGGTAGTAGGACGGGAAGAGCCTGAACGGCTAAAGTCGGGGAAAATATACCATAAGAAGGTCCAGGCAGATTGGCGCAAGAATGCGAAAGACGTTGAAGCGGGGAAGGAAGTGGAAGAAGAGAAAGAAATCATAAAGCCTAGCGGGCGGAAGGGACGCATAGACGTATTCGTACCGGTTGATGAATCCTTGGTTGCTGTGGTAGAGGTAAAAGCCTCAGATTGGGATACCATCAACATTCACGAAAACATACGGCGACAAGCCCGCCAAATCTGGGATTACATCGAGTCACAGCGAAAATTGGGAAAAGATGTATCTCCTGGAGTCATATTTCCTGAACGCCCTAAAGATCCTGAACGCGTAAAGCTAATTGAACAGTTGTTTGATGAGGAAGGCATTGCCGTAGTGTGGGAGGATGAATCAATCGCAGAACATAAGGCACGATCGTAGTCTATGAACCTTCGCCTCTTCCCCAAAGTGCGGGAAGAACCATTGGTACACGAAACCGAGAGGAGTCATAGTTGATGGGTAATCTGAACACAACCGGGGCTGAGTTGCAAGAAGCCTGGCAGCGCCTGCGCTTGCGCTGGCAGGAGACGACCTCTCTATGGAATGACCCAATGCGCTGGCAGTTCGAGCGGGAGTACTGGCAACCACTAGAGGGCCAGATGCCGACCACGCTGAAGGAGATGGAGCATCTTGCCCAGGTCATTGCCCAAGCGCGGCGTAGCGTGCATTGATAGGAGATATAGCCCATGTCCGAACCTGACCTCATCCAAAAACAGCGCGCCATCCTGCGCACCTTCCGCCAGACCACTGCCCAGCGCGCCAAGGCCGAGACTGATGCTGAAGCCCGCAACAAGTCCGACCGCGAGGCCGCCGATGCTGCTCTGAACCAGGTCCGCCAGACGGCCATCGCCCAACTGGCCGAGGCCCAAAAAGCACAGGAGCAGGTTGAAGCTGCTCTGACCCAGGCTGATCTGCGATACCTGCTGGAGCAGACCCAGCCTGCTAAACCAGTCGCCCATACCGGTGCCAACCCGGCCCAGGAACTGGCCCACTCCGGCTCCGCAGCTATTGAGGCCCCGGCGAGCATTCAGGCTAGCATTAAGGCGTTGCAACAATGGCGGATAGTGGCAGCATCAAGACGCCTCTTACGACGTCTCGCCTTGACCGCTTTCGTCGTAGTTGCTCTACTCGTTCTGATAGTAGTAGGTCCTCGCGTGTACCGGGCATGGCGGAGCGAACAACTATACCAGTCAGCAGTCGCGGCTCTTGAGGCAAAGCAGTGGGAGAAGTCGCGGGCCGCTTTACAGCAATTGATCTCCATAGACGCCAACTACAAGCAAGCTCGAACCTTACTGCCCGAGAGTTACTACAGGTCAGCAGTTACGGCCCTTGGAGTAGGGCAATGGGAGAAGGTACGGGCAGAGTTGCAGCAACTAGCCTCCATAGACAAAAACTACAAGGACGCTCAAACCTTGCTGTGCGAGAGTTACTACCGGCCGGCAGTTGCAGACCTTGCTGGGGCACAGTGGGAGAAGGCACAGGTAGAGTTACAGCAACTGGTCTCCATAGACAGCAACTATAAGGACGCTCAACCCTTGTTGCGCGAGAGCTACTATCAGCAAGCAGTGGCAGCCCTTAAAGCGAAGCAATGGGATTTAGCAGCCGAGGCCATCCTTCACCTGCAGAAACTGGAACCTTCTTACAAAGACATCCCAGATCTGATTGCCATTAACTCAGAGCTCCGCCCAGCCTTGGTGATTCGTTACGGCGAATTATGGTCAAAGGGCGATGTGGCCGCTACGCGCACCCTGAGCGGACATACAGAAACTGTGTGGAGCGTGGCCTTCTCCCCTGATGGCAAGACCCTGGCCTCGGCGAGCAGTGACAAAACGGTGAAGCTGTGGGACGTGACCAGCGGGCAGGAGGTGCGCACCCTAAATGGACATACGGGCTGGGTGAATAGCGTGGCTTTCTCCCTAGATGGCAATGCCTTGGCCTCGGGGAGTGATGACACTACGGTGAAGCTGTGGGACGTGGCCAGTGGGCGGGAACTACGCACTCTCAGCGGGCATTCGTCCTCTGTGCGGAGTGTGGCCTTCTCTCCCGATGGCCAGACTCTGGCCTCGGGGAGCAGTGACAAAACGGTGAAGCTTTGGGACGTGACCAGCGGGCGGGAGGTGCGCACCCTCAGCGGGCATTCGTACTCTGTGTTTAGTGTGGCCTTCTCCCCTGACGGTAAAACTCTGGCCTCGGGGAGCGGTGACACCATGGTGAAGCTGTGGGACGTGGCCAGTGGGCAGGAACTGCGTACTCTCAGAGGGCATTCGTACTCTGTGTGGGGTGTGGCCTTCTCTACCGATGGCCAGACTCTGGCTTCGGGGAGCGGTGACAAAATGGTAAAGCTGTGGGACGTGACCAGCGGGCGGGAACTGCGTACTCTCAGAGGGCATTTGTACTCTGTGTGGAGCGTGGCCTTCTCCCCTGACGGTAAGACTCTGGCCTCGGGGAGCGATGACAAAACGGTGAAGCTGTGGGACGTGACCAGCGGGCGAGAGGTGCGCACCCTCAGCGGACATACGGACTGGGTGCATAGCGTGGTCTTCTCCCCTGCTGGCAATGCCTTGGTCTCAGGGAGCGGTGACAAAACGGTGAGGCTATGGGAGGTCACCAGTGAGGGTATGGGCACAACTCAAGGACAAGCAACACAAGAAACAAAACCTACGCTGACGCCGACTCCTACTTTCGCACCCACTTATTCTCCTACTGCCACACATACGCGTACAGCGACTCTGCCAACATCCACTGCCACGAGCACCCATACCCCCAGTCCGGTTCCACCCACACCGACACCGACACCGCTTCCCCAAAATGTGCGTGAATTTCGTGGCCCGCAGTGGAAATATCTGATGGAAGAAGGTGGACGCAATTCAGGGCGATTCATACCCATGCCACAGTTTGATGACAGATGTTATCGCACAGGTACTTGGGAGAAAGACGTGCGCATTTGCGCCGAGGGTGAGGTTCTTCCTGGCTGGTCAACACGCATCGCTTACGAATGGACAAACGACGCCGCTGGCACGCTGCGTATCAAGGTGCACGCCCATAAGATGGCGACCTGGGGTGGCGACGGCGTGAATGTGCGGACTTGGAAGACATTTGCGGATGGTCGCCCCCCAAAGAATCTGGGAGAATTCAGGATTGCCGCTGCGGATAATGTAGGTAAAACTGAGTTTTACGAGGATGATTTTGGCCCTGGAGATAAGGTATACGTGGTAGTTGATATTTGGGGTGAGCCAACTTATGATGAAACACGGCTGTATATTGATATCTATCGTCGCTGATATGGTAGTTTGTCTGGCAATCCTATAGATAGCTTGGATGACTGACTTCGCCGTTTTATTCCAGAGACACCGCTTGCACACCCTTAAAGGATGGCGTCCTCTTCTCAGGAGATGCTCCATGTCCGAACCAGGCCTCATTCAACAGCAGCGCGCTATCCTACGCACCTTCCGCCAGGCGACCAGTCAGCGCGCAAAGGCCGAGACTGACGCCGAGACTCGCGGCAAAGCCGAGCGTGAGGCCGCGGACGCCGCACTGAACCAGGCCCGCCAGAAGGCCGCTGCCCAACTGGCCCAGGCCCAAAAAGCACAGGAGCAGGCTCAAGCCGCCATGACCCAAGCTGGACTACAATATCTGCTGGAGCAGACCCAACCCGCTAAACCAGCCGCCCATTCCAGTGCCAACCCGGCTCAGGAATTAGCCCGCTACGTCTCCGTAGCTGTCGAGGCCCCGGCGAGCATTCAGGCTGGTATTGAGGCGTTGCAACAATGGCGGATAGTGGCAGCATCAAGACGCCGCCTACGACGCCTCGCCTTTACCGCTTTTGTCTTAGTTGCTCTACTCGTTTTGCTAGTTGTAGGGTTCCGCGGGTACCAGACATGGCGGACTGAACAACTATACCGGGCAGCAGTCACTGACCTTGAGGCTGGGCAGTGGGAGAAGGCACGGGCAGATTTGCAGAAACTTGCTTCCATAGATAGCAACTACAAGGATTCTAAAATCCTGCTATGCGAGAGTTACTACCGCCCAGCCGTTGCAGCCGTTCAAGCAGGGCAATGGGACGTCGCAAAGGAGGCTATTACTCAACTGTACCGTCTGGACCCGACATACAAAGATATTCCGAGCCTGATAACTGCTCACCCAGAGCTTCTGATTCTGTATCAAGCGGATTGGTCGAGTGGGCCAGACGGATGGCCTCAATCTTTTGGCTGGAGGGCTCTAAACGGTATGTTGGTCAGTGATGGAGCTTACGGCCCAGGATGGGGGTGGAGATCTAACTGGATCGCGGCACCATGCCAACTTGGGCAGGTCCCCGACTACATTGTGGAAGCTGAAATACAGCTTGCACAACCAACCAGTTGTGGCTGCTTTGGAATAGTTGTACGGGAAGCATATCAAGTCGGTGTTCATGTATGCGGTTATCAAAGAGTACTAATCGGGACCCCAGACGATGAGCCCTTTGAAGGTCATGACTTTTCCCCTGGCAATAGCTGGCATAAGTATCACGTTGAAGTAAAGGGTAACACTCTCACTGTCATTATAGATGGCCAACTCATAGCTGAGTTCAAAAATATTAGGCATCTGTCCGGCGGAGCGGCAGGGCTTTGGAGTGATAGAACTAGAATAAACGTTCGTAGCTTCACGGTGTCGGGAGCTATGACGACACGGTGATAATAGTGGCTTTATCACGGTAGAGGTACGGGGGTCGTGGCTCCATAGAATTTGCAGGAGGTCTCTTATGCCATCCGAACGTGACCTGATAAACCAGATTCAATCTCACGTAACCCGCTTGGTGCAGGCCGCGGCCGATGCCCAGTTCTGGCATGATCGCTGGTTGGAGCAGGCTGGGCAGGAACATCAGCGACGTGTGGCCGAGTTCGAGGCCCGCTATCAACAGGTGCTGGCCGGGGCCAAGTCAGCCTACGAGGCGACGCTGAGGCAGGTAGTTGGAGAAAGCAACGCCATCACCTTATCTGCATCTGCCGGGCTGCTAGCTACCTCCTGGGATGACCCTCTGTGGGGGTCCTGGGTGCCGGCGAAGGGAAGGAGTATTCCCCAAATCACTCGTATCGGCCAACTGGCGGAGGCTGGACCATGGCATCGCCTTACCCTGCCTGCTCTTATTCCCCTCATCGGTGGGCGCAACGTTTTGCTCAGGGCCTCTGGCGCGACGAAGGTCACAGCCGTCCGCGCCATCCAGTCTATGATGCTGCGGCTCCTGGCTACACTCCCGCCTGGCAAACTCCGCTTCTTGCTGGTTGACCCTGTGGGCCTGGGCCAGAACGTGGCCGCCTTCATGCACCTGGCCGACTACGACGAGGCCCTGGTCACCAGCAAAGCCTGGACCGAGCCGCAGTACATCGAGGCCCAACTGGCCGGTCTCACCGAGCACATGGAACTGGTCATCCAGAAGTTCCTACGGGATAAGTATCCCACCATGGAAGCCTACAACGCCGAGGCTGGTGAGGTAGCCGAGCCATACCGGGTGCTGGTAGTGATGAACTTCCCAGTCAACTTCACTGATAACGCCGCCCGCCGCCTGGTGAGCATTGCCGCCAATGGCCCCCGCTGCGGCGTCTACACCCTGATCACCGTGGACACTCAGCATCCTCTCCCTTATGGCTTCAACCTGGCCGACCTGGAGCGTACAGCTACGGTCATCGCCTGGGATGGCAGACGCTTCGTCTGGCAGGATGAGGATTTCCAAGACTGCTTGCTGGAATTGGACGGGGCCCCGCCTGCTGCCCTCTTCGACCGCATCCTCCCGGCCGTGGGCACTCAGGCCAAAGAGGTGAGCCGCGTGGAGGTGCCATTCGAGAGAATCACTCTACCACCTGAACGCTGGTGGCAGGGTGACACCCGCAGCGGCTTAGTCGCCCCCTTGGGCCGGGCTGGAGCCACCAAGATTCAGACCCTCGACCTGGGCAAAGGCACGGCCCAACATGCCCTGGTGGCCGGTAAAACCGGCGCTGGCAAGTCCACCCTGCTCCACACCCTCATCGCTACCCTGGCCCTGACTTACCCGCCTGACGAACTGGAGTTCTACCTGGTGGACTTCAAAAAGGGTGTGGAATTCAAGCCCTACGCCCTCCAGGAACTCCCCCACGCCCGCGTGGTAGCTATCGAGAGCGAGCGCGAGTTCGGTCTGAGCGTGCTCCAAGGGCTGGACGCTGAACTCAAGCGTCGGGGCGACCTCTTCCGGGCCGTTGCTGTTGATCACATCGCCGACTACCGTAAGAAAACTGGCCAGCGGATGCCACGCATCCTCCTTTTGGTGGACGAATTTCAGGAGTTCTTTACCGAAGACGATGCCATTTCCTCCCATTCCTCCCAGATACTGGATCGGCTGGTGCGCCAGGGTCGTGCCTTCGGCATTCATGTCCTGCTAGGCTCCCAGACCCTGGCCGGAGCCTATACCCTGGCCCGCAGCACCATTGACCAGATGGCGATACGCATCGCCCTGCAGTGTAGTGAGGCTGACTCGCGCCTGATCCTGGCCGACGACAACCCCGCCGCTCGGCTTCTCTCCCGTCCTGGCGAGGCCATCTATAACGCCGCCAATGGTTTGGTGGAGGGTAACAACCTCTTCCAGGTGGCCTGGCTCCCGGACGAAAAGCGTGACGCCTACCTGCATAAGGTGCAGGAGATGGCCAAACAGCGCGGCTACACCCCGCCCCAGCCGCAAATTGTCTTTGAAGGCAATGCCCCCGCTGACGTGACGAAGAACCGCCTGCTCCACGACCTGCTATCCACCACTATCTGGCCGTCTTCGGTTCGCAAGACGGCAGCCTGGCTGGGTGAACCTATCGCCATCAAAGATCCCACGGCCACCTACTTCCGCCGCCAAAGCGGCAGTAATCTCCTCATCGTCGGCCAGAACGACGAGGCTGCGCTGGGGATGATGGCCGTAGTCTTGATCAGTATGGCCACTCAATATTCTCCTCGGGACGCCAAGTTTTACGCCCTTGACTTCACCCCAGTGGATGCGCCCTACGCTGGTCTATTCTCCCGCTTGGCCGACTTCCTGCCGCATTCGGTGCGGGTGACCGGCCGCAGGGGACTCCCTGAGGCTATCAGCGAGATCGCGGCTGAGGTGGACTGCCGGATGAACGCAGACAACACGGCTGCTCCGCCGATTTATCTCCTCGTCTACGGTCTACAACGCGCTCGAGACCTGCGTCAGGAGGAAGAGTTCAGCATCCCGATGGCTGGCGAGGAGCCTGCCCCGCCCAATCCAGCCAAGCAATTCGCTACTATCCTGCGCGAAGGACCTGATTTTGGCATTCACACTCTGGCCTGGTGCGACACCTACACCAACCTGACCCGCACGCTGGACCGACGTTCACTGCGGGAGTTTGAAATGCGGGTGGTCTTTCAGTTGGGAGCTGAAGATTCCAGCAATCTGATTGACGTCCCGGCCGCCAGTAAGCTGGGATCGTACCGGGCCTTTTATTTCAGTGAAGAGGAAGGTCGCCTGGAGAAGTTTCGCCCCTACAGCCTGCCGTCAGAGGCCTGGTTGACCTGGGTGGGGGAGCGGCTGCGAGAGAGATGACTACTGTCGAAAAACATATCCGGTTGTCTACAGAACTTGCAGACCGTCTAAGCCGCCTGGCCAGAACCCACGGGCTGAGAGAAGACCAGGTTGTGGAGAAAGCTCTGGACATCCTCTTCAGCCTGACGGACCTCTTCGATGAGCGAACCGAGCGCAGGGGCTGGTCCTTCCTTTCGGAGGACTCGCTGCGGCGCATCTGGGACAACGCAGAGGACGCCGTCTACGACAGGTGGATGGAAAGAGGAA
>Ga0194119_10009486_pt1 | contig 13068 bp, 12 predicted proteins | sample TA2MahC100mmetaG_FD_148620 | JGI IMG/M metagenome (GOLD analysis project Ga0194119, IMG submission 148620) | Freshwater microbial communities from Lake Tanganyika, Tanzania - TA2015018 Mahale Deep Cast 100m | ecosystem: Environmental > Aquatic > Freshwater > Lake | place: Tanzania: Lake... | reverse complement strand
AAGCTGCGAAAGGACGACGATCAGGTCGCAATGCGGCCTGAGGCTTCTGGTGATGTCTCGGGATATTGAAAAGGGATCCTGGATGGCAAGGCCCGGCTCCCTCTCCTGCAGGGCGGAGTTGAACTGGTCATCGAGAAGTCCGAGAATTCCGACCTTTATGCCTGAGATCTCTTTGATCACATAGGACTTGAAGATTCCTTTCTGAGTCTTTTTGTCCACGAGGTTGGCGGAGATGAAAGGAAACTTGGCTTTTTGAGTCACATCGAGAAGGAATTTGAGGCCCATCATCAAATCCTTCTCGCCCACATTGACCGCCTCATACCCGATCTCGTTATACGACTGGGTGAGGAGGTCAATGCGGAGGAGGGCGTCTTTTTTTTTGGTTTCGGATTGGGGAAATTTTCGAAAGAGAAGGTTTCCTGTGTCGAGAAGAAGGACCTTTGCGCCTTCCTTTCTCATTTCCGAGATCAGGGCGGCTCTCTTGGCGATCCCGCCAAGGGGGCTTCGGAATCAGCCGCAGGGTTCCACCTCGCCCATCACATCATTGGTATAGACAATGGTGAAATGGGTTTTGGGCGCGGCCGGAGCAAGCGGAACGTAGGATTGGGTGACGATGAGCCCGATCGTCATAAATGCAAGGATGCTTCTATATTTCAATTCAATCCTCATCTTCTATTCACTGAAATAAATTAACCTCCACGTTTGGTCCGGAAACAATCGGTTGAGGTTACGGTTACGAAGCCCGTTTCGTTTAAGGTCCAACGTTTACGTAAACTTCTTGAGCCGAACAACGTAACCGAACCACGATACGGGCATCGTTGCCCTTACCGTTACCGGTGAAATTTGGTTTCATTTATAGCGCTTTTCTCCTGCCCTTATCTCAATGTCCAGCCAGTTCTCCTTCGGAGCAAAGGGGCAGGTATATTTTTCATTGTATTCGCAGAAAGGATTGCAAGCACGATTGAAATCAATGAGCACCTTACCTCCCGGCATCGGTTCGATATTGAGATATCGTCCCATCATATAGGTTTCGTTTCCCGAGGTCCTGTCTTTAAAGGGGAGGAAAAGCTCTCCTCCGCCCAGGGGCCTGTAAATCTGGAGAATGTATTCTTTGCTTTCCAATTTAAATTTGAAACGGCCGTATTTGACATATTTCTTCTCTCTCTCTTTATTCGTTGGAAGGTTCACATAGAGGGGTTTCGGATCCGTGGGATATTTTTCAATTGCACCGGCCACCGCATATTTCAGGTCGATCGGATAATAGATGAGGCCTTTGAATTTTTTTTGGGTGCTCTCTTTTAAAGGAGAATGAGAATCGTTTTTGAAAAACTGGTTTCTTTTCACCCGGAAGGCCTTGAGCTTCTCCTCCCTCTGCTCCATGGGGTTATCCTTCCCCTCTGAACCAGACAAACCGTTCTCTCCCGGATAAACCAGGAAGCACATGACAGTGATTGTGAAAAAAAAGAATTTGTATTTCATAGGCATTTGATCAAAATCCAAAACATCTTTCTTTAGTAAATTTATCAAAAAAATATTATTAAATCAATTCAAATTGTTAAAATAATATTCTTAATTTTCACAATCTTAAAGGCAAGCCGACTTTGTTTGTGAAATAAAAATTTTTCACTTGCAATCGTTTTTAAAAAGTGATAAAGAAATGGCTGTTCGATAGGGTGGGGGCCCGATCCGAACTTTTCCTTTAACGAATATCTCTTGTAAAAAAAGATAAAACTCAAAGAAATCAGTAATGGGGGGCTCAATTTTTCATACCCGTTCACTTAGGGGCAGAAATGTTTGATCTTTTCTGCCGGGGAAAAGGAAAGGGGCAAGACAATGGAGACGGGCAGGAAGGTTGTCGTCATTTCAATGGGGGCGGTGGCTATAGCCATTCTTTTGTTCCTCATCTACCAAATCGCCGCCTACTATCGCTATAAATCCTTTGTCCTCGATAAATTTCCCATCGAATCTCCAACCCAAGAAGGAAAGAGGTTTTTTGAGCTGGAGGCGGAGAAGAAAGAGAAGGCCATTGAACTGGCGAAGAAATACGCAAGGGTTCAGGATGCCTATGGCGAAGCCCAGAATATAGCGGAAAAGGTGAAAGGGGATGTGAAGATCATCGGATGGCAGGCAGAGAAAGCCATTTACGTTGGTTCATTGTTTGATTCTGAAAAGTACGGACAAAAAACAATGGAGAATTTTAAAGCGACCATGGATCGGATCAAGAGTGAGTTGACCAAATTGAAGGGTATGGGGTTTTTAGCCGAAGGGAGCCCCGCTTCTGAATTACTGGTTGAAAACGATCCGAAATATTTTGCCGCAAGGATAACAAGACTGAAAGAGGAATATGTCTCCATCCAGTTTTATCTGGTGCCCCGGGGTAAAGGCATGGTGAAGGCAAAAGACCTGTCCGAGGAAGCAAAGAGGGCGGTGGACCATATTGACAAAGAGATCGAGAAGGCTTTGGGAATGATGAAGCATTTTTATCATTACACAGACTCCCTGTACTTTGTCTCATTTCGGTACCAAACCCAGGAGGATAGAATAAAGAATAGAAGCCAGGGGTGGTATTTTGAAGTGGATGTTGGCTTAAATATCGTCAGGGGTATCCTTTCCGATAAAGAGCTGATCAAGAAATACCAGATTCCGACCGAGGCGAAATAGGAAGAGCAACATTTCAGGAGCGTCCTTATGAAAAAAGAAGTGAGATGGGGAATGGTCATTGACCTCAGGCGTTGCGTGGGATGTCATGCCTGCCAGGTGGCCTGTAAGGCCGAGCATGAGGTTCCTCTCGGTGTCTGGAGGATATGGGTAAGGGTCATGCAAAAAGGAACCTACCCGGAGATGGCTACGCTCTCCTTGCCATGGGATTGTCCTTACTGCGAGCGGCCCGAAGAGGCCAGGTACCCCCGAATGCAGACGCTTTTTCTGCCCTGGCTCTGCAACCAATGTGGACGTCCGATTTGCAATACAGTATGTCCGGTAAAGGCGGCCTATACCCGGGAGGATGGAATTGTGATGATTGACCCCCATCGATGCATCGGCTGTAATTACTGTCGGGCAGCCTGCCCTTATAATGTCCGGTTTGTTAATCCGATCACCGGTATGATTCAAAAGTGTGATTTCTGTGTTCATCGAGTGGACACAGGCCTTCTGCCCGCCTGCGTGGAGACATGCCCCACCGGAGCGATGGTCTTTGGAAATTTAAAGGATCCAAGCAGTAAGGTAGCCCAACTGCTGTCCAAGGAGAGGGTTCAGGTTCTGAAGCAGATGATGGCCACCTTTCCACATGTTTACTATATCGGCCTGGATAAGGATGTGGCGGATCCCCTCAAGGGATGGGAGAAACACGGTTATCATATTGAATTTGAAAAATATTAAAGGGGCAATTATGGAAGTGCAAGTCCTGTATAATGTCTTTCATCATGAATCGGTCAGCATGTTGATCGCCATCTATTTTCACATCGTTGGGCTCCATGCAGGGTGCTCGATCGTTTCGATCACGGCCACTTTGCTTGGGAAAAGTGAATATAAGCCAGTGGCCAAGATCGGCGCCATCTTTGTGATCATCCTCTTCTCTATATCCCCCATCTTTTTAATGGCTGATCTTTTTCAGCCTTTGCGGTTCTGGTATCTCTTCATCTATTTCAACCCCACGTCACCGCTCAGTTGGGGAACCTTCATCCTCTGCGCCTATCCGATATTTACCGGAATGTACATTTACTTTCTGTTTAAGAACAATGTGAAATGGTCAAAAATTTTCGGCGTGATCAGCCTCCCTACGGCCATTGGTGTTCACGGATATACGGGTTTCGTCCTGGGTTTTGCCAAAGCGAGAGTCCTGTGGAACACCGCTGTCATGCCGTCCTATTTCCTTGCCTCAGCCATGATTTCAGGAATGGCCTTTATGCTCATCGTAGCCCTGATTCGTTACCGTTTTACTTATCAGGACAAATCCCCCGAAGAAAGGGAAAAAGACCTCAACATCATTGATCTCCTCGCAAAATGGATGGCGGGCTTTATGATCATGAATGTATTCTATGTGTTTTCGGACCTTACCGTGATGTATTACCACACAGAGGATGCCTTTGAAACGGTTGAGCTTGTCCGTATAGGGAAGTTCGGTTTCTTATATATCTGGGTGGATAATGTTTTTGGGAATGTGGTTCCTGCCCTCATTATCCTTTTTAAGAAGACCCGGAAATCACATCTTTTATTATTGATTGCTGCCATATTGGCCTCCATCGGTGTCTTCATTATGAGATATGTGATGGTTTTCGGGGGCCAGTATGTTCCTTTGAGTTGATGGGAGGAAAGCGAAGATGATCCGTCGTGACTTTTTGAGATTCTGTCTTCTCGGCGTGCAAACTCTCATCGTCCATCCTCTGCTTGAGCTTTCTGCCTATGCCAGGGAGGCAGTAGGGGGAAAACAGGCCTCCCGGCATACCAAGAAGTTGCTCAAAGGAATACCAAGCATCTGTCAGCTCTGTCCGGCCCGCTGTGGAATCATCGGCTTTTTAGAGGGGGACAAGCTGGTCAAGATCGGAGGGAATCCTAAACATCCCAATAGCCTTGGAAAGCTGTGCTCAAGAGGTCTCGCCGGCATCAATATGGAGTATGATCCGGAACGCATCACGTCTCCATTGATCAGGAGGGGAGAGCGGGGAAAGGGACAATGGGAAAAAATTTCATGGGAAAGGGCATATAGCGAAGTCGTTTCAAGGATGAAGGCAATCCACCAGCGTGGAGAAAAAGGAGACTTCATCTTCCAGTCAGAACACGAACCCAATGGTTTGGTCAAGCGGTTCTTAGATGTCTTTAGAAAGGGCATGGCGATTAATGAGGACAGCCTCTATTTTGCCAACAGGGATTGGGGTCAAAGGCTTACCTGGGGAGAGGAGAGAGGGGTCCCCGATGTGGCCAATAGCCATTACATCCTCAACTTTGGCGCCAATCCATATGAGACCCATGAATCCTACACCGGTTTTATCGGAAGATTGATGGAGGCCAGGTTTTTAAAGAAAGCGAAGCTGGTGACGTTCGACGTCAGGCTCTCCCATACCGCGGGCAATAGCGATGAGTGGTTTCCCGTCAGCCCGGGGACCGATGGCGTGGTGGCTCTGGCCATGGCCCATGTCATCGTCAATGCCAATCTTCACAATAAGGATTTTATCCAGAGGTGGACCAATCTTTCTCCTTCAGGCCTTGGCCAATACCTATCTCAATACACTCCTGAAATGGCCCAGAAGATCAGCGGAGTTCACGCATCGGATATCGAAAGAATTGCAAGAGAATTCGCCGCCACCCTGCCGGCCGTCGCCATTTCGGGCCGCGGCGTGAGCGGTCATTTCAACGGAGTCTATAATGAGCGCTGTATCTTTCTTCTCAACGCCATCGTAGGGAGCATTGACACTCCGGGAGGCCATTGTCTTCCAAGGTCTTTTCGTCTCGATGATACGGATTTGAAGTTTTCCTCTCCCAGTTCTGAGAACGTTCAGATTACTCCACAAAAATTTATCTCCTTGTTGAAAGGCAGAAGGTTCAATCCAAAAATCTACTTTCTTTATGAATCCAATCCGGCTTATGCCAACCCTGAAACCCAGGCAACCATAGAGGTCTTAAAGAATGAAAAATTAATCCCCTATATCATTGTGGCCGATAGCTACATGACCGAGACCGCATCCTATGCCGACCTCATCCTGCCTGCTGCAACCTACCTGGAGAGTTGGGGATTGGATTCCTCTCCGGCATTGGACTTGATTCCTTTCGTGGCCCTACAGCAGCCTGTCGTTCGCCCTTATGGCAATGCTGTGCCCATCTCCGACATCTTCATCGAACTTGCCCACCGGATCGGCGGAGGAATGGAACGCCATTTCAAATTCAATTCCACCGAAGAGTATATCCAGAAGAAGGTTTCAGAGATTGAGAAATTAAAGCGGGCAGGCGGATGGAAATATTTGAAAGAGAATGGGGTCTGGTTCGATCCGAAGGAAAAACCTAAATATAGAGCCTATGAGCCAAATGGATTTAACACCCCTTCGAGAAAGATAGAGATTTACTCCGAGCGATTGAAACGAAAAGGATTCCAGCCCCACCCGGGGTATGATCCCATTCCAGACCATGCCGACCTCAAAGGCAAATTTGTCCTCATCACCTTCGAGCCCAATGTGATGGGGCTGAGGACAGGCAATCTTCTATGGTTGGCCGAGATCAAACATCGCAACCCCGTCTGGATCAACAGGGATGTGGCCAAGACGCTTCGTATCGAGGATGGGGATCGGGTCAAAATTACAACAAAACTTGGGTCCATCATTACGGAGGCCCGGTTGTCCTTCGGCATCCATCCCAGGGTGATCGGCATTGAAAGAAATTTTGGTCACTGGGGGTTTGGCCATATCGCCCGGGCTAAGGATTTTAAAAGCAGAGACCCCAACACGAAACTGGTCTGGTGGGAAAAGGAGGGTCATGGCGTCTCACCCAATTTGATCATTTTTGGCACCTCAGATCCCATTGGAGGAGGAGAAGCCTGGAACGATACATTGGTTACCATCTCAAAAGTATAAAGGATGTGAGCGATGAAGGGATTGGCCTTGATCAATAAGTGGAAATCCACAATCAGTGTAAAGAGCGTAAAAACCCTACTGAAATCAAAATGGATGATTTACGGTGTCGGCCCCCTTATGACTCTAATCGGTGTCGCCTTCGTGATCTGGGTCGGGCATCTAATGACCACCCACTCTGCCATCTGCCTCTCCTGTCACGCCAGACAGAGCAGTCTCCCCATGTGGTCCCCTTCTCAGATTCATCCTGAGAGGGTCTCCTGTGTGGATTGCCACGCCAAACCGGGCCAATGGTTCCCACGGTTTTTTTACGCCGATGAACGGGTCAATGCTAACTGTCTTAGTTGTCATCCACAGGTCACCAAGGACGAAAAGGCCGAAGCCCATCACATGAAGATTGCCCACAAGCTTCATGTCGAGGAGTCGAAACTGATGTGCATCGATTGCCATCGAAATATTGCCCACGAGAAGATAGAGGTCGGAACCAACCGGCCTCGTCGGGTCACCTGCATGGAATGTCATCCAGAAGCCATTGAAGGAGGGCCGGAATCCTGTATGAAATGCCATACGAAGATTCCCGTCAAGTCTTCTTAAATTAAGGCTCAATGAGAGATGAAGCCTTTCTTCCGTCTTTCTTCCGAGATGCTCTCATGGTTTTCTAAAGGGAAAAAGAAGGTCCTCTACGTTTCTCTTTTTCTTCTTTTGTTCCTCTTCTTAGCAGCCATTTTCAGATTTTCGGAAAGCCCTTCCTTTTGCGGTCTCTGCCACAATATGAAGGAATATGTTGAATCCTGGAAGACTTCCTCCCACAACAAAGTGGCTTGCCTCGGTTGTCACCGCAGGCCAGGCTTTTTAAACCATCTCAAAGGCAAAGGGTTAGACCTCCAGCTCGGGTTGACCTACCTCATCATCGGCAAAGGCGTCAGAAAACTCCATTATGAAGTGGATGATGGAAATTGTTTGCAAAAGGGATGTCACAGGATTGAGGATCTGAAAGGAGAGATGATCTTCAAAAATGTACGATTCCCCCACGGGAGCCATCTCGTTGAATTGAAAAGGGGGATGAGACTGCGATGCACAAGCTGTCATGCTCAGCTCGTCCAGGGAGCCCACCTCACCGTTCATGAGACCAACTGCATTATCTGTCACTTTTATCGGGCCGGCCCGGGAGGAGAGGAGGAGTGTATCTCCTGTGCTGTGGGGGGGTGTACCTCTTGCCATATTGAACCCAAAGGGGATATTAAGGTCAAAGGCTGGAACTTCAATCACCGCAAATATATTGCAAGAGGCGTGGCCTGTGAGAGATGCCATGTGAATGTCATTGTCGGAGACGGCCACATCCCTGAAGGCAAGTGCCTCCAATGCCACAAAGGGCCTGGAATCTTGGCCGCGAAACATACCCCCCAATCCATGCACAAGATCCATGTCACGGATCGTAAGATCGAATGTGCGGATTGCCATACACCGATTCGACACGAGATCGGGCCGATCCTGACGATGGTCCATTCTCCCACGGTCTGCGATAAATGTCACAGCAAGGAGATGCACCTGGCGCCGAGGGATTTTTACCGGGGAGTGGGCGGGATCGGGGTTCCGGATTCACCCAGCCTCATGTTTACAACCAATGTGGACTGCACTGCCTGCCATCGTAAAGGAGAGGAAAGTCGCGCCGCACTCTATACCACGAAATATGTTGAAAGGGCCATGGGAGAGTCCTGTGTCGTTTGCCATGGGGAGGGATTCGATGAGACATTAAAACAGTGGCAGGTCCTTCTCTCAAAAGCGAAAAACGAAACCAGCCAGCGTCTCTCCAATGTCCACGGAATTCTCCAGGAAGCGGAAAAGGACCGGGCAAGATCCCCTGAGTTTAAAAAGGCCCAGAACTTTCTGAACGAGGCGCGCCACAATTACAACTTCGTTCACTTGGGGAAAGGCGCCCATAATATTGAGTATGCGATTAAACTCCTCAATGCGGCGAACCATAAGACGGAGCAAGCCCTGGCCAGCCTTGACAGAAATCATCCATCCAAAGAATTTAAGACAGAAATGACCTGCACGACCCTCTGCCATATCGGGATCGAAAAACGGGCCGTTCCTTTCAACGACATCAAATTCTCCCATGAAACCCATGTGCTCAGAAAAAAGATGAAATGCATGGATTGCCATTCATCCCGTGACACTCACGGAAAGACCTTTTATAAGAATTGCAGAGACTGCCATCACGGCAAAGAGATCAAGAAGGTCAAATGTGAAGACTGCCATATCTCGGTCAAAAGACTGGTTCATGGGAAAGGGGCCATTGGAGTTAAGGAGAGGCCGAGCAATAAATTGGATGTGGTCGAATGTATAGACTGTCATAAAGGGGTGCCTGTCAGGAAGAAGGATACCCTCGATGCCATCAAGAAACAGTGTATCGAGTGCCATGACCAGAGTTATGGAGAGATTCTCACCCGATGGAAAAAGAGTTCCGATGGGTTATTGGCGAAATTGGCTCCGAAGGTCGAAAAAGTTAGGGAGGAGATCAGAAGGATTGAAAGCCGCGGCGGCCATACCTTCGTCTATAGAAAACCCTTCGGAGAGGCGGAGTTTAATTACAATTTAGTCAAAAAGGGAAACGGGGTTCATAACCTTGAATATACCGAGGAGCTTTTAGAATTTGCCAATAACCGCCTCGATGAGGCCATAAAACAGCTGTCAAAAAAGAAGTGATGGAAGAAAGTTAAACATTTATAAAAATTATTTATTGAATTCAATTACTTAGACGAAACGCCTTCTACCATTCCGGGTATAAGGTGTTTTATTTTTCGCCATGAGATCTTCCGTAACAAATTCCTTAACAAAAGACTTGACAAAGGGCTTAGAATTTAATAAATATTTCACAAATTTTGTGAAAGGAGTCACATAATTGAAATATCAAAAAATACCAGAAGCGACGATCAGAAGATTATCGAGATATTCGAGATGTCTTGAAAAGATGGAGCAGGCTAAAGAGGAGGTAGTTTCTTCTGCCCAGTTAGCCAACCGGTGCATGGTCAATGCCGCACAGGTGAGAAAAGACCTGGCCTATTTCGGGGAGTTTGGCATTCGCGGGGTGGGTTATTATGTGAAAGACCTGCTCAGTGATATTAAGAAAATCCTTGGTTCGAACAAGGAATGGAGAATGGCGGTCATAGGCATCGGGAATTTAGGCTCTGCCCTGCTCTCTTATAAAGATTTTCTAAAGCAGAATTATAAGATTGTTGCGGCTTTTGATATCGATCCTCCGAGCGTGATCGGAAGAGTGTCTGAAAAGCTTGGAAAACCCGTCGAGGTCATTCATATCAATCGGCTAAAAGAGGTGGCCAAGGAGAGAAGGATTGAGATCGGTCTCATCACCACACCTCCTTCAGAGGCCCAAAGTGTAGCTGACCTCCTGGTGGAGGCAGAAGTAAAAGGCATTCTTAACTTTGCCCCTACACAGATTATCGTACCGGAGGGATTCGTGGCAAAGGATGTTTTTTTCACCACCATCCTGGACAATCTGGCCTACCTTTTATCGAATAATTAAGGTTTACCCCGTTAGAATTTCCAGTCCCGCTATAGCGGGACATAAAACCGAGTGAGGAATTACTTCTAATGGGGTCAGCGATTTCCTTCCTAAAAATTTGTAACCCCTCAATCACGGGGAGCCACAAAATTCCTGATAAAAATTTAATTACACCCGATAGGCGGGACATTCCTGTCCCGCCTATGTTGGGGGCGGGGTTAGACCTGCAGCACGCCCCGCCTATCGACTATGACTATCAATGAAATGAAATTCCCCCCTAATTGAAGGGATACAAAAATTCCCTTTTCTAAATTCCCCAAATCCCTTATGATGGAAGGGAAAGGCAGAAAGGCCAGGGTTAGGGCTTTAATGAAGCGCTTTACGCCATAAGAGACTGTGTCATAGTCCGTTCATGGTTCGATCCTGAGCGAACCGTTCACCCTTCGAGAACCTCAGGGCGAACGGTGAGTCGAAGGGCTCACCACAAACGGACTATGACATGTTACAAACCAATTACTTAGCCGGTCGTCCTGCCTGTCCGCCGAAGCCCTGTCGAAGGTGGAACCATGTCGAAGGGCAAACGGCTAAGTGCGACACAGTCTCTACGAAAGGAGGAAACAGTGATAAGAGATAAGATCCCTTCGATCATGACCGAACTTCCCGGACCAGAGGCGAGGAAAGTTCTGGAAAAGGATCAGAGGTTTGTCTCCCAATCCTATACCCGTGTCTATCCCCTTGTGGTAAAGCGGGCAATCGGAGCAATGGTGGAGGATGTCGATTCGAATCGATTCCTCGATTTCACCTCAGGGATCGCTGTCTGCAACACAGGCCATTGCCATCCCAGGGTGGTGGAAGCCATCAAAGGTCAGGCCGAGCAGTTTATCCATATGTCTGGTACCGATTTTTATTATGATGCTCAGTCCACTCTTGCCCAGAAATTAGGCGCCATCACGCCCGGTCCAAAAGAGAAGAGGGTTTTTTTTGGAAATTCCGGAGCAGAAGCCATCGAAGCTGCCCTGAAACTGTCGCGGTATCATACGAAACGGCCTCGGATCCTTGCTTTTTTTGGGGCCTTCCATGGACGCACCATGGGTGCCCTCTCTTTAACGGCGAGCAAGGTGGTCCATGAGAGGGGTTTTTCTCCGCTTGTCCCCGGGATAACCCATATCCCTTATGCCTACTGCTACCGCTGTCCCTATCATCTTAGATATCCTGAGTGCGAAGTGGCCTGCGTGGACTGGATTCGCGAGGACCTCTTCAAGCGGAGCATTCCTCCGGAAGAAGTGGCCGCCATCTTCGTCGAACCGATTCAGGGAGAGGGCGGTTATATCGTCCCGCCGCTCGAATTTCATCAGAAACTTTATGAACTGGCAAAGGAGTTCGGCATTCTCTTCGTTGTGGATGAGGTTCAGACGGGTATGGGAAGGACAGGGAAGATGATGGCGATCGAACACTGGGGCGTGGTTCCTGATATCATCGCCCTGGCAAAAGGCATTGCTTCCGGCATGCCCCTGGGAGCCACAGTCTCTCAGACCGAGGTGATGGACTGGGTTCCCGGGTCTCATGCGAGCACCTTTGGCGGAAATCCAATCAGTTGCCAGGCCGCCCTGACCACGATCGCACTTTTAGAAGAGGGGCTGGTTGAGAATTCGGCACGAATGGGCGAATACATTTTCGATCAGCTAAGAGAACTCCAGAAACGGTTTGATTTGATCGGCGATGTAAGAGGAAGGGGATTGATGATCGGAGTGGAACTGATCAAAGACCGAAAGACCAGAACAAAAGCGATTGAAGAGCGAAACAGGGTGATTCAGGCTTGCTTTGAAAAGGGGCTCCTCATCCTTGGATGCGGTGAGAATACGATCCGCCTCGTCCCGCCTCTCATCATCACCAAGAAAGAGGCCGACACCGCCCTCACGATCCTGGAAGAGGTGTTGAGAAATTTGGAGATGAATCGAAGGTAAGTTAAAAGAATTACGCATTATATTTCGGCAACCAGTAATTCATTCCCGTCTCTTTTCGCTTTGTTTTTCTTGTATTTCTGTTGAGATTTGGGTATATTGTATCCTCCAAGAGCATAAATAAGGGCCTTAAAATAATGGTGAAATTTGATGTGGAGAGAACAGTCTCCTATTGGTTAGAAGGGGCTCAGTACGATTTGAGCGTTGCCAATGCAATGTTTAAAAGCAAGAAATATCCCTATGCACTTTTTATGGGGCATCTGGCCCTTGAAAAAATGCTTAAAGCGGTTATTGTGAAAAATAGAAAGACCCATGCCCCTTTCACCCATTCCCTTCCTTATTTGGCAGAGAATTCAAAACTTGAAGTCCCCGAAGCAATACTCGTAAAACTGCGCGAATTTATGGAGTTTCATTTCGAGGCACGTTATCCCCATGCGACCAAGGTCTTCTATAAAAAATGTACGAAAGCCTTTACGGCTAAAAAGTTAGAGGAGATAAGAGAGGTGTTTAAGTGGGTCAAAGGGAAGCTTTAAAAGTTATTAAAAAATTTGTTAAGGTGCTCAAACAAAAAGGGATAGCAATTGATCATGTTATCCTTTATGGTTCCCATGCAAGAGGTAACGCAAGGGCTGATAGCGATATCGATGTTGCAGTCGTCTCAAAAAATTTTGGAAAAGATCCGGTAGAAGAAGGGATGACCCTTTTCAGGCTCGCAGGCATAATCGATCCTCGTCTTGAGCCTGTTCCCATCTCTGTAAAAACATATAAGAAAGATACATGGATCCCTCTTATTTATGAAATTAGGGATAAAGGTATCGAACTGAGAATATGATTATCTAAACCCCGTTAGAAATTCCAGCGGGGCATTATTTCTAACGGGGTAAAAAGGTCCAGAACCCCCTTCATTCTAAGACTATACCCTACGGTTGCATAAAAATTACATGAAAAGGGAGGTGGGTGTGCTGGAAAGCCTTTACAGCGGCACCTTTAAATGGTTGGCTACTAAGGTTTCAAGCATACCTCA
>Ga0194119_10009483_pt1 | contig 13071 bp, 8 predicted proteins | sample TA2MahC100mmetaG_FD_148620 | JGI IMG/M metagenome (GOLD analysis project Ga0194119, IMG submission 148620) | Freshwater microbial communities from Lake Tanganyika, Tanzania - TA2015018 Mahale Deep Cast 100m | ecosystem: Environmental > Aquatic > Freshwater > Lake | place: Tanzania: Lake... | reverse complement strand
GCTTTGGTCTGGGCTGCGATCCCCGTAACCGGGTGGCGGTGCAACGCCTCTTGCGACTCAAAGGCCGGCCGCAGGCCAAAGGATTGATCCTGATCGCCAGCCATCTTGCGCAACTGCAGCACTACCTTGCGCCCTTGCCGCCAGAGCTCGACCTGAGTCCCTACTGGCCCGGACCTTACACCTTGCTGCTGCCGACCCATCCTCGCTGCCCGCACTGGCTGACGGGAAGGCACTCAACGATCGCCGTACGCATCACCGCGCATCCGGATGCCCGCCGAGCCTGCCGAACCGCCGGCATGGCCCTGGTATCGACCAGCGCCAACCGGAGTGGGCAACGCTCCCTGCGCACGGCGGCCGCTTGTCGGGCCTTGTTTGGCGATCAAGTACGCGTTCTGCCGGGCCGTATCGGCACACGGCGGCGACCTTCCACCGTCCTTAACCCCCTGAGCGGGCGTGTGCTACGCCCATAAAACGCAAGGACTGATCGTTCGCGTCACATGAGCGCCACATGAGCGCTACGAGGTGAGCACCACGGAGCATCGAAAATCGCTAAAACCCGCTACAATCGCGCCGTGCCGAGCCTAGCCCATCCAGAGACCGTCCTCGCCCATCGCCTCCTGTCGCAGGCAGACCTCCGCCCCTCTCCGAAAAGCCTCGGTCGTCTGACCCAGCCGCCCCGTACGCGGATACCGCGCTCTACCACGCCACCGAATGCCACCACAGGATCCATTCGATGAGTCCCCAATATATTCCCCTGGAGCCGCCCCGCCCTGTACGCCCGAAACGGCGCTGGCCCTGGTGGCTCGTTGGCCTGGCCTTCTTTGTTGCGGCCATGGTCGCCGCCTACGAGATGATTGCCTCGCCGTTTCAGGCCTTGTTGCTGGCGGGCTATGGCAAGCGCCTGAACTGGCAACTCCTGGACGGCCCCAGCGATCAGATTCGCTTCCCGGGCACGGGCCCTTACGATGTCCGTCTCGGCTACAACCGCATTCCCTACTTCACCGAGCGCCTCACCCAACGCGGCTATGTCCTGGCCAAACAGGCACGCATATCCGACGACATGAACCGGGTCGGTGCCCTTGGCCTGTTCCTGCCCTACGACGAAAAATCCGTGGCCGGCGTCACCCTGCGGGGCTGCAACCAGGAGACCTTGTTCAGCCTGCCCCAGCCGCGCCGTCACTACGCCCGTTTCGAGGACATCCCGCCGGTCATTGCCAACACCCTGCTCTATATTGAAAACCGCGAGCTGCTTGACCCCAACCACCCGCAACGCAACCCCGCCATCGAATGGGACCGTTTTGCGCAGGCCGTGCTGGAAAAGGCTGTTCAGGTGGTTCAGCCCAATCGCAAGGTCCCGGGCGGTTCGACCCTGGCCACGCAGATCGAGAAATACCGCCACTCCCCGGATGGCCTGACGCTATCGGGGGGCGACAAGCTGGGCCAGATGGCCTCGGCCTCCCTGCGCGCCTACATCGACGGCACCGACACCCGCGCCACGCGCCGCCGCCTGGTGCAGGCCTATCTCAATACCGTGCCGCTCTCGGCGGCCGCCGGCCATGGTGAGGTCATCGGCACGGCCGATGCCCTGGATGCCTGGTTCGGTCTGGACTTCGACGAAGTCAATCGCCTGGTGCGCGGCCCGGCCGTCACCGCCGCCTCGGCACGCGCCTACAAGCATGTCCTCGCCCTCCTGATCGCCCAACGCCGCCCCTCGTTCTATCTCATTAGCGACCGCGCGCAACTCGAGGTCCAGGCCGATACCCACCTGCGCATCTTGGCCAAGGCCGGCATCATCACGCCCGAGATTCGCGACCTGGCCCTCAATGCCAAACTTCAGTTCCGCAAACCGACGCCCGCGGTCGCCGACAAGGAATTGACCTTCGTCGAAAACAAGGCGGCCAACGCCCTGCGTACCGAGATCACCCGTCAACTGGGTCTGGCCCAGTTGTACGATCTGGATCGGCTCGACCTCAATGTCGATACCACGCTGCACGCAAATGCCCAGCGCGCCGTCACCCAACAACTCAAGCGCCTGAACGACCCGGCCGCCGTGAAGGAGCTGGGCTTGTATGGCCATTACCTGCTTGAACCGGACGATGATCTCTCCAAAATCATCTTCAGTTTCACCCTGCATGAGCTCACCGCCGATGGCGCGGTGGTCCGCATCCAGGCTGACAACCTGAACCAGCCGTTTGACATCAATCAGGGCGCCAAACTGGACATGGGTTCGTCGGCCAAGCTGCGGACCCTGATCACCTATCTGGAAATCATCGCCGACCTGCACAAGCAGTACGCCAGCCAGACCCCGGCCAAACTGGCCAAGATCAGCGTGCCGGCCAAGGATGTCCTCACGGCCTGGGTGATCAACTATTTGCGCAGCCCCGGTGACCATAGCCTCAAGGCCACCCTCGAGGCCGCCATGGGACGGCGCTATTCCGCCAACCCTGCCGAGGGTTTCTACACCGGCGGCGGCGTGCACCATTTCAACAATTTCCACCGCGAGGACAACCACAAGGTCATGGATATGTGGGAGGCCACGCGCAACTCGGTCAACCTGCCCTTCATCCGCTTGATGCGCGACATCATTCACCACCTGACCTACCGGGCGCCGTCCACGGCCGCGCGCATCCTCGCCGATGTCGATGACCCCAAGCGCGACACCTATCTCATCAAATTTGCCGACAGCGAAGGGCGCGCCTTCCTGGCCCGTTTTCACAAAAAATATCGCGACCTGAAACCCGCGCAGATCGACGACAACCTGCTGAATCACCTGGCCGCGCACCCCAAGCGTCTCGCGGCCGTGTTCCGTTACCTTGAACCGCAGGCTGATCTGACCGCCTTCACCGCCCTGATGCGCAGCCGGCTGGTCAAACCGGGGGCCTATGACGACAAAGACATGGCCTACCTGTACGAGACCTACGGCCCGGAGAAGTTCAATCTCGCCGATCGTGGCTACATCACCCAGATCCATCCGCTGGAACTGTGGCTGGCCGCCTATCTGCGCCAGCACCCCGGCACCCCATGGGACGAACTGGTAAAACGATCCGGGCGTGAGCGCGTGGAGGTGTACGACTGGCTGTTCAAGACCGGTCGTAAAAACGCCCAGGACAGCCGTATCCAGTCGCTCATGGAGATCGAGTCCTTCCAGGAACTGCACAAGCGCTGGCGCAAGCTGGGTTATCCCTTTAACAGCCTGGTACCGTCCTACGCCACCGCCATCGGCTCCTCGGCCGACCGACCCGCCGCGCTGGCCGAGATGATGGGTGTGATCCGTAACAACGGCGTCAAGCTCCCGGCGGTCAGCATCAAACAACTGGAGTTTGGCGCCGATACGCCCTATCACACCGTCTTCCGGCGCGCCCAGGTGAAATCAGAAGAGATATTCAACCCCATCGTCGCCGAGACCGTACGCAAGGCCCTGCTCGATGTCGTCCAGGAAGGCACCGCGCGCCGCATCAAGGGCGCGTTCCCCACAGCGGAGGGCGAGTTGGCTATCGGCGGCAAGACCGGAACCGGGGATCACCGCATGCAAGTCATTGGCGCAGGCGGGCGGATCCTTGAAGAAAAGGTCATGAACCGGGTCGCCACCTTCGCCTTCTTCATGGGCGAACGCTACTTCGGCGTCATCACCGCCTTCGTGCCGGGCGAACAAGCCGGAAACTATCACTTCACCAGCGGCTTGCCCGTGCAGCTCCTGAAGACCATGGCCCCCATCCTGCGTCCTCTGGTGCTGGGGGCGGAGAACGCCGAGTTGCCGTGGGAGGCCCAGGTCCGCGCCTTTGATGCGGAGGCCAAGGCCGAGGCTCAGGCCCGTGCAGAAGCCAAGGCCGCCGCGGCCAAGCTCGCCCCGCCGGTCAAACCCGCCTCGGCGGCTACAGCAAAACCGGTCGGCAAACCCGTACCGGCGCAGCCCGTCCTGACGCCCCAAAAGCCCCAGACGCCACCGGCACCGGCCACGCAAGCTGCGACAGCGCCCCTAGCGATTCCGGCCCGGCCGGCCCAAGCCGTGCCAGCGCCCGCCCCGGCCCCACGGCACGAGCCCGCTCCGGTCCATGTTGCGCCCACCCCGGCCCCACGACACGAGCCCGTTGCGAGCACACCCCGGGCAGAGACCCACCCAACGCCGCCTCCGCAGCCAGCACCGGAGGAGCATCGCCACCGGCCGCGCAACCCCTGGGTCTCACCCGAGTATGAATACCTGTTCTAACCCGGATATTTCATGAATCTGCACGCGCCCTCGCTTGCCCCTTGTCCGCACAGGAAACCCCGCTCCGGGCTAAAGCCAGGGGCGGCATCAGTTACAATGCCGCTCCTCCGCGCAGATAAATCTCGCTAAGCCGCTTCGAAACCAACAGATCAACGGGATGCAGCTCTTCACCTTCGGAGTCAATCACCACACCGCGCCCGTTTCCATTCGGGAGCGCGTTGCCTTTCCGCCCGATGTGCTGGAAAGGGCCTTGCACAACCTGACCCGCGAGGGTCTGGCCAGCGAGGCCGTCATCCTGTCCACCTGTAATCGCACCGAGATCTACTGCAACACCCACACGCCCGAGGCTGTGGCTGACTGGCTGGCCGATTTCCACAAGATCGACCGCAGGGAGGTCAACCCCTACCTCACCATCATGCCTAACACCGATGCCGTGCGTCACGCCTTTCGGGTCGCCTCCGGTCTTGACTCCATGGTTCTCGGCGAGACCCAGATCCTCGGACAATTAAAGCAGGCGGTGGACCGCGCCCAGACCGCGGGCAGTGTGGGCACGCTGCTCTCCAAGCTGTTCCAGCGCACTTTTGCCGTCGCCAAGGATGTACGCACCGCCACCGAGATCGGGGCCAATACGGTCTCCATGTCGGCCGCCGCCGTCAGTCTCGCCGAACGCATCTTCCCCTCCATTGCCGAGCAGTCCGTCCTCCTGATCGGCGCTGGCGAGATGATCGAACTGGTCGCCACTCACTTTGCCGCCCGCAACCCGCGCCGCATGATGGTCATCAATCGCACCGTCGAACGGGCGCACGAACTCTGCGACCGTTTTGGCGGCGAGGCCGCCGCCCTGACCCAATTGCCAGAACTCCTGCACGAGTTCGACATCATCGTCACCTCCACCGCCAGTCCCCTGCCCATCCTCGGTCTGGGCCTGGCCGAACGCGCCCTCAAGGCCCGCCGCCACCGCCCCATGTTCATGGTTGATCTGGCCGTACCACGCGATATCGAAGCGGAGGTGGGCGATCTGAGCGATGTCTACCTCTACACGGTGGATGACCTGGGCGAGGTCATCCGTGCCGGGCACGATGCCCGCCGCGCCAAGGTGGAGGAGGCCGAGGCCATCATTGCCACGCGCGTCAGCGAGTTCCTGCACTGGATGGACAGCCGCCGCGCCGTGCCGACCGTACGCGCCTTGCGCGATCACGGCGAGCGCCTGCGGCGTCACGAGCTGGAAAAGGCCCTCAAGCATCTGGCCCATGGCGAGGATCCGGCCCAGGTTCTGGAGGCCCTTTCCAAGGCGCTCACCAACAAATTCCTGCACGACCCCACCCACGCCCTCAACCTGGCCCAAGGCGCAGAGCGCGAGCAACTCGCTCAACAGATTGAGCGGCTCTACAACCTGCACGGCGACCGGTGAACCCCTCGCTCCTCAGCAAGCTGGATCAGCTTGCAGATCGCCTATTGGAAATCGACGCCCTCCTGGCGCGCCCGGACGCGACCACCGACATGGATCGCTACCGGAAACTGACCCGCGAACACAGCGACATTGGCCCGGTGGTTCAGGAGTATCGCGCCTGGCGGCAAACACAGGCCGATCTCGCCACGGCCCGCGAACTGCTTTCTGATCCCGACATGCGCGAGCTGGCCGAGGCAGAACTGCAGGAGGCGCAACAGCGTCTGGAATCCCTGGAGACCTCGCTGCAGATCCTGCTCCTGCCCAAGGACCCCAACGACGAGCGCAATGTCTTTCTGGAGATCCGCGCCGGGACGGGCGGCAATGAGTCGGCCCTGTTTGCCGGCAGCCTGTTCCGCATGTATGCCCGCTACGCCGAGCGCCAGCGCTGGCCGGTCGAGATCCTTTCCGAAAGCCCCGGCGAGGTCGGGGGCTACAAGGAGATCATCTGCCGCATCAGCGGCCAAGGGGTGTATTCACGGCTCAAGTTCGAGTCCGGCGGCCATCGCGTCCAGCGCGTGCCAGAGACCGAGTCGCAAGGCCGCATCCACACCTCGGCCTGCACCGTCGCGGTCATGCCCGAGGCCGACGAACGGGCGGCGGTGGAGATCAACCCGGCCGATCTGAGGATCGACACCTTCCGTGCCAGCGGGGCTGGCGGTCAGCACATCAACAAGACCGATTCGGCGGTCCGCATCACCCATCTGCCCACCGGCATTGTGGTCGAATGTCAGGACGGTCGCTCGCAACACCAAAACAAGGCCCAGGCCCTGCGCGTACTCGCCGCGCGGATTCAGGATGCACAAGACCGCGAGGCGCACGCCAAGGAGGCCTCAACGCGCAAATCTCTGGTCGGCAGCGGTGATCGTTCCGATCGCATCCGCACCTACAACTTCCCCCAGGGCCGCATCACCGACCACCGCATCAACCTCACGCTGTACAAGATCGACGCCCTCATGGATGGCGATCTGGACGATCTCTTCGCCGCCCTGCTCAGCGAGCATCAGGCCGAACAACTCGCCACCCTGAGCGAGGCCGCGCGTTAAGTCGACATCAAACACTAAGTCGGCATCAAACCCGGCGCCGCTTTAGCGGCGAATCGAATAGCCGGCGGGGATCGCAAACACGGTATCGGAGAGGTCCTTGTCCGTCTGGGTCTCATAGGCCATACCGACGCGCGTCGGGGTACGCCGGGCCAGATCGGCCATCGGGCCGTGGCCCTCAAACTTGAATTGCACATCGGTGGCGCACACCATGCCCCGACCCAACAACCGGCGTCCGACCTCGTTGAGCACCTTCACCTGGGGGGCCACAGCGCGGCCCGGTGTAGGCACCCCGGCAAAGAAGTCCTCGTTCTCAACCACCTGCATGAAAGGGGCCAACTCCTTGCGCTCAGAGGCCTTTCGATCCAGCCAGACCTGACCCTCAAGAACAACCGTCACGGTTTCCTGTCCCCACGCGACGGGCATGCTGGCCGCTAGCGTGAACTCCTCGCAGATCCAGTCCCCCAAAGGGGTCTGCCGCCCGGTCGGCTTGATGACAAAGCGCAAGTTTCCGGCCGCCGTACGCGCATGACTGGCGAGGGTACGCACCTCCGCGGTCCGCATCAGGTGATCGATCAGGGTCACCTCCCGGGTCTTCAGGTCGTACAGATAGCTGTAAGAGCGGCCCTGTTCGGTCAGGTCGCGACGCATCCGGTGTTCCTTCACCATCAAGCTCTCACGCCCGGCCTGGGTCATGTTCATGGCCATGACAGAGCTGCGCCCGGTGAGCGAGAAATCGGCGCGTGCGCCTGACGACAGAAGCAGGGTAGCGCCCGTCACAACGAGGAGGGCCGCAAGGAAGCGAGAGGAACGACTCATGAGTTAGTCCTGGAGTTAGTCCTGGAATTGAAGGGATCGTGCTCGGAGAGGTTAAAGCGTCGATACAGGCGTTGCAGGGGTTCCGGTGCCCACCAGTTGAGGCGGCCCAAGAGACGCAACGAGGCGGGAACCAACAGGATGCGCACCAGGGTCGCATCAATAATGACCGAAAACAACAGCCCCAAGCCCATGGCCTTCATAAACACCACCTCGCCCATGGCAAAGCTCCCCAGCACCACACCAATCAACAAGGCCGCGCTGGTAATGATCGGACCGCTCTTCTGGATCCCTCCGGCAATGGAGGCCGTGCTGTCACCGGTATGGTGGCAACTCTCCTTGATCCGCGATAGCAGAAAGACCTCGTAGTCGATCGACAGGCCAAAGGCCGTGGCGAAGATCAGCACCAGCACCGTGCCTTCCATCTGGCCCTGCGGCGTGAACCCCAGCAGGTTGGCCATATTGCCATCCTGAAAAACCCAGACCAGGCCGCCAAAGGTCGCCGTCAGGGAAAGCAGATTGGTCAGAATCGCCTTCAAGGGCAGGAACACACTGCCCAGCATCAGGAACAACAGGACCCCAATCACCAAGGTAATGGCCGCCATGACCCAGGGCGTATGCTCGATAAGCGAATTCACATAGTCCAGATGCTCGGCCGGAAAGCCGCCCACCTGCATGGACACAACGCCCGCCGGCAGGTTCAGCGCACGGATCTGGCGAACCAGATGACGCGCCTCGGGGGTGATTGGATCGTGGGTATAACGCACCAGAATCAGGGTCTGCGAACCCTTGGCAAAACGATCCAGGGCCAGGCCCGCGGCCGGGAACTGTTCGGGATACTGGTAAAAAAGTTGATAGTCGGCCAACGACATCGCCTCATCCAGCGTCACCAGGCTATCCACCCGGGTCACGCCGGGAAGGGCGCGAATCTGGCGGGTCAAGGCATCCAGGGTGGCGAGACCCTGCGCCTCGTGCGCGATCGCCTCGGTTCGCACGCTCAGGATCAGCGGACTCATTCCGGCGCGCGGAAACGCCTGTTCCAGGGTCTGCTGCACCTGACGGCTCTCGGCATCGACCGGCAACGAACGGCTATCCGCCGGGCCGATCTCCATGTGCAAAATGGGTAAACCGAAAAAACCCAGGATCAGGAAGCTGACAACGAGCACGGCGCGGGCGTTACGCATCACCCAGTAACTAAAGTGCTCCCAACGCAATGACTGGCGCGACGGGGTCGCCTGCCGCCGCTGGGGGATAGCACAATAATTGATGCGCTCCCCAAGCAAGGCCAAGAGCGGCGGCAAGAGCAGGATGGCGGTCAACATCGCGGCGATCACCGACAGACCGGCAGCCAGCCCCATGTTCTGAAAGAATTGTTGCGGCATCAGGGTCAAACAAAACAGGCTGGCCGCCACCGTCACTCCGCTAAAGGCCACCGTGTGACCCGCCGTTGCCACGGTTGTGCCCAGCGCCTGCTGTGGCGGATGGCCCAGCGCCAACTCCTCACGAAAACGGGAGACCATGAAGAGGCCATAATCAATGGCAAGGCCCAGACCCAGCATGGAGACCACATTGGCCGCATAGATCGTGATATCCGTGAACAGGGCGCAGATCTTGAGCAGCGCCGTACTCAGCACCACCGTGACGACCCCGATGACCAGCGGCATCATCGCCGCCACCACCGAACGGAACACCCACACCAAGAGGACGGCGAGGATGCCAAAACTGATCCACTCGGCCCGCTCAACATCGTGTGTCAGCTGCGCCCGCACATCCATATAGGTCGCCAATTCGCCGCCAGCCCTGACCAGCAAACGATCCGAGGCCAAAAACTTGCGCAGGGTCTGATAGGTTGCGATCCCTTCGTCTGACTGACGCGCCAGATGCACGATGGCATAGGTCATATCACCGCTGTGGGAACGCAGGGCCGGATCCAGAGACTGGAAATAACTCTCGATACGAAGCACGCCCGGCGTGCTGCCGATCGGATCCAGCACCGCATCGACCGCCTGCCGGTAGGCCGGGTCATCCACCGTGAGGGGCTGTTCCGGGCGCGGCTGGAACAACAGAATGACCGTCGTATCATCGTGCCCATACTGCTCACGCACGGCCTGTCGCGCCAGGGCGGAACCGCTATCCGGAACCGTCCAGCCCGGCGCCACCGAAAGGTGCTGCATCACATTCGCGCCGTAAAAACCCGCCATGACCGTCAGAGCAAAGGCGGCAGCCAGAAAGACGCGGGGGGCATCGCTGATACAGCGACCGAGGCGACGGAACATGGCGGACGAAGGGATCTCTCTTGTGACGATACTGGGGCGCATCATAACTGCCTTGCGCCCTCTGATCACGCCGAAAAAACAAAAACCCTGTGCAAATCATGGAACTTGGCGATTATTTTGCGGTATGCTGGCCGCCATGAAGCCGATCCGCACCCTCGCCTGCCTCCTTTTCATGCTCCCCTCCCTGGCCCTCGCTGCCGACCCCGTCGCGCCTGCGACCAAGGGCGTAAACGGTACGCCGCCCAGCCCGCCAGCGCTTGCCAACGGGCCTGCAAAGAACGCGCCCAATGAGGCCAAACCCAACCTCTCGACGCAGGAACTCAAGGCCCGGTTCAATGCCCTGCAACAGTATTTCACCGAAGACGAGTGGAAACAGGTCTCGCGCTACCTGCTCCATTCCGCCCTCGACGGCCTGCAAGGCACGGAGGACGCGACGCTGGCGCCCGATCTGACCTTTCGCCTGGAGATCCTCAAACGGCGCATGCTGGTGGAAGGCAACACCCTCATGAATGAAATCTCCAACCAGTGGCAGCAACTGATGACCCCGCCACCGCCCGTGCCCTATGAGCCGCGCCCCTTGCCGATCTGGAACGCACCGGTCTATACCCCGCCGCCCGCCAGCGCGCGCTAAACACCCCCAGCAGCCTCGGCTCGAACACCGCTCCACCCCATGACTCTCGCCTCTTGGCTGCGCCAAGCCGCCAGCCAACTGCAAACCGATCTGTCGCTGGATGCCGCGGCCGCCCGCATCGAGATGCGTTTACTAGCCGCCGCGGCCTTGCAGCGCGACACCGCCTGGCTCATCGCCCACGGCGATGAAGACGCCGACCTGGATCGGCTGACACCCTTGTTGCTGCGCCGCCTGGCGGGTGAACCGGTGGCATACATCCTGGGTCAACGCGAGTTTTATGGCCGCGCCTTCAAGGTCAGCCCGGCGGTATTGATCCCGCGCCCGGAAACCGAGCATCTGGTGGAGGCCGCGCTACAGCGGATGCCGGCCGATGCCAGCGTTCTGGATCTTTGTACCGGCAGTGGCTGCGTCGCCATCACCCTCAAGCTGGAACGACCGGATTGCACGGTCACTGCCACCGACTTAAGCCATGACGCGCTGGCCAGCGCGCAAACCAACGCAACGGCGCTGCACGCGGCCGTCCGCTTCCACCACGGCGACCTGTTCGCGCCGCTGGCTGGACAGCGCTTCGATGTCATCGTCAGCAACCCGCCTTACATCGCCGCCACCGACGCGCATCTAAACCAGGGCGATGTACGCTTTGAACCGCGCCTGGCCCTGATCTCGGGCCCAGAGGGTCTCGATCTCATCCACCGCCTGGTCAGTGCCGCAGCCGATCATCTCAATCCCGACGGCTGGCTGTTGTTTGAACACGGCTTTGACCAAGGCGCGGTCTGCCACGAACAACTGTCTCAAGCCGGATTCAGGCATATAAAAACCCTGCCGGATTGGGCAGGGTTGGCGCGGGTGACGCTCGGCCAGAGGCCAGATCAGCGGTGATAACCCAGCACGACCTCCACCTCGTTCTTTGAACCGAGGATGACCGGCACACGCTGATGCAAGCCCGTCGGGGCGATATCAAGGATGCGCTCGTAACCGGTTGAAGAAACGCCGCCGGCCTGTTCGACGATCATCGACATCGGGTTGGCCTCGTACATCAGGCGCAACTTGCCCGGCTTGGACGGATCTTTGGTGTCGCGCGGATACATGAAGATGCCGCCGCGATTGAGGATGCGATGCACCTCGGCCACCATCGAGGCCACCCAGCGCATATTGAAATCCCGGCCACGCGGGCCTTCGGTGCCAGCCATACACTCTTCGACATAACGCTGCACCGGCGGCTCCCAGAAGCGGCGATTGGAGGCATTGATGGCGAACTCACGGGTGTCAGCCGGAATCTTCATGTCCGGGTGGGTCAGCAGGAACTCGCCGACATCGCGATCCAGGGTAAAGCCGTTGACGCCGTGACCGGTGGTCAACACCAGCATGGTTGACGAACCGTAGAGCGCATAACCGGCGCATACCTGCTTGGTGCCCGGCTGGAGGAAATCCTCAGCCGTGGCGGCGCGACCCGCGACCGGTGCGCGCAGAATGGAGAAGATGGTGCCGACCGAGATGTTGATATCGACATTGGACGAGCCGTCCAGCGGATCGAATACCAGCAGATATTTGCCCAGCGGATATTTGTGCGGAATGGGGTAAACATCGTCCATCTCTTCCGAGGCCATACCCGCCAGGTGACCGGCCCATTCGTTGGCGCGGATCATGATGTCATTCGTGATGACATCCAGTTTTTTCTGGGTCTCACCCTGCACATTTTGCGAATCCAGCGCGCCCATGGTGCCCACCAGCGCGCCCTTGTTGACGGCGTTGGCAATGACCTTGACGGAGGTCACCACATCATTGAGCAGCGAGGTAAAGTCGCCCGTCGCCCCGGCGACATGGCGTTGTTCTTCGATGATGAATTGGGTCAGCGTGGTACCGGTATGCATGATGCGCCTCTCAAAAGATCGGATGATTTGACAACGGGCTTGATTGTACTCCTGCAGCCAGGATTTATTGCGCCGAGAGCCGGTCTTCGCGGGTAAAGGTCCACACTCGGTTGATGCTGAGGATATCCGCCTTGGCACGCATCGCTTCACTGAACGCGGGGAAAGGGGCCGCCATCTCGACAATGCGGACCGCCGCCGCATCGAGGATACGCGCTCCGGAGCTACGCTCGACCTCTACATTGAGCAGACGCCCGTCGGCCCCAATCTCTACCTTGAGCATCAGGCTGCCGTAGAGTTTTTGCCGCCGCGCCGCCTCGGGGTAATTCATGTTTCCGACCCGTTCCACTTTCATGCGCCAATCTTCGATGTAACGAGCAAAGACATACTCCTCGGCCCGTACGCCGATGAACATCCGCCGGGGGCGTTGCTGATATTCGGAGACCTCAGCCTCGATGCGTCCCATCTCCCGCGCCGCGCTCAGGCTCCGAGCCGCCAGCCCTGGCGCCGGAGGCGGGGGTGACGCCAGCGTGGCAGGCGTCGGCGCGGCATATTCCGCCCGCGCCTGAGTCAACAACTGTTCCACCTGGGTTTCCAGTGCACGCACCCGCTGTTGAATCGTGGGCTGGGGCGGCGCCACCGGAACGGGTTCCGCCGCCGGCTGGGCGATCACGGCCTGCGGGCTACGCGCGACGCGCGCCTCGACCGTCTGGCCACCGCCCTCGTTCGCCGCCTGCGCCAACACCTCGGCCTTGAGGGGTTTCGCACCCGTCGGCCGATGCA
>Ga0194119_10009476_pt1 | contig 13080 bp, 15 predicted proteins | sample TA2MahC100mmetaG_FD_148620 | JGI IMG/M metagenome (GOLD analysis project Ga0194119, IMG submission 148620) | Freshwater microbial communities from Lake Tanganyika, Tanzania - TA2015018 Mahale Deep Cast 100m | ecosystem: Environmental > Aquatic > Freshwater > Lake | place: Tanzania: Lake... | reverse complement strand
TGAAGGCCGCTGACGCTTCCGAGATCCTGGCCGAGATCGACGAGCCGCATTTCCCGATTGGCGATGTGATCAAAGCCCGCGGCGCCGAGCGCGTCGTGTACGTATGACGCGGCTGGGGGTTGTTCTTTCGGGGCGGGGGTCGAATTTTCTTGCGATCGCAGCGCAGGTGCGAGCGGGCGCGGTGCCGGCCGAGATCGCCGTGGTCATCTCGAATCGCGCCGATGCGCCGGGATTGGCGGCGGCGCGCGAACTGGGATTGACGGCGATTGCGCTGCCGTCGAAGGGCCTGGACCGCGAGGCGTACGATCAACAACTGATCGCGGCGTTGCGCGAGCACGGCGTGGAGTGGGTGATTCTGGCGGGTTACATGCGCATCTTGAGCGCCGCGTTTATTCGGGCGTTTCCATCGCGCATCCTGAACATCCACCCGTCGTTGCTGCCGGCGTTCACGGGGCTGGACGCGCAGCATCAGGCGTTCGACTACGGCGTTACGATCACGGGCTGCACGGTGCACTTCGTCGATGAACATCTGGACCATGGGCCGATTGTGATGCAGGCGGCCGTCGAGGTGGCGGCTTCCGATACGGCCGAAACACTGTCCGCGCGGATTCTCGTGGAAGAGCATAGAATTTATAGCGAGTCGATCCGGCGGCTGTTAACGACGCCGTGGCGGATCGACGGCAGGCGCGTCGTTTTCGAAACGTAACAACCCCCCGCTTGCCGGGAGAAAGTACTTGGCGGAGAATAAAGACATGAGCGCACCGAGGACAGTCGCCATCAGCGACCACGCTCTGGAGCACCTGAAGTACATTCGGGAAACCATGGAGCGATCCGGATCTTTCACGGCCGTGCCCGGATGGGGCGGCGTGGCGATGGGGGTGTCGGCGTTGTTGGCGGCGGGGATTGCGTTCCAGCAGAGCGATACGCGGGCTGCGTTGGTGGGGTGGATGTGGTCGGCGCTGGTTGCGGTGGTGTGCGGCGGGATCGGCATTTATCGAAAGACACAGAGCGGCGACCAGAGTCTGTATACGGCGCCGGGCCGCCAGTTCTTTTTGAGCTTTTGCCCGCCGATCGTGGCGGGAGGTCTGGTGACGTGGGCGCTGTTTCAAAGCGGATCCTACGCGCCGATGGCGGGATTGTGGCTGATGCTCTACGGTGCCGGCATTGTGACGGCCGGTGCATTTTCGGTGCGCGTCGTTCCGATCATGGGCGTGTGCTTCATGGCGATCGGCGCTCTCTCGTTCGTATTTTCGCCCGCGTGGTTCAACTGGTTTCTGGCCGGTGGATTCGGCGGGCTGCACATCGTTTTCGGTTTGATCATTGCAAGGAGGTACGGTGGCTAAGTCAAACGCGGCTACGAAATTAACGCCCTTGTCGCCCGCGGCGGGCAAAGTGGCGATGAAGGAATCGCAGGAGATCGACCGGCTGATTCACGAGAAGGTGCGGCTGGGCATTGTCAGCGCGCTAGCGGCCAGCGGGCCGCTGACGTTTAGTGCGTTGAAGACGCTGCTTGAGACGTCGGACGGAAATGTCAGCGTGCACACGCGAAAGTTGGAGGAAGCGGGCTATATCAAGACCGATAAGGGTTTTGAGGGGCGCGTTCCGAAGACTGTGTATACGATTACGAAGGCCGGGCGCGCGGCGCTGGAGAAGTATCTGGATCATCTTGAAGCGATTGTCGGCGCGATGCGGCCGAAGTAGCGCTCTTACGCGGGCTGGAGCGCGGCGCTAGCGATTGGCTGATACTCCGGCCCGCTGAAGGGTTCGAAGCCGATGGGCCAGGGCATGCGGAGGCGGCAGAGATAGCGCACTTCGCTTGGGGCTGGAGGGGGATTGATTCGCTCAACGGACAATTCCGGTTCCGCGCCTACTCGTTCAATTTCGGGGCGAAGATATTCGGCGACACTCTTCGGCAATGGCGAGAATTCGTCTTCGCTGACCAAGAAGTGCGATTCGTAGCCTTCTCCCGGTCGACCCTCGGGGTAAGGAATTACGCGGAGGGCGTCGGTGATTCTACGCCCGCCGCTGCGAGCAAGGAGCGTCATCGGATGCGCGTTTTTCCCGTCCAGTCCAAGCCATGTGAGATAGTCGGCAAAATCCGGACGGTTTGGACTCATCACCCGATTGGCGAACACGGGAAAGAGCACGGACGAAACGTACTTCACATCGAGATCCGGAAATGAAACAAGTGGGTGTCCCCCACGAGCGCCTTCGACATACTCGAACTCATAGCGGCCATCCGCGAAGGACAACCGACCGATCGGAAGCGATCGGCCGGAATCGCGAAAGTACCGCGCCAAAAAAAGCGTTTGGGTCATTGCGGGCGCCTCAAGGCGACGAGCCTAGTTCTATTGTGCATCAGAATGCGCAGTGCGAATTCGCGAGCGGCGCCAGAGCATATCGATAAGGGTAGCCCGTCGAGCAATTCGGCGAAATTCTCGCGGCCGATGCCGGAAAGTCTGTCGATCCATAGCTCGGCGATTCGAGGCCGCGAGTCCATTAGCCGCCTCGCCACGTCGATTGTTCGTAAAGGGCGAACTCGGTTTTCAGGGTCAAAAAAGCCCGATACCGCGCGGTCGGCGTATACCTCCGGCGTGAAGCCGCGATCCTTCGTACTCATCCGGTTCATGCGCACTTCGTCGTTCAGCTCGCGCCCGAGAGAAGAGGCATGGTCAAATGTCGGAGCGATTCGCCAAATCCTGCTTGATTCGCGAAGCACCGCCCAGTTCTGGTGATGCCGATCCGTGTTGCCGATCAGTGTGTCGAGAATGACGTATCCGGCAAAAACATCCTCGCCGTCCCCGGGTCGCGGAGTCTCTCTCGTTCGCCAATCCAAAGGCACGCCACACCAGATGCGCCCTAACGCTGCGAATACCGCCTCGATCGTATGAGAAGGCTCGGCATAGTGACGTGGCGCCGATTCAGACGGGTATTTTGGATCGAGCCACGTAAGCAGCTCATCACCATGAATAAGTGAAGAGCCTGGCGGAATCATCGAACGGGGAATCACGCAACGATGGCCTTCGTAAACCCCTAATGCGTAATGCGCGTGCGGAAGATCGAGCAGCTCCGCGACGTGGGCCGCCACGATTTCGGCCCAATCTTCACCCGTGTTTGGCTGCACTAACTTGCATAGCCAAGGCACACCGTCGTCGCCTTTGAACCAAAACTTCGGCTTCGCGCCAAGCGGCTCCAACGCCTTTGCGGAGCCGCTCGGCACCTCGATAATCGGATACTCGGGCAAGCCTACGCCCGCAACCCCTTGCGCAGCGGCAGGTCGCGCAGGCGCTTGCCGGTGGCGGCGAAGATTGCGTTCGCGATCGACGGCGGAATTGGCGGCACGCCGGGTTCACCGACACCCGCGGCTGGCGCATCGCTCTTGATCAGATGCACGTGCACCGTTTCGGGAGCTTCGGGCAGCCGCGCCACGTTGTAGTTGTGGAAGTTCGACTGCTGCACCTTGCCGTCCTTGACCGAGATCTCGCTCATCATCGCGATCGACGTGCCGAACACGCCGGCGCCTTCAAACTGCGCCAGCACGCGGTCCTCGTTGTACGTCTTGCCCGCGTCGACGGCGATGTGCATGTTGGGAATGCGTACCCGTCCGCCCTCCACCTTCACCTCCGTCGCGACCGCGACGTAGGTGAGGAAGCTGCGGTGCGCGGCGAAGCCCCAGCCATGGCCATTACCGCCCTTGGCGCGGTTGGCCCAGTTGGATTTTTGCGCCACCAGGTCGATCACGTTGCGCAGGCGCGCGGTGTCGACCGGGAAGGTCTTCTGGTCCTGATTGTGGTTCCAATACTTCATGCCGACCGGGTTCATTTCTATCTTGCGGCCGGGGCCGATCAGGCTCAACGCGTACTCGACCGGATCCTTGCCCGCCAAGTGCGCCAACTCATCGACGAACGAATGAATCGCGAACGCGTGATAGACATTCGCCACGGCACGCAGCCAACCGATGCGGATGTGATTTTTCGCCGGGCCGTTTTCGGCCTGGTGGTTCGGAATGTCGAAGGGCAGATCGTTCCAGCCCATGCCCATTTCGAGATCCATCGCGTATTCGGCTTTTTCGTCAAACGTCGTGCCGATCGAAGGGAACACGCTGCGGTGCAACCAGGATGTCGGCTTGCCGCCCGCATCGAGCCCGGCCTTGACGTACATGCCCGCGGTGGAGTGATAGAAGTCGGTGCGAATGTCGTCCTCACGGCTCCAGATCACCTTCACGGGGCGGCCGACTTTCTTTGAAAGCAGCGCGGCTTCGGCAACGTAATCCGGTTTCGACTTCCGTCCGAAACCGCCGCCGAGCAGCGTCACATGGCACGTCACGTCCTTCTTGTCGATACCGAGCGCGCCGGCGACGGTCTCCTGCACGGCCTGCGGATTCTGCGTCGCCGCGTGGCAGACAACCTTGCCGTTTTTGAACTCGGCGACAGCGGCGGGCGGCTCCATCGGCGCGTGCGAGAGCAGCGGCGTGGAGTACGACGCCTCGTGGATCTTCGCCGCGCTCGCGAAGCCGGCTTCGACGTTGCCTTGCGTGCGGACGATTTTGCCCGGCTGCTTGGCGGCGGCGACGAGCGAGTCGCGATAGCGGTCACTGTCATACGACGCATTCGGCCCGAGGTTCCATTCGACTTTCAGCTTCTTGCGGCCTTGCAGCGCGGCCCAGTAGGTATCGGCCAGCACGGCCACGCCGCCGAGCGGTTGGAAGTTGTGCGGGGGCTTAAAGCGGTCGATGGTGACGACATCGCGCACGCCGGGGACCTTCTTCGTTTCGGCGGCGTCGAACGACACCAACGTGCCTCCATAAACCGGCGAGTGCTCGATGGAAGCGACGAGCATGTTCGGCATCTTCGCGTCGAGGCCGAAGACGCCCTTGCCTTCGCAGAGGTCCTGTTGATCGACGACGGGAACGTTCTTGTTGATGTAGCGGAATTCGCTGTCGGTCTTGAGCTTTAGCGACTTCTTGTCCGGCATCGGCAGCTTCGACGCGGCCGTGGCCAGTTCGCCGAAACCGGCCTTTTTGTTGGACTTCGTGTGAACGACGAAGTGATTCTTGGCCTGGCACTCGGCGGCCGGTACGTTCCACTTCTGCGCGGCGGCTTGTTCGAGCATTGTGCGGGCGGACGCGGCGGCGGTGCGAATGATCTCGACGAAATCGCGAATCGAGCACGAACCGTCGGTGTTCTGCGAACCGTACTTTTCGTCGCCGATCGCTTGTTCGACCTTTACTCGCTTCCAGTCGGCTTCGAGTTCGTCGGCCATGATCATCGGCAGCGTCGACTTCGAACCGGTGCCCATTTCCGAGCGATGCGCGATGAGGATTACCGTGCCGTTCGGCTCGATGCCGAGATAGACGCTGGGATGGAAGACGGCGGTGTCGGCGCTGGAGGCGAAGGCTTCGACGTGTGTGCCGAGAATCAGCGCGCCCGCGCCGAAGGTGTATTTCAGGAACGCGCGGCGTTCCACGACGTGTAGAGTATTCTCGCTCATGCTCTCACCCCCGCCGCCATTTTGACGGCTTTGCGAATCCGTTGATAGGTGCCGCAGCGGCAGATGTTGCCCTGCATCGCGTCGTCGATGTCCTTGTCGGTCGGCTTCGGCTTTTCCTTCAGAAGCGCCGCGGCCTGCATGATCTGGCCGCTCTGGCAGTAGCCGCATTGCGGGACGTTGCAGGCCATCCAGGCCTTCTGCACCGGGTGCTGGCCCTTCAGCGCTTCGATGGTGACGACGGACTTGCCCGCCGCGCTGGCCATGGTGGTCTGGCAACCGCGGACGGCCTTGCCGTCGACGTGCACGGTGCACGCGCCGCACAAGCCCATTCCGCACCCGTATTTGGTGCCGGTCAATTCGAGCAACTCGCGGAGATACCAGAGCAGCGGCATCTCGGGGTCGCCCTCAAACTTGCGGGTCGCCCCGTTTACTTTGAGCTGGATCATTGGCGTCCTCCTGATGGACTCTAACATTCTACTGGAAGAGGGTGGGGAGATTTTGCGTGTGGTGAAAGATGCCGGCGATGGAGACGGAGGATCGCCGTCGCCGGTAAACGACGACGTGCTGATCGACGACAAAGGATCGTAGCCCGGCCCTAAGGTCGAGATCGCGGCGGCGGCCCATGTTGGGGTTTTGCCCGACGGCGTCGATAGCGTCTTCGAGACTTCGAATCACTTTTGGCGCGGCTTCGGTGTTCTGGCTCAATTCGGCGATGTGCAGCCAGCTATCATCGAGGTTAGCTTGCGCGCGCCGCGTCAGGCGCGTCTTCATCAACTGCCGTCGTTCTTCCTCGCGGCCAGACGCCGCTTGCCTCTTTCGATCACGCCGTTCATGAATTCGTGAAGTTCCTCTCGCGTTGAGACCTCGGTGTATTCGCCGCGATCGAGTTCGGCGTCGGCTTCGCGAATACTCAACAGCATGTCGCGGCGCATCGATTCCTCCCGCTCCCAGAGTGCCATCCCGCGGCGAAGAGCGTCTTCGCGGCTGGCGACGCGGCCTTCCTTCACCGCCTGGTCGACGAGTTCTTCTTGCGAGGGCGTCAATACGACTTCCATGCCTCCACTTTACTTTCCGCCCCGCTTCTCCGCAACCGCGTCCACAAAGCTCTCCGCCAGCTTTTTCGTGATCGCGGCCATGTCCCAATCTTCGACGACATGGGCCCGCGCTTTCGACGCCAAATCCCGCGCCAAATCGGCGTCGTCGAGCAATGTCGACACATGCGCGGCGAATGCCGAAGGCTCATCGGCGCGGAGATAAACGCCGTCGGCGAAGCCCTCGGCGCCGACCGTTGTCGACACCACCGGGATGCCCGCCGCGAAGGCTTCCAGCAGTTTCACGCGGACGCCGCTTCCGGTGAGGATTGGACAGACGAACACGGCATATCGCCGCAGCGCGTCGCGCACGTCATCGACGAAACCGATCATTTCGATATGTCCGATCTCTGGCAGCGAATGACGCGGCGGCGGATCGGATCCGATAATCACCAGCCGCACCGACGGCCTCTTGGCGACAATCAGCGGCCACACGTGCGATACAAACCACTCCAGCGCCTCGCGGTTCGGAATGTGGCGGAAGCTGCCGAGGAAGAGCAGGGTATCGGGTTCACGGCCGTCGGCGGCGAATTCATAACGCGCCGTATCGATTCCCGCGCGCAGGCCCGGTTGCATCTTCGGAACCAGCGACGGCGCGAACTCCGCCAGGTATGCCGCGTTGGCCGCGCTGCACATCTGGATGCGGTCCATCTTCGGCAGCACGGTCAGTTCGTAGCGCAGCGCGCGCAGGTATTCGTAGGCCGCCGCCGGACGCTTCAACCATGCGCCGCCCGCGAGGGACCGGCCGATCGATTGGAAGTAGACATCGTGCTCGAACAACACGTTGACGATCTGCCGATAGTCTTCGGCGTATTGCGCCATGTTGGTGTAGTCTAGCTGCACGACGTCGACTTGATGCAGCAGCACGGTGCGGTGAATGGCCCAGCGAAGGTCGTCATTTGCAAACTCGCGCACCGCGAACGGCGTCAGCGAACCGAACCCTCTCGGCCGGCCTTCCAGACGGACCAAGTACGACGTCGATGCGCAAAGGACGGTGAGTTCTTCATGCGCCTGCTCCTGCCACTCCTCGTCGAGGAGGATCACCAGATGCACGTCGGCGTGTTTCACCAGTTCGCAGATCGTCTGGTAGATGAACACGCCGCCGCCGTGCACGGGCGGGCACACGGGATACGGCGACAGAAGCAGCACCGATGGCTTTTTCACCCGCGCGGGCAGCTTCGCGAAACGGTCGAGAAAGTAGCCAGGCATCGGGCGCTTAAACGCCTCGGTGTCGTCGATTGCGGCAAGTCCACACGCGCGCCAGCGGCTCTTCAGCGCGCCGGGCAATTGAACGAACGCTCGCCACAACGCACGCGGATTTGGGCGCTCAAACGACTCGCCGAACACGACGCTCAGCCACGCGCCGGCCAGCGAGAAGAAAAAATGTTCGAACAGGCGCGCGGGCGAGTGGATATTCTTCCAGCAGAACAACAGGAAGTTTTTCTTCAGCACCGAGTCGATGTAGGCTGGCGAGAATTTCTTTCCGATCGTGCCGCGATGCTCGTGCCACACGTGGCTGCGCGGTTCGTACAGCACTTTCCAGCCACGCTTCCAAGCCATGTAGCCGAGATCGGTATCTTCCAGATAGAACGGCGCCAACAACTCGTCAAATCCGCCTAGCTCCAGGAATTTTCGGCGGTCGAAGGCGCACGAACCGCCACCGCCGTAGAAACACGGAAACGCGGTTTTCACTCGCTCGTCGATGCGATGCCGCACGCGCAGTCCACCGTTTTCCCACCACGCTTGCGTCAGGCCGGTCTCTTCGCGCAGCTTGGCCGGATCGCTAAAGAAAATCTGGCACGACACGGCGAACACCGAGGGATCGGCGAAACCTTCGAGTAGCGGCGCAAGGAAGTCCGGCGCGACGCGCATGTCGCTGTTCAACAGCACAACGATGTCGTTCGACGCGTGCGCGAAGCCATGGTTCGATCCGCCGCCGAAACCGAGATTGTCCGGCAGCGCCAGAACACGCACCGACGGAAATGTTTCGGCGAGAAACCGCGCGCTGCCGTCGGTCGAGCCGTTGTCGACAACGATGATTTCGTTGTCGCCCATCGCTTCGATCAGCGGCGGAATGTACTTGGCCAGCAGATCGCGTCCGTTCCAGTTCGGAATTACCACCGAGGCCTTGCGGGTGTCCGGTTTCTCCGGCGCGGTCAGCCGCGCGCGCCCGAAGATTTTCCAAAACAGATCGAGCAGATACAGCGCCGCCGCCGGCACGCCGATCAACAGCGGCGAAAGCAACAGCAGCGGCAGGTTGCGCAGTATCCGCGCGGCGAGCGCCATGGCTTAGCCGGCCTGCGGCCCCACGCCGAAACGCCGCCCCAACCGCAGCCATTTCGAAGCGTGGATCGCCTCCAGCTGTTGGCGCAAGTTGGCGATCTCGGCGTCCAGCGCCTGGGCCCACTTCGTACGTTCTTCGACCGTCGCCTCCGTGGATTGCAACAGCGCCACACACTTGCTCAGTTCCGCCCTGTTGGCTTCCAACTGTTTCAATAACTCGGCTTCCTTCTCCTGCCCCCATTTGATCGCCGCCGTGCGTTCGCCCGAAATCCGGCCGATCTCGGCTTCGTACCCTTCGACCGCTTCGGTGGCCGCCAGTTGCTGCGCCGATAGCTCCTGTTGCAGCTCATCGATTCGCAGCCCGGCGTTCTTCACCTGCGTGTTCAGTTCGAGCGCCCACTCGTTTCGTTTGCGAAGTTCGAGCGTCTGGTCGTCGTGCAGCCGCACCAACTCGGCATGCTTTGACCGCGCTTCGCCGAGCCACGAATCCTTGGTCTCCAATTCCCTTTCGAGCCGGTGGATGTGGATCTCGCGTTCCCGCAAAACGTTCGCCGCGGTTGGGACGTACAGAAACGCCGGTGCGCCCGTCATCGGTTGCGCCGCGCAGACGGCGATGTAGAAATGCGCCTCGTTGGCCGGCGCCGCATCGCCGTCGAGCCGGACCTCAACCGGGATCTGCTGCGCGCCCACCGCAGGCCGGAACACAATCGTGTCGGAGTGGTTTTCGGTGAACAACAACGTGTGCGGAAAGTGCTGCTCCAGCGCCTCTTTGAATTCGCCGAATTCGAATTCGTGGGCGTGAAACGGATTCGGCCCAGAGACCGCGCGCGACTCGGCGTAGTACGCCTTGTTCGGCGTCGAGACGACGAACTGGCCACCCGACGCCAAGACGCGCCGCGCCTCGGCCAGCAGCAGTTGCCAATCGTCGAGATGTTCGATGACTTCGAAGGCGACCACCAAATCGAACGAGCCGTCGTCGAAGGGCAAGGCGGTCGCCGGCGCGACTTGGAACGAAAGATTCGACCTTTGATAGTGTTCCGAGGCATAGGCGACGGCCTCGTCGCTGATGTCGACTCCCGTCACATGCGCGGCATTCGCGGCCAATTCGGCCGATCCGTATCCAGCGCCGCAGCCGATATCTAGCGTCCGCTTCCGCCGCGCCAGCCGCGAGGCAAACACATAACGCGCAATATGCTCGTTCCAGAGGTCGACATCGACCTCTCCCGGAATGACACGCTCGCCGGTAAACTCAACACTCATCGCAACGAACCAGAATACCCCAACCGGCGCACTGTACCGAAAGCCCGGGGGCGATCCTACCTGATCAAGGATGGAGTTGAAGACGCCTGTCTAGGAGTTGAGATAGAGAATGTTGCCGTCGGGATCGGTGAACCGGGCTGTGCGGCGCGGCAGACGCGTGGCTTTCAGCGCCGCGGTCCAGTTCGACACTTCGATGACGCGGCCCGCGGCAACCGGCGCGCGGCCTTGCGAAATCTCGATAATGCCACGGCGCTCCAATGTTCGATACGCGGCGGTGATCGTCTTGCGCGAAACGCCGCGCGCGGCCGCTGCCGTCCGCGCTCCGGGCAGCCGTTCGCCAGGTTGAATCGAGCTCGCGATTGCAGCGGCGATTTGTGCGTGAAGTGTCAACTGGATCCCACTTTTCCCAACTGGCGCCTTTCTTCCCGGCGCGAGGTGGCCGATACTGATCTCATGATATCTGGCGGCAACGTAACGGTCTTCATCTCGAATATGGATGCGGCGGTCGAGTTCTACACGCAAACGCTCGGCCTGAAATTGGCGAATCGCTTCGGGGATCACTGGGCGACGGTCGACGCGGGGCGCGGTCTTGTTATCGGACTGCACCCGGCCTCCCCAAAGTATCCCGCGCCGGGCACACGCGGAAGCATGGTCATCGCCCTTGAGATCACCGAGCCGATTGAAGGCGTCGTCGAGCGGTTGCAGAAGCGCGGCGTGAAGTTTGGCGGGCCCGTCGTCGAGAGCGAGCCCGGCAAGTTCATCGACTTCTCCGATCCCGACGGCAACGCCTTCTATTTTTGGGAAGTCGTACCCGAACCGGCCCACGCTTAACGCGGACGCTGCGGCGCGTTAGCCGGCTTACCGCCCTTCTTGCCATACGATTCGGCGGGGCGCTGCGGCGCGTTTGCCGGGCGCTGGCCGGCATTGCCGTATGTACCGGCCGGACGCTGCGGCGCGGCGGCGGGGCGTTGTCCGCCTTGGCCGTAGGTTCCCGCGGGCCGTTGCGGCCGCTGCGCAAATGCGCTCACGGCGGTCAGACCAAGTACCAATCCAAAAGCTACTGCGTTTTTCATGATCGTTTCTCCTTTGTTGAGCGGCGTTGAACTTGCCGCCCTGCTGTGTGAAACGCGGGCCGCGCGCGCCGGGTTTGTTGCGAAGAGTTACGATTGAGCAGGAGGCCGCATGCGTAAAATTCTGGCTTTCCTTTTCGCGACAACCGCGCTGTTGGCGCAGAACGAATGGACCGGTTCGTGGAAGGGCGGGAACATCGAGCTCACCGTGCAAACGGTAGGACTGGGCGCCTACAAAGGCACGCTGGTCTTCGAAGGCAAAAGTTTTCCGATCTCCGCGAAGGCCTACGCGGAGAAACTCAACGGCACGTTTATGGTCGATGGAACCGGTTTCCCGTTTACGGTTGAACGCGAAGGCGGCGGGCATGTGGCGTTGACATCGGACGGGACTCGCTATGTCCTAGCGCCGGTGGCACGCAATCCGCTGAGCGCCGGCGGCGCCGCGCCACCGCAAAACGGACTAGTCGGCGATTGGCAAGGACCGCAAGGCGTCGTGCGCTTCGACGCAAACGGCGGCGTGTTTTTCGGCGGACAGAATTATCGCTATGCGGTGAACGACGCGACGCTGATACTGACCGCCGCCGACGGCCAGGTGCCGCTGGCGGTTCAACTCAACGGCGACGTGATGACGCTCGGCTCGGGCAGCCAGTCGATCCGGCTGACGCGCATGGCCGCGGGTTCATCGGCGAGAGCCGGCGGCGTGTTGCAGGAGTTGGTTGGCAAGTGGTGTTACCAAGCCAATGTCTACGCCACCAACGGCGGAGCGCGGTCGTCGAGCCAGTGCTTCACGCTGAACGCCAACGGCACCTATCAATACTTCGGCGAATCCGATTCCTACAATCCGTTCGGCGGTTCGACATCAAACAGTTCCGACGAAGGCACCTGGACCGCAACCGAAACGACGATCACGGCAAACTCGCGACGCAAGCCGCCGGTGACGTATCGTTTGGAGAAACGCAATCATCCGAAGAACGTAAACGATCCGATGCTGGTGCTTGATGGGCAGGCGTTTGTTACGGCGTATCAGAAGGCGCCGTGGCGTTGAGCGCGTCGAGCTCGCGAATTACACAGGCGCGCATGGCGTCGCCCGACCACTCCTTCCACGTCTCCGGCGCGTTGGGCCATGGGATGTGCGGCATCATCAGAAAGGCCTCTTGCAGTCCATATTTATCGAACTGTGCGTCTAGCTCCCGCCGAATTTGTTCGAGCACAAAACAGGACTTCGGGCGGTTTTGCGCGTTCGGATAGACCTGCAAGTAAGCGACGAAAGCGTGTTGGCGGGCAAGCAACATTCCCATGCGAAGAATGTCTTTGTGGCGAAAGACGCGCAGTTGCTTTCGCCAACCGCGTTCGAAGTCGTCAATCGATCGGGCGGCGGCGAACGGCTCCAAGCCGAGTTCGTTTGCGAGACGAAGGCACTCCTGCTCCACTTCGGACGCCGGATTCGGCCCGCCTGAGCGCTCTCTTGCCATCGATAAGCGCAGAGCAACTCCAGAGAGTTCGATAAGTGCGGATTCGCGCATAGCAGCACTTCGTATTTTACCTGTCACATTCGCTCACGTTGTGGCGTTATAGAACTGTGCACGCGGCGATCACAACAACCGGCGAGTCCGAAATCGAATCCGTTTTTCGGGCCTACTATGGACGGCTCACCGGGCTGATCTCACGCGTGGTTCGTGATCGCGCGAGGGCGGAAGAGATCGCGGTCAAAGTGATCTTGAAGTTCTCGCGGACGCGGGTGGCGGCCGATCGAATCGAGCCGTGGCTGCTGCGGGCGGCGGCCACGGCTGCGATCGACGAGTTACGGCGGCGCGAACGGCGCGGGCGAAGAGAGTCGTGGTTTGGTTTCTTCGCAAAGCCGCCGTCGACGCCGCACGAGTCGCTGG
>Ga0194119_10009472_pt1 | contig 13085 bp, 13 predicted proteins | sample TA2MahC100mmetaG_FD_148620 | JGI IMG/M metagenome (GOLD analysis project Ga0194119, IMG submission 148620) | Freshwater microbial communities from Lake Tanganyika, Tanzania - TA2015018 Mahale Deep Cast 100m | ecosystem: Environmental > Aquatic > Freshwater > Lake | place: Tanzania: Lake... | reverse complement strand
GATCTCGGCGTAATAGCGAAATGCCGAGGCCGAGGCGCCACCTTCCCAGTTGCTCTCGCGAAATGGCTTGCCCATCTCGCGGGTAAGAACTTCGCCGGTCGTCGCCGTCATCGACAACATTCGATCGGCGACGCGGTGCAGGGCCGTGGCCCGATCGAGCGCGCTGATCGACCACCATTCGTGTTGCGCGCGGGCGGCAGATTTCACCGCGTCGTCGATTTCCTCGGGCAAAGCGTGGGCGAACTCGCCGCATTGTTGCGAAGTCGCGGGGTCGATGATCGGGGATCGCGAGCCCAGCCCGGCGATGTATTCGTTGTTGATCCAATGATGCCCCGAAAGCTCGAGCATCAATTTCTGCACCTGCGTCTGCGAACTAGGCATACGAACACAGTAGACGCTTCAATTTTTGTGATGCAATGGAGCCCGAGGCGGGAATTGGACCCGCGACCTACGCATTACGAGTGCGTTGCTCTACCACTGAGCTACCCGGGCGCGACGAACACTCTACTGACTTGAGAGTCGACCAATCAGACTGGTCAGCGGGTGGCGGCGAGAGATTTGAGGGGCGGGCACTTGATCAACAGCGAGTGCAGGGCGAGGTTTTCGTTGATGTTGAGACCCAGCGCCGAAATCGTCTTGTGAATCGACCCGATTGCGGCGATGATCTCTTCGCTATTTGCTCCGTCAGGCTCGCGAAGCAGCAGATCTTTGTAAACGCCGGCAAAGATGCTCAAGCCATTGCGCAATTCGTCGGTTCGCAATTTGCGCAGTTCGCGTTTGTGTCGATCGGCCAGTGTTTTTCGACCACTGCCGCGTTCGCCGGTCAGCGCGACTCTGTCGTCAAGTTCTTTGGCCTCGCGTTCGTGCAAGGCTTCGAGCGCTTCGGCCGCTTTGTCTAGTTGATCGATCAAGTCGGCGACGATATTCACGACCGTCGCACCAGTGCCGTCGAGGCGAGAGGCTATTGAGGCGAAAGCCTCTTGACGACGTGCGAGGTAATTATCGGTCACGAGCAATCTGGCGCGGGCCAAGTTGCCCTGGCTGGCTTTAGCCACCGACTCGGCCGTTGACGGCATCACGCCATCGGCCACGAGGGCTGCGGCTATCTCATCGACCGTGAGTTGTGAAAAATTGACCACGACACAACGCGAATTGAGCGTCGTCAACGACGGCACAAGTTGTTCGGCCAACAAAATGAACACAACTTGCGGTGCGGGTTCTTCGATAGTTTTCAGCAGACGCACCGCCGCGCTGTCGCGCATCAGGTGAACTTCGTGGATGATGATTACTTTCACCTTGGCTTCGAGCGGCGTCGTGGACGACTGACTGACGATGCTCTCGGCCTCTTCTTTGTCGACCGCCGCACCGAGGCGATAGATCTCGTTGACATCGGCGAATTCGCCGCGCATGATCAGGTTCGACTCGCGGGTCGCGTCATCGTCGGAGCCCGTGATCAACACCGACGCAAAAGCGCGTGCGGCGAGTTCTTTGCCGCATCCCTCTGGTCCGATGAACAGAAACGACTGCACACCGCGGGATGTCAAGCCGCGAAGTTTTTCGATTGCCCGCTGTTGACCGACGATTTGCGACCAGACGGCGGCCATCAGATGCCGAGCCTTTCTTGCACCGCGGCTGAAATAACATTCTCTAGTTCGTCTTTGGGCGGCGTGCCGTCGATGACCAGCCATCTGGTCGGGTCTTCGGTGGCCATCTGCAAAAAACCGGCGGCGACTCGGACGAAAAATTCGCGATTTTCTCGTTCGAAGCGGTCGAGCTCGCGTTTTTTGAGACGCTCAAGCAAAAGTTCGGTTGGCACCTCTATATATATGACTAGTTCGGGCCAAACGCCGTTGAGCGCCCAATCATTGAGTTTTTTCAGTTCGCCCAGATCTTGTTCTCGCCCGTAACCCTGGTAGGCGAGCGAAGAATAGACGCTCCGGTCGCTGACGACATGGCGGCCGGCGGCAAGCGACGGCGAAACCAATTCGGCGATGTGTTGTGCCCGGTCGGCGGCCATCATCAACGCTTCGGCGCGAGGCGACAAGTTCGTATTCGCGGGATCAACGAGGATGTTGCGCAACATCGACCCTACGACCGTGCCGCCGGGCTCGCGGGTCATCACCGCGTCGAGACGCGTCGCAAGACGCTTCACATGGGTGCTCTTGCCGCAACCCTCGAGGCCCTCGAAAGCGATGTACTTACCCGAATTCATGCCTCAACCCTACGGGGCGGTTGTTACTTGGCAGATTTGTTCTTCGCGCCGACAGTTTTTGCCGTCTTTTTGACAGCCTTGGCCCGCAACTTTGTTTTTGGTTTCGCCATCGGCTTGGCAGCCACGACTTTTTTGGGCTTTGTCTCACGCCTGGTCCTCTTTTTCGCCCGACCGTTGGACGCGGCGAAATCGCGGCGAATCGCCAGCAACTCGAACGCGCGCTCGGGCGTGACGAATTCGATTCGGTCGCCACGGGTCAGGCTCGCGTTTGTTTCGCCGTCGGTCACGTATGTTCCGAACTTTCCGTCTTTGGCGACGACCGGTCGATTGCTGACTGGGTCGTTGCCGAACTCTTTCAACGGGGGTTTTGCCGGCCCGCGTCGACCGAACACCCGCGGCTCGGCGAGTTTTGCCAACGCTGCTTCGAGGGTGATCGTAAAGATTTGATCTTCGCTTTCGAGCGATCGACTCTCTTTGCCCTTGCTGATGTAAGGGCCGTATCTGCCGTTTTGCGCGGTGATGATTTCACCGTCGACCTCGTCGGCACCAATCGTGCGCGGTAGCGACAGCAATTGCAGCGCCTCGACGATTGTCACATTTTCGATCGCCATCGTTTTGAACAGTGAAACCATCTTCGGTTTCTCCATTTCGGGCGGCGGGTTTTCGATCGTTCCCCACTGCACGTAAGGGCCGTAACGACCGTTCTTCAAATAAACCGGCAAGCCGTCCAATTCACCGATCGGGTCGATGTATTTCGGTGCGGCCAACAGGGCGACGGCAACTTCGACATTCAGTTCGTCTGGCGTCAGCGTTTCTGGCACCGAGGCGGTGTTTTCGCCGCACTTAACATATGGGCCGAATTTTCCGGGACGCAGAACGATTTCTTCACCGTTCGTCGGGTGCACTCCCACCGGGAACGCGTTCAACTCCGCGGCATCGATGTTGGCGATGTTGTGTTCGACAAGGGGTTTGAGCCCGGGCAACTCTTTTCCGTTGCCGTAGTAAAACTCGCCGAGCCAAACTTCTTTGACCCGCGAACCATCGGCGATCTCGTCGAGTTCTTCTTCGACGGTCGCCGTGAACTCGTAGTCGACAAGTTCGGTGAAATGGTTCTTCATCAATTTCACGACGGCAAACGCAGTCCATGAAGGAACGATGGCCTGGCCTTTTTTCCAGACGTAACCACGGTTGAGAATCGTGCCAAGAATCGCCGCGTAGGTGCTCGGTCGGCCGATGCCGAGTTCCTCGAGCTTCTTGACCAGCGTGGGTTCGGTGTATCGCGCCGGCGGACTAGTCATGTGACCGTTGGCAATGTATTTCTCGATCTTGATCTGGTCGCCGACTTTCATCTCGGGCAACAGGGCTTCTTTCTCTTCCGACTCAGAGTCTTCTTCGGTTTCTTGATACGCCCGTCGATAACCGGGGAAGGTAATCGTCGTGCCGCTGGTCGAGAACTCGCAGTCGGCTTTCGTCGTCGCCGATGTTTGGGCACCCAATTTGACCGTCACGGTCGTGCCCGTCGCATCTGACATTTGCGAGGCCAAAGTGCGCTGCCAGATGAGTTTGTAAAGCGAGAGTTCGCGGGCGTTCAATTCTGACGCGACGACCTCGGGGCTGCGCAACGGCAAAGTCGGTCTGATCGCTTCGTGAGCCTCTTGGGCGTTCTTCACTTTCGACTTGTACTCCCGCGGTTCCGCCGACAAGAACTCGTTGCCAAAGGAGTTGACGATTTCGCCGCGCATCGCCGCCAGGGCATCATCGGCCAAGATCACGTTGTCGGTTCGCATATATGTGATGAACCCGCCCTCGTATAGGCCCTGGGCCAATCGCATGACCTCGTTCGCGGTAATGCGCAATTTATTGCTGCACTCTTGTTGCAGGGTGCTGGTTATAAACGGGGCTCGCGGCGACTTTCGATAGGGCCGGTCTTCGACGCTGCGCACGACCAAGTCGGCACCGGCCAGGCCCTCGACCAACTCGTTGGCTTTCGACTCGGTGACCACGACGACGCCCTCTTTGGCTACTCCGTTGGAGTCAAAGTCTTTGCCCGTGGCGATTCGCAGACCGTCGAGCGACTGCAGGGCGGCCGTAAACAAAGGTGTGGTCGCGCTCGTGGCCTCGATGTCCCAGTAATTGGCCGCCACATGGGCCATTCGTTCTTGTTCACGCTCGACGACAAGGCGGATCGCCGGGCTCTGCACCCGACCCGCTGAAAGCCCGCGATTGACCTTGCGCCAGAGAATTGGCGAAACCTCGTAGCCGTAGAGGCGGTCGAGAATGCGTCGCGCCTCGGCGGCATCGACCAGTTTGTAGTCGACATTTCGGGTGTGGCCGAGCGCCTCGCTGATCGCCGTCTTGGTGATCTCGTGGAACACCATTCGTCTCACCGGCACCTTCGGTTTCAGATACTCCAACAGGTGTGCAGCGATCGCCTCACCCTCGCGATCTTCGTCGGTCGCGAGAAACAACTCGTCGCAACCCTTGAGCAACGCCTTCAACTCTTTGATCACCTGCGAACCGCGTTCCGTCAGTTCGTAATTTGGTTTGAACGAGTTCTCGACATCGACCGACAAACCTTTGCTTGGCAGGTCGGCGATGTGACCGACCGATGCGCGCACGTCGAAGCCGTTGCCGAGGAATTTCGAAATAGTTTTCGCCTTTGCAGGCGACTCGACTATGACAAGAGCGTTAGACATGCTGTTTCATCGTTAGGTGTTCGGACACGGGCTTGTCAAGGTTATCGGTTGAAATCCAATAGCACTATGGGTTGCATCGGTAGCGTAAATGATGACATGCGACCCGATCTGCTCGCACTTGGGTGGAAAAAGGATTTCGAAATTGATTCACAAATAGTTGACCAGTCGTTTCAAATTGGTCGAGTGAGCCGTCTTGATCGCGGATGGAGCACGATAAAGATGAGTGCGTCATCCGAAGAGACTGGCACCGTGCGTGTTCGAAATATCGGCGCAGAAGTTGCCGTCGGCGACTGGGTGGTCTTCAAGGACAGCCTCGAGCGAGTCGAAAAAGTTCTGCCGAGGTTTTCTGCGTTGATTCGACGAGTCTCGTCCGAAGCGATGCGGGCCGAACATCATGCCGTCGCGGCGAACATCGACACGGTGTTTATCGTGCATTCGGCGACGAACGCATCAAATCAGCGACGAGTCGAGCGCGAACTCGTTTTGGTGTTCGACAGCGGGGCGACACCGGTGCTGGTTCTGACCAAAAACGATCTGCAAGACGCGCCCGGGCATGTTCTTTTGTTGCACGAGGTGGCCCAGGTCTGTGGCATCAACTGTCATGTGGTCAGCGGCCTCACCGGAGAGGGCTTGGCCGAACTGGCCAATTATGGGGGAAATCATCGAACTGTGGCGGTTTTGGGGGCCAGCGGGGTGGGCAAATCGACGCTGGTCAACAGGCTCGTGGGTGTCGATGCGCAACCGGTCGGCGATGTTCGCCGCACCGATCAACGCGGTCGCCACACGACGGTTGCCGCCGACCTGCTGTCGATGCCCAACGGTGGTTGGTTGATCGACACGCCAGGGTTGCGCGCGCTCAATTTATGGACGAGCGGGCACGGCATCGAACGGGCCTTCGCCGACATCTTCAAACTCGCCGACTCGTGCAGGTTTAGAGACTGCAAACATCAAGACGAGCCGAGTTGCGCGGTGCGCGCGGCGATTGATGCCGGCACGTTGACCATCGACCGCCTCGAGAACATGCGTCGGCTTGTCGACGAGGAGGCCGCGTTGGAAGAGGAACAAAAAGTTCGTGTGCGACTATCGAATCGCAAGGGTCGGCGAAAAATCAGTTAGCCGAGGGTTCGCGCGGCATTGTCGCCGTCGCGTTCAGATCAATTTCTGGGGCAAGAACGCCGACCAGAGGTATTTCGACGCGGCGTCGATACTTCAAGCCGACGGTCACCATTTTTGATGACAACTGCGTGGTGACCTCAATATTTTTCAGATTGATTGCTTGTCGTGTCGACTCGGCGGCTAGTTGTTGCGCCGATTCGGCGTCGATGTCGGCCAACGAAACCTCTCGAGCAGCCACCCTTGCGGCATGGTTCAAAGCCAGTTGATCGTTGGCGATGCTGCCGATCTGCACGACACAAAGTGAAAAGATGATCATGAACGGCAAGGTGAGCGCGAACTCGACCGTCGCTTGGCCGGTTTCAGCCCGAGGCTTATTGACCAATGCTGTCGGTGCGGTCGAAGATGCCCGACAATACGGTGTCGAATAGTTCGCCGATTCGACCCGCGCCACCACCATCGGTCGCCCAAGCGATGACCAGCAGGGCGATCACGGCGGCGCCGAGCAGAACAAGTGCGTATTCGGTCGTCGCCTGACCAGATTCGTGTTTGATGCGAAAATATTTTTTCACCAGAGTTGCCCCGATACGACGGTCAGCGAGTTGATCAACAAGGGGAGCATCGCCAAAAGCACGAACGACGGCAAGATGCAGCAGACCAAAGGAAACAGCAAGCGCACGGGAAGTTCTTTGGTTTCGATTTCTCGCAGCCGTTGGCGTTCGCGATGACTATGAAACGAAAGCTGATCGAGTATCGAAGTGATCGGAAGCCCGTCGCGGTCGGCGCTCACCAGAATGTCGCAGATCGTGAAAACTCCGGGCCCGAGGTCGTCGCGCAATGTCTTGATTACGTCGCCGAACCTTTGCCCCGCGGCAAGTTCGACATGGGCTCGATAAAGTGGAGGCTTAACATTCTCGGGCACCCAGTTGTGGAGTTGCGAAACCGCGGCAATCGGGCCATGGCCCGCGCGCACCAATACGAGCAATGTGTCGATCACTTCTGGCATACTGCGCGCGATGTTCGGTTCTGGGGGTTGCTGTTGGCGAAAAAAGAAGTAGAGGCCGATGCAGCCGGTGATCGCGACCAATGAGATCATGATGCGGTGGGTGAGATGATCGCGTGCATCCACTTCCTTCCTGCGTAGTTGAAACCGAGGCCGAGAGCCACACAAAGCCAACCCGTGACGCTGAAAATCAGAAAGTGTCTGACCGCCGCGCTGCTGATCGTCAACCAACCACAGACTGCAATCGGCGCGATCGACAAAATCTTCGTCGACAGCATCGCCTGGGCCGCTTGGGCGCGACGGTCGTGGGCATTGGCCGATCTTCCGCGCAGCACCATCGCGGCGCGTTCAACGGCGAGCACGCCACCCACCCCGCCGGTGGCGGCAAGTTCGAGCGTGCGAAGTGCGAAAGCAAGGTCTTCGGGCTGCGGATCAGACAAAAGTTTCTTCGTCGCGGCACCGAAGGCCTCGCCCCGCGTCGTGGCGAGGGCCAGGTCGACGATGACCTGAATTCGGCAATTGGAAACCTCGACCACGTCGTGCAGCGAGGCCGCCAGCGATTTGCCGAGTCGCAGATTTCTGGCGATCGAGTCGAGCAACTCAGAAAGTTCCGTTGATTCGTCTACTGAATTCTTGCTCACGACGATCGGTTTGGTCGTCGCGAGTCGCTTGATCACGAATTGACGCGACAAAAATGGTCGCAGATACCACGTGCCGGTCAGCAACACGAGCGTCGCCAGGCTGAGCGACCCGAGCCCGAGAAACAAAGTGCTCATGGCATTACCCCGTTTTGTATGCGACCGCCATAGACCAATTCGCACACTCCGTCGCGATCGACCCGCAGAATTTCCCGGACGAATCGTGAACCGTCGAGATGGCGGGCAAGATGCACGACCGCGTTGACAGAAGAATTGACGTGATCGCGCACGACATCGCGAGACCAATTCGTCGCGTGCTGAAGAACCAACGATTCGACACGGTGCAGGGCATCACGGGCGCTGTTGGCATGAATCGTCGACATCGAGCCGTCGTGACCCGTGTTCATCGCCGACAACATGTCGAGCACCTCGGCTCCGCGCACCTCGCCGAGGATCAGTCGATCGGGTCGCATGCGCAAGGCGGTGCGCACCAACGACTTCGTGGAGACTTCGAGGTCGCCCTCGGGGCTCGCGGGGCGGGCCTCGAGACGAACGACATGTCGGTGTGAAAGCCGTAGTTCGGCGATGTCCTCGATCGTCACCACGCGCTCATTGGGTGCGAGATATTCGCAGAGAGAATTGAGCAGGGTTGTCTTGCCGGCCGACGCGCCGCCGCTGATCAAAACATTTCGTCGGTCAAAGACGAGTTGCTGAAGAATTTCGACCACATCGCGACCGCCGAAGTTGTCGAGCGTGATTTGCTTGGTGCTGAATCGGCGAATCGCCACGCACGACCCGTCGACAGCGATGGGCGGAATCACCGCACAAAGCCTGGAGCCGTCGTTCAGGCGGGCGTCGACGATCGGCGAGGTGATGTCGATTCTTCTGCCGATCGGCAACAGCGTGCGTTCGATGAAAGATCTGGTGTCGACCTCCGAGATCGTGTCGACATGCTCGAGTTCACCGTTGCGCTCGAGCCAAACTTCGCCGCCCCTGTTGACCATAACCTCGCGAACCTCGGCGTCCTTGAAAAACTCTTCGATGCGTCGGGTGCTGATCGACGGCCACCTCGTCGCGGTCGCGCCGGTCATGCCGCCGAGGCCAATTGTTTCGACAGCGCGCTCGGCAGTCGGCTGGCCAACAGGCCGGCATCGACGGCGCGCGAGACGGCCGGGTCGAAAGCAATTTCTGCGATCACCGGCGCACCGATGACCGATTCGACGTCTCGTTTTACGAGTGCCCGACCGGGTTCGTTGATCAACACGACGCCCGTGGGGTTGACGTTGAGTTGCGCGGCCCGACGCAATGCCAAGTAGCACGGGCGAGTAACCAGCAGCGAGGAACTCGCCCGTGCCACCAACTCGGCAGGCGGCACGCCGCAACCTGCGTCAATAATCACGGGGATGTCGAGACTCGCCAGGGCGGCACAAAACTCGGAGTAGTTGGCGTCGTGACCAATTGCGGCGACACCGCGGGAGATCAACTTCAGATTCGCCGTGGCTTGAATCGCGATCGACTGCAACGCGACTCGCGACGAATGTTCGCCGTGCATGAACCATTCGCTCGCACCCATGCCCGACGGTTCGGCCAAGCCCAAAACCGCGGGAACATCGCCCGCGAGATCGACGATCATCGCGCCGTGCGAGGAGTTTGTCGCTTGCATCAACGCGAGCGTGGAAGCCACGACCGTGGTGCCGCTGCCACCTTTGACCGACCAACAGACAATCATCCGGAAACCCCTTTGTGATCGAAGTGGTCGGATGTGTGCGCCGGGGATGTCGGGCGTCATTCAATCAATCCACAAGTAGCCTTCGCCGTGGAGGTGTCCGGGTACCTGGTGGGCTCCGCCGCCTTCAAAGCGGTTGGGACGAGTGAACCTCGTCTGGCGGGTTCGATTCCCGTCCGCCTCCGCCATCAAAGTTCGCGTCGGCGAAACTTTCGGCGTCTAGTTCGTCAAGATTGTCGCGAGTTGGGCGGCGATTGAGGCGTTGTTTTCGGCAAGAGCCAGATTTGCGCGAACACTGCCTTCGTTGGTCGCCTCGGCGATGAATTTCAAGACATGCGGCGTCACGGCCGAGCCGACCACGCCAAGTTCGGCGGCATTTTGAAGCGCCGCATTCGTGATCTGATCGATTTCGTTTTTCTGAAGCGCGTCCTTTTCGGGCACGGGCACGCATGCGAGCAAACCGCCGGTTCGGCCCAATGAACGATTGGCGCGCACGATGTCGGCGAGTTGCTGCACAGAGTCGACCCGAGCGGGTATCGGCAACGAACCCTGGTGCACCGTGAACTCGGGGAAGAAGTCGCAACCCAAACCGATCACGGGAACGCTGAGTGTCTCGAGATACTCGAGCGTGCGCGGAAGATCCAGAAAAGATTTCGCCCCGGCGCACACGGTGACGACACGATGCTGGGCCAACGCCCCGAGATCGCTGCTGATGTCGCCGGTGATCTCAGAGTTGCGGTGCACGCCCCCGATGCCGCCTGTCGAAAAAACCTCTATACCGGCGCGGGCGGCGAGCAACAGCGAAGATGAAACGGTCGTCGCACCAACTTTCCAGCGCTGAGCCAGGGCCGTGCCGAGTTCGCGCTCGCCAACTTTGCGCGCAGGGCCGCAGACCAAAGGCCACTCGCTTTGATCGACGCCAACTCGGGCGACACCATCAAGCACGACCGTGATCGCCGGCACCGCACCGTGACGACGAATCGCCGAGATGCATCGGTTGAGCGCCTCGAGATTCGCCGGCGACGGCAGGCCGAGATGGGAGAAGATCGTCGACTCAAGGGCGACGACGGGACGATTTCGGGCGAGGGCTTCGCCGACCTCGTCGTCGATGCGAATTTGAAAGCGCGTCATATCCGATCCATTGTCGCGCCCGGATTGCGCAAAACTTTGGCCGCGGTCTCGTGCCCTGCGACGACGCATTCGCCCAAGAGCCGCATATCTGGTTCGGTGCTCAAGGCCCGCGAGGAGAGTATTTGAATGTTCGCCTCGAGTTTCGTCAAGAACCCGGCGGCGAATGCATCGCCCGCTCCTGTCGTGTCGACGATCTTGGCGACGGGGTCGACGGCGACGGTTGAAGTCGTCTCGCCGACGATCAGAGTCGTCGGGTTTGAGCCCGCCTTGATCACGACCACAGAAAGCGCGAGCGGATGATTGTCGAGATGCAAAACTTCGGCCTCATCGGTGTTGCAAAAAAAGATGTCAGGTTGCAACTCGGTGATCAGTTCACGAAATTGTTTCACGCCATATTCGTCGATCAACGAGGCTGAAGAGGCGTCGATCGAAACGACGATGTTTCGCTGTTTTGCTTCGGCGATGGTTTGTTTGCTGGTCGAACCAATTGGCCCTGAGAACAACGAGTACGCCGGCACGTGCAAGATTGAAACGCCGGTCGACCACTCGGCGGGCGGACTGACAAGTTCTATGGCGGCCGCGCGGTCGGTGATCATCGTGCGTTCTCCGTCTGGCGAAACAATGACGACGATCGAACCTGTCCGGCCCGAACGAACAACGCACGGGTGCACGCCGGCGTCGACAAGCGTTGCAACCAGTCGCTCGGCAAGATCGTCGTTGCCGACCTGGGCGATCAAGCGGGAGCCTGAGCGATTATCACCTGCGATCGTCGCGGCGAACACGGCGACGTTGGCCGCACTACCTCCGCGTGTGCGAACAATTTTTGCCGGCGTGTCGGTGCCGTAGCTCAGTTTTTGCGGCAACCAAACTACGACATCTTCAACCAGGTCGCCGATGACGCACAACACGTCGTGGCGAAACTAAACCGAGAGTAGGTCGCGTGCGCCGGTGTCGCTGGAGGGGTGACGCAATTTGCTCATTGCTCGGGCCTCGATCTGACGGATCCTTTCTCGCGTCAAATTGAAAGCCTCGCCAACTTCTTCGAGCGTGCGGGGTTCGCCGCGGTCGAGACCAAATCGGAGCGCCAATATCTCGCGCTCGCGTTCGTCGAGTGGCGCCAACAACCGCGAGATTTCCTCGGGGAGAAGCGCCGTGGCGGCGACTTCAAACGGAGATTCAGCCGAACGATCTTCGACGACGTCGCCGAGTTCGGCGTCACCGTCTTCACGCAACGGCTCTGACAGCGAGAGTGGCTCGGCGGCGAACCGCAAAGCCTCGGTCACTTTGTCGGCGGGCATCTCGACTTCTTCGGCGAGTTCGGCAAGCGTCGCATGTCGGCCAAACTTCAGTTCGAGGCGCGAGCGGGCCTTTTGCAGTCGAGCGAGGGTGTCGCCGGCATGCACCGGAAGGCGAATGGTTCGACCCGTATTGGCGATGCCGCGTGTGATCGCCTGGCGGATCCACCAGGTTGCATAGGTCGAGAACTTGAACCCTTTGCGCCAGTCGAACTTTTCGACCGCGTGCATCAAACCGAGGTTGCCCTCTTGAATCAAGTCGAGCAGCGGCAGGCCCGACGCCTGGTATTTCTTGGCGATCGACACGACCAGACGCAAGTTGGATTGCACGAATTGACGCTCGGCACGCGCACCGGCGCGAGCGGTTTTTTGAAGTTCTCGCTTCTTGGTCGGATTGATTTGTTTGTCGGTCTTCTTCAGCGCGGCATCGGCCGTTTTGCCGTCTTCGATCGCTTTGGCGAGACGAACTTCGTCGTCTTTTGTGAGCAGAACGTATTGGCCGATATCTGTGAGGTAGAGCCGGACAAGATCTTCGTCGTCTCGGTCGATTCTCTCTTTGGCCACTACTTCCCCTTATTAAATTCGTCGCATGTGGTGCGACACGCCTAACGATACCGACGAGCCGTCGAAGCCACACGCAAAAAGCAGGCTTTTTATTGCGCAAAAAACGGACGGAAGACGGGTTTGATTGCCGTCACACCGAATGTTTATGCTCGCGCGGGGATGTAACATTCGAACTATGTCAAATCCAATTCTTAACGAAAGAAGTTTCGCAAAGGTCGTCGAGCGTTCGGCCGGTGAAGCCGGTTGGGCCGCCCCTCGGGCGAATCAGCAACAGTTCAAGGCGCCGATCTCAGACGGCCCCGTCTCGCCTTATACATCGGTCGACACGATGACGGCCAGCGGCACGGCCAGTGCCGGCCTGTTGTTGACGCTGTTGTTGATGGCGTCCGCTCTTTTCGGCTGGACATCAGTCAGCGAAGCGGTCGACGGCGCCGTGCAGTTTCCCGCATGGACGATCGGCGGCGCGCTGTCGGGTTTCGTCGTGGCGTTGGTTCTCACTTTCAAGCCGACCTTGTCGCGAGTGCTCGCACCTGTATATGCGATCGCCCAGGGTGTTTTCGTCGGGGCGATCTCGAAGGTTTTCAACACCGCCTATGACGGCATCGTGTTGCAGGCCGTCGGCATAACGCTCGGTGTTTTCGTGGTGATGCTGGTGCTTTATCGAACGGGCGTCATTCGTGTCACCGACAAAATGCGTCGCACCATCA
>Ga0194119_10009470_pt1 | contig 13085 bp, 11 predicted proteins | sample TA2MahC100mmetaG_FD_148620 | JGI IMG/M metagenome (GOLD analysis project Ga0194119, IMG submission 148620) | Freshwater microbial communities from Lake Tanganyika, Tanzania - TA2015018 Mahale Deep Cast 100m | ecosystem: Environmental > Aquatic > Freshwater > Lake | place: Tanzania: Lake... | reverse complement strand
CCAGGCCAAGGCGGAGGCCTTGGCACAGCGCGATGCGGAAGCGAAGGCTAAAACCGACGCCCAGGCGCGCATAGTGGCGCTGGAGCAGGCGCACGCTGAACTGGTGGCTGGCCGCGACGCATTGGCCCAGGAACTGACCGCCGCCGTTGGTGCGCGCGATCAATTGGCGCAGCAACGTGATGGACTGATCGTGGCCCGAGACGGAGAGGCCCAGGCCAGAACCGAAGCCCAGGCACGTATCGCTGCACTGGAGCAGCAACAATCAGATTGGGTGGCGCAACAGCAAGCGTTGGTCAAGGAAAAATCTGATCTTGGTAATACCTTGGCGGAAACCCAAAAAACCGTGGAAAAGTTGCGCGCAGATATCTCCGATCGCGAGTCTGATTTAGCGGAATGCCGTCATCGACAGCAACTCATGAACGATGAACTTCTCAAAGCAGAAGCCCAAATAGAGTTGATCAAAGATCTCTTATTGCGCGAACCGGGTCTCTGATCTCCCCCGAAGAAATCACATGGGCATTGGTGAGAATTAACATGCAGCCTTAATAACTAGATAACTAGCGTTATAGCTAAACCAAGCGTGCGCACCAGCAAGCAAATTTCACGAGGGATAGGATGAAGTTCCAGTCCATATTCAATACGATAAGAACACGCATGAACCATTGGTTCGGCGCCAGCCACTCACCGGCGGAGTTGGGCCCTTCGAACCAGACTCATCAACACAGTCCCGAGGGCAAAGATCCGACTGGATCGGCCCTTGAGCACGGCAAGGGTGAAATCAGTTCCGTTCCCTATGACGAAAACCTGCTGGAAAAGGCACGGACCCAATGGCAGTTTGGCGACTGGGAGAGTCTCGCCAAACTGGAGCGTGATGCGCTGCAACACCATCCTGACCGCGCCAAACTGGCCTTACTGGCTGGCGCCGGGCGAATGCAGATCGGACATAGCCATGCCGCGCGGCACTACCTGCGCTTGGCCGAGGATTGGGGTTGCAGCCGGAAGCTGATCTCGCGAGTCGTCATTTCCGGCGTCCATAATAGCTTGGGGCGCGCGGCCAGTCTTCTCGGTCAGACTCAACGCGCCCAGCTACATTTCGAGGATGCCATACGTGCGGGCATGCCTCAGGGCGAAATCCGGCTGGTAACCCTGGCCAGAATCCAACACCAGTCCACGCTCGTCCTGGGACATCATGCAGTCAGCACGGATTCGCGCGAGTCGTTATTCAGTCTAAAAGAGTCGCCAAATTCGGCTGAGGGAAAATAGCCAGGAAACTTGATTCCTGGTCAGGTTACTCTCTGACGGCTTCCAGGCTTAGCCGCACACCTTCGAATTCCAGACACAGCAAGTCGAGCTGGTTTGACGCAACGGGCTCTTGCATGCGCGCCTGTTTTTCAAACTCGGCCGCCAGGCCGGACAGTTTTCTGGCCCCGAGCAGGGCGCTGCTGGACTTGAGCGAGTGCATCGCTTCATATTGCTTTTTCAGATCGCCAGTGGCGATGCCGGTCCGAAGGTCGTCTATCAGTTGCGGCGTATTTTCCAGGAAGGTGTCGACGAGTTCGGGGAAGGCCGCCCCCATCAGTCTGCGGAGATCTTCCAGAGCCTCCGGTTGAATGGGCGGTTCGGAAGGAGTTTCCGCAAGTTCCGTTAGCACCGACTCGATGGGGGGGGCATCGGTGGATTCCGTCTCCCTGAGTTGTATATCCGGTCCCGCTTGCAGCCAATGTTTCAGGATTTCCAGCAGGACCGCGCGGTTCATTGGTTTCGCCAGATAATCATCCATGCCCGATTCCAGGCAGCGTTCCCGGTCGCCCGCCATGGCGTTGGCGGTCATGGCAATGACGGGCAAATGTTGCCAGCCTTCGGCTGTTTCACGACGACGCAATTCGCGGGTTGCGGTGTAGCCATCCATTACCGGCATCTGGCAATCCATCAACACCAGATCGTAGGGACTGGCGGCGATGCGAGCCAGTGCCTCCATGCCATCGCAAGCAACATCGACGCTGAGGCCATGGCGGCTTAACAGCCCCTTGGCCACCATTTGATTTGCGGCATTGTCTTCGACCAGCAGGATATGGCCATGGAAGCTGGGGTAGGTAGCCGGGGCCGCAATTTTGAGTTCAGGGTGGGCCGGCCGTTGGGTCACGGCTTCCAGTGTCAGGTTGAAGCGGAAAGTACTGCCCGCACCCGGCTGGCTCTCGACGCTGATATCGCCGCCCATCAGGGTGATGAGTTCCCGGCAGAGTGTCAGGCCCAGCCCCGTGCCGCCATGGTTGCGGGTCGAACTGCCGTCGGCTTGCACGAAACCCTCGAACAGCTTGGCTTGCAGGGCGGGATCAATGCCGATGCCCGTATCGCCGACCTCGACAGCGAGATGCATCTTGCCGTCCGCCAATGGCTGAACCTTGACCCGCAGGGTAACCTTGCCGCGCGGGGTGAATTTGACGGCGTTGTCGAGCAGATTCGTCAACACTTGCCGGAGCCGCCCCGGGTCGCCTTTGACCTGCATGGGTAAATCCGGAGTGATTTCGCAGAAGAATTGGAGGCCCTGCTCCTCGGCGCGTGTTTCGAACGAAGCGCGCACCCCGGTTATGACCTGGTAAAGATCGAACTCACGCTGCTCGACGGTCAGTTTTCCCGATTCCAGACCCGAAAAATCGAGCAGGTCGTTGAGTGTGTCGCGCAGTTCCCGTGCCGCGTTGTAGCCGATTTTGAGCAACTCATTCTGGTGTTGCCCTAGTGAAGTATCCTGCAGCAGTTCGAGCGTGCCCAGCAAACCGTTCATGGGCGTGCGAATTTCGTGGCTGATGTTCGCGAGAAAGTGACTTTTGGTCCGGATGGCCTCCATTGCGGCATCCCTGGCGTCACAGATTCGCTTATGCAGCAGATCGTTGGCAATGGCCAGACCCATCATCTGGCCTACCAGCCTCAACATTTCCAGGCGTGAGGAGTCGGGCTTGGGGTAGGGATCGGTGTATAAGAATAAAACCCCTAGGGTATTTCTGGCATCGCTCAGGGGCACGATGTAATGCCCATGTGGTTGCATGCCGATGAAACGATGCTCATGGCGAGGATCGCAGAAGCAGTCGTCGGATATCAGCAGCTCGCCGCTCAGGGCAACCCTGCCGCAAAGGCAAGAACCCAGTTTGATGCAGTCCTCCTTCTCCAGGAACTCGGCGGAGAATTCACCCTGAGTCAGGAACATTCTGAGCCGCGCTGGTTCCTCGTCATGGGTGCGGAGAAAAATGCCGCCCTTGTTTTGCAACACCAAGCCCGCCATGGAGAGCAGCAGACTCAGAGCACGAGTCAATCGGGCTTGCAGGGGTTCCTGCGCGTGCAGAATTTCGCCAATTTTCACGCGTAGTTCCGCGGATTCGCGCTGAAGAGCTTCACTCTGCTCCAGCAGGATCTTATCGGTCACATCGCGCCCCAGCGATACAAAGCCGCTGAGCTTACCCCGATCATCCCGGATCGGGGCCATGCTCATGTCCAGCCATCGGGCTGATTCTTGAGCGGTATGCTTGTGAATGATGCGCAATCGGCCGCGCCAGGCCTCGCCCCGTTGCAGCGTCTTTGCCATGTTCGCCAATGTTTCCCGGTTCGTCTCCGGATGATCGATGAGGCTCGGCTCACGACCCTGCGTTTCCTCCAAAGTCAGGCCGGTGAGCACCGTAAACGCCGGGTTGACATAGACGATGAGTCCGCGAGCGTCAGTGATGTAAACGAGATCAGGGTTGGCATCAGCCGCTTGAGCAAATTGCCCGAGTTTCCTTTCCACCTCGATCCGCTCGGAATAATCACTGACCATACCGACGAAGAAGCGCTGGTTGTCCTGCTTGAATTCCCCGACCGAGAGGCGAACGGTAATGCACCGGCCCAGTTTATCCACTGCGACCACGATGCGGCCGGCGCCGATGATATGTTGCTCTCCAGTCGTGAGGTAACGTTCGAGATAAGCATCGTGCTGGCTTGCCAGGGGTTCGGGCATGAGCAGACTGATGTTTCGCCCGATGATCTCATGACTGGAATAGCCAAACAGCCGCTCCGCGGCGGGACTGAACAGCGTGACCAGGCCACGCTGGTCAATCACGATAATGGCTTCCGTCGAAACTTCGATGATGGAAGCATTGAAGGATTCCATTTTTTCCATGGCCTGGCGCGATTTGTCGATGTAGCGCGCCCATGCCAATACCGCCAGCCAGACGGTCAGCGGTAGCCCGTAGAAGGCGATTAACCGGCCGCCACTCGTGGTAGTGTGTTGTTCGGCGTCAGCCATGTGAAAAAAGAACAGGGTCACCATCCCGGCCATGATCAGGGTCACCGCCATGACAAAGCCAACCCCCGAGACCGGGGCGAACATCCGGAATCTCATCGGCCGGCGATGGTCGTCCGGGCATCCTGGGCTTGAGTCGGCGCGGCTGAAGGATGGAATTTACTGAAACTCCACCAGTTGCGGCCGTTTTCGTGGCGGTAGCTCACCTCATTCATCAACTTCTTGATGAGCATCAGCCCCATGCCGCCTTCGGGGAGATTCTGGATGTCTGAAGGGTCGAAATCCCATCTCTGGCCGGCCGCTTCCAGAATCCTGGGGTCCAGGGGTTGTCCCTCGTCCTGGAGGTCGATCTCAACCCCACGGGGGCTCAGGGAAAAAGTCAACTGGATATCGGATGCGCCAGGTTTGGCGTGGAGGATACTGTTGTTGACGGCCTCCACCATCGCCAACTCGATTTCCGCCGCGCCTTGAGGGTCGAAGACCGACAGTGACAGGTTTCTGAGGCAGACACCCAGCAGACGCACGCTTTCCGGATGATTGCCTGGAATACGCAGTTCGATTCTTGAACCGACTATTTTCATGGCTGCAAGGCCTCAACCGCCGCTTGCACGGACGGGTAGACAAGGAAGACCTGATCCATGCGTGTCAACTTGAGCAGGGAAAGGACCGCCGGCGCGACATTGCACAGAGGCAGGCGCTTGGGATCCTTAAATAGCAGTTTCAGGCAACCGACCAGCGCTCCCAGACCACTGCTGTCCATGAAAATGACCCGGTTCATATCGAGAATCAATGGATCGGCGCCCTGACGGAAACGATTCGTAACGCCAAGCTTGAAGTCCTCGGCGGAGGCATTGTCCGGGCGCGGCGCGTCAATGGTCAATATGGGAATACCGTTGATGGTGCTATCTAGTAGATTCATTAGGACTCCTTGCTGATGGATCGGGTGGATGCGGCTAGGGAAACTGTATTCCGAGAATGGAGACATCGTCTTCGAACTCCCCGCCGCCATTCCATTTCTTGATGACGTTCTCCAACTCCCTGAGCGTTTCGGACAGGCTCATTGCATGGGTACCGTTGAGGAGATTCAGGATGCGCTCGCTGCCGAACATTTCATTGCTTTGATTCGTGCATTCCGAAATGCCATCCGAACAGATGAAGAGGCGATCTCCGGTACCGTACTGAAATTTTATCGATTCATACCGGGCCTGCTCGATAATCCCCACGGGAAACCCGCCATCGCCGAGAAAATACGCGGTATCGTTGCTGGGCAGATAAATGGGGTAGGGCATGCCCGCGTTGCTGATTTCCAGGGTCCGCGAGGGGGCATTCACCAAGGCGTACACCATCGTGAAATACTGGAAGTTTTGCGTGTCGATCTGGAACTTACGGTTCAGCTCCGCCATGACCTCCACGGGCGGGGTGATGGCATAGTAGGGTTCGGTGGGCATCCTGCGCTTGATGGGACTGCGACCGTCCATTTCGGGTGTCAGCAACTGGTTCAGACTGGCGGAGAGCATGGATGCCGCAATGCCATGACCGGCCACGTCGATGCAATAGAAGCCGGCATGCTTCTCATCGATGCCAAAATAGCTCAGCATATCCCCGGAAACGCAGGCCGAGGGGATGAACAGCCACTCAAAACTGACTCCATGCACTCGGGAGCCTCCTGGCGGCAGCAACCGGCGCTGCATGCGACCGGCTGTCTCCAGTTCACGGCGGAGTCTCTCGTGGGCGATCGCCAGCCGATCGCTCAACTCCACCTGCCGGCGATTCTGCTCCTGCAGTGCCTGCCAGAGTTGGATGATTCGCTCGCCGGCCCTGAGTCGGGCCTTCAATTCATTATAGCCATCCAGATTGACCGGTTTGATGATGAAATCGTCGGCTCCGGCGTTCATGCCCTGAATCAGCGACTCCTGATCATTACGGCCCGTCAGCAGGATGGTGTAGATGTAACCCGGATGAACCGAGTCGCGAATCTTCTTGCAGAGTCCCAACCCGTCCAGGTCGGGCATCATCCAGTCGGCAATGACGATGCGGGGTTGTTCACGCTCGATGATGTCCCAGGCCTCGTAACCGCCTCCGGCCACCAGAACCTCATAGCCCCAGGAGCGAAGCATATGGCCCAGGAGGAGGCGGATCTCCGGTGAGTCGTCCACCAGTAGCAGTGATGTGCGGCCATTCATGGCGGTAGTGTCCCGGATTACCTAGCCGGCAGCCAGGCTCGAGGGTGAAATAGATGCAGCAGGCCGCTCCATAGGATGGCTACTTCCTTGTTGAAGTCACGCTGGCCGGCAAAAAAGGCATCGCTCATTAGCCGTTCCTCGGGTGGTGCGTCGGCGGGGACGAAGAGCTGGGTCGGACCAATCAGCCCGGCGGGCGAGCCGTCCGCCAGTAGTTCCCATTCCTCCTGGCGTTGGGCGGCCTCGGCCTTGGTGATCGCCTCGACGCCCACCAGCCGCAGGTCGCCGGTGATGACGCTGAGGATCCAGGGCAGTTTCGCCAGCGGCGGGATACGGGTCGACCACTCCAGGATCGTGAACTCACGGCGCTGGGTCTGACCCCATTCGCCGCGTTCGATCCGATTCCCCCGCAGGCGATGAGTGCGCCATGGCTGCCCCGGATGTTCCAGCAGGGCGGCCAGCACCGCCAGAGGCCACAAAGGCAGCGACAGGAGCAAGAGCAGGGCGCCCGCCACCCGGTTTAGACCTCCCGAAAGGCCGCGGGTCAGGGCGGCTTCCTTGAGGTCCGCGAGCAGGAAGGCGTCCACGATCTTGATTGTGCCCCCGGTGTCGATGTCGATCAGGTCATTGCCCCGGACGATGGCATGGCTCACCGTGACGAGTTCGCCAATATAGGTTTGGGGCAGGATGACCGCATTGGACAGATGCGCATCCCGATCGACGATCACCTGATTGGAGATGACGACCTCCTCCGCGAATCGGGCGCTGGGATGAATGCGGCATTCATCGCCTACAAGGGCCATTCCTACAGTGAGGCTGCGCGGCGAGAGCGTCGTGTTTCTTCCTTGCCGCAAGCCGAGGGCGATTTCACGACCGGGTAGATTGAGGTCTGGAATCCTGCCGGCGACGGCGTCGAGGTTGCTCTGATGATAATTTTTTAGAGAATCCAGCAGGTGTGTTCGGGGCCAACCGTCGAGGGTTATCAGAGCTTCGCTCCCCCTCCCGGGCAAGCCGGTCACCAGAGTCCCCCAGCTTATTGTCGAGACGGCGTCCGTGTTGGAGCGAATCAGGCTCATGCCCGCCAGGCGACCGTCAATCACGGCATGGAGCGCGGTCTCCTGGCGCGCGCGGGCCGCCTGCAGGAAAATAGGCAGCAGAGGGGCGATCAACACGTCGCCCCGCAACATCAGCCATTCGGAATCCTCGCGGGGGGGGATTTGGCGCAGCAGGGTGGCGGTATCCTCTTCGCCGCGTCCAATCCAGTACTCGAGTTGGAGTCCCCAGCGTTGTCCCGTGCCGACGTAGGTTTGCACCTGCTCGGAATGGGGACCGGTCACCAGCAGAGCTTGCTTGATCCCGGCCGCGGCGATCGCCTCCAGTGTATAGTCGAGCAGTGGCTTGGCGGCCACGGGCAGCAGCGCCACCGGGGTATTGTCCGTCAGCGGCAACAATTCCTTGCCGAGGCGATCCAGAAGAATGAGGGTTTGCATCAATAGGCTCCTCGCCCGAGCAGCACGGCGGGTACGGTCAGCAACAAGAGTTTGATATCCAGCCAGATCGAGTGCGACTCGATGTACTGTACGTCGAGTTGTACCTGTTGATCGAACGGGATATCGGAACGGCCGGAGACCTGCCAGATGCAGGTGATACCCGGCACGACATCGAGGCGGCGACGATCGCTCAGCGAATACTGGTTGACCTCCACCGGCAGGGGGGGGCGCGGACCTACCAGCGACATATCGCCCACTAGCACATTCCATAACTGGGGTAATTCGTCGATGGAGGCCTTTCGAATGAATCTGCCGACCCGGGTGATGCGTGGATCGCGCTTCATTTTGAAGATGACCCCGCCGGCCATCTCGTTCTCCTTCATCAGGGCGCGCTTGCGCTCTTCGGCATCGATATACATGGAGCGGAATTTCCACATGGGAAACAGCGTTCCCCAGCGACCGACGCGAATCTGTTTGAAGAAGATAGGGCCGGGGGAGTCCAGCCGGATGGCGAGCGCAACGCCGGCGTACAAGGGCGAAAATAGAGCCAGCAACAGCGCGGCGGCCGCCACGTCGATCAACCGCTTCATCAGATAGGCGCCCTGAACCACGCCGATCCAGATCAGACGCTTGGCATAAAAGCGTAACTTGTACCGCCAGGTGAGCAACTCGATATTGGCGAACCTCTTGATCAGTTGTTCCTGTCCTTCGGTGAGGTTCCGGTCATTGGGCGGCTGATTCATGCGGATGTCTCTCTGAGTTTTTGCCGGTAGACCCGATACAGAAACAGGGGATTGCCGATGATGTAGCGTCGCCACATGCGGCCGGGCTCCTGCATGAGGCGCCAGGTCCATTCCAGGCCAATTTCGCGCATCCAGATGGGCGCGCGCGGGATGTTGCCGGAATAGAAATCGAACAGGCCGCCCACGCCCATCAGCACCTGTGGCTTCAAACGCGACTGATGCCGCGCCAGCCACAACTCCTGGCGTGGCGCGCCGAAGGCGGTCAGCAGGATGTTGGCGCCGGAGGCGTTGATGGCTTCAATCACCTGGTCTTCCTCTCCTGGCTGAAAATACCCATCACGGGTACCGGCGATGCGTAATCCCGGATAGCGGGATTGCATGTTTTCGGCGGCTTTCCGCGCGATGCCAGGGCGCGCGCCCAGCAGGTAGAGGCTTAAATTCTCTTCGACGCTACGTTCGCAGAGGCGTGGGAAGAGATCGGTGCCGTTGACATTCTCGCGTAGGGCAAGACCCAGCATGCGACAGCCCAGGTTGATGCCGATCCCATCCGGCCAGACACAGGCGGCGCGCTCCAGCACGCCTCGGTAATCCCCATGGTGGTAGGCGATGTTCAGGCAATCCGGATTGACGAAGGCTACGAGACTGGAGGCATCATGGCGGACCTGGGCCACGATCCAGTCGATAGACTCACGCAGGGTCGTGTTGATGATGGTGACCCCGAGCAGCGTGAAGCTTGCCGGCATCGATCGTTCGCCGCCGCCTGCCAACAGGCTGCCAATGGCCGCGCGGGCGACCAGTCCCGCGTTACCGCGGGCGGTTTCGCCATAGTAGAAAGCCTGGTCCAGTTGCGCTTCGTCATCGTAGGCAATCCCGGTTTTGCGTCGAAGCGCATGCGGTGAAAAGAGACCCGGCCGGGCGAGAAACCGGATACCGGCGGGGCCCTGCAAGGTTTCGGCCTCCTCGGGGGACAGTGCGCGAGGGCCCGCGAAAGCCATGTCACCCTTGAGGATGTTGAACAAGACTGCCAGACCGGCGCCAGGCGCGGCGCCGGAAAAAGCATGCCGCCAGAACAGGGTGCGGAATCGGCCCACCTGCTCAACCGAAGCGAAAATGCGGCCAGTCTGGTAAAGGGCCACCAATGCCCGTGCGACCAGAAGGGGAGCAAGCACCACTACCAGGAGCATGGCCAGGGCCAAGTCAAACAGCCGGGGTAAAACGCCACTCAGCAGGCCGGCCAGCGGGTACCAGAGCCTTCTCCATCGCCATCCCCAGCGAAGTCGCTGGCCGAGCGGACCCGGCAGGCTGGAAGAATCCTTCATGCCGGTGTTCCGGTGGCGGGTGGGGGTGTGCGTCTGGGGCGGATGCGCGCCGGTACGCCTACTGCCAGCGAGTTGGCTGGCACGTCGGTGATGACCACGGCATTGGCGCCTATCGCGACATCGTCACCGATATGGATCGGGCCCAGCACCTTCGCGCCGGCGCCAATGTCCACCCGGTTGCCGATAATCGGCGCTCCCGGTTCACCGGTGCGCTTGAGCCCCAGGGTGACGCCGTTGCGGACGATGACATCGTCGCCGATCACGGTGTCGCCACTGATGATGACATCACCAAAATGCTCGATGAGGAAGCGGCGACCCACCCGGGTTTCACAGGGCAGATCAATCCCGGTGAGGATCTGGGACAGCAGTTTCAGTATCCGGTAAAGGAAGGAGAACGGTAAACGGAGCCAGCGCGGACTGACGCCATAACGCCAGCGCCCGAAACGGTAGACCAACATGACCCAGAAGCCCTGCCGGGCCGGATCGCGTTCATACGTCCGCCAGTCTTCGCGAATATTCTCGAACATGGTGTTACCAGGGTTGCGGGGGAGAATGGGCGCCGCCATCGGTGTCCTTCCAGGCGCGGGTCCAGAGTTCGACGATGGTCCGGGATTCGTGGGCCTTTTCGGGCGAACGCCCGCGATTGCGCAGGCCGCGCAGTCGGTGCCAGCTCTGTTCCAGGGTTTTCACGGCCCAGGCCGTTGGCAGCCCATGCCATTTCCGGTAATACAGCAGTTGGCTGCGCATGCGCCACAAGGTGAGTTGCGAGCCCTTGGACGAGAAACTCATGTCGGACAGGGTTTTCGAAGACTCACCGCCGATATGCATGATGCGGAGCGCCGGCCAGTACATGATCTTCCAGCCGGCGGCGTGGATACGGCGGCACAGGTCGACTTCTTCGTAGTAGAGAAAAAAGCGTGGATCGAAGAAGCCTACCTGGTCGAGTGTCTCTCGCCGCAGGATGGCGAATGCGCCGGGCACCCAGTCGACCTGGCTTTCCACGCCGGGGTCGGCCCAGGTCCGATCGAATTGGCCGAAGAATCGGGAGTGGGGATACCGCGCCGCCAGCCCGCTGAGAGTCAAAAACTCGATCATCAGGCTGGGAAACAGGCGCGCCGAGGGTTGATCGCTGCCATCTTCGCCCAGCAAACGACCACCCGCCATGGCGATGTCGGTTTCCGCGTCCATGCGCGTGACCGACTGTTCAATGGCGTCCTCGGGCAATACCGCGTCCGGGTTGAGCAGGACCCAATAGCGGCCCCGGGCTTCCCGAGCGGCCAGGTTGTTGGCGTTGGCGAAGCCGAGGTTGCTTTCGCCGCGGATCAGCTTGATGTGAGGAAACTCCTGGGCCAGCATGTCCGCTGAACCGTCACGGGAAGCGTTATCCACGACGATGATTTCGGCGTGCACCGATCCCAGGGCGGGTGGCAGGCTGGCCAGACATTGGCGGAGACGGTCGCGGGTGTTGAAGGAAACGATCAGGAGCGAGACGTCGGGCTCAGTCATGGGGGTTGCTCCTCTCGGTCCTGACCCAGGCGGCGTTCTTGCTGGCGGCGGCGAGCAAGCGTTTGCCCAAAGTCAATTTCCACAGGATATAGAAGGGGGCGCTGGCCAGCGCCAGCCAGTAACTCGGACCGGCACGGCCGATCAGCATGGCCGCGATCACATGCACGGTCACGATGCCAAGTCCGGCAAGGCCCAGCAGGCGCGCCGGCGGCCAGGGCAGCAGCGCCAGGGCGATGAACAGCAGAACCTGGAAGGCTAGCGGCAGCAGCAGAAGATCCAGGGCGGGTTCCACCAGCCGCCATTCGCCTCTGCCAATGGCGCGTAACAACCCAGGCAGGCGCTCCTTCATCATGCGGAAGCGGCCGCCTTCCCAACGGGCACGCTGGGCCGAGGCTACCGCGCCGGTGGACGGGGCGGGAGCCCAGACTGTGGTGGACTCGCAGAAGCGGACGCGCCGCCCGGATTCCACGAAACGGATGTGATAATCGAGATCCTCCGCGATGGAATCGGCGTCGAAGGGTACGTTTTCGAGGGCCTTCCGGGCCAGCGCGAAGCCATTGCCCAGAATGTTGACCGAACAACCCCAATACTCCCGGCCGCGCGGACGCAAAATGTTGTACGCCAGCCAGGCGACATGCATGAGTCGGGTTCTCAGCGTGGCGTCGGGGTTGGAGGCCAGGTAACGGCTTTGCGCCGCGTCGGCGCCGGCGAGGAACAGAGGCGCCATCGCAAGCAGCAGATGGGGTTCCACGCGGGTATCGGCATCGACCACGATGAAGACGTCATGGTGTTCCTGGAGCAATAGCTGGAAAGCATGACTCAGGGCAAACCCCTTGCCGCGCCGATGCGGATCCTGCCGGATCAAGACGCGTGCCCCGGCCGCTTCCGCGTGTTTGGCGGTATCGTCACTGCAGTTGTCGGCGATGACCACGACGGCGAAGTCGTGAATCCCCTTTTCGCACTGACGCAGCGAGCGCACGCAATCCGCGACCCCGCTGCCTTCGTCGTGAGCTGGCACCACGAAGCAGAAGCGTAGGGATGCCAGGTTGTCATCAGTACTGGCCAGGGGTTTGGGGGGGAGAATACCGCCGAGTGTCAGCCAGGCCAGCTCAAACGCCCCAGGCGCCGCGACGATAATCAAGACGCATCCCAGGATCATTATCAGAATATCGATCAGCATGCCGTCTCCATCAAGTGCTACCATCCTCACGGGTGGGTTAAAGTATTTATCGGATAAGTATAACCGTCTGGCCGGTAATTTTTTATCCCGGTTCTTTGTAACGGGTTCACCACTACCATGTTCGGATTTTGGGAGGTCAATGATATGTCGATAATGAACCAAGAGCCGCTCACCAGCCCTAGCCGGCCCGCCTGGCCCCTGAACGGTCTGGAGTCCCTGGGGGTTTGTCCGGTATGCGGCGCCGGGGATCGGCGCCAGACCCATGAGTTCCTAGGAGGCTGTCCGAGAATGGCTTAGTGGGACACCCTCCCTTGGCCATCATTCAATCTCCTGGCATAAACCTGTCAATATCAAATACATAAATACCTAGCTTGGGTATAATAGCGCTACAGTACCT
>Ga0194119_10009464_pt1 | contig 13088 bp, 3 predicted proteins | sample TA2MahC100mmetaG_FD_148620 | JGI IMG/M metagenome (GOLD analysis project Ga0194119, IMG submission 148620) | Freshwater microbial communities from Lake Tanganyika, Tanzania - TA2015018 Mahale Deep Cast 100m | ecosystem: Environmental > Aquatic > Freshwater > Lake | place: Tanzania: Lake... | reverse complement strand
AAATCAACCTGCAGAAACCTTTGCAAAGGACGTGTAAGCGTGATCAGGAGTGGCTGTATACCAACGGAAACTTTGCCGTAGCCTGTCATACCAGGAAGTATACCCATCCCTTCAGTCTTAACAGTATTTATCTGGACATCCACATAAACAGTGCCTAGTTCCTCATTCCCGAACTCTTCATTTTCAGAGTACGCTTTTCCTACTGCAGCCCTGTTGATACTAATTACAACACCCGTAAAACGTCTTCCGGGGAATGCCGCCAGTCGTATCTCCACTTTATTGTCTAACTTAAGGTATTGGGTGTCAAACTCGGGCAGCCTCATTTGTAAAATGGTACCCTGCCTTGCGTAAATCGATGCCAACTCGTCTCCAACCTTGACTCGGCTGTACAGTGACTCTGACAATCTTGGTGTCACCACGTATCCTGTATAAGGCATATATATACTCAACCTTTTGATTCTCCTGTCTATAGCCTTAATCTTTTCCTCTTCGTTCGAAAGTCGGCTCATTGCCTCCGCTGAGGCAGCTTTTGCTTTGGCGATATCCTCAGGAGCAGCACCTTTCTCGAGCTGGATAAGCCTAAATCTTTCTGACTCGTATTCTCGAGCTTGTGTTTCTACATCCTGCAATCCTGCCAGAGTATTACTCCGGGCAGCTTCAGATAAGGCAAGCCTTTTATCAAGATCCTGTTGTGAAGCTGCACCAGCAGCTACTAAAGCGTGGTAGCGAGATACCTCTAACTCTGCATATTTCTGTTCAGCTTTGAGCCCAATCAACTGCCGCTTCTGCTTTTTGAGTGTGGAAAGTACCGTTTCAACTTTTTTACGTTGAATGTCAATATCATCTGGATCTGGAGCATTCTCAAGCTTCTTTAAGGCTTCCTGCTGCTGGATGTACTGTTGATGAGCCGCAGCTAGTAATTGTTTGGCACTAGATCTTTCATCAGAAAGCGACGGAGATGTCAATCTGAACAACAAACTACCCTTTTCTACTGGACGTGATGCAGATAAAGTAGTAAGCGGAACTTCCGAAATAAAGCCATCCTCTTGAGCTGTTACTTTTGTATTATTGTCTGATAAGCTTACAACCCTACCTCCTATCGAGAAAGGTACAGGAATAAGTAATGCACATAAACCTAAGCCCAAATACTTGTAGACCTTTGGGAAAGAGATGCCGAGCTTTCCAGAACCAGCCTCTTCGATTATACCTTGTCCCTCACTAGGATCAAGAAGGTTTGACACTTCAACCTTATCGATCAATGTTGATAAGAATAATAGAACAAAGACAAGAGTAGCGCAGAAAAGGGTAGAGGGGCCAATAATATTGCCTATGGAGTAAACAACAAGATCGGCAAAGTAATAGGCAATAAATAATCCAATAATGATATAGTACGTGACTGCAATGAAGCCGCTAAGTACAAGCTTCTTATATCTGTTCAACGGTATCTCATTGGGCCTCTGAACCCTCTTTAAAAAACCAATAAAAGTTGATCGTGCAGTTCGATACAATAGAGGGGACTTCTTGGCAGCAGACACAAAAAGACCGTATCCATCAACGGGTGCCAAAGGAACTGCAGATAGCACAAGCTCAATCAGAGCTGCATGTGATGCTGATAAAAAGATATATGAGAGCAGCGTTCCTTTAAGTGTCATATTGGTCGAAATAAATAAAAATACAGCAAACATTATTAGCTTTGCAATCAAGGGGGAAGCAAAGACACCAACACGCCTTGAACGAGGCAAGAAATATATTGGTGCACGTGATAAGTTAAAACGAGGCAAAAAACCTAACTTGAGTTTAAATTTAAACGAATCGATGATTTCGTATCCACCTTCTGCATAGCATGATGCGGAAAGGACTAGAAGCGATGTATATTGAACGAGTAGTAGATTAAGAACGTATAGAACAAGAAATCCGATCTGCGTCTCAGACCCTCCATCAACATAGAAAATGTTGCGCCAGTTCGCGATAGCGCTCAAAATAGCTATAACGACTAAAGGTGAAAATATATACCAACATATGATCAATGACTTTCGGTTTTTCTTTAACTTATCTGCTAAGAACATTGTTTGCGTTTTGAATATTGATTGCAACCAATTCTGGTGATTTCCGGAAAGCCCCTCTGTCTCGAGCGCCTTATATTCTTGTCCTTTACTGGTATGATGTTCTTGTACTGCTGGCTCACTTGTACTTTCAACAACTGGAATAGCATTCAAACTAGTCTTTACTCTAGAGACCTCTAAAATCCCGACGTCAATGCATTGTTTGCGAAATATTTCAACGGATTCACAGGAAATCTTCTGACCAAACTTTTTTTCAAAACCAGAAGCGATTATACCTACATCAGTCGTCTTTTCAAAGCTCAACACCAGAAAAGATAGCTCTTCTGTTATCTCAAACTCTGCACTCCCAACCCTTAGGAGAAATCTATTTTTACCGGAGGATCGATAGGACAGGATGTCTTCCCGCACCTCTGATCTCAGCACATATGAGTTAGAAGTCATCTCTCAATTGTATATACATATCACAATAGCACAACCTCCCCTCGCATAATCGAATGTTGTTACACTGAATTACTAACAAGGAAGACTATTTGTGAACGGCTTAGTTTAGACTAAGCAAAATAACTTCCTTGTCAACTTTATGATCTACCCCAATAGGAGGTATCAATTATAACTCACCCTAACTCTCATAAATCATATTCCAGTTGGCACCAGTATTCTCTAAAGAGCCAGTAACATGCTATTAGAGTGTGCCTATATCAGACAATTGAAATACCCTAGATGGTACGGCAACATTTCCTATGTACGCAAGTCTACATAAAGGATCATGTCTTTACTTACTAAATAGGGAGAATGTTATGCCCACGACGAAACCAGGAGCCAGTAATGCAAAGCTTCTTGAATTATCAGGTATGCTTCTACTCACTGTTGTGACTTCAAATATTGGGTGAGAATTTAAAAGATCATGGCCATGAAACCTTATATCCTTCCAATAAATGCTTGAAGCGTCGATTCGACGTCCAATACTCTTTGACGATGCTTCATAGCAAGACCACATTATCGAAAGGAGCTGTGCTCTAGTTAAACTGTGTTTTGTTCCATGCATCTGCTCGAGCAGATCGGTAACTCCCGAAGACCACTGCATATAGTTTTCGACTATCTCCCAATCAACTCCTTCAGAAGACTGAATATCTACACCACAATTACAATCTCTAAAAGCACCAACGATGATTCTGTTGTTCTGATGAGATATAGAAATGCTTACATCGTCACGCTCTATATCGTCAATCACAACTAAAGGCTTGCCATCATGTCGCGATCTAGTGCTTATTCTTTTTGGATTTATTCCAGTAATCCTTGAAAGAACTAGTCTTGACGCAAGCCTTGAATATACATATTGAGCCGCAGATAGACTGTTAGAATAGCTTCTACGGTTAAACTCAGAAAACTCCTCCAAAGATAGGTATATCAGGCATTCCCTGTGCAATCTTACTGAGGGCTCATCCAGAAGGTAGTAACCGAAGACCATTGTTGCCCCTTAGCAGTTAACTGCCATTTAACTTGAATAACGAACCATAATACTGGCCATATTATCCACCAACTTTGCTTACTATAATTGAACCTGGACATCTAATATGTCACACGCAAACTCTTTTCTCTCATTGACTCGACCCACGCACTATTTAATCTATTTAGAGCTTCAGAACAAGTACACTTCATGCATTGAGCATAGAGGACTTCTTCGCCGCTAATATCAGTAATGCTAACATCGAATGTCATGTCGTACTCTGTGACATTTATGTCAAGCAGTCTAATGTTCAATACTCCGCTTAATCTATCTGCTTTAGAAGCTACAATCTTTGATACTGACGAAGGTAATGCTGTTTTATTATCATACATACGTCTCCATACAAGAGCAAGCTGAGCCACACTATCAAATAGTGGTGGAGGACATACCCAGTGCTCCTCAGTCCAAGAGCCAAGATCAGCTGCTAATCCCGATAAGCAGACTATCGCAGTTAACGATACTGAGTCGGCACTGATCAACCGATCTACAACTTGATAAACAGGACCATGAAACAAGTAGTTCTTATATAGGCTTGCTATGTCAGGAAGTTGTTTGTCGAGAACTTTAGCGTCGGTAATTTTACCAGGATCCATTGTCGATCCAGAATCATCGTTACGATCAATAAATGCCGTATAGCTAGGAATGTCAGATCCTTTAACGAATACCAATATCTTCTTTGCACTAGCATTATTGCCCTCTTCAAATCTTATTGACAGACGTACGTTCGTTTCGCTTAGTGGTACTTGTACTCCTCTTAAGCACCGGATGTCTTTCAATCCAGGAATTTCGTTTGGATAGAGTCTTTTAAAAGACTCAAAGAATAATTCCACGAAAAATGCAAATGGTACAACATAGTTGCTTCCAAGAATATGATCAGTGAATAGTGGAGTCTCTTCTAGATTGAGCATTACTGATATTTCACTTTCCCTATCAGCTTCTTCGATCTTGAATCGTGTCAGAGCAGGCAGCGATACAATATACTTCTGCCGAAGTAAATATACTGATTCTAGGTTTGGTGCAAGCCCTTTATTGAATGTAAGCTCCAAGTCATTCCATGGAGCATATCCACAAACTAGAGAGTAGAAGCCAGTGCGTTTTATATTTGCAGCGTATAGAAAACAGTCAACTCCCTGTTTGGTTGATAAAGGATTGATTCCTCTCCTGGCAAATTGTGCGTTGACCTCAGGCTCAGCCATTCCAACTTCCCCCCAGGGGCCCCAATTGAAAACCACAGTCTTCATATCCGTCCTACGTGCTGAATATATCTGCGCAAGCCTATGTAAGGCTTCATTTGCTGCCGAATAATTGGCTTGCCCTTTATTGCCATATGTTCCAGAAACAGATCCAAATACATACAATGACTGGCAGTCTTCAAGCGGGCACTCTTTTAATACATTCTGAAGCCCTTTACATTTGACTGCTGCAACATCTACAAAATCGGATTGCTCCATTTTGGATACTAAACTATCCCTAAGCAATCCAGCTGCAAACAACACCGATGTTGCCTTCCTACCACCTGATTTCCCTATTTCCAGTAAAGTAGTTCTGATCTCCTCTACTTCTGTAATATCACATTTGTGATAATAAACTGTCGCACCTAATGACTGCAAATCTCTTATTGCCCTTGAAAGTTCAATCTGAGACTCCAAGAATCTTGATCTAGACCTCAAGGTTGCTAGATCCTTTGAGTTATCCGGTTCGTACTCTAATATATACTTTTGAACGTTCGAAATATTAAGCGCATCTGGTATCTCTTCTTCAATCTGATCGTATCTTCTTCTGCTAAATAGATGTATCTCTGAAGTAATGCTTGCCACTTTCATTAGGCATTCAAGCGTTATGGCTGATGCACCCCCAAAAACATATATGGAGCTCCACTGTTCAGGTAGATCTGAACAACTATAGCTTTCAAAGCCATTTCTTAGTGAAACGGTCGAGCGAGCGAGAATATTGCTATCTCTATCAAGTACAAGATCACTTGGGAAATTCTCGGAAGAGTATATTGCCTGAACAGCAGAATATATCTCTGCATTACTTACAGTATCCGTCTCAAAACTTAGTTCTGCTACCTGTAGGTTCGGATGTTCACTTTGTAGGCTTCTTAGTGCACCCGTGCAAAGAGACTCATAGAGTTCGTTGTCTAAATTATTTTCAACAGCCCTGTAAACAGTTCTAATCAATGTTACTGACTGGCAGCTGAAACATAACTCTGATATCTTACGAATGAAATTAAAAGCTTTCTCAAATATACATACCTTCTTGGCTATACTTTTTTGGCGGGCATGACTTAATCCCCCAAAATCAACCAATAACAGTGAGCAGGAGCTGTCTATTTCTTGATACCTAATATCATCAAACGAATCAATATTAGATGTGAATCCTAGCTTGACAAGATCGTCTAAATCCTGCAAGCCTATTGATATTCTGTATTTGAACTTTTCCTCTCTCCTCGAACCACTTATCCAAGGTATTGACTTTAGACCGTATATAGGGAGAGCATAGCTGCTAGCCAAATTTTCTTTTATCCCAACTTCTTCTGATAAAGAAGTTGGGAGAACTACTTTCCCGACTCTGATAGAACTGAAATAATATCACCGATGCTTTTTGCGTCAGCTAAATCGTCTTTCTTTTCCGCTATCAGGTCGCGTGTGCTTCCAGAAACTGCTTTTTGTAATCGTCCTAAAATTTCTACTCTCTTAATAGAATCAATACCTAAATCCGCTTCTAGTGCCATTGAAGGCTTCAGCATATCTACTGGGTAACCAGTCAGATCAGCCGTTATTTCGGTCAAAAGTGATTCAATACTGATTGATTCAATGTTGGATTCACCAGTCGAATTCTCTTGTTCGGGTTTAGGATGTAACTCTTCGTGTCTAAATAGCTTGGATTCAGATTGTACCTCTGCAACGGGTAATGAATCTTGAAGCGCTTCATTTACCTTCTCTGAGAACTCAAGTTCTGCGAAACTAAAATCTAGTTCACCGCTAAGATGCCCCTCTTGGATTCCTTCGTCAAAACTAAAGCTTGCAAGAGCTGGAGTATTTGATAAGCTATCACTATATTCTTGATGACTCGCACCTAAAAGAGCCATAGTAACCTTCTCTTGAGATTCCAAAAACGCCCTGAGATTATTACTAAAAATTGAATAGACTTGGAGAGAGCCCTTAGAAGTTGGCGCATCCATGCTCGAGGCAGAATCGATTTCCTTATCTACCATCTTACCAATGTTCCCTCCAGTCCCATTGGTCAAGGATGACGCCTTAAAGACAGGCTCCGTCCTTGAAAGCATTTCATATTCAGATCTAGGAGTCAATGTATGGTTCGTTGCTGATTCTGCAGTAAGTTGTGGTTTTTTTGATGGATAGGGTACTTCACTCTTCATGAAAGCCATACCGTTCTCAACACGAGCCAATCGTTTCGCCTTCTCCTCATCCCTGAGATAATTATCACATGAGAACCTGGGCCATATGTTGGGTTGAAAATGTGGAAGACGACAATACAGCTCTGCGATTGCGCTGTAGTAGCCCTCAATACCTCCCATGCCACCATCTAGAGATATGTAAACATCGTCAGTATTACTCCTGTTTTGCTTGACGAGCTTCTCCATTGTTAGCGATGGACCAATATTTATGAATGTGTAGGCACTATCAGCAAGCACCTCGATCCCCTTAACTAAATCGACAGAACCAGTCATATGCTCAGCTAGTCGCTTCTTATTATCTTGATCAGAATCTGAATAGTATTGTGCATCTCCAAGTGAAAGAACCGATATAGCCGGTTTAGACAAGTGAATGCCTTCTAATAACGCTTTAAATCGATTACTTGCGCTGCTCATCAATGGTGAGTGGAAACCTCCAGACACCCGTAAAACAGTAGCCTTAAAGCCTTCTTTTTTAATTTCACCTACAAGTGACTTCAGTTCATCCACTACTCCAGAGATGGTCGTCTGACTATTGCTATTTCTGTTGGACATCCAAGAATTGTCGTATCTTGACAATAACTGTTCCAGCTTCATCTCATCTGTCAATGTTGTTGCAATCATTCCAGACTCAGTTTCTCTACAAGCCACATCCATCTCGACCCCTCTTTTCCGTACCAACTTAAGGAATTCTGACTTTCTATCAATCATTCCTGCGAATGCCACTGCTGAAAACTCGCCCAATGAGTGGCCAATTAATAGATCAGGCTCAAGGCCTGACATCACGAGACTATCAGCTATGCCGAGCTGAATAGAGCAAATCAGTGGTTGTAAATCAGCCATGTCAATATCCCCAATCCCAGTTATAGTTTGGCTATCTGAACTTCTACTCAATAAAAGATTGCTTACCACCTCTTGGCTGATTGAACCGTTGCTTATTGCTTCATCAAGCGAGTCTTTAAGTTGTTCTACTGTTGTTGCAAGTTCATCTAGATACCCTTCGCTTAGCGCTCCTTGCCCGGGAAAAAGGAGAACTATTGGATTGCTTACCATCTTATTGCTGCATCGTGCAAGCCATGTGAGCCTGTCGGGTTTGATGACTGAATCTTCACCAATAGTTGGTTGTTTGATGATATTTTCTATTCTCGTAATCAGCTCACTCTTAGACTTGGCTATGAGAGCTGTTCTAACTGTAGGATCAATTCTTGCACGATTCCCTGAGATCGCCTGGCGATTCTTTTTAGCAAGATTGTGCAGGCTGGTCTCTTTACTCATGCCGATATACTTAATAAACTCTTGCAGCTCTTTGTCCAGGCCGGACTTATCAGTTGATTCCCATTGGAATAAGTAACTTGAACTGATAGGAGCAGACGGTATCCTACTTTTTCGTTCGGGTGCCTCTGACAAAACTATGTGGTAGTTTGTCCCTCCAAACCCAAAAGCACTTACTCCAGCTTTCCGACCGTGTGATGTTGTAGGCCAGAAACTGGTTTTGTTATTTAGAAAAATTGGCGATGAAGGGTCTACTAGGTCCTTCATCGGCGTTTTCGCGCCGACTTGTGACGTTAGAACTCGGTGATGAAGACAAAGCGCCGCATGTAGTAGTCCAGCTATACCCGCTGAGCTTTTAGTGTGTCCAATGTTTGGTTTTGTTGAGGATACTGCACATGACCTTGGCTTAGCACCACTTCGCTTCGTTATATCCATGACAGTTTCCAATTCTGTCTTATCGCCAGCAGCTGTTCCGGTTCCATGTGCTTCGTAGAGAGACATATATGAAGCTGGGATACCAGCTGTTTCCCACGCTCTTTGAACAGCCAGCTGCTGACCAGATGTCTGAGGGGATGTCAAGCTCGATCCTTTTCCATCGCTAGCTGCCCCCACACCATCAATCACAGCAATGATGTCGTCATTCGCTTTGATTGCATCATTTAGCCGTTTCATGACAATAACGCCCAAACCCTCGCTTATGGCGATCCCATCTGCGTCCTGATCAAAAGACTTTGATTTCCCTGATGGAGAGAGTGCTTGGCTCCTACTAAAACATAGAAACGCGAACGGACTTTGGCCGGTATCTACTCCCCCTGCGATTGCCAGATCACAGCTATTAGTAGTTAGCTCCCTGTACGCGGAATATACTGCTGCCAGCGAACTGGCACATGCGGCGTCTACAGTATAACTAGCACCTTTCAGATTCAATCGATTAGCTACTCTTCCAGCTACAACATTAAACAAAATTCCGGGAAACGTTTCGTCACCCCACTCTGGCAGTCGAGAATACAGCTCATTCTTCTCGGACACTGATATACGTTCTACTTCACTCCTTGCAGCATACTTTCCACCCATATCACCAATACCACCTCCAGCTCCAAGAAATACAGCTGTCCTATCTCTCACATGTTGGCTAAAGTCTAAATCAGTATTCTCAAATATTCTAGTAATCATTTCCAATGTAAGTATCTGAAGGGGCTCGATCTTTTTCAAAGATACTGGAGGTATCCCAAGTTTTGCCGGATCGATGTCTATCGCAGGAATGAAACCTCCCCACTTTGAATAAACACGATCTTTCTCATGCTTATCCACGCTGTAGTATAATTCGGGATCCCATCTGGCAGTCGGAGTGACTTTAACTACTTCTTCACCTGACATAAAGATTTCCCAAAATCTATCTAGGTCCGGGCTATCTGGCATCATGCAATCCATTGCTACGATGGCCACTCTGCCATTTGAATCAGATTCTCTAACCAACATTCTTTCTTCACTAACTATTGCCTCTAGACGAGCATTTGTCTGAACAGTCAGTCGCTCATGTAATTCCGACATATTTGTTTTCTTTCCAAGTAATCCAGCACTTTGTCCTAACATATACATCCCACTTTCATATGATTCTTGCTTGCTTACCTCTACTATCCCTCTACCATCTCTTTTAAGACCCTTGGTTGCTACCCTTAGTCTCCCTAATGTAACCTTCTCAAGTTTTTCCCTAAGTTGATAACCGGTTAATCCCTCTCCTATCAGTTTGTTTTTCAGTTCCTGGAACTCATTCGCAAATGGCGTTACCGCACAACGACTCGCATGACCAGCACCAGTCTCTAAGTTTACCGTTGCATTAGCTTCGATTACTGTTGTCCTATATGACTCAATAATTGCTCCGGACTCAACTGCTTCATCGGTGTATAGGTAAGGTGTTCCGCTTAGATATCCTACAAGAAAACCTATATTCCTTAGTTCCAATGAGATCAACCTAGCAGTAGCACACGTATCGACATCAGCAATCCCGCCCGCCAACACCAAATGATAATTATCCTTCTTTTTTGGCAAGGAACAACTCTTTAGCCAATTCGTGCACTCTTCCCATAAAACAAGACTTCCAACAGGTCCTACATGTCCTCCACATTCTCTTCCCTCAAGAATTAGGTTAGTTGCACCATCTTGGATGTACTGTTTAAAGAGTTCCAATGTAGGTGCATGTATAAAAGCTTTAATTCCTGACTTTTCAAAGTCTTCGGCTTGGTCCGGTCTACCTCCTGCAATCAGCACCCACGTTGGCGATATATCTTTTACTACCTGAAACTGAGGTTCACGTATCTCTTTCGGCAAAAATCCGAGCAGACCGACTCCCCAGGTTCTATTACCCAAAAGTAATTTTGTTGACTCAAGTTTCTTTCTGAGTTCGTCAGGCCTAAGCATTGCAGCTGCAAAAAATGGCAGCGCGCCATTCGCTGAAACAGCATCTATAAACTCAGGTGTATCACTAACACGTGTCATTGGCCCTTGCAGTAAGTCATATCTGATTCCAAGGCTCTTTGCGAAATCATCTTCTTTAAGTCGTGATGTCCTAACTGAGACGTCAAGTTGCTCTCCCAACTTCGCTTTGGCTCCCTTAAATTCTAGCGCGATATCACATACTCTGATGTCTTTATCCGAATAGGATTTTGCAAATGAATAATCTTGCCCTATACACGCATTCTCAAGACAATCATTATCGACTCCGAGTTTATCTAGTAGGTCAACTAGTAAACCTTGCTCCTCGCGTGCACTCCTTAGTGGATAGCATGATGATATTTTCTTTTCAATACTCTGCTGGAGTCCATCGCCATAAGTTCTAGGCACCCTTAGGAAGTAATCCTCGCATATTTGAATGGCGACTGTTTCATGTGATCCAAGCATTCGAATGTTATCCTTGTGTCTCCTTGGATAATCGCTTGCAGATCTTAATTGATCTCTGACTACGACACCATTCGCGCCCATCATCCCTAGCGCTCCAGCCGAAATAGGGCCTACGCCGCCAACGACGAAGAGCTCGACATCTACTCCTTTAAGAGATTGGTTGATTTTATGAAAAAGCATGTGTATATGTTCGCTTCCAACTATTCCACCTGCTTCGTGACCTTTCAGAAACAACCTATTTACCCCTAGATGTGAGAGGTCGATGCCTGCAAGGTCGTCACTATCCAGAATTTCCAATCCAATTGATACGCCATTCAACCTCACACCTTTTATCACGCCTTCAATATCAAAGCCCCGCCACGACGTTATGACGAAGGAACAGAATCCTCGTACAACGCAATATTCAAATATCTGAGATGATATCAATGAACAGTCTATGTACAATGTGATAGTACTCTTGCAGATCTGCGATAACGTTGCAAGCTTATCTACCCTGATTACATCTGCTATGCTCGTAATCTTGTAAGTTACGGAGATATCGTTTCTTGCCAGGTCATTAAGTAGGCTCCCCTGATTCTTGCCATCAACGGGTAATGAACAGAAAACCTGCATTGCTTGGATCTATTTCTTAAATTCTACAGCAGCCCACCCATAGCTGGTTGCTCCCAGCCGGAAGCAACCTGCTACTACATTTAAACCTGACAACGTACCTCTAATTATACTTTCGTTAACTCTCTGTAAGTGTTTTAAATCTCTTAAATCTAAGCTATGACCGACCACTTTACTTAATGCTTTCTGCATGCAAAGTTGAATATGTCTACTTTCATTCTGACTATCTAACTTTGGACTGTCCAATGCAACCAAGGCTGCTCTTCGTGATGCTGCACAAATCGTAACTACATTCCCATTGTGATAGAGCGTATATGGAACAAACCTCGCTTTAACTCCTTTTCTAACTTGATCAACTATGCAAATGGATCCATCTGTCAATGCAGATACGTCTCGAGCTCTCTTACTAGTACCCTGTTGCCCAAGTAAACGCCTGACTACCTCTTTTCTGGATAATAACTGCCCCAACACTTCACTATTATCAAGATGTCTTCCTAATATCCTAAGCTCTTGATTGTTAAACCACATTCGTTTGAATACAGATAGGAAAAACTTTTTTACATCAGCATACTTGCTCAGATTATCGCTCTGTGGAATTATTACTAGTGCAACATCTCTGCTTGCTGTTGGAATTGACTGAGTATAAAAAGCACTTTCGCAATCTGCAAAGCATTGGTGATATGATTTTGGTAGTCTTACAAATGAGTGTGAAAAATCTTCAAACTCTAAAACTACTTTTCCCACGGTGTCCTGCAATATACCACTAAAGCTCAACAGCGTATCTGTGTTGGCAGTGTTCGCAACTCTGAATGTGTAACTCGTTGGAATGCCCTCTATATCATCCACCTCTAGTCTTTTTATACTTGCTGGGAAAGTATGGAAGTTTAACCCCTTATCTGGTGCCGCCCAAAATGCTGATAATTGAGCTAAACCGTCAAGTACCTGAAATAAGTTCAGAATACTAGAGTGATTAGTTGTCTCCATGACGCCTTCGATGAACTTATTGTCGCAATATCTTATCTGTTTGACCACTTGATAAAAAGCTTCGTGAAACATTCCATGTCTGTATAGCTCATCATTTGCCCACATGTATGGCTTTATCGACATGTCATCCTTTTCTCTGAGACCAAGTCTCTCCGCACTCTTCTTCTCTATTTCTGATAGGTTTGTATCTACACGAATGGACGTTAGTGAAGCCTCTTGGTTATGACTTACTGAATATATATTGTTATGCCCATCATTCTCCAATGACACAATAAACTCGTTCTTCTCATTTGCTGCAGCCCACTTTTGCATTCTTAGATCCCTTAGTACGGCCAGT
>Ga0194119_10009463_pt1 | contig 13089 bp, 11 predicted proteins | sample TA2MahC100mmetaG_FD_148620 | JGI IMG/M metagenome (GOLD analysis project Ga0194119, IMG submission 148620) | Freshwater microbial communities from Lake Tanganyika, Tanzania - TA2015018 Mahale Deep Cast 100m | ecosystem: Environmental > Aquatic > Freshwater > Lake | place: Tanzania: Lake... | reverse complement strand
GAAGCCCAGGGCGCCGACCGCAAAACCCGCATCTTCTCCCTCGATAGCGTCGACGGCTTCACCGGCCAGGACTTCAACTCCGGCCCCGCTACCACCTGCTCCACCGCCGCCGACTACTCCCCCGGCGGTGGCTGCCCGCTCTCGACCCTCATCGGCGTCGAAGGCGATACCTCCCTCGCCAACCCTCGCATCCCCAACGCCCGCCAACATAAAGTCGCCTTCCCCACCCAATCCGACTGGCGCTGGGACGGCGCCCCCGGAACCTTCCTCGTCTTCACCACCGACCGCATCCCCGGCTGCGCCACCGGCGGCATGAACCATGGCTACGCCGTCTGGGACGGCGCCAAATGGAACGTGCAGTACGCCGCCAACGGCTGCCCCAAGCTCTTCCTCGACGCCCAGGCCGCCTTCCCCATGCACCTCGGCGGCCAGCACTACAAGCTCTACTACGGCGACCCCACCATCACCACCGGAAAAGGTCCCGGCAACCTCCCCTTCCTTGGACCCAAGAAGCTCATCTACTCCGACGGCGCCTTGTCCGGCTCCCTCGACCGCGTCGACTTCGAAGACTGGGAACGCCAGTCCATCGCCCGCGACGTCGTCTTCCTCTGGCCCAACGGCGACCAGCTTAACGACGCCGCCGAAGGCTACATCGACGACTACCACTTCCTCGCCCCTACCGGAAATCTCGATCTCCAGGTCATGTACCTCGCCATCACCAACGGCACCGAAGTGCCTTTCGCCTCCGCGGCCACCCTCCTCAATCCCTAGTCCGGCGCCGCGCTCCCAAATTACGGCACATTCTCACCGAACGATGAGTGTGGTTCTCGCAAACTCCGAAGTTGCTGATAAGGTGGGCTCTGGTGCAAACCCGCCGAGCTTGTGGGGCGCCCTTGACAGCGGCACTAACAGACCGTTGTAACATGGCGTAACGTCGCCGCGCCAGGGAGGAGCGACGCGCATCCAACGTATTGAATTCATGGGATGATATAGCGGTGTCTACACACACGTCTATCAAAAGACATCGCCCATCGAGTTTGTGGACCGCGTGAAGACGCCAACGTTGATCCAGCAAGGCGAACGGGACGATCGCGTGCCCGTGGGCCAGGGCTATGAGTATCATCGTGCGTTGAAACGGCGCCGCGTGGAAACGAAGATGATCGTGTACCCGCGCATGCCTCACGGTCCGAACGAACCGAAGTTCCTGCAGACCATCGCCGAACAGCACCTGGAATGGGCGGAGAAATACCTGGGCGGCTAGCGCGGCCGCAGGCGGCGGAACTCGGCCAGGGCCGCAGCCGCCTTGTCGGTTTGGCCCCGCTTGCGATAGAGAGTCGACAGCGAGAATTGCGTCTGCGCGGCGAGCGGCGTCTGGTTTTCGAGCGCCAGCAAGCCGGTCCAATGTTTTCCGCCGCGTCGAGGTTCCCGGCCAGGTACTCGGCCTTGCCGAGGGCGAACAGCGTCTCAGGCATGTTGGGCGACAACTCGTTCGCCCGCTTGAGTTCCACGAGCGCTTCCTTTGCCTTACCCTGTTCGAGTATCGTGTTGCCGAGCCGGAAGAGCGCCTCCGCGTCGCCGGGCCGCAGCTTCGATTCAGCGCGATATTCGGCCTCCGCCTTGGCCCACTGGCCGGCGGCTGCGTATAGTTCGCCGAGCTGCAAATGGGCGCCCGGAAGATCGGGCCGGATACGAAGCGCCTCCCGATAGGCGGCTTCAGCCTCCGGTATCTTACGTTGCGTGGCGTTGAGCTCGCCTTTTAGTTGAGCTCGCCTTTTAACTGATGCGTGCGCGCGGCTGCCGGGTATTGCCCTTGCAGCGCGTCGAAACTCTGTTTGGAGATCATGCCGCTGGCGCGGCCGAGATAGTAGAGCAGTTCCGGATCGTTGGGCCGCTGGTCGAGCGCCGCTTTGAGATGCACAATGGCGTCCACCGGCTGACCGGCCAGGAACAGCGCGATTCCCAGAGCGTCATGTACCTTGACCTTTTCAAGATGTGGTATGGCCTGCGCCGCGTAAACGGCCGCGAGGAGTGAGAACCCCAGCATCTGATGCGCGCCGGGCAGTTCCGCATTCGGCTCCAGCGCATGGCGAAGCGGCGCGATCGCGCCGGCAAAATCGCCCTTCCGCATGTAGGCGCCGCCGAGACCCACGTGGCCGGCCGCCAGGTCCGGCATCAGTACCGTGACACGCGCGAACTCCCGAATCGCTTCGTCGTGTCGGCCCGCGTTTTGCGCGTCCGCCGCGGCGCCGACATGCTTCATCACCTCCGGCGGCAGGGTCTGCTGCGCGGCAAGAACGACGGTAATCAGAGTAGCCAGCATCACGGTTCTTCTATTGTGAGCACACGATTCAACTGGTCCGTTCGCAGGCCGCGCTTACGGCCCGAGGGCCAGCGGACCTCGATTTCGGCCGCCGTCGCCGTGCCCAGGCCGAAGTGCAGCCGACCGTCTTGCGCCGACAAGTAGCTGCCGGCCATGCCTGCGTCCTGCCGTTGCCCGTTCACCGTCGCGCGCGCACCGAGGCTCTTCAGCTTCCGTTGCAACCAGTTGTTCGGGCCGGGCCGGTTCCGGTAGACGACCGGCGCGCCGCCCAGCACGCTCATGACCGCGTCGAGAGCGCCATCGTTGTCGATGTCCCCGATCGCCAGGCCGCGCCCGGGCGCCACCGGACCCAATGACGATTCTTCAAAGCGCCCCTTGCGGTTAAACAGCACCAGGGGCGGCTCCTGGCTGCGCAAAGACGGATCGAGTTGCTGCACGTTATACATGACATGGCCTTGCGCGGCCAGCAGGTCCCTCCAGCCATCATTGCCGAAGTCGGCGAATGCCACGCCCCAGCCTGAGTGGATGGACGACAGCGCGCCCAAATTGGACAGCAGCGAGTGATAGCCGAACACACCGCCGCCCTCGTTGCGGAAGAGCGCGTATTTTTGCCGCGACAGCGTGGTCGCGACCACATCGGGCCGGCCGTCGTTGCCGTAGTCGCGGAAATCGACGCCCCGCGGGGAACTCGGCTGCGTGTTGGGCGATGCTGTTGGCGCGCTGCGTGCGTGGCGCTGTTCGTCTCTCTCGGCCTGGCGCTGACTTGGCCAAACTTACCTTCAGCGGCACGTACTCCAAAGCAGCGAATGAAGCTCAGCGGGCGGCGGTCATTGGCCTGTTGTTCGTCTGCAACTCGCTGACCATGGCCACTCGCGACTCTCATCACCGACTGGGTGATGCTCCAAGGCGTATCCTCCTCACGTCCATGATCACCGCGGTTTGGGTGAGCATCGTGGGCTACAGGCTTTGTGTGCTGGGGCGGACGAGCGTTAATTGGCGCGGACGGGGAAAGCCACCGGCGCCGACACCCGGCCATCCACAATGACACCGGCAACGTAGTTGCCCGTGGCCAGACCCGCGTCGAGCACAAACTGCACATCATGCGCGCTCGAGCCGTTGGCCGGCGTCACGGCGACCGCATCGTGCTGGACAAAGCCTACCGCCACTTTCATATGCGAGGCCGACACAGTGGCTCCCGCTTCCGCCATGCCGCTGACGTTCAATGTCACCAGTTCGCCCGGCCGCGCCGGACGCTGCGCGTCCACACGCTGTCCAGAGATGGAAGCAAAGTTGACGACGGGCGCCGGCTGATCGACCACCAGCACCGATGGCAGAGCCACATCGCTCCCCAACGCAATCCGCACCAGCGCCGGTCCGGGCGTCAACCCGGCGGGCACGCGGAACGTCAACAGTCCGCCTTGATTCGATACCACCGCCGCCGCACGATCGCCCACCGTCACCTGTACGCCGGGTACGTCGGCCAGCGCGCCGGTTAACCGGGCCTGGGCCGTGGCGCCAGCCGGAATCTCGATGCGTCCGGTTGCGCTGTCCGCAATCTGACCACGCACCATCGACAGGCGGGGCGGAGTCAAGGTGATCTGCACGCCGGCCGGCAGGGTCTGGATGCGGAGCCCGTTCAGCAGCGAAACGTTGAAGAGCCCGGTGGCCGCATTGGCCGAAACCTGCACGGCCACCAGCATACGATTGGGGCCGGTGACCCAGGCGCGCCGCACGTGTACGCCGCTGGCGCCAAAGGCGATCGATGAGTAGGCCTGATGGAAGTTACCGTTGGTAGCCAGCACTTCCACCACCGTCTCGGCGCCCAACGGCAACGACCCGGGGTTCACTGAAAAGCCCGGCGCCTCGGCCGCTTCAAAGTCGTACACCGGCGGGTTCTGCACAAACATCGAACTCTGCCCGTCAGTGCGGTCCACGTTCAGGGCCACCACGCGCGCCGGTTCCCCGGCCACGCCAGGCGGCGGCACCACGGTCATTGCGCCCGTCGACTTGTCGAAGGCGCGAATCTCCGCCGGCACTCCGTTGAACAGAATCTGCGTGGCATCCGTAAAGTTGGTGCCCACCACCGTGATCGCACGAACGCCATTGGCATCCACCGTGGCCACCGCGGACTGCACCAGCGGCGGATTGTTGCGCGTCAGCCGGAAGGCCGCGGGCAGCACGTACAGATAGTTGTCCTGCGTGAACGTCAAGTGGCGCACGCCCTGGCCGGAGGCGAGATTGAATTCAAGGTCAAGCTGCACGAAGCGCGCATCGAGCGAGTAGGGCTTCACGCCGCTATTCGGAATCGTCGCCGAGCCGCCAATGACATTCACCGCCGCGCGCGAATTCAGTCCGTAGCCCGCGGCCAGGATGAACGACCGCGCGCCGCTCACGGCAAGGTGCGCCGGGCTGACGGCAATCTGCGCCGGGAAGCTGTAGGTCTGCACGCCGAAGACCGCCGATGAAGTACGCCGCGCCACCGCAAAGTTGTGGCTGTCCACCACGGCGCCGGCGTCCACCACTAGGGCCTGCGCGCGGTTGGCATCGCGCGTACCGGGGAAAAACTGGGTTTCAAACGCGGTGCTGGCGTTCAGGAAACGCCCGTCAAAGTCGCGCGGCGGCGTGATGCCGGCATCGAACGACTCGCCTGCCACGAGTGGCGGCAGCGGATGGACGTAAAGATAGTAGGTTCCCGCCGGCACGCCGTTGATGCGGTATGTGCCATCCGGCTGTGTCAGCGCGCTGATTGCCGCGCCGTCCAGCGACAACGCCACCACCGACGCCATGTTCACGCCCGAGTTATTCAGCGTCACGCGGCCTGTGATCGAGCCCGTGAAAGAAAACGCACCGGCCACCGGATACAGCGTGGCGAGGCCCGCCACGTCGTCCGGCCCGATCGGCGTGGCCTTGGTGGTGGCGCGCGTTACGGACGTAGACATCACCGAAGAAGTAAGGGTGTGCTGCAAGCCCAGGCAGTGGCCGAACTCATGCACGATAGTGAGGAACGCCGACTCGGTCCAACTCGCCCGCTCGGCGGCCGCCGGCAAAATCATGGTGGACTTCAGAATCGGAATGAACAGTCCGTTGCCGCCGTCATACGGATCGGCCTTGATGGTGGGCCCGCCCTTGGCGTAGACGCCGGGGGGCAGTTCATCGAAGACCACTTCAATCGCCGGCGTGGCATGCTTCGTGCCGGCCGGGAAGAATCCGCCGAAACCGATCCGTAGGTCTGACGCCGTTACGTCGTTCCACGCCTTGGCCGCAAGCCGTATTTGGCTCACCAGACCACCGTAGGAATCGCCGGCGGGCAGCGTGGGCACTTGCTCGGAGATCAGGAACGGAACCGTCTTGTTCGGCAGCGCGTTCAAATCGAACCGCTCGTAGATTGGATTCCACGGCGCGGTCCGCGACAGGTACCGGACGAAATGATAGTAACCCTGCGCGTCAGGCGACAGCGCCAGCAGCGCGGCAAGGCAACCGAGGATTCGCCCGGCGTTCCGCATCGCTACTTGGCCGCTCCCAGCGTACGCTGCACGCGCGCTCGCAGCGTACGCTGCACGCGCGCTCGCAGCACGTCGAGCGGAATGGAGGTGCTTGGCTCGTCCACTTCGCCGCCCGTTGCCGGATCGCGCATGTCATGGATGGCCGCGCGCCGGGCCGTCAGCGCCGTAGCCGTAGAAGGCGAACTGGCTTCCTCCGGCGTCACGATATCAAAGAGCCCCTGCGAAAGGCCGATAATCTGGCGTCGCCCGCTCTTGCCGGCCCACAGGAAGAAGACATACTCGGCGCCGTTGGCCAGCTCAGGCGTGCCAGAGAAGGTCTGCCGGAGGCCCTGGAACGTGCCGCCATGCAAAAACACATCCACCACGGACGCCTGCGGGCCCTTCCAACGTTCGGTCACCACCGCGCGAATCTGCGTGACGATGAGCGGACCCTGGCGCACGGTGGAGATGTCCACCACGCGGCCGCGGACGATCTCGGTGGACTTCAGCACCATGTCGTCGAGCGTGAGCTTCTCCAGCGTCGTCGCAAAGACACATCCGGCGGCCAATACAGCCCAAGCCAGAAGACGTGTCATCATTTGTGCGAGCCCTTCCTGTACCCCTATCATGCACCCCGATTGCCAGGAAAATAAATTGAAAATAAAGGGTTTAACGCAAACTCGCAGCTCCCGGGCGGATAGGCGTGACACAACGCGCGCGACACTCCGACACACCCGGCGAACTATTGCAGAATCTTGGGCTTCGGCTCGTTGAAGATCAGCCTTACGTCTACGGTGAGCGCCTTTTCGTTGGGGATGTTGACGTGCCGCAGGCTACGCAGGTCGTCAAACAGCTTGTCTTCCTGAACCGTGTTGATGAACTTGACGGGGTACTCGGCGTTGAAAACGGCGCCGGGTTTCATGGTCCAGATACGGCGCATTTCATGTTCGCCATGCAGGTCCAGGCCCTGGAGAATGAGCTTCCCGAACGTGTACTTGGGGCCGGGCGTCACGCGCACCAACAGGTCGCAGACCTTGTCCTGGTCGCTGATCTTCCTCTCCACCGTCGAGGTGACGCCCATGTGCCCGTTGGCGCGCAGGACGCGGTGCATGTTCTCCTGCGCCTTGGGCAGCGAGGTAAGGTCGGCCACCTCGCCCGTCGAGACCGCGGCTGCCTTCACCAGCGCCGCCTCGGCCCCCGGCGCCCCTTCCACGGCGAGGCCGCCGAACGAGTAGCTCTCGCCTTCCTCGATCGTGACGGCCACCGCGAGGCCCTTCGCGGTGTCTGACGGCTTGGTGTCGACTTTGGTGAACTTCATCCGCAGCCGCCCACGCGCATCGTAGAGTGGCCGGACGCTCGTATCCAGCAACTCGCGGAAGCGCGCTTCGGTGTAGAGCGACCCCACCGCCACCGGGTGCAGCGTGTTCTGCAGCATGGTGGCTGAGATGAGCTTGTTGCCGGTGAATGAAACGGTGGCCACGGCGGGCAGACGGCCCGGCGGAGAGAACAATACGAAGGTCTTGCCGTCATCCATCGTCACCTTGCCCGTCACGTCGCCCGTCTGGCCTTTGGTCTTCAGATACTCGGCGATCGTCGCGCGGTAGCGCGCCAGCACGGTGTCTGACCCCGGGATCTTGTCGCCAAATAACGGCTCGCGTTCTTTGAGGAACGCCCGGAGCGCCTTTTCGTCGCCTGCGTCCAGGCGGTCAAATTTGTAATCGAAAAGCTGGTCGAAGTCGACCACTTCAAACGTCACGATGTAGCCGCGCTGGCTGGGCGCAGGGTCGTACCGGTAGCTCACGTTGAGGAACGCTTCATGGATCACCAGGTTGTCGCGCGCGGCCTCGGCCTTGCGTTTGTCGAACATCTCGCCTGCCTTGAGCCCAGTCACCGCGAGGATGGCCGCCTCCGGATACAGCTTGCTGCCGGTGGCGCGCAACCCTTCGATCGGATAGACGGCTTCTTCTGTCGCCGCAGCGGAGGCGGGTCTCGTCGTGGCGGCGGCCGCCGCCTTTGGCTTCGGCGCAGACTTGCGCGCTGGACGGGCCTGAGCCCAGGATGCGGCTGGAATGGCCAGCACCAGCAGCAGGATGGCAGCGGACTTCTTCATCTCCACTATTCTGTGACGATTTCCGGCCCTCGTGTGTTTCGAGTTGCTATGATGGACTTTCACCGCATGTCATACGATCTCGTGATCATCGGTAGCGGCCCAGGCGGCTACTCGGCGGCAGTCCGCGCCGGTCAATACGGACTGAAAACGGCCATCATCGAGAAGGACCCGAAATTGGGCGGCACCTGTCTGCACGTAGGCTGCGTACCCACCAAGGCCATGCTGCATAGCGCCGAGGTTTGGGATTACTTCCAGCACTCGCTCGAGCAGGGCATTCACTGCGACGGCGCGCGGCTGGATTTGCCGCTCGTGCTCGACCGCAAGAATAAGATCGTCGCCAAGCATGCCAGGGGCGTCGAGTTCCTGATGAAGAAGAACAAGGTCGAGATCATCCCCGGCTTTGGCGTATTGAAGGGCGGGGGGAAGATCGAAGTCACCTCCGAGCGCGGCGTGCAGACGATTGAGGCGAAAAACATCATCATCGCCACCGGGTCTGAGGCGCGCATGCTCCCCAACATGCAGCCGGATTCGACGATCCTCACCAACATCGAAATTCTGCAGATGGGCACGGTGCCCAAGTCGATGGCCGTGATTGGCGCGGGCGCGGTGGGCGTTGAGTTTGCGTCCATCTTCCAGCGCTTTGGCACGCAGTGCACCATTCTTGAGATGTTGCCGCGCCTGGTGCCGGTGGAAGACGAAGAGGTTTCAAAGGAACTTGAACGCTCGTTCCAGAAGCAAGGCATTCGCTGCGAGACCGGCGCGAAGGTGGAGTCGGTGCAGCGCGGCGGCGCGGGTGTGATTCTGAATGCGACGCTGGCCGGCGGCAAAACGGAGATCATCGAGGCCGAAAAGCTGCTCATTGCCGTCGGGCGCCGTCCGAACACAGACCGCATTGGCCTTGAAAATACGCGGGTCGAAGCAGAGCGTGGATTCATCAAGGTGAATGGCTTCCAGCAAACGGCTGAGTCGGGCGTCTACGCGATTGGCGACGTGGTCGCCGGCACGCCCCAACTGGCGCACGTGGCCACGATGGAAGGAATGGTGGCGGTGGCCCACATCGCCGGTAAGCCTGCCAAGCCGATTAACAAGAACCGCATTCCGGGCGCGACTTATACCGAACCGGGTATCGGTAGCGTGGGCATGACCGAGGCGCAGGCCAAGGCGGCCGGTTACAACGTCAAGGTGGGTAAGTTCCCGTTCCTGGCCAATAGCAAGGCGTCGATTCTGGGCAGTCACGATGGCTTTGTGAAGGCGGTCAGCGAGGCCAAGTACGGCGAAATTCTCGGCGTGCACATCATTGGGCCGCACGGCTATGAACTGATTGCCGAAGCTGTGACGGCGATGGAAGCCGAAGCCACGGTGGACACCATGATTGCCACCATTCACGCCCACCCCACGCTGTATGAAGCGCTCGGCGAGGCGTTCAACGCCGTCTACGGGCAGGCGATCAACGCCTAATCACTCCTGATGCCGCGGCTTTGCGAGTTACGGGATGTCGGCCTCACCGGCTACGCCGAGGGGCTGACCCTGCAGCGCCGTCTGGTGGCGGGGCGCAAGGCCGGACTCATTCCCGATCAACTCGTGTTTACCGAGCATCGGCCGGTGATCACGCAGGGACGGAATGCCAAGGCAGCCAACCTCCTTGCTTCTCCTGACTTACTCTCGCGCGCAGGCATTGACTTACACGCAACGAACCGCGGCGGCGACGTGACATTCCACGGGCCCGGGCAATTAGTAGGCTACCCGATTCTCGATCTCAAAGACTGGAAGCGCGACGCGGTGGCCTACGTACGCGCGCTCGAAGAAGTGCTTATCGGCGCGCTCGGTGAGTTCGGCCTGCCGGGCGAACGCGCCGCGGGCATGACGGGTGTGTGGGTGCGCGGCGCGAAGGTGGCCGCCATTGGCGTGCACTTGAGCCGCTGGGTGACATCCCACGGCTTCGCCCTGAACATCGACACAGACCTTGACTATTTTCGCTATATCGTACCGTGCGGGCTGACGCTCCCCGTCACCTCGCTCCGGAGCCTTGCGTGCCAAGCCTCGCGCGCGGCGGTGACCGGCGCGGTACGCAAGCATTTTGAACGTGTATTCGACTGCCGGCTGGCTGAGCCCGTCGAACCCCAACAATTGGAGAGGATTGCATGACTGATGTTGTGATGCCCCAAATGGGCGAGAGCATCGTGGAAGGAACGCTGACCAAGTGGTTGAAGAAGGTCGGCGATCAGGTCCAGCGCGATGAGCCGTTGTTTGAAATTTCCACCGACAAAGTGGACTCGGAGATTCCGGCGCCCGCCGCCGGCGTGTTGACCGAAGTGCTGGCGGCCGAGGGCTCAACGGTAGCGATCAACACCGTGGTGGCGCGCATTGGTGCAGCCGGTGGTGTGGCTGCGGCGGCCCCGGCTCCGGCCGTGGCTGCGGCTCCCCCGCCGCCTCCACCTCCTCCTCCCGCCCCGGTTGCTGTGGCCCCTCCTCCGCCTCCACCCGCGCCGGCGCCGGTTGCAGCGCCCGCGGCCCCGGTTTCAGAAGAGGCCGGAATGCTATCGCCGCTCGTACGCCGCATGGCGCGCGAGAACAATGTAGACCTTGCGCTCGTCACCGGCACCGGCGCCGGCGGCCGCGTCACCAAGCAGGATGTGGAAGCTTACCTGGCCAGCCGTGGCGCCGCTGCCCCCGCGCCCGCCGCCGCTGTTGCCGCTCCGGCGGCTCCCGTCGCCGCTGCGGCTGCTGCGGTCCCGCCGCCGCCCGCCGGCGCGGTACCACCGAAGACGCAAGTGGTGCCCATGACCACCATGCGCCAGAAGATCGCCGAGCACATGATCTTCTCCAAGCAAACCTCGGCTCATGTCACCACCGTGCACAAGGTGGACATGACCAAAGTGGCCAAGCTCCGCGACAAGATCAAGGGCGCGTTCCAGGAACGCTACGGTTTCAGCTTGACGTTCCTCTCCTTCATCGCCCGCGCGACGTCGGAAGCCCTCAAAGCGTACCCGCTCGTCAACGCCTCGATTGAAGGCAAGAACATCGTCTATCACAATGAGGTGAACCTTGGCATCGCCGTGGCGCTTGACGGCGGCAACGGCCTCATCGTGCCGGTGATCAAGAACGCCGATGAAAAGAACGTGGTGGGGCTGCAGCGCTACATCGTCGATCTCGCCAACCGCGCCCGCGGCAAACAGTTGAAGCCGGACGAAGTGCAGGGCGGCACCTTCTCCATTACCAACTTCGGCAGCTTCGGGAGCGTCTTCGCCACGCCCGTGATCAACCAGCCGCAGGTGGCCATCCTCGGTGTGGGCACGGTGGAAAAGACGCCCGTGGTGGTGGACGACATGATCGCCATCCGCTCGATCGCCTACCTGGCGCTCACGTTCGATCATCGCCTGATCGACGGCGCCATGGCCGATCAGTTCTGCCAGAAGGTGAAGCACATCCTCGAAAATTGGACCGACACGGTTCTTTAGCGAAGAACCCGCTCACTCTCTTCAACAAGGCCACGCGGCGGACCGCCGTGTGGCCTTGTTGCTTTGGGGGCGCTTACTGCACCGGCGCCAGCCAGTACTGCTCCAGCCTCGTATCGGCCATCAGCGATTAGGGCGGCAGCGCGTCAGCGCCTTCGTAACCTACTTCATTCTGTGGGATCCGTGGAATCTTGCCGCCCGCCACACTGAACTTGTACGTGCGGATCACCTTCCCGGCCGCCCGGTATTCCAGCGTGCACGCGCCTGGTGTGGCAATCAGCTTTGTCCATTTCACCGGCCCCATCCCGTGGGCCGTGATCGCATCCAACCGGAACTGCTGCCAGTGATTGTCGGTCACCACGGCTTCAAACAGCGCGATTTGCTTACCGGCGTTCATCAGGTGCATGGTGACGGGGATCTGCTTGTTGGGCGCTTAGCCCGGCAGTTCGCGCGTGCTCAGCCAGATGTCCACGCGGATGTCGGCGTAGGCGTCATTCACCGGCCCGATGAGGAAGGCCGCTTTGGACCAGGGGCCGCTGCGCACCATCTCGGTCTTCGGGTCAAACGGGTCGGCGCTTTTTTCAACGCTGATGGTGAACGGATAGGAACTGATGGTCTTACCCTGCAACTCCACGTTGAACGTATAGTCTCCGGCGCCGAGTTTGCCGAAGCCCATTAGGCCGTCGGCGGCTTTCAGGTTTCCAAACGCATTGTGCGGCGGCCAGGGCTCGACGGCCGTCTTCGTGGTTAGCACCGTGGAGCCTCCTTTCTTGATGACGATGCTGGCGGGCGTTTCACCCGGCGGCGGAAAGAGCACCGGGACCGACTCGGCCATCATGAAACTGCCTTGCTGGGGAAAGAAGCGCATGTTCAAGAGCGCGTCCATGGCCACGTACGTAGGCGGTGTTTGGGCCACCAGGGCAGCGGGCAGGGAAGCAAGCGCGGCGGCGATCAGGTAGCGACAGTTCATAGGATCCTCCAAAGGAGATCCCAGAATTGAGCCACGGCGCGGCTCACAGTCGCGTAACAATTTTGAACGCGCTATGATCGAATCCGGGCGCGGTTCGCACTCGCCCTGGTGAAAGAGACAGACGTGAGTAGTTTCGGAGGAACCTTTTTCATGCCGTTGCAGTCCCCCCCCAGTTGAGCGGCAGTCCGCGTTTGCAAAAGGCCGTCAACAACGCGCCGGCGGTGCACGTTGGTGAGTCGAATGAGGGCGTTGCGGCGATGCAGCGCGGCCTGATCGACCTGGGCTACCCGATGCCGAAGTCCACCAAGCCGGGTGGCGCCACCGACGGCATTTATCCCACATTTCCGTCTTGAGCCGCGCGTGCGAATCTCCTGGATGCTCGTCCGCAGCAATATCCATAAGGGTTTGAAGGCAGCAAAGACCCCTGCGGAGGACAGTACCCAATGGGTGACAAACAAAACCAGCCCTTTCAGCTCTCTTGCAACGGCCTTCTCAAGATCGACTGCCGGGGATCGCGCGTTACTTCCGATGGTGGTCTGATCCTGGTGCGTGAGTTGGACGAACGGCTGGGCTTCGGTGATCTCATTGCCCAACACCTGACCGACTCACGGCGCGGCAAGAATACACAGCTTCCGCTGGCGGATTTACTGCGCCAGTCCGTCTACAGCCGGATTGCTGGCTACGAGGATGTCAACGATGCCGAGCGGCTCTCGCAGGATCCAACCTTCCGGCTGATTGGCTCCGAAAAGACC
>Ga0194119_10009460_pt1 | contig 13091 bp, 18 predicted proteins | sample TA2MahC100mmetaG_FD_148620 | JGI IMG/M metagenome (GOLD analysis project Ga0194119, IMG submission 148620) | Freshwater microbial communities from Lake Tanganyika, Tanzania - TA2015018 Mahale Deep Cast 100m | ecosystem: Environmental > Aquatic > Freshwater > Lake | place: Tanzania: Lake... | reverse complement strand
CCCTCAAGACTTGTGAGCTCGTTTTTGTAGCAATTGAAACTCCACCCAACCTCCTGTGGCGCTCCCTCAAGACTTGTGAGCTTGTTACGGGAGCAAGTGAAACCCCCAGTAACCACTCCAAACTTAACACCTTTAAAGTCGGTTAATTTTTTATATGAACAACTGAAAACTCCTTCAATATCGACTAGTCCAGTCTTCTCGTTAAGAGTCCACTTGCCTCGAGTGCACTCGTTTAAAAATTCTATTTGTTCTTTATTAAGCTTCATAGTTAATTGGTTACAATACAAATGTAGAAAAATCTAATTAAACAAAAAAATGATTTCTGTATCCAGTTTCCTGGGGTTCCCCAGAGAATTCAGGGGTCTGACTGCAGCTAAACTGGGGCCAACAAAAAAAGGCCCGAAGGCCTTCTCTTGTATATGGATTGGATTGTGGGTTTACTTGAATTCTGCTCGAACCACCTGGTTGATGATACCTGCTACGTCTTTCGGTAAGGTTCTTAAATCCCATACTGGTTTGGCGTATGTGTATAGGTTTGATACGTGACCAGCTTCAATACCGATACCTACAGTAACGAATGAGTCTCGTCTAGCTCTTTCGAGTATTCTTTTAAGCTCTTCGTTATCTTTTTTACCTCCGTAGTTGTTACCTGCTGGTTCACCGTCGGATAGTGAGATGAAGATAATTCGGTCTTCTGAACTTTCACGTATCTTTTTGTGGATAGCTTCGATGACCGGACCATCGTAATTCTGACACCAATTTACACCTCGATTATAGTATTGTATGTTTCTTTCGTAGTCCATATCATACGGACTATAGAAAGTGTAAATCTCTGGTGTGTATTCTCCGGTGTGTCCGTAAATGTATAATTTATCAGACGGGAGTATCTGGCCCATTGCGAGATAGAGAGAATTTAGAATATGCTTTTGTGAAGCTATCCGATTTCCATTACCCATACTTCCTGACATATCGGCTAAGATACAGACGGAGAATGGTTTCGTGTCTTGTTCTTCGACAATCTGTTTGTAGACAGATACGTTACCTGCTGGTACCTCGGCTATCTTACTAACGTCAAGCTTACCTAGCTTAAGGTTCTTAACCTCATCGCTCTTCGGATCAAAGTTGATATCCAATAGTTTGATTAAAGCTTCCGCATCTTTTATCTCGTCAACCTTAAATCTATAAGGGGATATCCCGTCTTGCTTTACCCTTTGTGTGAACGAAACAAATTTTGGAGTCTCTGAAAAATCACTTAACGTACTGTGAGGATTATATGGCTTCGTCTCACCAATCTCACCCATGAGTTGTTGAATAGTCTTGCCTCTTGACGTAGGTTGAGCGCTTCCGTTACCTGGTTTACCATTAGGCTCGCCTTCACCTTCAGATTCACCCTCACCCTTACCTGAACCTTCACCCTTCTGACCTTCTTGTCCCTCGGCTTGTCCTTCACCTTGTCCTTCACCTTGTCCTTCACCTTGTCCCTCGCCTTGTCCTTCACCTTGTCCCTCGCCTTCTTTCTCTTCCCCTTTCTCGCCCTTACAACCTTTACCTTCTTCGTCTTTTATTTCCATCTCCAAGGTGCTCGCAAAGATACCTTCCTTGTAGTGTTCGAACATCGGAGATAGCTCTGTATAATTTGAACAGATAATATTAAACACGCTCTCGTTATTCAACTTTGCAACTACGTACTTCTTAAGCTGTAAGAATTTCATACGCTCAACAACCTCAGTCTGTAATGCGTCGATTAACCCTAACTCCTTCGCCTTAAGAATATAAAGCTTGATTAGTTTATCACCCATCCAGGATCCGAGATCTTTCAAAAGATCCCCACCTGCCTTGATATCAAGATCGAAGTCGAGCTTGATGAATGGGTAGTCGGTTAGTACCCTACTAAACCCACCGTAGTGCGAGTTCTCCCACCCAGAGACACTACCTTTCTTTTTTCCTGATCCCCAAGAATCCCAAGAATCCCAAGAATCCCAAGATGACCCCCATCCTGATCCATATCCATATTTACCCATAAGTTTGTTTTTAATTACATTGCTAATATAGAAATTTCCATATGATATAAAAAATGATTTTTAGAAATTTCCAAAAATAGTTTTGGTATCCAGTTTCCTGGGGTTCCCCAGAGAATCAGAATCGGAGGCTAAGAATTAGCCCACAAAAAAAAGGGAAGACCGAAGTCTTCCCCTTCTCGGGTTGTGGATATGGATTTATTTGAATTCGGCTTTAACAACGTGGTTGATAATTCCCGCTACCTCTCTCGGCATTTCGTGTATCTTTGAGTCATGTACCACTCTCGAATAGGTGTAGAGATTTTTGACGTAGTCTGTACCAATACCGATACCTACTGTTACGAATTCATCTCGTCTAGCTCTTTCGAGTATCTTTTTCATATCTTCCACGCTATCGCAAGGTTGACCATCGGAAAGACTAACTAGAATTACTGGTCGATCTGTTTTCTCACGTATCTTTTTGTGTACCTGCTCGATGACAATACCGTCGTAATTTGACTCGTTGTATACTCCGTAATAGTTTTGGATATTCTTTCGGTAGTCTGGGTGATACGGATTACAGAAGGTGTATATCTTAGGAGTTAACGAACTTCCACTGTGACCGTAAATGTGTAGGTCCTCTTCTGGTATAATTTCGCTTAAGGCAAGATATAAAGCGTTAAGTACCTTAAGTTGAGTATCGAGTCTAGGACCTTGCATACTACCCGACATGTCTGCCAACACACATACCGCAAATGGTTTCGTATCTTGATCCTCCAAAGTTTGTTTGTAGACGGAGATATTACCTGCGGGTACTTCCGCCAATTTGGAAGTGTCAAGCTTACCGAGTTTAAGGTTCTTTACTTCGTCACTCTTTGGTTCAAAACTGATGTCGAGTTGTTTAAGCATCATCTCGGCATTTCTAATCTCCTCGGTCTTGAACTTGTAGTCTTTCGTGTTCTTTTCTGGTGGAATGAATTTAGGGTTACATTCTGCTCCGAGACCTTTAAAACTCTCGAAAGGTTTTTGCTCGGACATTTCTGAAAGTACTCGTTCAAGTTCTTTGAAGTCTGGTGCGTTACCACCTGAAGGACCCCAACCTCCACCTTTCTTACTCTTCTTTCCTTTACCCTCGCCTTTCCCTGCTTCCCCGTCTTCACCTTCTCCTTCACCATCACCCTCGCCTTTGCCCTTACCTTTGCCCTTACCTTTGCCCTTACCTTCGCCTTCCCCCTCTCCTTGACCTTCGCCATTACCTTCTCCCTCACCTTCGCCTTGGCCCTTACCTTCTCCTTCACCCTCACCTTCGCCTTCGCCTTGTCCTCCTTCGTTTCCTGGTGGGGGAACTTCGATTTGTAGGCTACTCGAAAGTATCTCTTTACGATAGTGGTCGAAGAGCGGAGCAAATTCTTTGAACTCTTCCATCACCGCTTCTAGAACGGCTTCGCTATCTAGCTTAAGAACGTCGTAATGTTTTTCCTGTCCAAGAAAGTTTTTCTTAGTTATACGTTCACGAATTAAATGGTTAAGGAGGCCTTTCTCCTTACATTTCATAAGGTACATCTTGATGAGCTTCTCCGCCGACCAGATACCCAATTCTGTTCTTAAGTCTTGCGGTATTTCGATTTTTGCCTTATAATCGAACTTGATGTAGGGATAATCGTAAATTAGTCGATTGTAACCCCCAAAGTGTGAATTCTCCCATCCCGAGGTAGAGCTCCAAGTCTTCTTACCTCCCCCGTAGCCGTAACCTAATCCCCATGATCCATATCCAAATTTACCCATCTTGTTTTTGTTTTAATTGGTTTACATAGCTAATGTAGAAAATTCTATTTAAAGAAAAAAATGATTTACAAAAAAAGACTGGCGGTGTTTTTACCGCCAGTCCTGTTGATCCTTTACGAATTAGGATTCTGTATCCGTTGAGGTTTTAGCATCGTCCAAGATTGCCTTAATCGCTTTCAAACCTTCTTGGCTCCCGAGACCTTTACAAAGAGCGACATAACCGTCGTAGATTGTGAAGCCGTTAGAGACCAATTTGGCGATGGTCTTAAGGTGACGAACTGAGAGGTTGAACGAGATTTTGAACTCTTCGTGTTCTTTGTTGATTTTGGAGAACACGCTTACCAACTTCTTGATTTTCGTCTTAGTGATTTTCGGAAACTCAGACTCCAAGGTTGCGATGATTTCCTCTTGTTTGATCGAGTCTACTTCGATGAGCATGAAACGGTCAAGTAAGGCACGGTCTAACTTGTGAGTTCCCGTATATTGACTTCCCATGTTAGCCGTTGAGAAGAATACGCACTGTGGGTGAACCGGGATCGGAGTTGTGTCATGGAACGAGTACTCCATCGGTAACTCTCTACGGAAGTCGAGACAAGGAAAGAGAAGGTTGTTAGCCATCGCTCCAGCTCGAGAGATCTCGTCTAAGAGTATGATACCTGGTTGCTGAATGAGTTCCGAGAAGCGAGAGCGTTTGAACTCCGACTTAGTCACCCCATTCTCGACTGTGATGACGTGAGTACCCACAAGTCCCATTACAGGATCGGTCATTGTACCCATGTCGAAGATGGTAAGAGGTACGTTGAACACCTTAGCGATGTTAGCGACTACTTCAGTCTTTCCAGTACCCGTTGCCCCGATAAGCATCGTATTGATACCATAGCCGATGTTGTGCTTGAGGATTTCGAAAGTCCCTTTCTCGACTTTGAAGTAACCGTTAAGAGTAACGATATTACCCGCCTCTTTGATTTTGGACTCGTCCGCTACCAACTTCGGTGTTAACGCATCAGCTGCTTCGTCTACTGATGTCTTTCTACGACGTAGCGCCTCAGAGATTTTTGCTTTTGTCTCCTCGCTAAGACCTTTCTTAGTCGTTCCTTCAGTCGTTACCGACCCTTCTGCTTTTTTAGCTCTTGCCATTTTTATTTGTGTTTATTGGTTTACATTGCTAAAGTAGAATATTCTACTTAAAAGAAAAAATGATTTTGAAAATTATTTGAAATTTTTTCTGTCCGATTTAATTTCATAATCTGTGCGGCTAATCATAGAGATCGGGTAGATACCCACGCTCACACAAAACATTCTAAAAACAATTTCCGATCCGTCACGACCCTGAGGGTCAAAACGTATAATCACATCAACCTTTCCGTCTCTACGAACTAACTCCTCTACAAACTCTATCCGAGCTCCGAACCTCTCACTAACAAAACTTTCAAAGTCTCTGTGATCATCGATTGGTCCAACTTCCGGCCAAACTAGTAACTCACCTCTTGTATTTGATCTCTTGTTCATATTGCTAATGTAGAAAATTCTACTAAGATAAAAAAATGATTTCATAAAAAAAAGCCTGGGCGTTTAACCCAGGCTTGATTTTAAAGTTCCTCGATCTCTCGACTCGAGGTAAAGAAGTTACGCTTACCTCTTCTTACCCTGTAGATGACACGCCCGCCCACTTTTGTTATCTGCTCGAACTCGAGTAATGTACCGGCTTTAGCACAAGAGGAATTCTTTCCCTCTAACCTACGATTCCAATATAGTCTCACAGGAAAACCGAATGCTTTGGTGAATCTCTCGACCACTACTTCTGGGTCGGATGTTGAAGCCTTTGGCTCGATCGGTTCCGCTTTCTTACTGGCTCTGTAGGCTGCATCGCTACATTTTTTTGAGCAGAATTTACTCTTTCTTTCATGTATGGCTCCGCAGTGTGTACAATGGCTTTTCATTGGTAGCGTTTTTTGATTTACATAGCTAATGTAGAAACTTCTATGTAATATAAAAAATGATTTCTAGAAAATTCCAAAAAAATTTCTACGCCCCTGTGGGAGATTCCTGAGGAGCCCCAGGGAATTTAGCATATGCTGCAAAAAAATCAGGGCACAAAAAAAGGGACCGATTTCTCGATCCCCTCAGCGTTAAACCAATTAAACACTAAGTCTCTTCTGCTAAAACCTCGTTAACTGGCCGTTCCGGTGATTCACCGTAACATGGTTTGACTAACCATTCACCCTCAAGAGTGAATAAGTAGCCATATTCTTCGTTGTCTGCTAGAAAATAATCCTCTAGCGACTTATTAATTCTCGGCTCGATGTATTCCTCGCCACGATCCCTGTGATAAGCAACGGTTACACCAGGAATCGGATTATCGAAAGAGTGTGCTCCCATAACTCCGAATCTCTTAAGCATTCTCTCACCCTTCCCTGAATCGACATCGTAAGCAATTGAAGGAGGCTCGACTTCCTGAGCTAGTATACTAATGCTTCCTAGATCGATTAAAGCTTTAACCTTTTCACGGGATGTATAGTGACTAACTAAAATCTTTCCGTGATGCTCTGGGTAACCGTCCCAGTGACAATATATCGAGGAAACTGTTCCGTCCTCGTTTACCATTCCTATTCTACTCCTTGTTGCCATATCTCAAATATAGAAAATTCTATTTAAAGAAAAAAATGATTTTAATCAATAATAAACCAATTCTCTTCCAGTATCTTAACCTCATCATCGCCGAACACTTTATCAAAATTATCGACATAGCAGTCAACCTTACCGAAATCTATTCTTTCTAGTGCCTGATCTACTTTAATTATGAACTCGTCAACAGTTTCGAACTGTATTGTTTTAGTGACAGTGGGATATCCTTCGATTTTCCTAGCTGAAATTCTAACATCTATCTCTCTCATATTATTTGTTTTTGTTTATTCCCAATCCTTCCATTCGTTCTCTTCCTCCTCTTCCTCCTCGCCGTCATCTCCATTGTCGATAAATAACTCTTGAACAGAATTATAAAGCGAATTAAACTCATCCTCCGTGAGAAGCTGAACCGAACACCAACGCTGACCCCATTCCGCTGTGTATTCATCTATGTAATAGTTAATGGCGTCTTCCTCAGTTTCATCTTCATTACCTTCAGATAAAAATTCGTCTATATCATCTTGTGTGATTTCAAACTTCTCGAACTTAGCACCCTCTGGTAAATACTCCTTTGGCCCTTTAATGATTGCTACGTATACCCGTTCCATATTATTCAGCGCTTAAACTCCATGGCTCTAACCCCATGACGTTGGTTTCATTTAATTCTAAACACTCGCAGATAAACTCCGCTAACTTCTTGTTCCCTGGTTGACCTTCCGAGATCTCTCCGGTACCTATAGCCTCAACGACATCCCTCGGCTCCATACCAAGAACTCTCGAACAAAACTTGACGTCCTGCCCAAGATAAAAACTCTTAGTGTGTTCCGGTGTCTTAACTAGTAAGCTCCAGTTCCTTCCGAAGCCATAAGGGTTAGGTGTTATGATTACTGATGTTTCCATATTGTAAATGTAGAAAAATCTATTTAATTAAAAAAATGATTTTAATCAAAATGTCCAAATCGTCCCAACATTGAAATACCCTTCTGAGCGTCTTTAGATAATCTCTCGTCTAAGCCTCTAGACATCTTCTCCCAATCCTTACTCTTGATCTCACTCCTAAGTAACGATAAAGCAAACCAATAGTCGATCTTTTTTTCTTGCATCGTCTCCCATACCAAATTTAACGTTTTCCCTGAGATTGGGTTATAGTGGCAATAGAAATCCCCTCCAACCTTCTGTGGCGCTCCCACAAGACTTGTGAGCCTGTTATTGGCGACCTCGAAATCCCCTCCAACCTTCTTTGGCGCTCCATTAAGACTTGTGAGCTTGTTATCGTAGCAAGAGAAATTCCTTCCAACCTTCTGTGGCGCTCCCTCAAGACTTGTGAGCCTGTTATAGGAGCAATCGAAATCCCTTCCCACCTTCTGTGGCGCTCCCACAAGACTTGTGAGCTTGTTATTTTGACAAGAGAAACTCCCCCCAACCACCTGTGGCGCTCCCTCCAGACTTGTGAGCCTGTTATTGGAGCAACCGAAATACCCTCCAACCTCCTGTGGCGCTCCCACAAGACTTGTGAGCTTGTTAATTGAGCAAGTGAAATTCACAGTAACCACTCCAAACTTAACACCTTTAAAGTCGGTTAAGTTTTTACTGGAACAATTGAAATCTCCTTTAATATCGACTAGTCCAGTCTTCTCATTAAAAGTCCAAGTTCCCCTAGCGTACTCGTTTAAAAATTCTATTTGTTCTTTATTAAGCTTCATAGCTCAAATGTAGAAAATTCTACATAAAGAAAAAAATGATTTATACCTTGGCGTTACACTTTTTACATCGGTACAAAGCCAAACCAGACTCGTGCCTAACAGCAGCATATGTTTCGTCGTGTGAGCATTCACTCCTTTCCTCGTCAAACCTAGCTGGCCACACCTCGGATGTAACTCTATCTACTAATTCCATTATCTCGTCCTTCGTCAATGTCTTAGCATAGTCGATTAACAAATCACATACATTAACTTGCGTGGGACTCTTAGCAACTAAGTCTACTATTAAAGCCTCTATTCTTTCGTTATTTGTCATATCATTATTTTTAATCTGCCATTGGAGCGTGTGTACAAAACATCCCGTTACCAAACCTCTTAACAAAGTCACCACCAAATTCATCAAACTCATCCTCGTCGGAAGCCTCGAATTTCATACCTTCATCAATAAAACGATCAACTATCATTGACTCTTCTAAAGAACCTTTTTCGACAACTGCAAATCCGACAGTGTTGCCTGTTCTTTCGTCTACTACTTTAATGAAGTTCATTTCCATGACTGCATGTTTAATTGGTTATCTTAAATGTAGAAAATTCTAATTAAAGAAAAAAATGATTCTTAGAATCCTTCAAACATCCCAAGCATACTCGCTCCTTTTATTATAGCTTCCGAGTTGTCGTGTTTTTCAATATCCGCTATATTAACTCCAAATTTTTTGAATTCCCCAGGCTTCATATCCTTCTTCGCAATCCCTAAAGCAACTATAAGAGGAACTTCTTTCTCAATCATAATTTCGTGTACTAATTTCAGAAGCCTACCAGGTATTCCCTTATTGCCGTAATAATTAACGTGGGGGAAACCTTCTCTTGGATTTTTAATATTAGGAACACCCTCTAGACTTGTGAGTTGATTTCTCATACATACAAACATATCAATATGGTGCCGACTTACCGAATTGATGATCTCATTAGGAGCTCCCACTAAATTTTTTAATTCGTTATCTGAGCATATAAATTCATTTTCATGGATTATTGGAGCGCCTTTAAGAGTTACTAATTTATTCTTAGAACAATCATACTCTCTCTTAACTTTCTGCGGTCCTCCTTCTAAGGATGTTAGTAAATTACCCGAACAATTAAAATGGCCTCCCACTTCTATAGGAGCACCGTCTAAACTTGTGAGCTTGTTATTGGAGCAATCGAAATTCCCGGATACTACACCGAATCGAACCCCTTTAAAATCAGTGTGATTTGCCCACGAACAATCAAAACCCCCCTCTATGTTTACGAGCCCGGTAGACGGATCAAATTCCCAATAGTGCCATGTACCATCATACCTCCCTGCACGATCAATTCCGTTATTTAAAAACTTGATAGCTTCTATTTGTTCTTTAGTGAATCTCATAATTATTTTCTTTGGTTACCTAACAAATGTAGAAAAATCTACACAAATAAAAAAATGATTTCTAAAAGTTGTATTTATAGTCCTCTGGTAAAACACATAAAATTTCACCCTCCTGAAGTCTAATCTCTAATTCGGTTCTTTGAAGCTTCTTCATTGTAGCATCTATACGATTAGGATCGTCCATTAAAATTCTGATATCACTACCCGTCATTGACTGAATAATTGCAAATTCAAAATTTTTTCTTGAACCTAATCCAATCGTCTTTCGAATTCTATCTAAAACACAATTCCTACGGACTGCATCTAAAACAGAATCATCCAGGATTACGTAATCTCCCCAATCGGGCATAGGTCCGTATTCTTTACCGTCATCTGTGCGAATAGTGACATTACCTACAGCGTCGCAAGAAGTGATCACCCCAATCTTTCCTTTGCCCCTACCTTTTAATATTGTAGCTTTTTTTCCTGTTACATACATAATCCTTTTGTTTTTAATTTATAAGTAAATATAGAAAAATCTACACAAATAAAAAAATGATTTCCAAGAAAAGTTTATAACATCCCATCCGGGGGTTCCTCAGGAGATATGCAGTCTGTCCGAACATCAGCACACAAAAAAAGCCGAGGTGTAAACCCCGGCCTTCTTATATGAACAAGCAAACTTATTGACCTTTGTTTTTTCGTATCACTTCAACCTCATCCAGAATTGAATTGAGTGTGTGATCGCTTTTATTCTTTATTCTTTTTTCAACTTCAATCCTTCTAGACTCTAAAATATTCAGGATCCTATTACGCATTTTAGATCTAATCGAATCAGGATAGTGTAAGTCGTATCGGAACTTGCCATTGATAATCTGAAGGTCGCTTCCTTCAAGTATAATATAAATGTCGTTAACTTCAACATAGACGGAATCACTCAAAGGAGACAAGAAAATCTCCGCATCCTTAATAGATACGGTTCTATCAAATATTTTCATTCCCATTTTTTGGGACTCGGTCAACTCTATCTTTTTTTCTAGCCTCTTCTCAAACCATCTGAGCATCCGCCAAAACTTAACCTTGATTTTTCGTTTAGTCATATTATTTGTTTTATAGTTCTAAAAGATTAACTCGAGAAACAACAGCAGAAATCGAACGCCATTCCTGAATATCCAAATCAAAGTAAGCAGTACCGGTATGAGCTAAAGAACCACCAGTAGGTCTCCACTCCTCGGGAATAAGCTCGACATTAGTAGTTCCTCTCACCTTCCTAGTTGTACCATCTAGCTTCTCGTAAGAGAAGTTAACCTCACCCTTCAATAATCTCTCCTCCAGCTTCTTTCTTGATATTTTCTTTTTTGCCATACCAATTATAGTCGTTTTATTGATGTTTGTTTCTAATTCAAATATAGATAGAATTTTCTAATATAAAAAATGATTCTAATCAAAATGTCCAAATCGCCCCAACATTGAAATACCCTTTTGTGAGTCTTTAGAAAGATTGGCGTCTAATCCTATAGACATCATCTCCCAATCCTCACTCTCAATATGGCTCTTAAGTATCGATAAAGCAAACCAATAGTCGACCTTTTTTTCTTTCATCGTCTTCCATACCAACTTTAAAGTCTTTTCTGAGATTGGGTTACCTTTGCAAAAGAAACTCTCACTAACCTCCTGTGGCGCTCCCTCAAGACTTGTGAGCTTGTTATTGTCGCAACAGAAACTCACAACCTTCTGTGGAGCTCCCACAAGACTTGTGAGCCTGTTATTGGCGCACCAGAAACACCCCGGAACCTCCCGTGGCGCTCCCACAAGACTTGTGAGCTTGTTATCTCCGCACCAGAAACCTCCTCCAGCCTCCTGTGGCGCTCCCTCCAGACTTGTGAGCTTGTTATCGCCGCAAGAGAAATACCCTCTAACCTTCTGTGGAGCTCCCACAAGACTTGTGAGCCTGTTATCACCGCAATAGAAACCCCCATTAACCACCCGTGGCGATCCCTCAAGACTTGTGAGCTTGTTACATTCACAATTAAATTTCCCAGTAACCACTCCAAACCGAACACCTTTAAAATCTGTTAAGTTTAGATAAGAAAAATTGAAATCTCCTTCAATATCGACTAGTCCAGTCTTCTCGTTAAAAGTCCACTCGCCTTCAGTGCACTCGTTTAAAAATTCTATTTGTTCTTTATTAAGCTCCATAGTTATTTAGTTAATTGGTTACAATACAAATGTAGAAAAATCTACACAAAGAAAAAAAATGATTCCACAAAAAAGCCCAAGATCACTCTTGGGCCATCGGGATATAAAAAGCAGGAATTACATCCCGAAGAATATACTAGTGGTGTTCTCCTCTTCGTCATCATCCCTTCTCGTGACAACGTGTTTAGCCGCTTTCTCTATTCGGGTGTTGAGCGATTCATCTTCGTAATGTACATCGGATGTCGAAGATAGATCGAAGTATAATTTCTTATTGACCTCGCCTCTACGGTTCTTAGTAAACATAATGAATCGGGATCCGTCTGGTGTAAACCGAAGTTCCATCATACCAGTCGTATTATGTTTAAGTTTATTCGAGCCGACGAACACACCTTCCTTAGTTACTTGTTGAATACAAAGGAAAGAGGTGTAAGCGGATTTAGAGTTACCCCCCGCATTGTTCTTACGCATCAAATCAATCAGCCATTTTTCAGCGGCATTCGAAGACATCTTACATCCTTCTTTGACCGTGTCACACACTTCGACAAATGAATCAATTAACACGACGTCGTATCCTAGGTCGAGTGTGCTCTCAATCACTTTTATCGGATTCTCGTCAATGTACTCGCCAAGGAAAAGAATATCAAGGTCGGCAAACTTAGGATATCGTTTAACATAACGGTAAAGATCCACTCGGTCCATCTCACCAGATATAAAAAGAACAGAGTGACCGTTCCGTTTTAAATCCGCTAAGATATCCATCGAAACCGTACTCTTACCGATCCCAGGGTCACCCACCAAAATAAAATTGGTGGATCTTGGAAATCCACCTTCGGAGCTTAGCAAAACATCTATCTTCTTTCCCGTCCTCATTGTCTCGAACAAAGACGGGTCGAAACTGATGTCTCGCATCCTAACTATCTTAGATTTGTCGTTCATCCCAATAAATATAGAAACCCTATTCGGATTTAAAAAACGATTTAATCAAAATGTCCAAATCGATCCATCATTGAAATACCCTTTTGTGCGTCTTTAGAAATTCTCTCGTCTAAGCCTCTAGACATCTTCTCCCAATCCCCCCTCTTGATCTCACTCTTAAGTAACGATAAAGCAAACCAATAGTCGACCTTTTCTTCTTGCATCGTCTTCCATACCAACTTTAACGCCTTTTCTGAGATCGTGTTATTGTAGCATCTGAAATCCCCCCCAACCTCCTGTGGCGCTCCCACAAGACTTGTGAAAGAGTTATAGGAGCAAAAGAAATTCCTTCCAACCTCCTGTGGCGCTCCCACAAGACTTGTGAGCTTGTTATGGTCGCAATCGAAACTCCCACCAACCTCCTGTGGCGCTCCCTCAAGACTTGTGAGAGAGTTATAGTGGCACCGGAAATCCCCTCCAACCTCCTGT
>Ga0194119_10009456_pt1 | contig 13094 bp, 9 predicted proteins | sample TA2MahC100mmetaG_FD_148620 | JGI IMG/M metagenome (GOLD analysis project Ga0194119, IMG submission 148620) | Freshwater microbial communities from Lake Tanganyika, Tanzania - TA2015018 Mahale Deep Cast 100m | ecosystem: Environmental > Aquatic > Freshwater > Lake | place: Tanzania: Lake... | reverse complement strand
TCTGCGAGCGCATGGCGGCCTCCGGACCGGAGCTCCGCGAACTAGCCGCCTTCCACGGATCCGGTAAAGACGCGTGCTTCCTGAACGCGATTTTGGCGGGCCCAGCTCTCGGTCCCGCGGAAGGAACTTGGCGCATCGCGCTTGAGCGACTCGAACAACCCGGTCTTTGGCTCGGGGTGAGCCGCCTGTCTGGTCAGGCCGCTTGGTCCCTCAAAGCGGTCACAGCAAATCCGCTCCGCCTCCGGGAAACCCTACACGCTATCCGGGCGGCGCTAGCGCCGCACCTACCTTACTTGGCAACGGACTTACGCAAACTCTGAGCGCTGGCGCGACGGGAGCGCAGGAGGCCCACGGCGGCCCAGAGGGCGGCGCCGACCATCAGCACGCAGGAGGCAGTGGCCAGCGGGTGGGAGGCGAGGTGGCTGAAGTCCCAAGTGAAATCGCCGCCCTCGTGACCACCGTGACCGGGGTGCGCCCGGGCAATGGCGGCGGAAAAGGCGAACGCAAGCGCAGCGGAACGGGCAGAGAACAGCTTCATCTTGTCGTGATAGAGACCGAGCGCCTCCGCTTCGCCAACAAAAAAGTGCAGCTCGCGTGACGGGATCGCGCGGCGCCAAAGGACCGCCGGCCCGGAAGAGGACGGCGGGAGAAGATAAAATTCCGATCGCGCTCAGCGCTTGGAGAACTGGAACCGCTTGCGGGCGCCCGGCTGACCGGCCTTCTTCCGCTCCTTCTCGCGCGGATCGCGCTTGAGGTGACCGCCCTTCTTGAGCTTCGGCCGGTGCTCGGCGTTCAGCTTCTGTAGTGCCCGGGCGATGCCATGGGCGACCGCACCGGCCTGGCCAGCGACGCCGCCGCCGGAGACATTCACGGACACATCGATCTTCTCTTTGAGCTCCACCGTGAGCAGCGGCGCGTAGGCCTGCTTGGCGAAATTCTCGTGGGAGAAGTAGTCGTCGAAGGTGCGGCCGTTAACGGTCAGCTTGCCGGAACCCTCGGACAGGCGCACGCGGGCGGTCGACGTCTTGCGGCGGCCGGTGCCGAGGAAAACGGTGGCGGGGGATGCAGCGCTCATAACGGTCGTTGGGAAGGGGTTCAGACGGTGATCTTCTGCGGCGCGTGGGCCTCGTGGGTGTGGGAGGCGCCGGCGAACACGCGCAGCTTGCGCAGCATCGTTGCGGCAATCCGGTTCTTCGGGAGCATCCCCTTGACGGCGTGCTCGATGATGAACTCTGGGTGGCGCTCGCGCATCAGGGAAACCTTGCGGTAGCTCTCGCCGCCGACAAAACCGGAGAAGAACATGTACTCGTTCGCCTCCTCCTTGCGGCCGGTCAGGACGACCTTCTCGGCGTTGACGACCACCACGAAATCACCGGTGTCCACGCTGGGGGTGTAGCTCGGCTTGTGGCGGCCGCGGATGAGGTTGGCGGCCTTCACGGCGAGTCGTCCGAGCGGCACGCCCGCGGCATCAATCAGATACCATTTGGGCTGCACTGCCTCCTTCTTGGCGAGGAACGTTTTCATGCGAAAAGAGGTCAAGGGCTAAGGTCCGCCCCGTGGCTGTCAACCGAGTTTTGGGCCGAAATGCGTGGGGCGCCGCCCCGCCGCCAACGCGCCCCGCCTGCGGCCTTGTTTCCCGGGACGCCCCGGCCCAACCTCCGCCGATGCCCTCGCCCTCCCTGCCCGCCCGCCGCGCGCTCAGTGCCGCCGGCCTGCTTGGCCTTTCCGGCGTGGCGCTCGGCGCCCTCGGCGCGCACGCCCTGAAGGCCTCCCTCGCGGCCCGGGGACTGGAGGGCGTCTGGTCCACCGCCGCCCAATACCACCTCGGGCACGCCCTCGCCCTCGCGGCGCTGGCCGCCTGGCTGCGCGCCGACCCGGACCACGCCCCCGGCCTGCGCTGGGTGACGCGCTGCTGGACGGCCGGCACGCTCCTTTTCTCGGGCTCGCTCTACCTTCTCGCCCTCGGTGGCCCGCGCTGGCTGGGGCCGGTGACCCCGCTGGGCGGGGTGGCCTTGCTCACCGGTTGGCTGCTCCTGTTACTCGCCGCGCTGCGCGGCCGCCGCGCGGAATGAACGCGCCCCTGCCCTTGCCACCAGACCTGCGGGCGATGCTCGAGGCGGTCCGCCGCTGCGGCCAACCTCGGATCGTGGGCGGTGGCGTGCGCGATTGGCTGCTGGGCCTTGCCCCCAAGGACCTCGACGTCGAGGTGCGCGGGGTCGATTTCGAAACTCTGCACCGCGCGCTGGAGCCCTTCGGATCCACGGACGTCGTGGGCCGGAGCTTCGGGGTGATCAAGGTGCGGAGCGCCCGCTCGGGGACGGAGTACGATTTTTCGCTGCCGCGCCGGGAGTCGAAGACGGGCGCGGGCCACCGGGGGTTCGCGGTGGCGCCGGAGCCCGGGCTCGGGGACGCGGAGGCCGCGGCGCGCCGAGACTTCACGCTGAACGCCATCGCCTACGATCCGTTCGCCGACGCGATCATCGATCCGCACGAGGGGCGCGAGGACTTGGCCCGGCGCGTTCTGCGCCACACGAGTCCGGCGTTCGCCGAGGATCCGCTGCGGGTGCTGCGGGGGTTCCAGTTGGCGGCGAGGTTCGATCTGACCCTGGCCCCGGAGACCGCCTCCGTCTGCCGCGCCATCGCGCCGGCGTACGCCGAGTTGCCGGTCGAACGGGTCTGGGGCGAATGGGAGAAGTGGGCCGCGAAGGCGCTGCGCCCCTCGCGCGGCCTGGCCGTGCTGGAGGAGACGGGCTGGCTCGCGCATTTCCCGGAGGTCGCGGCGCTCCGCGGCACGCCGCAGGACCCGTTGTGGCACCCGGAGGGCGATGTGTTCGTCCACACGGGGCATTGCCTCGACGCGCTGGTCGCGCAGGCCGGCTGGCGGGAGCGCGAGGCGGGGGACCGCGTCCTGCTGACGTTCGCCGTGTTGGCGCACGACTTCGGCAAGCCGGCGACCACGGTGCGGGCAGAGCGGCCCAGCGGCGCGCGCTGGACCAGCCCTGGGCACGAGGCGGCCGGCGGGCCCGTGGCCGAATCCTTCCTCGCCCGGCTCGGTGCACCCTCACGTTACGCGGCCCCCGTGCGGGCGTTGGTCGTGAACCACTTGGCACACCACCACGGGCAGGGGGAGTTCTCGGATTCCACGGTGCGGCGGCTGGCGCGGCGGCTCGCCCCGGCCACGGTGGACGAGTTGGCGATGGTGATGCGCGCGGACGCGGACGGACGGCCCCCGCTGCGCACGCCCGAGGTGCACGCCCGCATCGACGCGCTGGTGGCGCGGGCCCGGGCCCTCGTGCTCGAACAACTGGCGCCCCGGCCGGTCCTGCTTGGACGACACCTCATCGCGCTGGGACTGACGCCGGGACCGCGGTTCCGTGGGCTGCTCGATGCCGCGTTCGAGGCCCAGCTGGACGGGGCGTTCGGGGACGAAGCCGGCGCGCTCGCGTGGGCGCGGGCGCGGCTGGCCGCGGAAGGTCCGCCCGCCGGCGGGGCCTAGCGGGCCGTCCAGCCGCCGTCGACCGGCAGCGCCGCGCCGGTGACGTAGCTTGCGCCCGGGCTGGCGAGGAACAGCGCGGCGGCCTGGATCTCCTCGAGGCGGCCCCAGCGGCCGAGGGCGGTCGCGCCGATGAGGTCGCGCCGCGTCTGCTCGGTGTCGGCGATGGCGCGGTTCATCTCGGTGAGGAAAGGTCCCGGGCAGAGCGCGTTGACGGTGATGCCGTCGGCGGCGGCCTCGAGGGCGAGCGTGCGGGTGAGCTGGATCACGGCGCCCTTGCTGGCGCTGTAGGGGCTGCGCCCGGCGAGGCCGACGAGGCCGAGGGCGCTGGCGACGTTAATGATGCGGCCCCAGCCGTGGGCGCGCATCCCGGGGAGGACGGCGCGGCACGTGAGCCAGGTGCCCGTGACGTTCACCGCCATCACCTGCCCAAACTGGGCGGGGGCAAGCTCAGCGATCGGGCCCCGGATGTTGATCCCGGCGCTGTTGATCAGGATGTCCACGCGGCCGAGCGCCTCCGTGGCGGCGGCGACCAGCCGCTCCACCTGGCCCGCATCAGCAACGTCGGCGGCGGTCCCGAACGCGCGGCGGCCGAAATCATGGGCAAGCCCGGAGGCGGCGGCCTCCGCCTCCTCGAGGTGCCGGCTGGCGAGCATCACGTCGGCGCCGGCGGAGGCCAGACCGGCGGCCATCGCCAGGCCGAGGCCGCGCGAACCGCCGGTGATGAGCGCCGTGCGGCCGTGCAGGTCGAGGAGCCGGATGCCCGGCAGCGGGATCGAGTCGGAACTCACGGGGGCCAGAGACGCGGACCGGGGCGACCCGCGCCTCAGAAGGAGCGGCGGACGGCCACGTACCCGAAACGTCCGCCCGGGCGCCCGACGAGGCCCTGATTGTAGCCGACGCCCGTGTAGTCGAGGGGCGGCTCCTTGTTCAGTATGTTCTCGAGGCCGAGCGTGAGCCGGAGGTCCCCGAGGCGCGAACGCTTATCGAACGCGTAGCTGACGCTACCGCTGAGCGTGTAGTAACGGGCCACCTCCCAACCATCGAGGCGGAGGCTGCGGAGGCGGTGGATGTAGTTGAAGGCGAGGTTCGCGCCCCAAGAGCGGTTCTGCCAGAGGACGGACGACTGGCCGCGGTAGCGTGGGAGGTCGCGGCCGGGCCGCTGGACGATCGGGTCGTTCTGGAAGCGCCGGGTCGCGTAGAACGCGTTGTAGGTCCAGTTGCTGGCGACCACGAAGTTGCCGACCCCGTCGACGCGAAGCCGGTAACGCAGCCCGTAGTCGTAGTAGCGGATCATCTGCTGCGAGAGGTTGACCGCGGAGTCGGTAATGAAGCGGATGCGGCCGGGGACCGTGACCGTCTCGCCGGGAGCGACCGAGCGCGTGGCCCCGCCGGCGCCGGCCAAGATGCTGATGTTCGCGGTGGTGGTGTTGGTGTAGGTCTCGGACTGCGGGTCGCGCACCACGAGGTCCCCGGTGCTGGAGAGCTCGTTCTGGCGGATAAAGGTCGTGCCGAGGCCGGAGGTGATGAGGTTTTTCTGCTCGATCACCCCATGAGTGAACTCGACCGAGAGCCCGCGGAGGCGGCGGCCGGGCATGTCGAACACGAAGCCCGCCTGCTTGGTGATGCCATCCTCGGGCTGCAGCAGGCGGTTGCCGGAGGTTTTCACCAAGCGCTGGTAGGTGCTAGCGTCGACGGGATCGCCGGTGAGGGCCTGCGGGCGGCGGAGGTCGGGCAGGCCGCTGACGAGGCCCTCCCGGATGCCGCCATAGAGCTGCGGCAGCGTAGGCGAGCGGAACGTCTCGCTGTAGGAGCCGCGGAGCAGGAGGCTGCGCACGGGCCGCAGGGCGAGCCGCACACCGGGCTTGAGCCCGCTGTCATAGCCGTCGCTGAAACGCTCGAAGCGGGCGGCCCCGCTGAGGTCCGCGCTGTGCGTCCAGCGGAAGCGGCCGGCCTTGACCAGGGGGACGCGCAGCTCGGCAGAGGCGGCGTCGACGGTGCGGCTGGCGCGCGTGGGGTCGGCGAGGCGGACCTGGCCGATGATATCGTTGAGGGTGGTCGAGAGCGGGTCGTCGGCAGAGTTGAAGTTCTCGCCCCGGTGCTGGAAGCCGGCCGCCGCGCCGACGCGGCCCCACGGCAGCGTGAACAGCTCGGTGGTGGTGACGCGGCCGTCCACGAGGAGCGTGTCGGCGTCGCCCGCCTTCTGGGTGCGGACCTTGATGCTCTCGACGGTGGCGGGGGCGTTGCGGAAGGCGGGGCCGCCGAAGATGTTGAAGGCGTCGGGGGTAGTCTTGGCCAGCGCGGCGCGGAGCTTGCTCTCGCTGATCGCATTGAGGGTGACGTCGCGGGACTCGTTGCGGGTATAGGACCAGCCGAGGTCCCAGTCGAAGCGGCCGAGAGCGGCGCCGCGGAGGCCGAGCCGGTAGCCCTGCGAATCGCTGGTGATGCGGGCGATGCGGGGCCCGACCTCGAGGGGCCGGTAGGTGAAGGCGACGGGGATGCCGAACGGGTTGTAGTAGTTCGTGGCGGGGACGAGGATGTCGTTGTCGCCGGCGGTCGAGGCGGGCGAGGGCGCGAGGCGAGTCTCGGCCTGGATGCGGCCGAACATCACGGCGGCCTCGAGGGTCATCCGCCAGGGGAGGTCCCAGCCGAGGCCGAGGCTGAGGTTGCGGGTGCTGCGCTCGGGGACGTTCCAGACGAAGGGCTGGAAATTGTACGAGTTGCTGAAGGGGCCCCCGGGATAGGCCCGGGGGACGAAGTCGCCGGCGACCGGGCGGGCGGGGTTGTTGCCGCGCGGCACCGAGGCGTAGTTGGCGGAGGAGCCGAGGTTGCCCGCGGCGACGCCGCCGGTGCCGGGGAGGAAGGCGGCCGTCTGCCCCGTGAGTGGGTTGCGGATGGCGGCGGCGGTGAGGCCGTTGCTCGCGAGCTGGGAGGCGGTGGGCACGCCGACCGTGGCGTACGGGCCAGTGCCGGAACGGAAATCGAAGGAACTCGTCGCGGTGGCGGTGGGCCGCAGCGAGGAGGCGTACTTGACGGCATCATGCGCGCGCCAGCGCTCCGTCTGGTCGGCGTCGGCCGAGAAGGGCTGGTCCGTGGCGGCATTGGCGTGACGGGAAGTGTAGGCCGCGTTCACGTTGATGCGAATCCCCTTCACCCGGGTGCCGGCGAACAGGGAATAGGACTGCTCGGCGCCGTCGGTGTTGAAGTAGTTCCCGTAGCGCGCGGTGAGCTCCATCCCGACGTGGTCCTGGCGCGTGATGATGTTGATCACCCCGGCGGTGGCGTCGGAGCCGTAGACGGCGGAGGCGCCGTCCTTGAGGACCTCGACGCGCTCGATGCTGGAGACGGGAATGCGGTTGAGGTCGACGAAGACGGTGCCGCCGCTGCTGATGCCGTTGGGCGCCATCCGCCGGCCGTCGACGAGGACGAGCGTGTTGTTGGGGCCAAGGAAACGGAGGTCGATGGCGGAGGCGCCGCGCACAAACGTGGTGGTGCCGCCCTCGTTGATCCCGAGGTTGGTCGCCTCCGGGATGTCCCGCATGATGTCGGTGAGATTGTCGAAGCCGGAGAGATCGATCTCCTCGCGGGTGATTAGCTTCAGCGGCGAAGGGCCCTCGACCTCGGCCTGCTTGATGAGCGAGCCCGTGACCTCGAAACGCTCGAGTTGGGCGGGCGGGGGTGCGCTGGAGCCGGTCTGGGCCAGGAGGGCGGCGGGTGGGACGAGGGCAGCGAGCAGCAGGAGGCGGGGCGGGAGCGGCGGGGTGGACATCGGCGTGGGGGGCAGTGGCGGGGCCGGGGAACGAGGCGGCGTGGGAACGCGGCAGGCTGCAACCGCCGGCGCAACGGAGGCAAATCCGGAAATGCAACGGGGCGGCCGGTGGAACCAGCCGCCCCGGGGAGGGAACGGGAATGTCGCGCGGGAGCGTTAGAAGCTCCTGCGGACCGACATATAGAAGAACCGGCCCATCGGGCGGGAGATGTAGCCGCTCTCGTAGCCGATCCCGTCGTAGTAGAGTGGCGGCGCCTTATCCGTCATATTATCCACGCCGACGGTGACGCGGGTGTTCTTTAGGTACGGGCTCAGCCCGGCGGGGATATCCCAGCCGTAGAACGCGTTGAAGGTATTGTAGGCGTCGACCTCATAGCCATCGCGATTGATGTCACTGTAGGAAGCGATGTGGTTGTTGGTGATACCGGCGCTGTGCTCCTTGCGGGTCCAAAGCAGGCTGGTCTGGATGCGGGTGCGGGGGAAGCCGTCGCGGCCGGCGAGGTTCGCGGGGTCCACCGTGCGAGTGAAGCCGTAGAACTTCAGGTAGGTGGCGTTGCTCCGGAAGCTGAACTGGCCGAAGTCGGTGGTCCGCTTGCGGTAGTTCACCTCGAAGTCGTAGCCCTCGACCTTCTGGAAGGCTAGGTTCACGACGCTGTCGCTGATGTAGCGGATGCGGCCGGGGACCGTGACGGTCTGGCCGGGGGCGACCGGGGAGACCGCGCCATTCGGGCCGGAGAGCACGTTGATCGGGTTCGCGGTTCGGTTGGTGTAGGTCTCCGTGCCCGGGTCGCGGACCACGAGGTCCTCGGTGCCGCCGCCGACCTCGTTTTGGCGGATGAAGCCCGTGCCGACCGAAGTGATAATGTTGCTCTGCTCGATGTGGAAGAACGAGGCGCCGATCGAGAGGCCCTGGAGGGCCTTGACCGGGACGTCGTACACGAAACCGTACTGCCAGCCCTTCGCGTTCTCGGGCGTCAGGTTCGGGTTACCGCCGGCGCGCACGAGGCGCTGGGTGGCAGCGCCGTCGAACGGATCGCCGGTGAGGAGCTGCGGGCGGCGGAGGTCGGCGAGGCCGTTGGGCAAGCTCTCACGGACGCCACCGTAGAGCTGGGGCAGCGTCGGGGAGCGGAAGGCCTCGTTGTAGGTGCCGCGGAGCATCAGGGACTTGACGGGCTGCCAGCGCAGGCCGACGTAAGGCGTCAGGCCAGAGTCATAGCCGTCGGAGAACTGCTCGTAGCGGCCAGCGAGGGTCAGTTCGAGGCGGTTGATGCCGGCGATCGTGCCCGCCTTGACGAGCGGGGCGTTCAGCTCGAGGGCGCCGGACTTCACGCGGCGGCTGGCGTCGGTGGAGTCGGCGAGGCGGACCTGGCCGATGATGTCATCGAGGGTCGTGGAGATGGCGTCGTTGGCCTCGCCGAATTTCTCCTTGCGCCACTCGACGAGGAGCGCGCCGCCGAGGGCGCCGGTCGGGAGCTGGGCGATCTCACCGGACAGCTGGGCGTGCCAGAGGTCCTGAGTGGAGTAGCCGCCCTTCTGGGTGACGACTCGGATGCCATTAAGGACGTTCTGCGGGTTCCGGTAAGAGGCGCCGCCGAAGATGTTCAAGGCATCCGGAGTGTTCCGGGCGAGGGCCGCGCGCAGGCGGCTCTCGGAGATCGCGTTCTTGGTCTGGTCGACGACCTTGTCGTTGTCGTAGGAGTAGTAGATGTCCCAGTTCCAGCGATCGAGGATGCTGCCCTTGGCGCCGGCGACGAGGCGCCACGAGTCGTTGGTGATGTCAGCCATCCGGGGGCCGATGTCGACTGGGCGGTAGTTGAACGAGACGTCGACGCCGAAGGGGTTCCAGTAGTTGGTCTTCGGGACGATGATGTTGTTGTCACCCGCGGTGGAGATCGGCGAGGGCGCGAGCTCGATGTGGGACTTGTTCTGCTGGTAGGCAGTCTCGACGTAGAACGACACATCCTTGGTCAAGTCGTACCGGAACGTGGTATTGATGCCGAGGCGCTCAGTCGAGGGAGTGAGCCAGACGAACTCCTGATAGTTGTAGAGGTTCGAGGGGTTGCCTTGGGGGACGAGGCGCTGGGGCTCGAACGTGGCCGCGTTGGCCGCGCTGAAGGCGCCGCGCGTGGGCTGGAGGCTCGCGCTGGCGAAGTTGGGCGAGGCCGAGGCCAGGGTGCCGGCGACGACGCCACCGGTACCGGGCAGGCGGGTAATGGCGGTGCCCGCGGCGAGGCCGGGGATGTTCACGCCGTTGACGCCGTTGACCTGACCGGCGGCGGCGCCGGTCAAGCCGACGCGGGCCTGCGGCCCAGTGCCGGAGCGAAGGTCGAAGGCTCCGGCGGCGACGCTGTCCGCGTAGGCCGGGCCCCGGGCCGCGAAGCGGGCGGAGAGGTCGGCGTTTTTGCCAAATGAGGTGTCGGAGGCGCGCAGCGCGGCGCGCTCGAACCAAGTGATGCCGACGGTGGCGCTGGCCTTGCCGCTGGCGGCACCGCCGAAGAAGGAGTAGGTCTTTTCGGCAACGTCCGTCTTGAACGAGTTGCCGTAGCTCACGCCCACCTCAGCGCCGGAGTAGTCCTTGCGCAAGATGACGTTGACCACGCCCGCAGTGGCGTCCGCGCCGTAGATCGCGGAGGCGCCGTCCTTGAGCACCTCGACGCGCTCGACCATCGCGATCGGGAAGCGGTTGAGGTCGACGAACACTGTGCCGCCGGAGTTGTTGCCTGTAGGGGCGACGCGGCGGCCGTTGACGATCACAAGAGTATTGTTGGCGCCGAGGCCGCGGAGGTCGAGGGCGGTTGAGCCGCGGACCGCGGAGATCGTCCCGGCCTCATTGATGCCGATCTGGCCAGCCTCGGGAAGCTCGCGGAGGAGATCGGTGAGGTTGGTGCGGCCGGACACCTCGATGTCGGCTCGGTTAATGATTTTGATCGGGGACGGGCCCTCGGTCTCGGCGCGCTTAATGTGCGAGCCCGTTACCTCGAACTTCTCGAGCTTGATCGGGGCATCTTCCGATTTCGCAGGGGTCACGGTCTGGGCCCGTACGACACCGGCGCCCGCAGAACTTGCCAGCATGCAGCGCAAGGCCGCGATGGTCAGTTTTCTCATGATGGTTTGGTTGGTTGGGAGGGGCCGAATCCGGCACCGGCGCCGAAATCCGAGCATACACACCTAGTAAAGGTGTGGTTAACGTTGCAAGGCAACGCCCAACTTTGGCCGCCAAGCGACGTTTGACTTCCAGCCGCAGGCCCGCTCTCTCCCCGCAATGCGTCAATTCCTGCTCCTCTTGGTGGGCGTTTCCGCGCTTACCTGTTGGGCCCCGGCGGCCCCTTCCCCCGCCGCGACGCTCCCTGCCTTGGCGGACTTACTTGCCGATCCGGAAATGCAGGCGGTCCAGATTTCCCCCACCGGCCGTTACCTCACCTGGCTGGCGCCTAGGAACCAGCGGATGAACCTCGCCATCCTGGACCGGGAAACTCGCAAGATGCGCTGGCTCACGGATATGAAGATCGAGAGCGTGGTGGCCTACGTGTGGGCGAAGCCCGACCGGATCCTGTTCGCACAGCAGTTCGGTGGCCGCGAGCAGTACGGGATGTTCGCCTGCTCCCCGGATGGCTCCAACCTGCTGACCATTAACAAGCTGGAGGGCGTCGAGGCCACCGCGGACGGCCTCGGCGAGGGCGATGCGCCTTCCTCGGAGCGGGACCTGCCCAAGACCCTCATCTCGCTGCTCTCAAAGGATCCGGAGCACATCCTGATGAACCGCCTGCGCGGCAATTCCGGCCTCGGCGACGTGATCAAGGTGAACCTGCGCACAGGCCGGGAGACCATCCACGAGCAGAACCACATCAACGCGCGCGTCTGGCTGGCGGACTCGAAGGGCGTCATCCGGCTCGCGATCTGCACGGATTTCGAGAAGCCGGTGCAGGTGATGTACCGCGCGTCCGAAAGCTCAGATTGGCGGGCGATCGGGGAGTTCAGCCGGGAAGTTTCCCTGCTGTTCGAGGAGGCCTCGCCCATCGATCCGCACTGGCGGCCGAGCGTCTTCGCGAAGGACGACCGGACTCTGTACGTGAAGACTTTTATGGAGCACGACCGGGCGGTGATCCGCACCCTGGATCCCGAGACGGGGACCTGGGGGCCGATCTTGTTCGAGCACCCGCGCGTCGAGCCGGGGGACCGCCTCGCCAACTATCGGCGCGGTGGCTTGGCGTCGCGCGCGGCGGTTGACGGCCTCATCTTTAACCCGGCGGGCGATCTCGCGGGGGTTTCGTTCCACGATGACTATCCGGAGGTGCGCTGGCTCGACCCGGCGATGGCGCAGCTGCAGCGCGACCTCGACGGGGCGCTGGCCGGGACGCGGAACTTCATCGCCAGTGCCACCCGCGACGGACAGGTGATGGTGATCCTAGCCGCCAGCGACCGCGACCCCGGGACCTATTACCTCTACGATGCCGGCAAGCAGGAGATGTCCAAGATCGGCAAGGCGCGGCCCAAGGTGGACCCGGCGCGGATGGCGGAGATGCGACCGATCCGTTTCCCGGCGCGGGACGGTCTTGAGATCCCGGGCTATATCAGCGTGCCGGCGGGCCGCGAGCTGCGGAACCTGCCGATGATTCTGGTGCCGCACGGCGGGCCGTACGGTCCGCGTGACCAATGGGGTTGGAGCGAGCAGGTGCAGTTCCTTGCCAGCCGCGGCTATGCCGTACTGCAGGTAAACTACCGCGGCAGCGGCGGCTACGGGCTAGCCTTCCAGCGCGGCGGCTACCGGGAGTGGGGCGGAAAGATGCAGGACGACCTCACCGACGCCGTGCGTTGGTGCGTGGCGCAGGGGTACGCCGACCCCGCCCGCGTGGGCATCTTCGGCGCCAGCTACGGCGGCTACGCCACGATGGCGGGCCTGACCTTTACGCCCGAGCTGTACTGCCTAGGCATCAACTACGTGGGCGTGGCAGACCTCGAGCTGCGCGGCGGCGGCCGGAGCTTTGCCCTGCCGCGGATTTTCGAGGAGACGCGCTCGTTCACCAACCTGGACCCGGTGAAGGACGCCGCCCGCCTCAGCGCGGTGAACCCGATTAACCACATCGCCGCGATCCGCGCGCCGCTGATGGCGGCCTACGGGAAGAACGACCCCCGCGTGCGCTTCGACCAGTGGCAGAAACTCGAGTCGCGGCTGCGCCAGCACCGCAAGGAGTACGAGGCCATCATCGAGGAGAACGAGGGCCACGGTTTCCGGAAACTCGAGAACAAACTGGAGTTCTACGCCAAGGTGGAGGCTTTCCTAGCTCGCAACATGAACGTTCCGGAGGGCCGCGTGAAGGTCGGCACCCCGGTCGAGGTGGTCCCCCGGCCCGGGCAGTGAGGAAAGGGCCGCGCGGACGTCCCGGCCCCGCCGTCGCCGCCGCCGGCCGGGCCGCGTTCGCCGCCCGCGACCTGATGAAGGGAGTGCTGCAGAGGACGACCCAACGCTTAGACCGCTCCGGAGGGCCCCGCGCGGATATTTTTCTGATTACCCACCCTGCTCGCCGCTGCCCGCGCTGAATAGTCCGCGGGGAAAAGGCTTGGCCCGCCGCGGCGGGGGCCTTGGCTTCGCCGGATGCCCATCTGCACCGCCCTAGTCACCGGATCCTCCCGCGGCATCGGCCGCGCCATCGCCATCGAGCTCGCCCGCGCCGGCTACCGCGTGATGATCAACTACGCCGGCAACGCCACTGCGGCCGCCGAGGCCCTCGCCCTCGTCCGGGCGGCCGGCGGGGACGGGTTCACCTCCCAAGGCGACGTGTCCCGCGCCGCCGACCGCGAGCGCCTCGTCGCCGCCGCAGCGGAGGGCCTCGG
>Ga0194119_10009451_pt1 | contig 13098 bp, 13 predicted proteins | sample TA2MahC100mmetaG_FD_148620 | JGI IMG/M metagenome (GOLD analysis project Ga0194119, IMG submission 148620) | Freshwater microbial communities from Lake Tanganyika, Tanzania - TA2015018 Mahale Deep Cast 100m | ecosystem: Environmental > Aquatic > Freshwater > Lake | place: Tanzania: Lake... | reverse complement strand
CCGCGCATGAGCCCCATGTCCACCGCCCACTCGGGGAAAATATCTCGAATGATCAAATACGCCTTGCACCCACTCCGCCGCTTGAGGTGACTGGCCAAAGGCGCATGAAAGATAGAAGGCGAATACCAAACAATCCCGTCCCATTTCGCATCGGCAAATGTACTCTTGCGCAACTGACGCATCATGGCAAACGGCATCAACAACTCACCCAGCGTGCGGCGCACAAATCCTATATCTTTTGTGCGCGGCGCTTTCAGGCGCAAAACTTGTACCCCGTCCATTTTTTCTAGCGCCCAAGGGATCTGAATAGCAGCATCCGGCAATAACACAGTTAGTTGATGACCCTGCCGGACAAATTCCCGAGATAAGTCTCGCAGCTGTACTGCGCCAGAAGTGCGCAGAGGCGGGAAATTCTCTGTGATCAATACTATGCGCACGGTAATATTTAATGGGCAAGATCGAAATAGTCCTTTAACGTACCGGCCAACTGGGCTACATGCGCCTTGTCTGCTGGCGCATGCTTGGCCGCACCGGGCGTGAAAAAAGCAAAGCCTTCTTCCTGGTGCATGCCGTTCTTGATGGCCACAAAGCTTACCTCTGGCAGCAAAGCTGCTTTTCTATCACCCGCCTGGTACTGCGTTTGTTCAGTAATTTCCTGCGGATATGTCAGTGTCACAAACAAGCTGCTGCCGCGGTTGTCAATCTCACCAAACAAGGGCTCGCCGCCGCCCACCACACGCACACCTACCAACACATCCTGTGCGGCCTTGGCCTGTTGCACGCTTTCAAACTCGATCAAAAAGTCCCGTGTCATACGAGGAAAGACCCCCTTAAAGGTAATGCCCAGCCCACGCAGAAAGTCCGCATGCCTGTTAAGCCTGTAATAAAACTTCACTCGGTCATACGGCTTTTGCGCCAAGCCAGTGGCCAAGACAACCTCGGTATCAGTGCGCTCGAAATACTCGCCCACAATCAGGTCATACAAACCCAATACATCGGCCAGCGGATCTGCACTTTCGGGTACATACCACGACGGGTTTTTTTTGGGCGAGTCCTCGCGCAGAGGTTCGGCATTGAAAAAGTAATGATGCTGAATGTGAGCACCCGCGTTGAGGAACAGCGTCGAAAAATTTGGTCTCTTCGCGTTGAACATGCGCCAGTGAAGATCGTGTAGTAGCAAGTCAAGCAGCAGAGCCTTAAGCCAAGGCTTGCGGGGGGTACCCAGCACTAGCCACAGATACTTCGGGTAATGAGCAACTCGCGCAAAGCGCAACAGACCTAATAACACCACCAGCAACGACTTGGGCGTGATGCGGGCCTGTGCGTTGTCATTAACTGCCTGCGATACAGCCTGGCCCAACGTTTTGCTCCACCACGACTCATCGGCTGGCGTCTGCGTCCATGGGTCGGGAATGAAATAGGCTGGCTGCTTGAGCCGGTTTTCTGCGTTCATTGCAGAAATGGCACCCACTTTCAAGCCAGCGCGCTCCATCTGCTCAAAAATTTGAGGAACGTTCGAGCCCACCATGTCACCCAGACGGAAAACACCATGTTCGGCATAGGTGTTCCCAGTATGAACAGAAGCCCACTGAATCCAAGGCTCCAACGCTTCGTATTGCTTTTCGCAACTGGTGCGGATCCGCGCTCCGGACAACAATTTTTTTAACGCGGGAAATCGCGCTGCATCCGCATCTAAATATCGCTCAACCACATCGAAATTAATTTCGTTGAGCTCGAGCAGAATCAGCGGCTTTTTATTTTTAGCGTCCATCAAAGACTCCCGCGACAGACATCAACATTCAACAGTACTTCTTCCACACTACACGGTTCACGTAATCAGTGTAGCTGTGGATGATGCGAACCACTTTGTCGCTGACATTCGGCATGCTGTAGTCGGCTACAAGGCGTAGGGTGCGGTCTGCGCCTCGCGGCTGGGTGTCCAGAATGGACAGCCCTTGCCTCACACGCTCCAGATCCAAACCCACCATCATCACCGCAGCTTCTTCCATACCCTCGGGCCGCTCATGCGCCTCGCGCAGATTCAGCGCCGGGAAGTTCAGGATCGAAGACTCTTCGTTGATCGTGCCGCTATCCGAAAGCACAGCCTTGGCCTGTATTTGCAGGTTCACGTAATCGTGAAAACCCATGGGCTTCATCAGGCGCACCAGTGGATGAAACCTAGTCCCCGTGGAATCGACACGTTTCTGTGTGCGCGGGTGGGTCGACACTACCACCGGCAAACCATGGTCTTCGGCCACACCATTGAGCACTTGCATCAGCTTGGCAAAGCTCTGCTCGGACTCGATATTCTCTTCGCGGTGCGCGCTCACTACAAAATACTTTCCGACCTCTAGGCCCAAACGCTGCAGAGCATCAGACGCCTGAATCTGGGTCATGTAATGGTGGAGCACCTCGTACATCGGGCTGCCTGTCTTGACCACCTGGTCGGGCGGCAAGCCTTCGCGCAGCAGGTAGTCCCGAGCGATGTCGCTGTAGGTCAAGTTGATGTCTGCCGTGTGGTCCACGATGCGGCGATTGGTCTCTTCGGGTACGCGAAGGTCAAAGCAGCGATTACCCGCCTCCATATGAAAAATCGGCACCTTGCGACGCTTGGCGGGGATCACCGACAGGCAACTGTTGGTATCCCCTAGCACCAGCATGGCCTCGGGCTGCACCTGCGCCAGCACACCATCAACCGCGGTGATCAGGTTGCCAATGGTGTGTGCCGCGCTGGTACTGCCTTCCGCGCTGTTCAAAAAGAAGTCCGGCTTCCGCACCCCAAGGTCGTCAAAAAAAATCTGGTTGAGCGCGTAATCGTAGTTTTGACCGGTGTGCACCAAAACGTGATCGCAATGCACATCCAGGGCAGCGAGCACACGTGAAAGGCGAATGATCTCTGGCCGGGTACCCACGACCGACATGATTTTGAGTTTTTTCATCATCAAACTTTGCTGGTGATCGTGTCCGGATTAGCCCGATCAAAAATCTCGTTGGCCCAGAGCATCACCACCATTTCTTCATCGCCCACATTGGTAATGTCGTGCGTCCAGCCCGGCACCGTCTCCACCACCTGCGGCTTGGAGCCCTCGGTGTCGAGATGACACACCTCATTTGTCAACATGTGCCTGAATCCAAAACGCGCCTTGCCTTTGATAACGAGGAACTTTTCTGTTTTGGTGTGATGGTAATGCCCACCCCGGGTGATGCCCGGGTGCGCGGTAAAGAAGGAAAACTGCCCGGCATCGGGCGTCTTGAGCATTTCGACAAAAACCCCACGCGCATCACCATACGCTGGCACCTCATAGGCGAATTTGTCTTTGGGCAAATAGCTCACATACGTAGCATACAGCGCCCGCGTCAGCCCGGTACCCACGCGCTCAGACACCAGTGTACTGCGGCAGTTTTTAAAGGCGTCGATCTGCGCCGACAGATCACCGAGTGTGATGCTGTATTCGGGCTCCACAACTGAACGGACCACACCGTTCCAAGGTGAAGCCAGCAACGACAAAAACGCCTTGGCCACATCATCCACATACACCAGGCGAATGCGGGCGTTAGCATCGTTGATCTGCACGGGCAGATCATGTGCCTTATTGTGACAAAAGGTAGCTACCACAGAGTTGTAGTTCGGCTTGCACCACTTTCCAAACACACCGGGCAAGCGGTAGATGGCCACGGGATTACCGTTATCGTTGGCCAGCTGCGCCACCGTCTGCTCGGCCGCCAGCTTGCTGCGGCCATAGGGGTTGTCCAACTCGGCCTGTGTGGAAGACGCCAACAGCAGAGGAATCGCCTTGCCCAAAGTGCGCAAGCCATCGCAAATTCGCAGGGTCAACCCGGCATTGACCTGATCGAAGGCTTCAGGCGATGCCGGGCGATTCTCGCCAGCCAAGTGGATGATGGCATCGGCCAACACCAAGGCAGCTTGCAGCTGGGCATCGCTCTCGCCACGGACAAAGGACAACACCTCTGCAACGGCTTGCTCACGCAAATGCATCACCAGGTTTTTGCCAATGAAGCCATTAGCCCCAGTAACCAACACTTTCATGGCTTATTCCTCCAGCTCGACATGCTCGCCACGCACAATGGCCTGCATGAATCGCAGCTTGAGCAGCAAGGCTTGCATGCCAGCCACATTCAGGCGGGTGGTGTTGTGCGAGTTATAATCGGTGGCTTCCGAGATTTTGACTTCGCCTTGCTCTACATACTTGCCGTAGTTCAAATCACGTAGGTCGGGCGGTACACGGTAGTAGCCACCCAAGTCCTCTGCTGCGGCCATTTCTTCGCGGCTAAGCAGGGCTTCGTAGAGCTTTTCGCCATGGCGTGTACCGATCACGCGCACTTCATGTTGTGGCTTGTTCAGCAAGCCCGTCAACGCTTGGGTCAGCACTTCGATAGTGGCTGCGGGCGCTTTTTGCACAAAAATCTCACCCGGCTGACCATGCTCAAAGGCGTAAAGCACCAGGTCCACCGCGTCGTCCAGCGTCATCATGAAACGGGTCATGCTCGGGTCAGTGATGGTGATCGGCTGACCGCACCGGATCTGATCCACAAAGAGCGGAATCACCGAGCCCCGCGACGCCATCACATTTCCATAGCGTGTGACGTTGATCACCGTGTTGCTACTGGATCGCGACTTGGCCACCGCCACTTTTTCCATCATGGCCTTGCTAATGCCCATGGCATTGATGGGGTATACAGCCTTGTCCGTGCTCAAACACACCACACGCTTGACGCCGCACTGGATGGCCACTTCCAGCACATTCTCGGTGCCAATCACGTTTGTTTTAACGGCTTCGAGCGGGTGGAACTCGCAAGAAGGCACCTGCTTAAGCGCTGCTGCATGGTAGATGTAATCCACACCGCGCACTGAATTCATGACCGATTGCGGATCGCGCACATCGCCAATGTAGAACTTCAGCTTGGGGCTGTTGTACTTCTTGCGCATGTCGTCCTGCTTCTTTTCGTCCCGGCTCAGGATGCGGATTTCACGCAAACCGGAATTCATAAACCGACGCAAAACAGCATTTCCAAACGACCCCGTCCCTCCAGTAATCAACAACGTTTTATTTTCAAATACTTTCATCTCTTGTTCTCAATTCTTCAATGCATTTTGGCAAAGCAACTTCTTTTGCTCAGGCGTGGGGTAGTTGATCAACACCGCACGGTACTTGCCCTTGAACACAAACAGGCTGCCCGCAGCAGCCCCCACCACGCCCAACTTAGAAACCAGCTCATTCAAGTGTTCGAGCGATCCCGCCCCACCCAAAAAGGTGAACGGCACCTTCAAGTGCTGTTTGAACTGCATGGCCATCTCTAGGTCATAGCCCTGCATCTGGCCATCTCGGTCTACCGAATTGACCACGATTTCGCCAGCACCGACATCCTGCAATTGCTTTGCCAAAGCGAGCGGGTCCAGCTTATAGCTGATTTTGCCGTTGTGTGTGCACACCTCATAGCCCTTGGCAAATAGACCGCTCCGCTTACGCACATCTAGCACCGCTACCACAGACTGGCGCCCCACAGCAGCCGCCATCTCGGTCAGCAGGGAAGGGTTGTTGATGGCCGCCGCGCTAACGGCCACCTTCTCTACCCCCATGTCAACAATGCGCGCAGCCTGCTCTGAAGTGGTCACGCCACCACCGTAGCAGAGTGGCATGCGACACTCCGCCGCCAGCTTGACGATCAGACTAAAGTCAGGCTCGACCTTGTTAGCGGTCGCATCAATGTCCAGTACCATCAATTCATCGGCTTCTTTTTCATTGAAGATCCTGACGGCATTGATCGGGTCACCCACGTATTTCGGGTCTTTGAAAGCCTGGGTCTTAACCAACCCCCCCCGATGCACAAGCAAGCAGGGAATGATTCGAGGACGCAACATCTGTTAAAGCTCTACAAAATTTTTCAGAAATTGCTCGCCCCAGTGGTGACTTTTCTCGGGGTGGCACTGCACCCCATGAATATGGCCACGCGATACCACCGCATCAAAGTCCAGACCATAGTTGGCGGTAGCTGCCACATCCTGTTTATCTTGTGCATCAAAGAAATAAGAATGCAGAAAATAAAACTCCGGCGCATCTTCAAAGCCTTTGGAAAACAGCTTGCTGCCCGCGCATGGCTGCAGACTGTTCCAACCCATGTGTGGCATGGGCAAGTCGGCGCTTTTTGGCTGGGTCGCGAATGCACGCACACGCCCAGGCACCCAATTGAGTCCCGGCAAGATGCCCTCGTCTGAGCCCTGTGCCAGCATCTGCATCCCAACACAAATTCCCACCACGGGCACCTGCGCCCCCAAAACCAACTCTTCGAGCTTGGGGCGCATCCCCGAATCATTTAGCCGCTGCATAGCGTGATCAAAATGCCCCACGCCAGGCAACACCAGTCTCACTGCATCTGCCAACGCATCGGAGGTATCAGCCCTTCGGGCTTCGACGCCAAGACGTTTGAACAAATTCAAGAATGCTTGGATGTTGCCGACACCGTAATCCACGATGCAGATCATCGGAAATACCTTTTTTCCAGACCCAGCATGCGCATGGCATTGGCGCCAAAACCAATCAGATCGCGTTTGTTTTTATAGTCACGGTAGGTCTTTTTCGGCATCTCAAACAATTTTTGCAGTTCATCCACCGTCAAGCCGAGCTTGTGCGCCACATACTCAAATTCCTGCCTCAGAAAGTGTTCGTCCATCTCGGGGCGTGAAATCCGATCGAGCGCCCGGGCACGCGTCATCTGGCCGGTCATGATTAAGCTGGAAAAGTGGGCTCGTCGCTTTTCGTAGCCAAAGCGACGTGGCAACCAATAGTCTTCATAGAAGCGTGTAAAGCGTGATTCGTGGTGCTTGTGCTGAAAGCGCTGCCATCCAAAGCGTCGCTCTAACTCATCCTCTGCATCCTTCTTGACATACGGCACGAGGTTCAGCGGATGATGAACCGTCATGCCCAGCACCTTCTGGTACCACAGCTTGTAAACCAGAATATCCACCAGCGGAAATTCGTCATTGGGCTTGCCATCACCGCACTTTTCCCAAATATCGCCAAACAATGCTTTATCGATACCAAGGTAACCTCCCCACTCTTCGGGCTCCCGGCAGCATTCGGTCGAGAAGTTGGAACCTGTGATGATATGTTTGATCTTGTACTTGCGTGCAAACTTGTACAAGCCAGAGAAGAACGCCGCATCCTGAACCAAGTCTTGATCTGGAATGCCAGCACGCAAAAACGCCACCTGCATGCGCTTGACGGCCTCCCAATCCACTACGTCGGTGTAAAGGTCCAAGCCCAAGCCATCCACAAGCTTTTCAATGTTGCCAACTGCTTGGTCAGTATTCCAGCCTGCATCAACATGAAAGAGCAGTGGGCGTAGCCCCATCATCTCTTTGGCGACATAGGCGGCATATGAGCTATCTAGGCCGCCACTCAGTCCAATAATGCAGTCAAAGTCCTGCCCTTTGCCGACCTCACGGATGGTGTTAGCCAATGCCTTAAGCGCTTGCTGACCTTTGGTGTCTGTGTGCCAATTAGGCCGAATGGTGGCGTCAAAATTGTTGCAGTATTCGCAGTGGCCGCGAGCATCAAATGCGATGCCGGGGTCGCTGGTGTCCATGATGCAGTGGGCGCAGATTTGGTAAGGGTTCGGACTCATGTGTTCTAAATCTTAATCAACGAATGTACGGTATCTCTCAACATGGCTCTAACACCCGCAAAGCTTGTTGTCGGTAGTCTTAAGAAATCTTGCACCGACGGCCGCGGAGCGTCGTGACATGTCGGTAAGCTGCCTCGATACGCGGCCGATGTCTAATGGCTCGTTTTCGAACCTGCCAGCCAGAGCTGGAAGATCCGCTGGACCGTGTTCTTGTTGAACTGTAGCGCTCAGTTCGATAACCAAACGAAGGCTTTGCCTCGACCATTTGCCTCATCGGTGCGGCAAAGCGCTCCTGAACCTTCGGGGTCGATTTAACGGACTTGTAGTACCCGGTACGACGCGAAACGGAGCAGCCCCCATTTCGGCTTTTGCTTAAGTTAATCCAACACTCGATCTCCGAAGGCGGAAGACCAGTCGGAAAGACTCACTAACCGTAGTCGCCCCTTGAATAATATCCATAACCAGCTCCCACTTGCGACGCCCCGTCCAACGCTTGATCTCTTCGTCCATCCCGATACTCATGGGCTGTCTCCGTTGAGAACATAACACCTAAGCAGCAAAGCAGTGGCTCAACACAAAACCGTCGAATGAAGTCAAGCCGGAGTCTGAGCTAACTTCCGATATAATGCGTGAAGGGTCAAGCAACCGTTCTCCAAATCGTGGCTGGCAGAAGCAAGGGCGAAAGCCTTAAAGCCCATCTCCGCAAGCGAATCTCTATGAGCGTTTAATCGCTGCAACTCGTCAGCTATTAAATCCGGGCGGCCGTGCGGGATGTGAGTGCCAGTAACACCCGGAATAAACGTGTCCGGCCGCGCATCCGAAATGCTTGCGATACTAGGCACGCCAAAAAATCCAGCTTCGAAAATTGGACGTCCCGGAGCATCATAATGAGAAACGAATGCCAATACATGAGCATTCATAAAAACTTTATCTGGTTCGTCCTCATAACCCTTATAAAACACGGTGCCCGATAGGCGACGACTCTTTATAATCTGATTTATGTCAAAAGTAATGTCGGTGGAAAACCCTACCGCCTTAAGAATCCAATGGGTAATCCTCAGTCTTTTATAGGTATTCGCACCGAAAATGTACAGCTTGACCCCGCTCTCTCCTCGCTCTCCTAAAATGGAGAACGCATCAAGCAGGTCACCCAACCCTTTTGCGCCCTGGAGGTTTCCAAAAAACACTACGTTTAGATCGTGACTACCTGCCGCTTGGCTCCATTTCAGGTGAACATTCTCAATCGTGAGACGCGCGCGTGAGGAGTTATGAATTACCGTGGCCGGGATCTTAACAGGAAAGCTGGACAGTACGTTCTCGTCAATATAGATTATGTGGTCACACGCTACCGACACAATCCACCTTAATAATCGTGAACGCCTTGGCGTCAAACTTGCCGCTTGAATGGATCTGACATGACAGACAAGCGGGGAACGAATAAGCACTTTAACAATTATGGCAGCTGGCAAATCGGTTATCTCGTTACAATGAATGATGTCTACTCGCCCGTAAAACCTCTTGAAAGCGACGCCGATCGCGAACAGCATTGACGGTATCTTCAGCACCTCCCGGAACACTAAAACCCATCTCAAACCACGATAATATGTTTGCTTGGTGTTATCGAATCTAGGTAATCCATTTGAAATGACCACATCGTCACTAAGTCGAGAATACCAATTGACCGACGTACCCTTAGTCACCAGAAATAGCGGGCGTATGCCCTTTTTTTTACAACCAAGGACGTGCTCATATAGGCTCCGAGAGGCTCCGCCGAATGGCCCAACAGCGTCAATGTACAACACATTCATTTAGAAACCGCCTTCCCGAGATCTTTCGAGATCTGAAATAACAGCCACGTGACTGGGAAAGCAAATGAAAAACTAAAACACAGAAACCCAATAGCTATAGCAAAAGGATACACCGCCTCGAGACATCGCGGCCTAAAATGCACCATCACGATAATAAAAAAGCCTATGTAAATTAGACCAAATTCCGCGAGAAATAGACCAGCAGTTGAAACCGTCGCATCAATTTGATCACGAGCAGACACGAAGGCGGACGAAAGTTGAAACTTTGCCTCTACTGCTGCCGCCGCGATCGGGTATCCGCCACCCCCAACCCCAAACGGATTATCGACAAGGGAAAGGACCCCATAAACAAATCCTATCGCTCTCTCGGCGATCGATCCATCTAGAAATACGATTGTTGGCCCTATAGTGACCATCGCCGTCGCCAGCGCCAACCCGCGCTGCGCCACAAGCGCTTCCTTGTTCAAAACGTACGTTGTTGCAAACGCCGATGCCAGCAGCAAGAGCACGAAAGTTCTATCCTTTGGGTGGTGCAAAAGATGATGAAACACTACAACTACAGACAGCAAAAGTCCCAGCCCAGATTTTGTAGCCGCAAGTCCGGAAAGTGTGAGTAACCACACTAACCGGTACGTGCCTGGATTTGTTTTCTGCCCGTGAGCCATATACCGAAGAAGAAAATAGTGACCAACCAACACGGCTGCCGCCCCCCCCGGTTCCGCGTTAATGCCGTGCGCCCCCCTATCATCACCGGAAAAATATGTCTCTCGTGAAATGAAACGGGCAAGAGTGCTTGAAAAAAGATCCGGGAAAACAAGGTTAAAGAAAATTGTCGCAACCTGGAATAACAGACTCCAATAGATATGATTAAATTTTATTTTACCCATTGCCGAACTATACAAGATAACAACCAAAACGGCTGCCATCGGACCAAAACGCTTCCGAACATCAAATGGGGCATCGAGGTGGATATACAGCGCAAATATCCCAGCAAAAACGAAAAAAGTAATAAGAAAATCGGACGCCTTAAACCTAAGCTTATTTGTCAGCAATGCAAGAACAATTAAGAAGAAACAAAATGGCTGAACGTCGGAACCGACTGGATACGGTGAGGCAAATGGCATCAACGTAGAAAGAAATGCTAAGTTAAGGAACCCGAACGGTTTTTGCCTCAAATTATATATCTGGCTGTTAATTTTCTCTCTCATTTATAAAAAATACTCTTTCTGACGCCCACATACGCTCCAAGCGCCGAAAATTATCGCTAAGTTTTAGTTGCGTCACAGGCTATGATCCGCCCTACAATCCCGGCGCTAACATTACTTGCCATCGGCACGTTATATAAATTAGCACTTATGAAAGCATTTACAACAAGCGGATTTTATAAGTGGCAAGAGGACGCTAATTCGATGCGAGCTATCGCTCATTAGTCGTTCCTGAACATTTCACCTTCACGCTGGCCGCATCCCGATGTCTCGGTTCGGCAGACTAAAGATTCCTGTGAAGAGCCGCAAAACCGAGGCCCAAAAAAGGGCGATCTGGCGGAGCAGGCAGCGCAAGTTATAGCCGGCGGCGCAAGAGAGGACGTGCAAAGCATCGCCGAGAGCACCTTTGAGACGATTTCGGCGTAGACGACAGTCGTCCTTCAAATGTCCGATGACGGGCTTAACAGCCTGGCGACGCTTGACCCACGACCATTGGCGTCGGGTGGTAATCCCCCCGCAGAAGTGGGGGAGTGAGAAGTAGAATTTTCTCATTGGAGGAAGTTCTACATGAAACGATCGAGATTCACGGACAGCCAGATCCTGGCGGTGCTGAAGCAGGCGGAGGCCGGGACAGCGGTGCCGGATCTGTGCCGAGAGCACGGGATCAGTACGGCGACGTTTTACAAATGGCGTAGCAAGTACGGAGGCATGGACGTGTCGCTGATGACGCGGATGAAGGAGCTTGAGGAGGAGAACCGTCGCCTCAAGAAGCTCTACATCGAGGCACAGATCAAAGCCGATATTGTTGCGGAGGCACTCGCAAAAAAACTCTAGGGCCATCTCGCCGACGCGAGGTGGCCCGATGGGCAGTCGAGGAGAAGGGTCTGAGCATCCGTTTGGCGTGTGAGGCGTTTGGCTTGAGCGAGAGCGGATACCGCTATCAGCCGAAGCTCAACGCCGAGAACGTACGGATCGCCGACTGGCTCCTCCGGTTGACGGAGAACCAGCGGAGCTGGGGCTTTGGACTGTGTTTCCTGTATTTGCGCAACGTGAAAGGCTTTCGGTTCAATCATAAAAGGGTGTATCGGATTTACTGCGAGTTAGCGCTGAATTTACGCATCAAGCCAAAGAAACGCATGACCCGAGCAAAGCCTCAACCACTGACGGTTCCCGATGCAATGAACGAGGTGTGGTCTGTGGACTTCATGCACGATCAGCTGAACGATGGCAGAACGTTTCGTCTGTTCAATGTCCTGGATGACTTTAATCGCGAAGCGCTCGGCATTGAAGCGGACTTTTCATTGCCGTCTGAACGGGTGATTCGCAGCCTCAATCAGATCATTGAATGGCGTGGAAAGCCCAAGGTTTTACGTTGTGACAATGGGCCCGAGTACCTGAGTGCCTTGATCATTGACTGGGCTAAAAACCAAGATATCAGAATCGAATACATTCAACCGGGCAAGCCCCAACAGAATGCCTACGTGGAGCGATTTAACCGGACGGTACGATACGAGTGGCTGGCTCAATACGTGTTTGATTCCCTGGAAGAAGTCCGAGAATTCGCCACCCGGTGGATGTGGTCGTACAATCATCAACGCCCAAACATGGCCTTGGGCGGGATCACCCCGAAACAGCGGCTGGCCATGGCCGCATAATGTCTACTTCTCAGACCCCCGAGAAAAGGGGGGATTACCGTGTACCGATCCATTGTCAAAATCCTCCGCGCCATCTGCCTCTCCCGTGCGTGTTTGTACGACACGGTACAAGGCCGCTCCGCCGCCATAACGGCTCAGCGCGGGTGGGCCCAATCCGAGGAAATCGGGTGGGTCCAATCTCACGAAATCAGGTGGGCTCAATCCCAGGAAATCGACTGGGCTCAATCAGGGGAAATCCTGCAGTTGAGCCTGTCATCGGACACGTAAACGACAGTCAATTACGCCGAAATCGACTCAAAGGCGCACTCGGCGATTCCTTGCACGCCCTGGGTTGCGCTGCCGGCTACAACCTGCGCTGGCTCCTACGCTGGATCGCACTTTTTTTGGCCTCGATGCTGCGGCTCTTCACCGGAATCTTTGGTCTGCCAAACCAGGAAATCGGCATGCAGCCCGCGTGAAAGCGAAATGTTCAGGAACGACTAATTATCTTTGGAGAATCATTCTCCCGAAATTAAAGGCGCGCTTGCAAACTTCCTGTGTTAATAAAAGAGAAATAAAAACAATTCTCAGATGTACCTTCTTTCCTCGCACCTTGCCTAGCATAATGGGGTCAGTACCCCCCCCACCTGACAACATTAGGTCCTCTTTTGATATAAAAAATACAGATTTTTTTCGCTTCTCAATCGTCGGCCAACGAACGCCTAGCCCGGCATGCCCGCCACTTTGACGCTTACTGAATTCCGCTGGCCCCATCGCAATCGTGTCCCCGCTAAACCTAACGCCGTT
>Ga0194119_10009447_pt1 | contig 13103 bp, 7 predicted proteins | sample TA2MahC100mmetaG_FD_148620 | JGI IMG/M metagenome (GOLD analysis project Ga0194119, IMG submission 148620) | Freshwater microbial communities from Lake Tanganyika, Tanzania - TA2015018 Mahale Deep Cast 100m | ecosystem: Environmental > Aquatic > Freshwater > Lake | place: Tanzania: Lake... | reverse complement strand
ACGTTAAAGTCTGATTTTAGCCTGTTTGTAATTATGACAAAGTCGTCCTGGTTTATTTTGCGGACGTATTCTACCAGAGTCCGCCGCCACCCTCTTCTGCCTTCTTTGATGTGTTAACATGAGCGTGTGCTTTGCTTATGTGTCGCTTTAGTCGCTCTGGGTCGTGCAGTTCAAGTCCGCATTTGGGGCATTTTGTTTGGCTTGTGTCATTTTTTTTGAATAATCCCATTTTAAAATATAATTACAAAATATCTTATAAATTGTTGCCAGTACAATTGGCAAACTATGCAGAACTAGGCAGTTTTTTGAATTATTGCCGATTTATCATTGACCATTGATTTGTTTGCATGTGGATTTGTTCTACTGAGGACGTGGTTTTTGAACAGATGATACAATAATGATATTTTGTACAGAAAGTGACCTAAAGTTATCAATCAGGCCAGCATGGATGCTAGAAAGATCGTATCTTGATACTTGGATTTATAGTAAGTAAAAAAGTGTAACATATTTAATCAATAGCTGACACATTAAACACTTTTTAATTTGAAATTTTTTAATACGAACAAGTAGATAGAAATGGTAAGACCTACTGTGATTGATTTATTCTCAGGGTGTGGAGGGATGAGTCTAGGTATCGAAAATGCAGGATATGAAATCCTGTATGCAAACGACATAAATTCCGACGCAGTCAATACTTACAAGCATAATTTTCCTCATGTAGTTGTAGAAGAAGGTGACATAACCAAGATTGATCCTCAAAAAGTTTCAAAAATGATAAAACGGAAGTATGTAGATGTGATTGTGGCAGGTGCACCGTGTCAGGGTTTTTCAACATCCGGCAAAAGGAATCCTAACGATCCACGCAGTAAGTTGTTCCGTCATATAATCAAGTTTCTAAAAACTTTTAGGCCAAAAGTGTTTGTGATGGAGAATGTCAGTGGACTGCTTAGCATATCCAATGGCTCCACAATGAAGACCATTGTTAGGACTTTTCGTAGTAACGGCTATCATGTCACATTTTCTACCCTTGCAGCTTCAGATTTTGGAATACCGCAAATACGCAATCGTGTGTTTATCGTGGGAACATCAAAAGCAGTCCCTGAGGCAGATATTTTTTCTGTTCCTCGAAACAAAAAGCAAGTAACAGTGAAAGAAGCAATATCAGATTTGGCTTTTCTTGGACATAGCGATAGTTCTAACAGATATTTACTCAAGCCCAAGTCTAAGTATCAAGTAATGATGCGAAAAAATTCAAGTGTGCTGTACAACCACGAATCTGCTAATCATTCCAAGAGAATTCAAAAGCGTTTTGCGATGATACCACCAGGAATGGATGGTCGTAGGGTACTAAAAAAATCCGACACAGACAAGCGGGATTTTTATCGTCTCCATCCAGATAAGATTAGTAGAACAGTAACAACACTACCAGAAGACCTTATTCATTACAAAAATGATAGGATTCCGACTGTGCGTGAGATGGCTCGTATCCAATCATTTCCAGATAATTTTGTCTTTTTGGGGCCTAGGACCACAGGTGGATTACGTCGTAAGAATTCATGTCCACAATATACACAGATTGGGAATGCGGTTCCCCCGATGATGGCAGAATATTTATTCAGAAATATTTTTAGAATACTTCCTTCTCTAAAATACCTCAATAGTTCTAAACTAATGATAAGTAATCCAAGCTGATCTTTTTACATACACGATTAGGCACTTTGTTTTTATCAATTAAGATATTGATGCTAGATAATTAAAAAATCATCTGATGTGGAAACTACTTTGTTATTTAATTTGAATCATTTGAAATATCAATTAAATTAAAAAATTAGGAGAAAGTGTGATATGAAACATTTTTCAAACATGATCATGCCTAAAGAATCATATCGAGACATAAAATGATTTGAGATTGTATCAACCATTTTTGACCATTTTTAATTTCCCACTCCCAGAACTCCAATACATTCAATCCATATTCATGAGAACGGATAGTATCAATATGTGACGCTGCTTCTTCCCAGATATCTTGTATCCAGAAAAACTATGAATTATCTAGGTTAAATATATCAGGAATTACGGCGATGCTAAAAACAACTATAAATGAAGTCAGGATATTTTAGAGTCATAGATAATTCTGGGCATCCACATAGATTTCTCTTATTAAGAGATATCATTTTTCGCTAGTTCTATAACTTTTCTTATTTTCAATTCAATCTTAGCATTATTTTCTTTTGATGGACTACATAACTTTGCTTCGTTCGTGTATCGAGAGATGATCCATGTTGACCTAGCTCAAAAATGATAAAACGCATAACAAAATTTGTCATGTATTTCGGTACTAATTTTTTTCTACAACTATCTTAATATTTGAAACATAATCCAAATTCCCATTACCAATTTTCATTTTTATAGACGAGATTTTGACGTCTTTAATAAAAAATTGTGAAAATTTTCTGATTATTGTTTGTGCAAGATCAATCGCATTCATAATGTTTGCTCGATCTCTATAAATTGGAGGTCGTGTTGTCTTTTGAATGATCTGACTGGAACAGGGTATGTTTTGAATTACCCCTGGTTTTGCTTGACCAATTATGGTGATTTTTTTGGGACATGAATTGGCAAAAATGGATTGTACATATTGTTCGGTATTTCCATGTTCTACTTGAATATGTTCCAACTTATAACTCCACGAATTAAGACCAGTATTATAGATAGTCGAAAAAGTTTCCTCTGGTGAATTTGAAAAATAAATTTTTTTTGAATCATGATTTACATGAAAAAATAGTCCTATGGGAAAATCTGGATTAAGGAATCCTGTGTGCTTTATTTTACGATATTGATCAAGAACACCCATGAAATGATTCTTTTCCCATCCATATTGCAAAAGATAAACAAATTCATCCCTATGAAGAAAGTTTTCATCAGAATCATCAAACTCTGGAAAATTTTCTCGTAATTCTTGGAAGGGTATTTTTTTTCTAGTGTTAATATATGAAACCATCTTAAAATAATTAGCTTTTGATTCATTGATGGTTTTACCAATATTTACCATATACAATATTTCTGGAAATTGATCTTCTAACGCCCATCTAGATATTGCCAATACGTGATTATTTTTTTTTAAATCGGTAGGAGATACTTCATCAATCCCAAAAACTTTCAATATACTTTTACTCATTGGGGATTCTTTTTCAGAAATACTACAAAACATGTGGAATTCTTGTTCACCTGTATCATCAACCAAAATCACATCTTTCTCCGAAGCAGGCGAATTTGATAATACTGAAGTACGTTCGTATTTGGTGATTATCCCAAGAGTGACAAAAAAGAAGGCAGTCTTAAAAGAATTAGCCCCAGCATCATTTGTTGTAACAAATGAAAAATTTTCAAGTCTTCTTGCCTGAAAAATGGTTTTTGTGTCACGAATGGTCCTAAACATGAATTTGAAATCCATGATTTCACATGTTTGTGTTCCAATCTTTGTGCTTCTATTTGCATTACCTTTGACTTTTGAAAAGGCTCCCTGAAGTTGAACGTTTTGAATATTCCCAAAACGGAATTGCTCAAAATTGAAACTCCCTTCTCGTGTTTCAAAAGACAGTACTCTCGACAGCGAAGGATCAAACAAGACAAAGCTACTTGCTACCGTGGTATTTCTTTGTTGGTTTTGTCCAGGAATGTGCCAAATTCTCTCATCATGTTTGAAGAATATGCAACGTTTTGAATGAATGTTGAATACATTGTCACCAGATTCTTCCAATTGTTCAATCATTTCTGGAAAATTATATTTTAATCTAGCTATCGCAATTGCAGCTTGTTTGAATTTATTCAATTGTACTTTTGTTCGTAATGGTTTTCCAAATATTTTTTTTTGAAATTGCTTATTTTCTATTTCTGTTGTTATCTTTTGAGTTTCATTTGTACTTATGTATCGTACTAAATTTTTGATACCAGATCTTACTTCATTCATCCAAATTGCATCAGATAGTTGATATATCGATGATGCAGTAGTTTTACCAAATTTGGCTTGGCTCAAAGAACTGTACCCATATTCCAGATTTCATTATAAACCAAGGAGCATGAGCCGATTAATTCATCCTGAGTTGAATAGACACCAGCCTCAAAATTGTCAATACTGCTATTGAATGCAATATTTGCAGATGTGATCAAGACTGCTTTCTCTGATATCCACATTTTTGCATGTGAGATGTAATTTTTGCTTGTATCTTTGACCAACCGAATTTCATAAGATGTAAAATGTGACTCAAGGAATTTTTTTAACGCTTCAACTCCATAAGTATAATCCCTAGTTCCAAGTTTTGAATTATCACCGACAATTATTTTGCAAGTTAATTTTTTCGAATTTATGTTTGCCAATAAGGTCTTGAATAGAGGTACATCAAACGTATATGTTGCAATCAATACTTCCTTCGTTGCATTTTCAATTACATTTTTGATTGCGACATCATGAAAAATAACATGATTTAATTTTGAAGGTATCTTTTGACCAACTCCAGATGGCGGCATTGAAACGGTAAGTAGAGTTTCTGAGTAAATTTGGAGGTCTGGAGAAAAAACTATTGTAGCATATATGGCTTGTCGGATTTTTAATAAATCTGAAACAATTTCTGAATCGCTGGTTTGATATTTATCCTCGATTTGTTTCAGGACATTGTCTAACGGTGAATATTTTTCATCGGCAGGATTTGTGATCTGTGAAATTTTATCTGCGGTATCTTCAACATAGTGCATGAAATGTCGTCCAGATTTTGTAACTGTGATGTTTTTGTCATCGCCAGAAAAAAAACCGAATTGATAGCCCAGTAAAATTAGTCCTAATACATCGGTTTTCAATATATTTGACCTTGTAGAAAAAATTGTCGTGATTAATTCAGTTGAATTTTTTCCACTTTCAATTACCCTTACGATATCCGCCAAGATACTCATTTTGGAGCCAATGCCCAATGTTCTACTGTCATGTGAGCAGTAAGTAAAGATTATCATAATGCGAATTGGAAATGTTTAATTAAATCAGACCGACTAATTACCCATGGATTTTGATTCCAAGGATTATGCAGAATCATTAGCAAAATACCTGTCAAGTAGATTTCACCCTGAACTTCCACATATAGGAACTATAGGTCCTGCAGATGCGGAATTTTTGGATAACGATTATGGTGATGAGGAAGAGGAGCCGAATGAACCTCATCCACCTCAAAGTGGTCCATCTTTTGGAAGGGACAATTTTGAATATTCCAGTTTTAGGTTCGTTCCATTTACAGCATCATATGTGCTAAATGTTCAAGATCAAGGAAAAGACTTGACGACAAAATTCTCTTTTTATCTTAGAATAGACGAAGGTTCTTGGCATGATTTGGATGGTGACTTAAACTCAGGATTTCAAAAGTATGATCCTGAAAATTCCAGAGAGTCAGAATTTCGGCTTACGAAGGAGGCACTTGCCAGGAGTTTCATAAAATTTGACATATCAATTTGCACAGATGTGTCCACAAATCAACAAAAAGTTACAGTTTATGTTGATGATGTTGAAATTAAAAGTTTTCAGGAGTTAATACAAATAACTGAGACGCCTATTGCAGACGGATCTAAAATCACATTACATTTGACATATCATAGTAACCCAGTAATCACAGGGTATGGGGAAAATAAACACTTGATGCAACAAAAATATGATGTTGAGTTCATCAAGTCAATACAAAAGACGGGTAATGGAAATACTCAAATCAAAGTTGAAATCATCAATAAAAGTCCATTTAACCAAAAGTCGGTTATTCCTCAGATTGACATTAAAAATAATGGTTCATATGAATCAATCCCCGAATGCATTGCTAGACATAAGAAAGAAGTCTTTTTGATGGCCAATCAGAGCGTGGATATTTATGACAAGTGGATTCCAAATCTATTCACAAAAAAAGATGCCATGTGGAGAGCTAATGGTAGTATTTATGGACATTTGCTCGAATTTTCTGCAACTGAGTATGGTATCGATTCAAAAAATGATCCTTACTTGGAAGAAAGTCAAGTTGAGAACGTAATCAACCTCGTATTTGATCAAAACTTGGTGAAGGACAATAACGGTAGATTTACCGGTGACATTACATATAGAAACTACATTATTTTTGATGAAAAAATTCCACCCATGGTTTTTGGAGATTCTTTAATTAACTCATGGAATCATATAGGCATGTCAGAAGATTTTGCAAATATAATTAGTAAAAAATATGAAAAACTTTACAAATTTCAATATGATGCAATTAAATCCATCAACGATTCATTAAAAAATAATCTTGATTCAGGAGTGCTAATTTCAGCTAGAACCGGCGGAGGTAAAACCGAAGCATTTCTCTTTCCAGTAATTGATTATTGTCTGAATAGTAAACATGATGGAACGAAGGCTATAATTTTTTATCCAACTAACGCTCTCGCAAATGACCAAGCAGGTAGAATTGTGGAATTGCTTTACAGAGTTAATGAGTATCTAAAATCTAAAGGTTCAGAAAAAAAGATTACTGTTGGAATGCATCATGGTAGAGTACCTACCAGTGTGAACGATCTTAAGTGGCAGCAATATTGGAGTGGAGTTCCACTCAAATGTCCTAAATGTAAGAAGGGAACCATTGGTGCTACAGATCATGTAAAAGCGCAGTGTAAAAATCCCGATTGCCTACTAGAACTTGATTTCGTGATTCTTTTCCAAGAACCAAATTTCGGATTATTACCAGATATTCTTGTAACAAATCCAGACAAATTACAATACGATATGATGCAGAATCCAAATCATCATGGAATTTTCGGAAGAAAAATATCTTCATGCAGTTCCTGCCATAAAGGATATGCACAGATTGGAAAAAGAAAATGTGAGGAATGTAATGGGAATTCTTTGGAAATCAAAACACCACTCCCCCCAAAATTCATTATTTTTGATGAAGTTCACCTATTCAAAGGCACTTTTGGTACTAACGTCCTGTATATTCACGAAAGGCTAAAAAAAATATGCAAACTATATGCGAAGAATAATTCTCAGGGGGATTGGAGTATTTGCACAATAGGCTCATCTGCCACAATGTCCAATCCAGATCAATTCGCCAAAATCTTTTTTGGCTTGAATCAAAAACAAATTCAGATTGTTCCAAGAGATTCACATGCTAGAGATTCTTACTATGATGTTGCAAAAGTTAGTGTTGGGTGGGTAAGAACACATCTGTTTATAATGCCTTATAAATATAGGCCTGCTTCTAGTTGCTCAAAGGCTGTAGGCTTTCTACAATCTCGACGAATAGACGGCATAAGGCCTGAACCGTTTTCAGGCAAAAATGTTCAGACAGGAGACCCATTGCAGATCTTGGGGTTTACAAACAGCATTACGGACATTGGACAATTAATCAACATGATTGGAAGGGAAAGAGAATATTCGATTCCCGTTCACGTAGATGGTCACTCGACAGATTATGATGGAGAGCAAAGAGCTATTGTGGAAAGAAAGTTTAACTTATATGAAACCAATGTTATTTTTGCAACCCCCACACTTGAAGTAGGTGTAGATTTTGAAACTGTCAATGTCGTAGTAATTTATGGTTTCCCGTATTCCTTCAATGATTACATCCAAAGAATTGGTCGTGGTGGTAGGAGAGAGAATACTCTTGTAGTCACAGTTTGTCACAATTACAAACCAATAGATCACTTTTTCTACGTGGATGCAAAGAAAAGAATTTCTCAGCAACATACTTCGATTGAGCCAATACCCATAACCAGAGACAATTCAACTATAATCAAAAAGCAATTGGTGGGAGCGTTACTTGATAGCATATCTTGTATGCCGAATTCTCCAGATATCTGGAAAGACATCAGGATGAAAATGCTTGATACGCTCGAATCGAATAGTGTGGACATGTGTGATATGACCAAAGAGTTTTCACCTATCAATTCCCTCGGATTAACAGATCAAGAAAAAAATGAAAATGTGGAATCTCTGAAAAGAGTCATTTATGAGCAAATCAGAAGGCTTAAAGCATATGTGCAAACCATAGATAGGAAAAATTTCTTGAATGATAGTGCTGACTCCGGAGGGATATATCCTAAATACAATGTGAATCAACTCAGAATTACCGAAGAAGAGGTAAATGTTGAAACAATTTGGGAGGTCTATCAAAGATGAGCAACATCAAAAAAAGACCGATTAGTATGATCTTAAGGAATTATTATCCTAGAGCTTTCGTCATGCACCAAGATGTTATGTTTAGGGTTGACGGTCCAGGACAGGCACTAGCTGGAATTACAAAAAACGATGTGGAGAGTACAAAACTCATGAACAAATTACGGCATTTAAACATAATTGAGAAAGTGTGGGATAAAATTCTTGATGAATTGAAAATATTGGGGTTTGACATCGAAGACATAAAAACACAGATGAAATTTTGCGAAGATGAGGGATTTGACAAAATCAATGTTATCGTTCCAAGTAAAGTAGACTTACGTCTCGATCAAGGTCTCAATGTAGGCAGATGTGAAAGATGTGGCCATCTAAACTATCTAGATCACATATTAAGGAATTATAGAGGCCTACCTGTTCACCAGGATTGCAAAATAACAAAAAATCCAAAATACAAACAAGCTCCAGTTTTTGTGCCATATCCTAAAAACCAGAAGAGCCGAACCAGGCCTGGCTCTAGAGATACTTTGAGGATCCTAACAGTGTTGCCAGTTGATGTCAATTGTAAATATCTTGGACAAAATCAAAGATGCAATCATCCAAAATCGAATGACAGAAGATGTGTCACCGAAATTTCTGGACAGCATTCTTACATGCATCTTAATCCCAATTACCCATTAAGTGGGATCAAGATTGTGAATAATAATTGTCCAAAAGGTCTAACAGACATTAAGCCAAAGCCCATGACACCAATCAGACCAGGAGCTGAATATGCATATAAAAAACAATTTGCTGACAGTGGTGTCACTGGAAGATTATACACCACCATAGCATGGGAAGATACCAAACAAAATGAATCGATTAATCAAATAAATCAGATAATAGAACCAGTGAAGAAAACATGGTTTTCGAGCGAACTAGTCGATTTAGATGAGACGAAATTTTCAAACATCGGAGTAATCGATCTTGTTTATGGGGTAAGAATTGGAGGATACTATGATCATTTTCTGGGCGGATGTCAAGGAAAAAATAACATTCTTGGAAGAATGCTTCAAACTCAGGGGTTTGTCATCACAATAAAGGATGCCATCTGGAATAAGGCACTGAGTCTCACTAATTATCAAAGTAATACTGTCGATCCTGTTGAAGACAGAGTAAGAATAATCGTTCACAGTCTAGAACATGCGATTCTAAACCAAATTCCCACATACACGGGAATCGAGGAAACAAAATTTGGTGGGAGCTTCGAGATTCTAAAAGATCAAAAGGGTGCAAGGATCTATCTATTCGATAATGAGACTGGAGGACACGGCGGTTTTGCTACATTGATTAACAATTACTCCAGATTTACAAAAATGATCCAATCAGTTTACAACCAAATAAAATGTCCAATCAGACAGTGTAGGACAGGATGCAAGCATTGTTTATTCCTAAGAAATTGTGGTCTTCTAAATTACAAACTTCATAGGAAGATGCTTCTTGATTCAGGAATACTCTTAAGACAGTAAATAATAGCAAAAAAATTCTTCCCAAAATTGTCGTAATTCTCATTATGATTCTCATTATCATTAGAAACATTGTTGATACCGTCTAACATCATTATTGAGAAATAGAGAATTTATCATGATATGCAAAAAATAAAAAATACAACTAGATGATACATAATTTTAGAATAAAGAATCTTTAGAAATCATTCGAATTTTTCAAGACTAGATATTCATAATTATTACCATTAGAAGTTTAAACGTGGATGATTACGAATATACTGGAAACTGTAATAATGACGAAACAGGGGTCATTACAAATTGTTTGTATTTAATCGAATTCCAAAAGGAGAAGGGTATTAACTAAATCTATGAAGAATTCAAAGAATAGATAATGACTGGAATATACCTTCTATACATACGGTCAAGAATAAGATCTACATTGGAGATAGTTCCAATAAATCGGCACGCCTAAAACAACACATAAAGAAAAATTTTAAATTTGGACTCTGTTCGAACGGGATATTTTGTAAATTTATAATTCCCTAAAAGAACGTAGGGATTCGAACTAACAACGCAGACTAGAAAAGCCTAGCTTAATTTTTCCTTGATTGCATCTATAAGAGGTTCATTATTTTCTGTCTTTTTGTTCAAGAATGCCTGAATGAACAAATCAGGATTCTCTTTCCAAGATATAATATTCTGCAAGTGTTTTAAAAATGTCTTAAAAACATCCCTTGAGGATTCATCATATACCTTAAAATCAAATCTTCCAGTCGATATACCACCCTGAAGTGAAACATAGATCAAGTGAGTGGTGATTTTATCCTCTGAAATATTCGCTGAGATAGAGAGCATTTTCTTATATGCTGAAAGTTGTTGAAAGTGATCAGCCTTATATGATTCTCTTTTGTCGGTCTTAAAATCAACAATGACTAGACCTTTAGAATGAGAGAATATCGCATCTGTCTTGCCAGTAAAGATCATGTCATCTGGAAGCGATTTATCAAGTAATTTTAACGGAATGGTTGTTTTTTCTTCTACTGAGACAAGCTTGAAATCTTTGTATCTTTTTTTTAGTTCACCCAGTCCAAGAAACGCATTATTAACTGCTTTTTTGTGTTCTCCAGTAAGATTTGTTTGTTTGAACTTGCCGGTTTTCAGCAATTCCGTTAAAATTTTTTTCATTTCCCCATGAACAACCTGTCCAAACGTCAATCCAGAATTACTCCAGGGAATATTTATGATGAATTTTTTCAAAAACTCATGAGGGTGGGTTTCGATTTTACTATAAGAAAGATTTTTCAGGTTTTTAAAAAACAACTTAATCATGTCACGGAGCCAATCGTCTTTTGAGTTAAGTAATTTTTTAGAGTCATCAAATCTTTTAGCAACAAAAAGTGAGAAAGCTTCGACCATTTTGGAGTTCATTTGAATTGTGATATTTTCATCTTTATTGGTATCCGAATCATATTCTGAGTATTTTTCAATGTGATAAATTTGGGGATCTTTTTCTTTGCTGGTGATTATAAATAATTCATCTTTTGCCCGAGTATATGCTACAAAATCAACTCGAAGTGACTCTTCCTCGATTTCTTCCTGAACATTGATATTTTTTGATGATAAAATTGATTCTACGATCAAGTCAGTTAGTGAGAAGTCATTTGTACGGTTGTCAGGAACATAAATCACAACATCAAATTCAAGTCCTTTTGCTTTATGCACCGTACTAAGTATAATTTGTGCGTCAACGTCTCTTTCAATAAATGATTCATGAGAAATACTCAGATAATCAAAGAGCCCCTGCATTGTCGGTGTTCCAAATGAGAGGTAATCATCAATCAAAGTTTTTACATCCACAGAAGTAGAATACCAATCAAATCCTTTTGAGGTGGATATTGGAAAAATTACATTATTAAAAATCTCATCAATCTGTTGTTTTCCCAAATTTATTCCAAAGTTATTCAGTTTCTGATATCCCTGTTTATCTTTATTCTCATATGCCTCAGAAAATTTGAATGCCTCTTGCATTGAATATGACGAAAATATGGTAAGTGACGCTACAATTTTATCAGTAATTTCTTTTGATAGTGTTCCTTTAAGGAAAGAAATGATTTCAGTATATGCCTGAGATACAGTAGACTGGAACGATGTTGAAGAGTAATTAACTGAATTTTTATCCAGATGTTTTGAGATTGTTAATATTTGGTTTTTGTTTCTAGCCAGAATTCCTATGGTTTTATTTGGATTTTTTACTATTATTTCCAATATCTTGCTGGCTACTGCTTCTGTGAAAAAAACTGTAGGCATTTTGCCTCGTTTATTAGAATTGAATGTCTTTAATTCAGGCTCATAATCTTTTGGTGATTTTGTTCTGGCAAGAAAATTTTTCTTTGAATAATCAAGAATTTCTTGTGCGCTTCGCATGTTTTTAGAAAGAATCATTGTAGTGCATGAATTTTTAAATGATTGAAAATTCTTAATTGATCCACCCTGAAACCCAAATATTGCTTGCTTGGAATCTCCCACAAGAAATAGGGACTTGCTAACAAGTTTGACAAGGCCTGCCTCCAATCCGCTCATATCTTGCATTTCATCAACTAGCACGTGTTCGAATTTTTGCCCCAGAAATTTTTGATTAAAAATTATCAACATATCAGAATAATCAATCGATTGATTCTTCGCCTGCTCATATTCTTTGTATGCTATAATCATGTAGTTTAGAAAAGATGTTAATTCTTTAGTATCATAGGTGGTTTTTACTGTTTTACGTAATTTAGCAAGATGTTTAATCGTCTTGGATATTTCAATAGAATCTGGCAATATTCCAAAGCTTTTGAGATATCGAATTGCCCAGGTGGTCTTTGGTATAATTTTATCAATAAGGAACGAGTCTCCATATGTCACAGATTTGTGTTTTTTAAAGCTCTTGAAAATGTAGTATCTCAGGAAATTTTCACTGAGAACATCTCCGCTTATCAGGCCCTTATTTTGAAGGTAATTGAAGGCAAAACTGTGAAATGTATGAATGCTTATTTTCATTATTTCAGATATAGGAATTTTTTTACTTGCCAGAAAATATATCCTGTCAAACATTTCCTTCCTGGCTTTTTCTGTAAATGTAATGCAGAGAATATCCTCAGGTTTAACGCCATTATCAAGTAGGTTCATGACTTTGCTAGATAGTGTAACTGTTTTACCGGTACCAGGGTTAGAAACTACCAGAGTATTGCCCTTTGAATTAACAATATTTTGTTGTTCTTTTGTTAATGGAAAAATAGTCTTATTGCTCATATTTGCTTTAGCCATTTAATAATCACCGAGTTATAATGTATTTTGGAATGTTTCTTTTCAGGGCTTGCGACATTGCCTTTGCCATTGATTTTACAAGTGTAGGCTGGATTTTGACATTAAGGAATCTCAATAACTCTTTTGCAGTTTCAGTGTTA
>Ga0194119_10009439_pt1 | contig 13113 bp, 13 predicted proteins | sample TA2MahC100mmetaG_FD_148620 | JGI IMG/M metagenome (GOLD analysis project Ga0194119, IMG submission 148620) | Freshwater microbial communities from Lake Tanganyika, Tanzania - TA2015018 Mahale Deep Cast 100m | ecosystem: Environmental > Aquatic > Freshwater > Lake | place: Tanzania: Lake... | reverse complement strand
TCGGCGATGTCGAAGTTGTGAAAGCGTTGGTGGAGAGAGGCGCGCCTGTTTCAGCGAATGCGGGGCGGGGCTACACGCCGTTGATGCGCGCGGCGATGTCGTACCGGCGCGACCCGGAAATCGTCCGTTACCTGCTGGCCAAGGGCGCGGACGTGAAAGCAAAGAACGAGAACGGATTCACGGCGCTGACTTGGGCGCGGCGGTTGGGCGATAGGCGGATCATCCAGTTGCTTGAAGACGCGAAGACGCCGGAGGGGGCGGCTGAAATTGTTTTGCCTCCGCCGGTTCTGAATAACACCGTGCGCGCGGCAATTGAGCGCGGCATTCCGCTGATGCAAAAGTCGGCGCCGTTGATTCCGCAGAAACGCGGGTGCACGTCGTGCCACAACAATCTGCAGGTGGCGCAGGTTTTGGCGCACGCGCGTAAGCGAGGATTTGGCGTGGACGAAGCGGCGGCTTCGCGCGAGATGGACGAACTGCGCAAGGCGCGGGCGAAGGCGATCAGGAGCTGACCGGCGCACTGATTCCCGAGATTGCGTCGTTTCAGTTGTTTGCGATGAAGGACTTGGGCGTAGCCGCTGGCGCCGATACCGATGCCGCCGTACAGTTGCTGGCATTCCGGCAATCGCCGAGCGGGCGATGGAAGGTCGACGATCACCGCCCGCCGCAAGAGTACACGTCGCTCACCTACACGGCGCTTTCGGCGAAGGCGCTGCGCGACTACGCGCCACCCGGGCGGGCCGCCGAGATGCGCGAGCGCGTGGCGCGGGCGCGAGCGTGGTTGAGCGCCGCACCGGCGGAAGATCTCGAAGAGAAAGCGATGCGCCTGCTCGGATTGCAGTGGACGGGCGCGCCGCGATCGGAGATCCTTAAGGCGTCGGCCATGCTCGTGAAGGACCAGCGTGCGTCGGGCGCTTGGACGCAGCTCTCGACGACCGAAGAGGAGGCCTACGCAACGGGGCTTGCCTTGTATGCGCTGCATGAATGCGGCATGAAACCGTCCGATGCGATATATAAGAAAGGCGTGCAATTCCTGCTGAATACGCAGCGGCCCGATGGTTCTTGGTATGTACGGTCGCGCGTGTTTCCGTTGCAAGCCTACTTCGAGAGCGGATTCCCTTACGGCCACGATCAGTGGATCTCTGCGGCGGGTACGGCGTGGGCGTTGCAGGCGCTGCTCTTCACGATTCCGGAGTCGAAAAAATGAAACCTGCCATTCGCTTGCTTGCTTCGCTCAGTTTGATTGCGCAGAGCCGCGATCACGGGCGCGCGACGACGATATCGAAGAATGGAATTGTGGCCACGTCGCAGACGTTGGCGTCGCAAGCGGGCGCGGAAATCCTGGCGCGCGGTGGATCGGCGGTCGACGCCGCGATTGCGGCGAACGCGGTGCTCAGCGTGGTTGAACCTATGATGGATGGAATCGGCGGCGATCTGTTCGCGATGGTTTGGACGGCGAGCGATAAGAAGCTTTCGGGCTTGAACGCGAGCGGGTGGGCGGCGAAGGCGCAATCGATCGGCGCGATGAAGAAATTGGGCTTTAGGAGTATGCCGCAACGCGGAATACACACGGTCACGGTTCCGGGCGCGGCGGCGGGTTGGGCCGCCATGCATGCGCGGTACGGCAGGCTGCCTTGGAGAGATTTGTTCCGTGCGGCGATCTACTACGCGCGCGAGGGCTTTCCGGTGACCGAGCGCATTCAACAGTCATGGGGCGCGAGCGAGGCGACGCTGAAATCGTTGCGAGCGCTTGAAGCGGCGCCGGAGATTTTTCTGCCAGGCGGCAAGCCACCCGCGGTCGGACAGGTCTTCAAGAATCCGATGTTGGCGCGGGCCTTTACGTTGCTTGCGGCGCAAGGTCCGGACGTGGTTTACAGAGGCGAGATCGCGAAGGCGATATTGGCGACATCGAAAAAGCTCGGCGGAATGTTGGACGCGAGAGATCTGGCCGAGTGGACGCCCGAGTGGGTGACGCCGATTTCGTCGACTTACCGCGGATGGCGGCTTTACGAACTGCCGCCGAATGGTTCGGGTATCGGCGCGATCGAGATGTTGAACATGATAGAGACGCGGCCATTGGAAAAGAAAGACGCGGCTGCCTATCACTGGCAGATCGAGGCGATGAAACTGGCGTACGCCGATTTGTGGCAATATAGCTCGGACCCCCGGTTTGTCGATGTGCCAATGCGGTCGATGCTTTCGAAAGAGTATGCGGCGAAGAGGGCGAGCGCGATTGACATGGCCAAGGCCAAATGCGATGTCGCACCGGGTGTCGATTTGATCACCAGCGGCAATACAACGTATTTGGCGGTTGTGGACAAAGAGGGAAACATTGCGTCGTGGATTCAGAGCATTTCCGCCGGTTGGGGCTCGGCGGTGGCGGTGGACGGCATGGGCTTTCATCTGCAAAACCGCGGCTCGTATTTCAAGCTCGACGCCAAGCATGCCAACGCGCTTGCGCCGCGGAAGAGGCCGCAGCATACGATCATTCCGGCGTTTCTGGAGAAGGGCGATTTGCACGTTGGCTTTGGCATCATGGGCGGTCCGACGCAGCCCTATTCGCACGCGCAGTTCGTTTCGAACATCGCGGACTTCGGCATGAATATTCAGGCCGCGATGGACGCGCCGCGATTCGCGCCCACGGGATCGACATGCACGATCGCGATTGAGTCGCGCGTACCCGCGGCGGTGCGCGGGGCGCTGACGAAACTGGGTCACAAGTTGAACGATCGCGGCGCGTTTGCAACCAGCGGTGTCGGCGTGGGACAGGCGGTGATGCGGGATCAAGCAGTTGGCGTGAATTACGGCGCATCCGACGCGCGCGGCGACGGCGCTGCGATACCCGAATCGCCGCGGTATGATTGACGGGTCATGGGGAATCAATTCTGGGCACAGTTTTTGCGCTACTGCGCGGAGCGGTCGAATCGCGGATCCATTCGTTTGATCGATGGCATTGAAGCCGCGTGGGTCAACTCGGCTCTGATCATCAACAACGCGACCTATCTCCGGACGCCCGCCGAGTCCGACGAAGAACTGCGCGCGCGTTTGAGCGCGGCCTGCGCCGACGCCGCGCCGTACGGACTGCCCTGGGCTCTTTTTCTTCACTCCGGTTGTGTCAGCGGCTGTAATGTGGAAGGACTTGTGGGAGAGTTTGGCCTCGCCCATTATCTCGAAGTGGAGGTGATGACTGGCGACGTCGCGGGCTTGAACCCGCCAACTCGGCCCGCGCCCTCGGTTTCATTCCGGCGCGTCGATAGCCGCGCGTAGGCTCGGAATGCGCTGGATACCAACATGCGCGCGTACGGAATGCCGGAAATTGTGACTGAAAGCGTGATGGAGACCGATGCGTACTTTAGCCGGCCCGACAACGAATTCGGTTATGTCGCTTACGATGGCGATGTTGCGGTGAGCACGGCGACGGTCATCGCAATCGACGGCTGGTTGTATGTCGCACTGGTGGCTACCGATCCTGCGCACCGGCAGAAGGGTTACGCCGAGGCGGTGATGCGCCATGCGCTATCGGTTGCGTCGATCGAACTCGGTATCACGCGCACCGCATTGGACGCCAGTGCGATGGGCGCTCCGGTTTACGAACGCATGGGGTATCGATTTACAGGCGAACGATGGAGCATGTTCGTTCCGGCGCATTAGGGATGACTGCGGCCGTCGTTGCGGATCTTGTCGAGCGCCGCGGTCAGGCGAGCAACGACTTGGGGTTGTGAGGCGTACAAGTTTCGCTGCTCGCGTGGATCGTTGCGCAGGTTGTACAACTCGCCGGCCGGTTCGCCGGCTCTCGGCGTGATCGTCACCGGTTCGGTGAATCCGCCCGAGCCTCGGCCGACAATGAGTTTCCAGTCGCCCTCGCGGTAGGAGAACATACCGTTCGCCGAGTGATGAACGATGCTTGGCCGCGCGCTCGCATTCTTGTTCAGCAGCGTAGGCAGCAAGCTGAAACTGTCTTCGCCCATTGTTTGCGGCATGCGGATGCCTTGCACGTCGGCGACCGTGGCGAACACATCGGTGAGGCAGATTGTTTTCTCGTTGATAGAACCCGCCCGCACGCGGCTTGGCCAACGGACAATGAATGGAATGCGGTGCCCGGCCTCTTGAATGTCGGCCTTCTGGCCGCGCCAGTTCGCGTTGGCTTGATGGCCGGCGGCCTCGGCGGCATCGCGCGGATCCCAGGGCGTGCCGTTGTCGGAGGTCACGATAACGATGGTGTTGCGCGCTTGCCCGGATTTTTCGACGGCGTCGACCATGCGGCCGATCCAGGCGTCGACCTCCTCGAGGAAATCGCCATACAGGCCTGCGTTCGATTTCTTTTGAAACGGCTTTGACGGCACCCACGGCGTGTGCGGCGCGGGCAGCGGGACGTACGCGAACCACGGCGCCTTCGTCTTTTCGACGAAGGCGCAGGCGCGCCGCGCGGTGTTCGGCATCACCTCTTCCATTTGGAACGACGGTCCCGCGGGGCCTCCGCGCCAGAACGGGCCGCGTCTTACTTCGCCGTTGTCGGGCAGCGATCCTGTCGGCTGCTCCACAACCCTACGGCCATCGATAAAAACGTACGGCGGCATGTCGAGCGACGCCGGGATGCCGTAATATTCGTCGAAGCCCCACTCGAGCGGCGTCGGCTTGAAATCTTGCGAGTAATCGACCTTCGGCGCGCGGCCGAGGCCGAGGTGCCACTTGCCGAATCCTCCGGTCGTATAGTGCTGCTTTTTGAGAAGCGACGCAATGGTTTCGCGACCTGGTTCCAGCAGCGCCGGCGAGTAGCCGTTCAACACCCCGTTCTTCAAGCGCGTTCGCCACGAGTAGCGTCCCGTCAGCAGTCCGTAGCGGGTGGGAGTGCATACGGCCGAAGGGGAGTGGGCGTCGATGAATCGCATTCCTTCGCGAGCGAGTTTATCCATCGACGGTGTGCGGATTGGCGATTTCGGGTTGTAGACGTTGACGTCGCCAAAGCCGAGGTCGTCGCAGAGGATCAAGAGGATGTTGGGGCGTGAGGGCGGCGGTTGGAGCGCGCTGAGAAGAAGCGTCCGGCGAGTGAGCATCGACTAGTGCTTGTGCATCGCGTAGTGCTGGCGCAGAAGGTCCTTTCCGTAGTCGTTGCCGTTCAGCGTTCGGATCACGGCGTGAATGTGCTCGTGGAACGGAACTTTCGGATTCGCGACCAGGTGGCGGATGCCAACGGGCAGTTGGTGATCGAACTCGATCAGCACGACCGGGCTGTGAATCCGATAGTAATAGACGCTGTCGTCCTTCATTTCGCCTATCCATGCGAAGAAAGTTCTGTCGAGGTGCTTTTCGATTTCGCTCATCTTTATTTTGGCGTGGCCGTCGTCGGTATTGGAAATGTAGAGCTTCGCCAGCGCGAGTAGCTGCTTTTTTTGCGAGGCGGTCATCTCTTTCACGGCGATGCCGGCGTAGTCGAGGACGATGTTGTCTTTGAACGCTTCGCCGAGGTTGTTGTTCTTGTCCTTGATCGTCGACAGCACAGCCTTCGATTTCTGCGCTTCCGTCAACGTGCGAGCGAGATCGAGGCCCGCTTGCTGCTCTTCCTGCAGGATCGACGTGCCCTTATATTTGCCCGACGTGGCGATGACCGGTTCGGAACCGACAAAGGTCGGCGTCATCACGACCTGATCGCCCAGCACGAAGTAGTTGACGATCAAGTGATGGCCGTCGATCTGCCAGCCCCAGGGCTTGTCCGTCGACGGTTCGCCCATGATCGAGATCCAATACTTCCATTCGCCATATTGAACGAAGTCGTTCTTGTTCAACTCGCCGAGGGTTTCGTTGAGGCGCATGATGTCGCGCGAGAGCTTCAAGCCCTTGGCGCTCAACGCGGCCTTCATCATTGCGAAGGCGAGGTCCTTCTGTTTGTCGTTCATTTCCTCGAAGCCGACGCCTTGGCGCCGGTAGAAGTGTTGATTCATCCACTTGCGCCACTCGTCGTCGTCAACTGAGAATTTCGTTTTTGTCCGTTGCTCATCGGTGAGCGCCGCGAGAAACGCCGCCGCCGCTTTACGCACGGGTTCCGTCGACACGCCAGTCGACTTCACGGCGAATAGCCCGGGCTCCACGGTTCCGTTGGCGGTAACGCCTTTGAACGGTTCGGCGAGTCCTTTCTTTTCGGCATCGCGGCTCATGTTGCGGAACCGCTCCATTAAGTCTTGCGAGAACACAACGGCGACTAGCGCCACGATCCAAATCGTTATGCGGGCCATTGGCTCACTGTATCAAACCCGGCGCCTCCATAGCGCCAATCCGCCGAGCGCGACTAACGCCCAGGATGTTGGCTCTGGCGTTAGGAGATCCGACGCGGACAACTCGAATTCAGTCAGGACGAAGTTGCCGTTCGACGCAACCCGCCCTGGACCTAACGCGGGCAGACTCGCGTCTTCCATGGCTTCGAGGCGAACCCCTGTGATCGCTGAAAGTAGAGTGGTTGCGGTAATCGTGTACACCGAGGTGCTCGGATTCGTGCCACTGACGAGCACAGAGCCGTCGCCCAAAATGGTCATCGTTGGGCCGTTGGTAGCGGATGCCAGCGTCGGTGTGAGGACGACCCAATTCGCCGTGACATCGCCGCTCGATTGGAGGCCGTCGGCAAAATTCGAGCGTGGGTCGGTTGTTACCGAAAGCCGAAAACGGCCAAGCGTGTGGTTGGGAGCGGTCGTGTAGAGATGGGAAAGCGTAAAGGTCAGTTCGGATCCGCCCGGCGAGCCGAAATCTAAAACGGTTTCGAACACCGCCGTGTGCGCGACCGCGTTAATGCCATCGAAGATGGCCCAACCTTCCCCTAGTCCTCCACCGAAGTTGCCGTTGATCATCGACGATGCGAGAAAACTTGCGCCTATCGTCTGGCTTAGAGTCGCGGTTGCGTTTTGCAGGGAGATGGGTACTGCTACGGCTGGAACTGTCGCGCTGACGGTGAACAGAACAGGTAGGATGCGATGAAAAATCATGGTTGGTAAATTCCTCCGCGAGAATGAGGCGAACGGCTAGCATTCGTCCATCACTCTCGTATACACTGCACTTGATCCCGAAGTCATGAGAGAAGAACAAGAGTTCGACGAGAATCGAGCGAAAGGCGACGAATCATACGTTTTTCGAGCGTTGGACCTGGTGGTAGACATCGCGCAAGGCTTGGCGCACCTCAACGGTGAGCCGATTCACTTTCGGCCGCGAACGTTTCAGTTGCTTGAATTCCTAATTGAGAACCCCACCGGCTGGTTGAAAAAAACGAGATCTTCTCGGTTGTTTGGAAGGCCGCCGCAGTATCCGATGCAACGCTAGTCGGGTGCATCCAGGAGATTAGAAAGGCACTGAATGACGACTCAAAGTCGCCGCGTTATGTACGTACTGTGCCTAGGCGCGGGTACCAATTCATAGCGCCAGTGGCATCGGCGGCTCCTGAGACGGAAGTCATCGAACCCCACATGCCGCCACGGCGTCGCCGAATTTGGCGTTACGCACTCGCTGCCGTCGCCGCGGTCGCGGGCGTGATCGTTTTTGCAAACCTCCGGCAGCGGACGCCGGTGGATCGGTCGCTATGGGAAGTTGCCTGGTTTAAGTTGGACGGTGGCGAGGCGACCGATGCGGGTGGGAATGTTCCGGCACTGCGAATTTCCGGCCCGGCGAAGTTCGTCGACGGAGCGCTCGGCGGCGCGGTTCGTTTGGACGGCATGTCGGCGGCGCTCGACGGCGACGATCCGCGCGGCCGCCTACCAAGCGGCGATTCTCCGCGAACGGTCACAGCTTGGATTCGAACGACTTCGACCAACGGGGACTCGAGCCTCATTGTCAATTTCAACGGTAACGGCGGTTCGGAGTTTTCGCCCGACAACTTCTCGCTCGTGCTGTTGAAGTCCGGTCATGTGGCATGGAGCCGGCACGGGCGAGCCGATGTGTACCTCCGCAGAGAGGTCGCGGTTAGCAAGAGCCGGGTCGATGACGGCAAGTGGCACTTTATCGCGGGGCGGTTCGAGGGAGCGCCTTCCAATAGCGCCAGCGTATTTGTCGATGGCGACGAAAGCGATCCGGTCCTCATGCCGTTGGCTTCGCCCTTTATTCCTGGCCCTGGCCGATTCGCCGCCGGGAACGGGGTTGTTCGCGGAACTTATTTTCGCGGCGATATCGACGATGTTCGTGTCTTTTAACGCGCGCTGAATCGAGCCGGCATTGCTGCAATCCATCGTTGCGTTTCCGGCGTGAACGACCTGCAAGACGGATCCTACTTCATCGCCGCGAATTCGCCCAGCCCCGAGGGGCCGGTGCATTTGCGCATCGACTCCGAGATTCAGCACACTGGCACGAGCTTCGCCGGAGTTCATCTCGTGCGACGCACCGCCGATTGCGAATTGCGAAGCATCCGCGCCGGCGACGCCGGCCAGGACCTCTACTTTGCGATGGATGTGCTCGCGCCGACAAACGAGGACCACTTGGAAACCCAAGCGGGGCCGTATTTCCGCAGCCGCCGCGCAGCGCCGGGCGATGGAATTATCGGCGGGACATCCGCCGGTTTTTGGGTCCGGCTTCATTCGACCGGGGCTGTCAGTGTGCGCCGGCTGAATCCGTCGGCGATTATTGCGTTCGCCGCGCCTACCGAGAGTTTCAACGCGAGCGCCTTTCACCATCTTGAGATTTCCGCTAGTGGCGCTGTGTTGCAAGTCGCACTGGATCGAAGACTCGTGGTGTTCGATCAGGGAGGTGCAATGACCTCGAACGTCGTGCTCGATCGTGCGTGGGAGGAACTTCCAGTTCCCGGTACCAATGCGGGTACGGTTGGAGTCTATTTCGGCGCGGAAGGAAACAATGCACGCATCGGCGGTCAGCGGGCGAAGAACTTGCGGCTGGAGAAATACCGCCCGCTACTCCAGTAAGTGCCGTGGGTGTGTCACCATCATCCGGCGCACATCGTCCTGCGAGAAGCCCGCAGCACGCATCCTCTCCGCGTATTCGATCATCCCTTCGGCCGGTGGCGGCGTATCCGGTTGACCGAGATCGGAGGCGAGAATCGTCGAGTTCACACCGACATCGGCGATGGCGGTTTCAATCGTCGCGAACGGCACGTGCCCGCAACGGTGAGTCGTCGACACGAAACACCGTTCGAAGATCGCGCCGAAGACGGTTAACTCGCGTTGGAGCGCGGGTGTGTAGTAGGTCGCTCCCCATTCCGGGTGCGTGACGAGAATTTTCGACACGCCCTCGGTGTGTGCGAATCGGATGAGCGCCGTGGCTTCTTCCGGGCTGATGTGCCCAGTGCCAAGAATCGCGTCCGCGTTCGCGACGAGCCGCACGATCGATTGGACATCGTTCCGCAACTCGCCGTGACCGTCAAACACCGACAGTCCGCCATGCTCCTTGTGATGCACCTTGTGATTGTGCGCGGAGTGCGTTGGCATCCATATCTCTTTTGCGCCCACCGATAAGGCCGCGCGAACGGCGCTCACGTTGAAGCCACCGATGGTGTCGTTGAGCACGAGCCCGCCAAAGACCTTGATCTCCGGCACAACCTTGCGGGTAAGATACGCGCGCGCGGGGGTGGGAGCGGAATGCGATTTGAGTAGGATCGCGCCGAATCCGGCCGCCGCCATTTCGCGAGCGAGATCGATGTCATCATAGCGGCGCGCGACGACGTCCGGCGCACTGTGCACATGAAGGTCCGCCGCGCCGCGCAGATATTCGGGAAGTCCGCTCATGGTTTCGCTCCTCGCATGTTAAACTAGCCTCCTTGTCGATTATGAGCAAGTTCCTTGTCGGCGTCACGGCCGACTTCGCCACCGAAGCAAAAGGCCGGTACGAGGCGGCGCTCGAAGAGAGACTGTCGCTACCGAACATTGAGTATGAACTGATGCCGGACTTCGAGGGTAATGTCTGCACGCCAGATGTGCTGGACCGTTACGACGCGATTTTTGCACTCGCCTCCTGGTTCAAGGCCGAGAGCGTGCGCGGTTGTTCGCGATTGGCCATCGTCGCGCGATGGGGCGTCGGCTATGATCGTATCGACACCGCCGCGCTCACCGAGGACGGCATCGCGCTGGCGATTACACCGAACGCAGTTCGCACGCCCGTTGCCGAGGCGATTATCACGCTGATGCTGGCGCTGGCGAAAAATCTGTTCCTGCAGAATCAAGTCACGCGGGCCGGAAAATGGCGGGGGGATCTGCCGCGGCTTGGCCGGAACTTGCGCGGTAAAGTGCTCGGCTCCATAGGCTGCGGCAATATCGGCAAAGAGATGTTCCGGCTTGCGAAGCCGTTCGGCTTTTCGCGGATCATCGCCTACGATCCGTTTCTCACGCAGGAGCAAATGGGCGATCTTGGCGTAGAACTCGTCGATATGGACACGGTGATGCGCGAAAGCGATTTCGTGACCGTAAATGCGCTCTTGAATGCGGCGACCACCGGACTCATCGATGAACGCGCGCTGCGGTTGATGAAGCCGAGCGCGTATTTCATCAATACCGCTCGCGGGCCGATTGTCGATCAAGCTGCGTTGACGCGATTGCTCGAGGATCGGGCGATCGCCGGCGCTGGGCTTGATGTATTCGAAGTCGAACCGCCGCCACCCGATCTGCCGTTGCTGCATCTAGACAACGTCATCGTCACGCCGCACGGACTGCCCTGGACCGAAGAGATCGCGCGCGACAACGGCCTGGAGGCGTGCGACAACATTCTTGCGGTCGCGCGCGGCCAACTGCCGCCGGGGCTGGTTAACAAGGCGGTCGCCGACAATGCGGCATTCCAAGCCAAACTCGCGAGGTGGAAATGAAACCCAACAAAATGCAACAAGCGCTGGCCGCCACTGGCACGGCCGCGGGACACATGATCAGCGAATTCGGTACGCGCGGCATCGCGCGCATTGTCGCAGGTACCGGCGTCGATTTCGTGATGATCGACATGGAGCACACCGGCTACGACACGGAACGAATCGCCGATCTTTGCTCGTGGTTCCGGGCCGTAGATGTTGCTCCGATGGTCCGCGTACCGCAGGGGCTTTATCACTTCTGCGCGCGGACGCTGGACGCCGGCGCACTCGGCATCATGGTTGCGAATGTCGAAACTGCCGCGCAAGCCAAAGAGATCGTCGACGCCTGTAAATACGCCCCTCTCGGGAAACGCGGAGTCGCGCTCGGAGGAGCACACAACGACTTTGTGATGCCGAATCCGACTGAGTATTTTCGGTACGCGAATGAGAACACGACCGTCGTCTGCATGATCGAGTCGCCGATTGGCATCGCCAACGTCGATGCCATTGCGGCCACGCCCGGCGTCGATGTTCTGTGGGTTGGACACTTCGACCTTACGCAAGCCATGGGGATTCCGGCGCAGTTTCAGCATCCCGATTTTCACGCGGCCATCAATGCTGTAGTTGCTGCCGCGCGCAAACACGGCAAACAAGCAGGCATTCAGCCAAACAGCTTAGATCAAGCGAAGGAATGGCGAGCCGTCGGATTCAACGTCATCAGTTGGATGATGGACTATGGCGTCTATCGGAACGCGCTTGCCCAAGGCGTCAAGGACATCCGCGCTATTCTGGCTGGTGCATGAGCGTCACGCTGCGCATCGCCGCCGAATCCGACTTGTCCGTCATTCTGTCCTTCATAGAAGGCCTTGCTGATTACGAGAAACTGCGCCATGCTTGTGTGGCGACGGAAGACGCGCTTCGGCGGACACTGTTTGGCGAGCGCCGCTACGCCGAAATCATCATCGCGGATCACGACGGCGTTTCCGCCGGGTTCGCGCTCTTCTTCCATAACTATTCGACGTTTCTGGCCAAGCCCGGCATCTATCTGGAAGACCTCTTCGTGCTTCCGGCCCATCGCGGCGCGGGAATCGGTAAGGCATTGCTGATCGAACTCGCGCGCCTTGCCGTCGAACGCGATTGCGGAAGGCTGGAATGGTCGGTGCTCGACTGGAGCGAGCCGGCCATCGGCTTTTACAAGTCTCTAGGCGCCGAGCCCCAGGACGAGTGGACGATCTTCCGCGTGACCGGCGAAGCGCTGACGAAACTCGCTCAGCCCTCGTAAGATTTCGATCGCCTCGTCGACGTGGGCTGTTGTTGCGATGTAGGGCGGCAACAGACGCAGTACGGTGTCGTGCGTGCAGTTGATGAGCAGGCCTTTTTCCCGCGCGGCTTCGACGATTGCGCCGCCCGGCGTGTCGAGTTGCACCCCGGCCATCATGCCTTCCCCGCGTATCGGTAGCCCGAATTCGCTAAGCCTCTTGTGCAAATACGCACCCGTGGAGCGAATGTTTGGAAGCAGGGTGTCGATTTCATCCAGCACGGCAAGCGCGACGCGGCATGCGAGCGGTCCGCCGCCGAACGTCGATCCGTGTTCGCCCAAACTTACCAGGGCTGCCGCACGTTCGCCAAAAATCGTCGCGCCGAGAGGGATTCCGGCGGCCAGAGGCTTCGCTGTTGTTATGATGTCGGGCACAAGTCCTTCGAATCGCTGGTACGCAAAGTGGTGGCCAGTGCGTCCTAGCCCACATTGCGTCTCGTCGGCGATCCACATCGCCGCGGAATCAGTGGCCAGGCGACGAACCTCGCGCAAGTACGATTCGGTCATCGGCACAACGCCACCCTCGCCTTGAATCGTTTCGACAACGATCGCGGCGGTCTTTTCCGAGACCGCCGCGCGCAGCGCCTTCGTATCATTGGCGGCAACGAACCTTACGCCGGGCAGTAGCGGCTCGAACGGCGCTCGGTACTTTCGATCACTGGTTATTGACAGCGCGCCGGACGTGCGGCCGTGGAAGCCGTTCTCAATCGCTACGAATTCGTGCCGGCCGCTCGCCTTGGCGGTCTTCAATGCAACTTCAATCGCTTCCGCGCCACTGTTGGTAAAGAAGCCGTGCGTCAGGCCAGCCATTGATGCAAGCCTCTTCGCCAGTGCCTGCTGATACTCGTTGTGAAAAAGATTTGAAGAGTGAATCAGCCGGCCCGCTTGTGCGACGATCGCGCGCGTGATAGCAGAGTGGTTATGGTGCGTCCTGAAAGACGCGTTGTTCTCGCGGGTGAAAGTCCCGTCCGGGTAAGCGCCGTAGGGCCCGGTAGCAGACTCCAGGCGGGAGGAGAGATCCGACCGTACGAAGCGGAGTGTC